>SMEN01000421.1_pt1 | contig 12064 bp, 15 predicted proteins | sample 2456271 | NCBI WGS metagenome assembly SMEN01 (sample SAMN10132593, study PRJNA489261) | soil metagenome | isolation source: day1 control-loamy sand soil ammended with raw manure from dairy cow... | place: USA | collected 2015-04-01 | reverse complement strand
CCCAAACTCGGAAAGTGGGAATACGGACGAGCTAAGGCAAGATTATGAGGTGTGGGAACAGTTAAAAACGGAGCAGGTCGTTCCTAATAACGATGAGATATTGAGTATTTTGAGTCGCATCAAAAATTTTGAGCATTCAGAAATATCTATAGTTAATCAGATGAAATCACATATTTCAGCATTTAAAAAGCATTGCTCTGACCCAAGCTTTGACTATTCACAACATCAGTTCCCACCGAGTTTTGCTGATTTAATTTTCAGTTACGCGAAGAAAGGTTCTAATAATATCTGTAAATATTCGGACTGGTTAAAAAATTGCCTTGCTGATTCTTTAGATGAAGTTGAGTCTGTTTACATTTTTGGAAGTGCGCTTTATGGGCAAGAGATTACAGATGTGGACGTTATCATAAAAAATAACTTTTCCAATATTGATCAAATTAGAAATTTTGCCGATGCTTGCAAAAAACTAAAGTTTTCTTTTAAAAATGATTTTCAGAAATCATTGCACTTAAAAGTCTTTTCTAATTTAGAGGTTGAAAGCTTCAATAGTTTCTTGGAAAAAATATACGTCTCTGAGAGGGTGATCTGATTGTGGGCAGAAATTTACACTACACGATACCTAAGTATCTAGAAAGCTCACTAACCGGGCATGCGAAGGTAATATCTTGGAGGCGTATTGATGATCGCCAATTAGATGATCACTACATTTACGCCGTAAAACGACGCGATGGTCTTTCCGATATTATTGTTCATTTGTCAGATGAGTATCAGTATTCAATAGATGACTACTTTCAAAAGCCAAGTAGCATTAAAGAAGGGGCGTTTATACTGATTGCGCGACCTGAGGCAACCTATCATGATTCAATTGTTGAGATTTCAATACAAGATCGCGTGAGCATTGGCAAATTTGGGGCCTTAATGGGCGCTTTATATAAAGAGCGCCATTGGGAATATATTCCAAAAGAGCGTAGAGATGAAAACTAACAAGCGCAATCACGCGGAAAAAATTTCCGCTGCGCTCCAATTTTTCCGGTGTTGCGGGCGTTAAAAGTTAGAAACTCAAAGGCTCTCCATTGCGCCATACCTGCGGTATGCTTCAGTTGCCGGGCTGATCGATTAACCTTTCAACCCGGCCAACTTGATCCATTAGCCCAACTTGACGTTCATGGTAATTTTCGCTGTGAATACCAGTTGATCGTCCTCATCAAATACTTCTACTGAAACAGTTTTTTCGCCAGCAGTATCCCAATCAATTTCCTGTCCATTCGCAACCGCACGCAAGTTCGTCTTCGCTTTGGCTAGATACTTGACCGACATAGCCTGTGGAATCCACTTTCCGTCGCTAGGTATCGACGCATCCGTCATCAGCCCCGCCACTAGTTCAGCGACGTTGCACATTGCGATAGCGTGCACCGTACCCAAGTGGTTGGTAATTTCCTTTCTGAATGGTACTCGTGCTTCGGCATACTCTGGTTTCAGATCTACGAGTTCTGGCTGGATCGTGCTGAAATAGGGTGCCTGTTGGCACACCATGTTACCGAAGCTCTCGGGGCCGAATGCGTTGAATGCTGCTAGGGCTTGGCTCATATGTAAGCTCTCCATGTAATTAAAAGAGAAATCAACTAAACAGAATAATGTTCTGCGACGGAATATTATTCTGTTTGTGTTCGGGCTGTCAAGCGATAGAATGTCGGGTATCGCTAGCTCAAACGGATGAATTTCAATTTAATGAGCCAATACAACATATTAGAGAATCGATTTCCGGGCCGTAGGGCTGCGCTGAAAAGAGAGATTCTGGAGCAAGCGCTCCATTGTTTTAATGAACTTGGAGTGGAGGCAACTACGATCGATGCGATTAAGGCTCGTTGCGAAACGAGTGTTGGAGCGATTTATCATCACTTTGGGAACAAAGAGGGTATTTTGAGTATGCTCTTTTTTGTTGCCCAAGATGACCAGCGACAACACTTGGAGCATGAATTAGCCAAGACGAACAGTCTTCGCGAGGCTGTGTATTCGATCATATCGAGCTATTTGGACTGGGTTGTAGCTCACCCAGAATGGGCACGATTCCTGTATCAAGCGCGATCTCCAGTTGCAAAAGGGCCGTTTCATCAGGAACTGAAAGATCGAAATGCCAAAAATTACCAGGAACTGAAAGAGAAGTTGCTCAGTTTCGAAAACAAAGATATCAAAATTGTTCTGCCGTTCGAGATACTATCCTCTCTGATCGTAGGCCCTTCGGAAAATTATTGCAGAGCTTGGCTAGCAAGCCGGGTTCAAACATCGCCTCGAGATTACCGGGAAGAATTTGCGGAATCTGCATGGCGCTCGCTGCAGAGGTGATTTAGGCAATCACTTTTAACCAAGCGCTGTTGCCGGACAATTTTTCCACCGCTTTGCGGTTCCAAAATTGCCGCAAAGCTTCGCGATAAGCAGTAAAAAGGTAAGCCTGAACAATGGCAAATAAATGGAACATTCCTGACTGGCTGGAAAAAGAAGTCCGAGCACGAGATACGGAGTGCATCTACTGTCGCAATGCATTTACCTCGGTGAAAATCTCAAGAAAGTCTGCGGCAAGCTGGGAGCACATCATCAACGATGCCAGCATCATAACCAGAGAAAATATTGCACTTTGTTGTTGCGGCTGTAATGCCAGCAAAGGGCAAAAACAGTTATCGACTTGGCTGCAAACCAAGTACTGCCAGGACCGTGGAATTACGCCACAAACCGTGGCACCGGTGGTAAAACAAGCTATTGAACGTGGCCTGTAGTGTATTGCTTAACAAGACGGTCAACCGGACACCAAAAGCTTACTGCTTTTGGTTCCCTACGCTGGCGCTCCGGTGCCGGTTACCTAAGCGTTAAAAGGGAAAAGCAATGAACTTCGACTTTGAGGATTTGGTAAAGGCAATGCAGAATGCCGATGAAGATAGAGTTGCTGAATTCAATGCCTTAGATGAAATGAATCACAATATTCAATTTCAATTGTTCAAGGAGCATTATGAGAGAGAAGAGTGCTATTTGTGTAAAAAATCATTTAAAACTCATAGCTCAGAAAATCCATGTGTTCATTCCATATTAAGAAAAGGAAAATTTAAGAAAAAAGACTTTCCCAAAATTTATGCACGATTTGGATATACCAACATAGCTGCCTTCTGTAGGTGGTGTGCAAATATGGAACATAGCCTTTCAAATATTAATAATTTATCCGAAGGTGTGAGCGAGCGGAAGCTTTTTTCATATACTGTAAAATGGAAAAATATCGAGTGGTCATTCGACTGTTCAAAAAACGATTATGCTGGCCATATTGGTAATGCAATTGACTATCCGCATTATCACTTTCAAATGAGAATTGAAGGAAAGCAGTTTATAAACTTCAATGATTTTCATGTTCGATTTTCAGAACAAGATCTAGTTATTTTGAAGTTATCCCAACATCCAACATTGGGTTTCGGGTTCGACTTTGGTGCTGCTGGTGCTGGAATGGAGGAAGCAATGCAGCTTAACCCTGAAGATATTGTGCAATTTACGTCACCTTCAAAAGACGAAGAAGAATCTACCTACCATTTGTCAACATTTATATATTCTCCTGACGTTCCAATAACAGGTGAAGAATTGAGAAAAATCTTCGAACAGAGCGAAAAAGAAGATAGAACCTTAGCATCAGTAGCTCAAGAGCGTTTAGGCCACAAAGCAGCGGTAAGCACTCAAATAAGTGCTTCAGAACACGTACCTCAAATAGCTGGTCGAACAGAACATAAGCGTCGCTAGTTTTAAAAAACCATCGTTTATCGCGGCGTTAGTGTAGTGGCATAGTAAGTTTGGCTGCCTATTTATATTTGTGCTGGCTCGAACGTATCCATTCCTTTCTTTACATCAGCAATCAAATGCCGCGAGCAACTAAGCGTTTCCTGGATACTGGAATAACTTTGTCCTGCCTTAAGCAACGATGCAACACTCGCACGCTTTTTCAAATCAGGTTTGCGCCCAACATACTTTCCATCCGCTTGCGCTTTTTCGATACCTTGCAACTGACGTCTGCGCCGATCCTCGTAATCTTTACGTGCGACTGCTGCCAGCATATCGAGCAGCATTCCGTTAACGGCTTGAATAATAGAAGCTGTGAACTCTGTGCTGCCAGAACTTTTTAACGCCATCCAGCTAGTTGGTAATTCTGGCGAAACGATCATCAGCTTTTTTGATGCCAGTAGATACTTGAGAGTTTCCCAGTCTGCTTGTTTCAAACGAGCAAGCCGGTCAATTTGCTCAACCAAAATAATGTCACCCTCTCCAGCATCTGAGATTAATTCCATTAGCTTGGGTCGATGCAATGTTGCCCCCGACTCGTTCTCTATATAGAAGGAAGCAATTCTCTGATTGTGGTCTGCAGCAAAATTAATCAGCGATTGTTTTGCGCGTTCTGCATTTTGCTCAGTTGTTGAAGCTCGAAGGTAGGCGCGTATGAACATTTAACACCGTTAGTCTGTTTTAAATGGTTCTCATATTGTAGTCTGTTATAAGTAGTTCTGTAAGGGGTTTTAGTCACTTAAATGCTAGTTCTTTTGAGGTGTACCTATATGGAACCTTGGCGCGCAAGAATGAAAGGCCGTCGATCTTCATGTTGGAGACCAATCAGCTCAAGACAAAATTTTATTAAAATGGTATAGCGTGGGATAAAAGAATGCATCATTATTGGGTTGGTGCTGCAAATTACACAAAATGAGAATGTGCATGATCGCTTATTGGCTGTATCGGATCATTACTAGAAATGACTGACACTGTATTTCAATAAATAGAGCCAAGCATTTTAGCTCTTGGTACTAATGATTTTTTAGTCTTGTTCGTATTCGCAGCGTTATGCACTAGGAGAAGTGGTGAACTCAATATTTGATAATGCTCTAGACTCTCTGAAAGTAGGCATGAAGTTATACATATCAGGAAATCTGTACTGCACTAGAAAGCATGCAATTTTGGCGGTTTTCCATTCGATAGAGTTAATGCTCAAGGAATACCTATATCAGGCAAATCCGATCCTTATTTATAAAAATATTGATGAGAAAATAACTGACGACTCTCTAACGGTAGGACTTGCTGAGATTCTAATGCGTTTAGATAACCTGGGGCTTAGTATTCCGGGTGAGCAAGCTCGCGTAATCCTAAGTCTACAATCAAAGCGGAATAGGATTGAGCATAATCGTGACGATTGTCAAGACGAAGAACTTGAAATCATTACTGAGGCTCTTAAATTCGTTCTCTATTTTATGAGGTTTCAGCTGAAAAAACCGCCTGAAGAAACTCTTGAGTCAGAGCTGCTGAGGCAAATGCTAGAACTTGTAGAAAACAACAATGGTCCGGATTTATTAGCAAGTTTTCGACTTGAATCATGGCTCAATGAAAAATGGCCTACTTGGGATCAAGAGACTGAAGCTATACCAAAAGAATTCTCAGGAGTTGAAACTTGTCCACAATGCGAGAATGAGTACCTAATTATAGAGCAAATAGATAAACCTTATTGCTTTTGGTGCTGTAGTGAAATACCAGCAGAATACTGTGATACTTGTGGTTCGAATAAGATGATAGGTGTTTCTTGTTGTTAATATAATTTTCTATTTGGGTTTGACCTGACCAGTAGGTATTGTCCAGAACTTGTGATTAGGCAAGCTTTTAAAAAATAAGTTTAATCTATAGATGGGCATCCAGATATATGTATATCGTCCAGGTTGTAGTTGTTAAAAAGCTAAAGTGGACAGGTTGCGGCTGGTCACGACCTTGCTAAAGGTAAAAACACTCTATCAATGAAGAAATAAAATTTTACTAGGATTCTAAATCAAAGCGTTTTTGCTGATTTTGAATTCGTTCGTAGATTTCCTCTCGATGCACTTCAACGTCTTTTGGTGCGCTGATACCAACCCGTACCTGATTCCCTTTAACACCAAGTACAGTGACCGTGATTTCATCACTGATACGAAGTGCTTCACCGCTGCGACGTGTAAGGATTAGCATAGGTAACTCCTTTTTATTGAATATCCATTTCTCTTACCAGTGTAGCAATAGCTTTCTAATGTGCATCGCAGTCGAGCATTGAAAGTTGTTAATGTGACACGCTTCATGTAAACGCTCAGAAAAATTTTTGCAGTGATGCTGTCTTTTTGGACGGGCTGTTTTATGGCAATAAGAAATCAAGGGCAATTCTTCGCTCTACGATAGCCAGAGCTTTGAGCTTGGTTCTCTGTTTTAAATTTGACCATGTTTTTTTGTTTCATCGCTTTGTAACTAGGGCAGTGGGGTAGGTGGTAGATTTTACTATTACGGTTTCCATGAATAAAACCGGAGTCATTAGCAGCCTTTGCAGTTATCGATCTTGCGTCAGCTACAGTCATTTTTCTAGAGTCAATAACACCGTCTTTAGAGTTCTTGTGACCTATCTTCCAACTGCGCTTTCCTGTAACAAACTCATTGTTATGGCCCGTGACTCTTGTAATACGGCGGTCGCGCTCAAGCTCCCAATCTGTTACTGGAAACTGCTTATTCCAAGCTATAAATAACCTTTGCTGCTGGTCGCTCATTTTTAGGTTATAACGATCGTACATATAGAAATTTATTCGCGCAGCAATTCCTTTAGCCTTATCTCTAGGCTCAAAGACCCGCTTCTTAAAGTCAACCTTGCTCTCGCATAGTCCATGTTGCTTTCGAGCGTTAGGTAGCTCTCCAAAGCGGTAGTTTGATCTGTCTGCGTTTAACTCGCCAACTGACACCGTCATGTTGTGTAGGTCAGCTTCCATTCGGTTGAAAGTGGAGTCTGTTCTATTGCAGTTTTTGCGACCACCTTTTTGCCAGCATTGTCTTTGTTGTCCCAGCCAGCTTGCAGGTACTACGTGCTCAATCTCGGTGCGCTCACCTCGACTGGGAATGGCTCGAATCTCGTAACCACACCGTTTGTGATCGACTATTCCACCAGAACGACCTACCCACTGCCAGTTACACCCGCAGTAGATTGTACCCATAGAGCCATTTTGGTTTTGGTCAAAATAGATCTGTTCTTTAAGGATAATTTTGGCCTGTGAAAATGTTTCAGGCGCAGAACCAAAAGCCGAAAAGGCTGACAAAAAAGAAAATCCAAACGCTAGAAGGATTAAAAGTGGGAGGGGAAAACGGTAAGTCAAAAAAATCCTTAGCTTATGGGGCATAAGTACGAAGTTGTAATGGGCTATGATAGTTGAAGCAGTATTCACCGCACACTTGGTATATCTGACCATCGCGTTGTATATGCTGGTGACAGGTGCTCACGTTTAATGCTCCAAGTATTGTTCATGCCTTGTCGAGCTAAAAATACGCGGCCAAGTCCACTCTTGTTAATCTCATCCAGGACGGTCATAAGCTTCTCGCTATTAGGACGCTTGGCCTCTTCATCAAACAGTCCAGGCTGATATGTGTTGTGACTATAGAAGTCAGCCAGCATCACGCCAGCCTTGTTGTAGCTGTAACCTTCACGCCAAATTCGCTTCAGCAGTTGCATTGCTAGCTCATTTAAGTCCCTTGTATCGCTACTTGGTATAACAAGCTCACCGGTGGCGGAGTTACTGTAATTGCTTTGGCCTGCATTGAAAGGGCTGGTATGAATAAAGACAGTCAGAACCTTTGCTTGCTGCTTTTCTAAACGTAACTTCTCACACGCACGCTCAGTGTACTGCGACACTGCTTCGCACATCTGCTCAAGTCTTATGATTTTGGTGCCGAATGAGCGGCTGCACATGATTTGTTGCTTAGTGGGTGCTATCTCTTCGAGCTCTAAGCAGGATTCACCATTAAGCTCGCGTACTGTACGCTCTAAAACGATTGAGAACTGATTGCGGATTGCAGCAGCAGGGCTGTTAGCGAGGTCAAGGGCTGTCTTAATGCCCATGCTCTCAAGTCGCTTCGTCAGCTTTCTACCCACTCCCCAGACATCGCTAATGGGTGTAATGGCCATAAGCCTTTGCTGTCGATCTCTCTGCGAGAGATCCACAACGCCACCAGTCGCTGGGTATTTCTTTGCAGCATGGTTAGCCAATTTTGCGAGCGTCTTTGTTGGTGCTATACCAACGCAAACACCGATCCCGATCCATTGGTCAATGGTTGCTTTGATTCTCTGACCAAGCTCAAGAAGTGGTGTTATGGAGTCAAGACCTGAGAGGTCTAAAAATGCTTCATCAATCGAATAAACTTCTATTCGTGGAGCAAACTCTTCCAGAGTGCGCATCACGCGGTTGCTTAAGTCTGCATATAAGGCGTAGTTGGATGAAAATAATTGGATATTGTGCTGCTGAATAAAGTCTTGGATTTGAAACACGGGTACGCCCATCTTGATGCCCAGTTCTTTAGCCTCTTTTGAGCGTGCAACAACGCAGCCATCGTTGTTTGATAGTACTAAAATAGGTGTGTGTTTGAGGTCGTGACGGAAAAGCTTTTCGCAGCTTGCGTAAAAGTTATTGCAATCGACGAGTGCGAAAACATCGCTCATATTTTCAAAGGCTGCTTGTGACGCATATTACGAACAACACTGGTAACGACACCAAAAATATCAAGATCGCAACCGTCCGGTATTTCGATTGGCTTATAGGCTTTGTTGCACGGTACTAAAAGAGCAAAAGGCCGAAGCTGAAGCAGTTTAACTGTAAATTCACCGTGCATGCCTGCAATTACAATGTCACCGTGCTCCGCCGTGATTGAGCGGTCCACAACCAAAATATCATTAGGTGATATTCCAGCGTCAATCATAGAGTCACCCTCTACGCTTACAAAGAACGTTGCAGCGGGGTGTTTGATGCATAGCTCGTTAAGGGCTAGCGTTTGCTCAATATAGTCTTGGGCGGGCGAGGGAAAACCTGCAGAGATGCGATCTGAAAATATCGGAATTGCTAAGTGCCGCTCGCTTATCTGAGCAGCATCGTAACTTCTGGCAACCAGTGAAAGCGGCATTGTGACCTCGTTAAAAACTATATAGCTGTATTTATAAACAGTATTATACCCTTTGCTCATTTCTGCAAGTTCTAACTCGGACTGTTATCGTTGATGTGAGATTCGTAAGCTAGGAGTGAAGGTCTTGAAACTTTCCAGAGAGGGGTTAGTGAGAGCATGTCATCGTGACTGGATAGCTGCATTCTTTAATGTGAGTTAGAACTAGACTTACTGCTTGTGCTTGAATCTAATGGCGTGGTTGATTACGTTGTTATCCATGAGCTTTGTCACCTAATACATTACGGCTACTCGCCGGAGTTTTGGCGTGAAGTGATGCGCGTGATGCCGGATTATCAGTTGTGTAGGGAGTGGTTGAGGGAGAGCTCTTGGGATTTGGTAGTTTAGTCGGCACGATATGTTCGTTCAGTAGCATGCTCGGTTGAATGACAGGTAAATAGGCATGCTTACTAATACTCTGTTTGAGCATTAAGGAAAGTTTCGATGATAAGAGTTTTGATCAGGACGGGGATTTATCGGTCTTCTTCTTCCAAAGAGATTCAGCTATCTGCCGTGACGTGGCTTGTCGATAAGCGATCATTCGAGTTTACGATGGGATTTTCAGATGGGTTCTACGAAGCTTGGCTCACTCCAAGCGTTGAAATAAAAAAATTTCGTTTAGCTGCGACGTTGTCGAAGTTTCTGTTAAGTCGGAGCGGGATATGGAAACCTTAGCAGAGGAGCTTATTTCAATGGATAAACGGTGCCGTGATAGCTGCTCAAATGTCAGAATGTAGTAACTCTGTTGCTCTGGTATGACAAATACACTCGAACGGCAATAAACATCGCCCCCTTCGTTACTTTGCTTTATATCGCGGGTTATTTGCGGCGTTTTGAGAGTTATACGAGTATCGCAATTAATAAGTATCTGTGATGGCGTAGTGAACTTGACCTATCGCGTCCGTATAGTTACTTCGCAAGATGCCGTGCTGGTTAAAATGTGTGACAGTTCCATGTTGTTACTTGCGCAACAGGCCCTCAATTAGCGATCTATTAAAGCTTACCCAGAGAATTACAGGTATGAGAGTTGGAAAAATAAGATTTCCGATTTGGTAGCCGAGTGCGATGGCCTCTCTGTGCCATCCTAAAATACCTGCTTGCCTTGCAACATCAGGGCTGATTTTTAAGCCGACTTGCACTAGTAGATCCAAAGCGATACCCCAACTCTGGAAAGGCAGAAGAATAACTGCGCCAAGCAGTATTTTCCACCACTCAGAGTTGGCAGCAAGCATTAATGCAACGAAAAATGCTAGCCCGTATGTGTAGAGTAGTGGGTTGACTTCCGGCACCAGTAAACCAATTCGTCCTGTGTCGGATTGTACTTTGAGAGTAGTTACGAATTCGAGACTGGTTCCTGACTGTTCTAGCGAAGTTACGATAATAGGTTGATACCAGTCGATCATCAGGTGAGCCAATAATCCTGCGATGGCTGTGTGGTAATGCGCACTAAAATACCAAATCGAGAGACATATCGGCAGCCATAGTAGGGTGCGCAGGGCAATCCACTTGAGTGTAGGGGCTGCTGTTGTCATGGTCTTATCATTTGCTTTGTTTCAGTGCTTGTTGCTGGATCTAGTTCTTCGGAAGCGGTGGCTGAGGGCAGCATTCGAATCCATACCAGCCAAACAATCAGCACATCAAGCATGATAAGCGCCTGCCACAGATAAAGATGAGCCCAGTTAAAGGCATCCATATCCCATTGGCCAAGATAGAAGAGGCTTATCACGCGTACTATATTCAATGACTGCACCGCAAAAAGGCCTACTAGAATACCGACTATGCGGTGCTTCCATGGTGCTGGAAATGCTAGCATGGCGGCAATAAGAACAATAGCTGCCTCAATACCGTTGCACCCTGCCTCGATAGAGACTGCAAAGCCGTTGGTAGTGTTTTGTATTATCTTTCCGAAAGCTAGAACGTTTGAGTCGAAGAGTGTAATTATCGCGGCACTAAGCTGCGTTAGAACTTTAGTCCAGGGTACCACTATTGCATTTTGTACAGGCTCCGTTAACTCGGCAGTGAACAACGACACCAAGATAATAATAAAAATAATGAAGAATTTCAGCATGAATTGTATGCCTTAAATTATAAACTGGTATTAGTTGCAGGGTATGTCAATAGACGTGTTGTGTACGAGTTTGGCTGCATTGTCTGTGTTGTTTTTTATGCTTGGTGCGTTTTCATACGTTTACTCAGATTATCATAGCCATTAAATGTAGAAGTCATCTAGATAATTTTTCATTAAGCACGGAAAGAGTTAGCTGCTTATCCTTTTGAGGGCTATTTAATGTGGTTTTTTTCGGAAAATAAAGATAATGTTTTGCAAATAAATGGGTTCGCTCAATAATGCACTATGTTATTTTATACAAGACGCAATATTCAACAAAGGAACAGTCGAAATGAGATTTTATTTCTCGTTAATAGTACTCGCCTGCTGCCCATTTCCGGCAGCAGCTCAGGATGTATTGGTGTGGGGCTCTGGTAAGTGGGGTTCTACCGTTTGGTCGAGTTTAATGCCTGCCGTATCAATACCAACTCTATCTGCTGGTGGATTGCTCTTGCTTATTGTGATGATGTCAGCACTCCCTTTTTTAACTAAAGTCAAAAAAATTATTAATAAGACCTCTCCAACTAAGTAAGCCCAAAAAACAAGGATTCGCGATGATGACTCACCATAAGCCAGCACTACAACGTAAGTGTCACCTACACTCATCAAACATTTTTTCTCGCACGGTGCTTGCGATAGCATTAGGCTCAGTGCTGGGTGTCTCAACAACAGCTCAGGCAGTAACATTGCCGAATACCTTTACGAATGGAAAGGTAGCCAATGCAGATGAGGTCAATGCCAACTTTAAAGCACTGGCAGATGCCATTAACAGCACGCCAGCGGGTTCTATAGGTCCTGCTGGACCAGCAGGAGTAAAAGGTGATGCAGGACCAGAGGGGCCTGCTGGGCCTGCAGGAGTAAAAGGTGATGCAGGACCAGAGGGGCCTGCTGGACCAGCAGGAGTAAAAGGTGATGCAGGACCAGAGGGGCCTGCTGGGCCTGCAGGAGTAAAAGGTGATGCAG
>SMEN01001280.1_pt1 | contig 12071 bp, 11 predicted proteins | sample 2456271 | NCBI WGS metagenome assembly SMEN01 (sample SAMN10132593, study PRJNA489261) | soil metagenome | isolation source: day1 control-loamy sand soil ammended with raw manure from dairy cow... | place: USA | collected 2015-04-01 | reverse complement strand
ACCAGGGTGATGTCGTGTTCGACCTCCCCGCGGGCCGCCAGATGGCTTATCGACGCCCGGATCACCGCCCCCACATGCGCGACCACGTCGCGCCGTCCCCGTTCCTTCATCGCGATGAGCACCGCCCGGTGGGGCCCGTTGTACGGAGACAACGACCACACCGGGAAATCCACATCCACCGACACCCGCTGCGGGGTGGCCCGCCACGCCGCACCGCACCTCGGGCACAACACCGCCCCCGGCACACCGCACCCTGCGCAGGTCACCGGGAGCAGCAGCTCCATCAGTAGGCCACCACCGCGGCCGAACGCACACCCAGCAAACCGGGGACCTCACGCCAGATCGTGTTGTCCGATGCCGGCAGCTGGAGCAGGGCGTGCGCATCGGTGGCGTAGATCGTGGAGGAGGAACTGGCCACGGACACCACCGGGGCGCTGATGTTGCCGCTCGGCAGGGCGCTGGCGCCGGAGCCGTCGATCTCCACGCGCCAGATCGGCAGTTCGGGCATCGACGTGCCCACCAGGAGCGACCCGTCCTGCCGCCAGGCCAGACTCAGGGCGGTCTCCCGCAGCACCGGGGCGACCTCCACAATGTTGGTCACCCCACGTTCCCCCGGTGACGGCCGGGTGACCACACCCATGTAGACCCGGCCCTCGATGATCATCGCCGCACGCACACCGGTACGCGACAACTGGAATTCCGAGATCGCCCCGGTCACGCCCTCCGGGAGGGTGATCTCCACCTCGGTCTGCACCAGCTCCCGGGTGGTGGAGGACCGGGTCACCCGCACCGGTGTGTCACCGTCGGCCACAGCCCACAGCGCATTGGCCGCGTGTTCGAAGGTCGGCCGGGTGATGGTGTCCGCGGTGAGCACATCGGTGAAGGACCCCTCCGGGGCACCGACCGACAGCCGCGGGGAATCATCACCACGCACCGCCGCGGCCACATTCGCCGAGGTGGAGATGGCCACGGAATCGATGTCCCCCGCGCCGAGGAACCCGGTCAACGGTGTCACGGTCCCCGAACTGACGCGCGAGACCACCCCGTCGCGCAGCGAGAACAGCGTGGACACCGCATTGGTGTAGGCCTCCGGGTTGAACTCCCCGACATCCTCGATGGACAGGACCGGGAAATCAGCCACCAGCGGCGCACCATCCGCGAAGATGGAATAGGGGCCCGGGATCTCGGCGTTGGCGAGCATCCAGACCACCTGGGTGGCGAAACTCAGGCGCTCCTCCTCATTCATCGAACTGAGCCCGGTGAACTGATAGGCCCCGTCGGAGAACCCGACGAAGGAGGCACCCGTGGGCAACTGGTGCACCACACCGGGTGCCAGGTACTGCGACGGTCCCGACACAAGCAGGGACATCAGGGTGGTGTCCAGGGACTGCACCGCATTGTGGATCCACCGCCTGTCCCCCACCAGCACCTGCCCGGAAGGATCGAAGAAGTAGACATTCTTGGGTGTGTAGTGGTTACGCATCTCGGTGCGTTCCAACACCACCCCGTCGGGCAGATCATCAATGCGCCATTCGTTGCCCACCCGCTTCATGACGATCTCGGCCGTGAGATCGGAATTCTCGGGCCGGTACACACCACCGTTGCCGAGGGTGCCCACCTGGGTGCCACGGATGACGATGCGCCGTTCATCCTCCGTGGCCCCCGCCTGCGTGTTCAGGTCAATGCGGTCGACCACGAGGGTGGTGGCCGTGGGATCCCAGTCCTGGTTCGCGTCCTCGGTGAGATATGCCCTCGACGCCTGGTACTGCTGCGCGGGGAAGGCCGCTGCACGGAAGAAACCACGCAGCAGGATATCGGGGTCCGCGCCCGGGGTGGGACCGGCCACCTCCGCGGAGGGGTCATCGGCATTGAAGGAGCGGAGGACCTGCGGATCGGTGTCGCTCGGCAGGGTGGAACAACCGCTCACCAGGAGGGCGGCGGTCATGGCCGCGGTCAGTGTCTTCATCCTTCTCACACCTCCACCTCCCAGGGCTGTGACGGGGCGGCGAGCTCGATCGGGGCGGTGCGGTATCCCAGGTGGGGTTCGCGGGGGATCACGAGCCGGAACATGGATCCGACATCGAGGTTGCCCGCGGCATCCAGGGTGCCGCCGTGTAGGACGGCGTCCTCCCGGGCGATCGCCAGTCCCAGACCGGTTCCCCCTGAATGGCGCACGCGTGATGGATCAGCCCGCCAGAAACGGTTGAACACCAGCTCCTCCTGCCCCGATTTCAACCCGACACCGTGGTCGAGGACAGTGATGGCCACAGCCTCGTCATTCGCCTTGAGGGTGACCTCCACCGGTCTGCCGCGGGCGTGGTCGATGGCGTTGGCCAGGAGATTGCGCACGATGCGTTCAATACGGCGGGAATCCCCCTCGATCATGACCTGTTCCTCCGGCATGTCGACCTTGATCTCCACGCCGAGGTCATCGGCGAGCACCGCCACCTGCTGCAGGGCGGAGGTCACCGCGCTGCGCGCATCATGCCGGGTGGTGGACAGATCCGCTACACCGGCATCATGCCGGGAGATCTCCAGCAGATCATTGAGGAGGGCTTCAAACCGGTCGAGTTCACGCACCATCAGTTCACTGGCACGGCGGGCCACCGGGGAGAGCTCATCCTGATTATCGGCAATGAGATCCGCGGCCATGCGCACGGTGGTCAGCGGAGTACGCAGCTCGTGTGAGACATCCGAGGTGAACTGGCGCTGGAGATTGCCGTACTCCTCCAGCTGCTTGATCTGGGCGGACAGCGATTCCGCCATGGCGTTGAAGCTCATGGCCAGTCGGGCCATCTCGTCCTCACCGTCGACGACCATGCGTTCACGCAGTTTGCCCTGCGAGAACCGCTCGGCGATGCGGCTGGCGGACCGGACGGGGGCGGTGACCTGCTGGGTGGCCAACCAGGCGATACCGACGAGCAACACCACCACCACCACGAGCGCAGCGGCAAGCAGTCCGCGCATCAGTGCGAGGGAGGCCTCATCGTTTTCCATCGAGAACACCAGGTAGACCTGGAGTCCCGGGATGTCACTCTCCGTGGGGGTGCCGATGATCAACGCGTTGTAGGCGGCACCGTCACCCTGGTCGATGGAGGTGAACTGGTAGGACACCTGGTTCTCGGACACGTAGTATCTGAGCCGGTCCGGGATCCGGTAGCCCTCCGGTGAGACGATCACATCGGCGCCGTCCACGAGGATCACGGGTTCATAGGCCGCGGTGACATCGGCACCGCTGCCCGAGCTGCCGAGGCTGGCCAGGGCCGCTCGGGCGGAGTTGAGCCGCAGCTGCACCGAGCTGGAGGTGCTGGATGCGGCGATCTGCTCCTCCACGACGATGCGGGCACGGTCGATCTCGGAGTTGGCGATGTCAATCTTCTGGTCGACCAGCCGCTGGGTGAACACGGTGAGCATCCCGAGCCCCAGCAGGATCATCACCACCGCGGAGGCGGTGAAGATCGAACCGACGACACGGACCTGCAGGGAGGTGCGCCACTTGTCGACGACGCGGTGACGAAGTCGTCTGAGCCACGTGAGGATGGGAAACCGCCCCTTCTATCTGTGGTGTGCGTTATTCGGCATGACCGGTCTTGTATCCGACACCACGAACCGTGAGAACGATCTGCGGGTTCTCCGGGTCCTTCTCAATCTTGGCGCGCAGACGCTGCACGTGGACATTGACCAGACGGGTGTCGGAGGCATGTCGGTAGCCCCACACCTTACCGAGGAGTTCCTCCCGGGTGAATACCTGCTGCGGTTTACGCGCCAGTTCCAGCAGCAGATCAAACTCCAGCGGGGTGAGGGAGATCTCCTCATCACCACGCTTGACGGTGTGCCCGGGCACGTCGATGGTCAGATCACCGACCTCGAGGGTCTCGGCGGGCTCATCATCGGTGCGGCGCAGGCGTGCACGGATGCGTGCGACGAGCTCCTTCGCCTTGAAGGGCTTGTTCACATAGTCATCCGCACCGGATTCCAGTCCGAGCACCACATCGACCGTGTCGGTCTTGGCCGTGAGCATGATGATCGGGACAGCGGAATCCTGACGGATGGCCCTGCAGATGTCGATGCCGTTCATGCCGGGAAGCATCAGATCGAGGAGGATGAGATCGGGCTGTTCCCGCTCGGCGGTCTCCACGGCGAGTGCACCATCGGTGACGGCGACGGTATCGAACCCCTCGGCGCTCAGCACAATGGTGAGCATCTCAGAGATCGCGGGATCATCATCGACGACGAGAATTTTCTGCGGCATGACACACCTTCCAGCTAGACGAATTATCTCATGTTACCTAGAAAGGTCACGATCCTGGCGGCAACGTGGCCGGGATCCTCATCGGGGGCAGCCACGATCCACGGGGATTGCCATTCCTGCGCCGCCAGGCGGCGGTACTGCTCAGCGGTGCGCTCCTGGAGCCCGGAGTCCGTCTCGTAGCGGTCCCGCGTGCGGGACCCGTCCGATGCTTCTCGACGCCTCGCCCGCTCCTGCGCCAGCTCGGCGGGGGTGTCCAGCAGGACCTGCAGGACGGGACGGGGTAACCCGAGACGGCCGAACTCCAGCTCAGCCACCCAGGTGGTCGCGGCGTCGTCACGCAGGCGCGCCGCGGTGTAGGCGGCGTTGGACGCGACGTACCGGTCGAGCAACAGCAGACCCGGGCCGGTGAGCTCATCGAGCGCATCATGCCGGTCAAGGGCGAACAGGGTCGCCATGGCGTGGGCGCTGTCGGTGAGATCCCCCATCCGCCCGTGGAGGGCCTCGGCCGCCAACTGGGCGTGGATCGAGGTGTCATAGCGCGGGAAGGAGAGGACGCGGGCGTCGATACGCTCGGTCAACGCGCGGACCAGCGTGTTCTTCCCCGCGCCGTCGATCCCTTCAATACTGATGATCATCAGTAGCGGTAGTGCTCCGGCTTGAACGGGCCGGCCACGTCCACACCGATGTACTCGGCCTGTTCCTTGCTCAGCTCGGTGAGGTTACCGCCGAGGGCCTCCACGTGGATGCGCGCGACCTTCTCATCGAGGATCTTGGGCAGACGGTAGACCTGGTTCTCGTACTGTCCCTCGTTCTGGAACAGCTCGATCTGGGCGATGGTCTGGTCCGCGAAGGAGGTGGACATGACGAAGCTGGGGTGCCCGGTGGCGTTGCCCAGGTTGAGCAGGCGTCCCTCGGACAGCACGATGATGGACTTGCCGTTGGGGAAGGTGAACTCATCCACCTGTGGCTTGATGGTGGTGCGGATGACATCATCGCGGTGCAGCAGGGAGTGCATGTCGATCTCATTGTCGAAGTGACCGATGTTGCCCAGCAGCGCGTGATCCTTCATCTGGAGCATCTGCTCATAGGAGATGATGTCCTTGTTGCCGGTGGCGGTGATGACGATGTCCGCGTCGGCAATCGCCTCATCGACGGTGACCACGGAGTAGCCGTCCATCAGTGCCTGGAGGGCGTTGATCGGATCCGCCTCGGTGACCCGGACGCGCGCGCCCTGGCCGTCGAAGGCCTCGGCGCAGCCCTTGCCCACATCGCCGTAACCGCAGACCAGCACGTTCTTACCACCCATGAGCATGTCGGTGGCGCGGTTGATGCCGTCGATCAGGGAGTGGCGGGTGCCGTACTTGTTGTCGAACTTGGACTTGGTCACCGCATCATTGACGTTCATCGCGGGGAAGGGCAGAACGCCCTCCTCGGCGAAGTGGTACAGACGGTGGACACCGGTGGTGGTCTCCTCGGTGACACCCTTGATGGAGTCCGCGAGGCGGGTCCACTTGTCCGGCTCCGCCGCGAGCACCTCGCGGAGCATGCCCAGGAAGGCGATGTGCTCATCGGAGTCATTGTCCTCCGGCTGGGGCACGAGACCGGCCTTCTCATATTCGCGTCCACGGATGACGGCCATGGTGGCGTCGCCTCCGTCGTCGAGGATCATGTTCGGCAGGTCACCCTCCCAGCTGAAGATCTGGTTGATGCACCACCAGTACTCATCCAGGGTCTCACCCTTCCGTGCCCTTACCCACGACGATGGCGGCAGCCGCCTCGTCCTGGGTGGAGAAGATGTTGCAGGAGGCCCAGCGGACCTCGGCACCGAGAGCGGTCAGGGTCTCGATCAGGACCGCGGTCTGCACCGTCATGTGGATGGACCCCGCGATGCGGGCACCCTTCAGCGGCTGCTCGTCCGCATATTCGGTGCGCAGCTGCATCAGACCTGGCATCTCGTATTCCGCGAGACGGATCTGGTGGCGACCGGCCTCAGCGAGGGACAGATCCGCGACCTTGAAGTCCGTGACCTTTGCCATGTTCTGGCACTCTCCTTATAAGAATTGTGAAAATGAATCGGTAAAACCATTGTCCACTCTACTCAACGCAGGTGGAATCCCCGGTGCGCCCCGGGGGCGGCGGTGACGATCAGTGGGGGATCAGTTGAGTGCTTCCAGGTAGGCCTCGAGGTCGTAGTCAACCTCAGACTCCTCCAGGACCCGGGCTGCAGCCACACGCAGACTCTCCGAGCCCTCCCCCATGAGCTGGCGGATGAATGGGTAGTTCTCCACCACTTCACCGGCGGAAAACGGGGCCCCCGCGAGAATGGCGGCGATGGTGGCGGCTGCCTGACCGTTGAGATGCTCCTCCTCGGTGGCGTTGTCCTGGTTGATCACCAGGAGACAGGCATCCTCGAGGGCCTCGAGGATGTCGTCGTTATCCAATTCAGCGATCTCGTCGAGGAAGTCGACGTTGATCTCCTCATTGAGAATGGAATCGTCCCATGCACCCATTGCTAACAACCTTTCAGTCATTTCTGTAACTTTTATAATCTTTTTACGATTATTTTTTTAGTCCACTAGCACTGCTTTTGTGGTCCATCCCGGTGATTTACGTCCTTCTATCCGCATATCGTGGAAGGAACGTGATACGGTCGTTATTAACTTGTTACATTATACCCGTCCACATTCTTGCCACCGGAGGTCCGACGATGAAAAATGAGCGGCTGATGGCTCTCACCTTCATCGTCGTTGGATGCATTGGAGCTGTTGCACTCGGTTTTGTCGTCTGGCAGGCATCCAGCCCCAGCCGACCCACCCTCGATATTGCCATGCGCACCACCACCACGACTACCCCAACCCCGGCTCTCTACAAAGAGCCAGGTGAAGAGGACTTTCTGGATGGTGACACCGAGCCCGCCAAGCAGAACCTCGCAGCCGTTGACACCGAGGATCCCTATCTGCCCCCGAACGCCTATGTTCCTTCCCGCAGCCGTGGGGAGCCCGCATCTCCCGGCCTCGCACTGTCCGCACAGGACCAGGTGATCACCTCCGTAACCGGGCCGGGGTCACCGACCCGCGCAACAACGCGTGTGGTTGCACCACCCACCGGCACCGCCTCAGGTGCCACCAGTGTCGTCCCCACTAGTGGCGCCACACCTCCGACCACTCCGGAGGCCCCGGAACCCATGACCCGCACCCCGGAACCCCCGACTCCCCCGTCACCTCCCCGTGATCCGGTCGCGCCGACCCAGCCATCCCCGGCACCCACGACCACCACGGAGGAATCCGAGGACGTCACCACACCCACGGTCCTTCCTCCTGCACCGACGGAAACGGACACGCCGACAGACACGGAAACGGTCATACCGACCGCCACCGCGACAGATACGGTTGACCCTCCGGTGGAGTCCCCCACCCCCACCGAATTCCAGGATGAACCGACGGTCCCGTTGAACCCCGAGACCCCCGTCGGATAGCCGCACCGCACGGCACAACGAATGAGGCCCATGGGCACCCCACCATCGTGGAGTGACCATGGGCCTCATTCGTGTTGTCGGACATCGTCGGTATCAGGCGGTGCCGGGCGGCGCCGGGTGGTGACAGAGGGTGTCAGACGGTCGCGATGAACACCTCTGCATCATCGGCGGTTATTCCGATAACACCGTCTGAGGCCGGAACCCACACGGCATAGCCCGGGGTGAGTTCAATCCGCTGGCCCTCATGGTCCAGGATGACGGGGCCACCGGCGGACTCCGTGCACAGGATGATCATGGGTCCGTCGTGTTCTGCGTCGTGGGCACCGGCCACCCGCACCCGGTCCAGGGTGAACTCACTGACGGGAACCGGATAGTGATGGATGTTTCCCTCGGTGACACAATCCACCACGGCATTGTCAAGGGATTTGAAGTCGAGCACCCGGACGAGTTCCGGCACATCCACGTACTTCGAGGTCAGGCCACCGCGCAGGACATTATCGGAGTTGGCCATGATCTCCACGCCCAGACCGTAGATATAGGCGTGCAGGTTGCCGGCATCAAGGTAGATGCCCTCACCGGGCTTGAGCTGGTAGAAGTTCAACAGCAGCGCACCGAGCACACCGACATCACCGGGGTACCGGTCATGGAGCTCAACGACGTGGGAGAGCACGAACCGGATCCACTCCTGCCCGCCCTGCTCGAGATAGGTGTGGGCGGAGGCGATGATCGCATTGATGAGTTCATGCCGCTTGGTCATCGGGATGGTGATCCAGGTGGTGAACAGTGCGCGCAGGCTCTCCTCCTCCGCCTCCACGGCGATCATGCTGCGGTAGTGGTCCAGCTCATGGCACTCGATGGCGTCGAAGATCTCGAGGGTGCGTGCCAGGGGACGGAAACCTGCCATGGCGATGAAATCGGTGAGGGCGACGATCAGTTCGGGCTTGTGGTTGGCATCCCGGTAGTTGCGGTTGGGTGCGTTGAATTCGATTCCGGCCTCATTCTCGCGCTCGAACCCTTCACGGGCCTGTTCGAGGGAGGGATGTGCCTGCAGCGATAAGGGTGCGCCGGCAGCGAGGATCTTCAGCAGGAACGGAAGCTGACCGTCGAAGTCGCGGGCCACCCGCTCCCCCAGCATCCCCACCGGGTTCTCGGCGATGAGCTGGTTGAGGGCGGTGCCGTTGATCGTCGACGGCGCACCTGGATGTGCACCGAACCAGACCTCCGCCTCGGGGCGACCGGATGGCACCTCCTGGCCGCGCATCTCAGGAATCAGGGTGCGTGAGCCCCACGGGTAGGCGCGCAGGGTGCCCTCCAAAAGCTCCATTTACACATCCCTTTCTTCTACGGTGTAGACAGTTGCTGACTGCCCCCTCACGATCAGTCGCAACGTCGAGGCGAGTGGACCCCGGCCGTTGAAGTCACAGTACTGCGCCACGGCATCGGGGATTCCGGGCTCTTCTTCCGCCCAGACAACAGCCCTAAACGGTACCATCCGGGCATCCCCATCCAGGAATGGGTCATAGAATACGTCCACCTCCGGCCCACGGAGCTGGGACAGGGATTCGTAGAGTTCGGCCCCGTCGAGAACACCACAGACCAAACCGCGTTTGTTCCATAAAGCCGCCACGACATTGGCAATCGCATTGCCCCACTCGGTGCGCCCGGTATGGACGATGCGGTGACCTTCTGCGGCCAACCTCAACTTCCTGCCCTCATTGACTAGTTCGTCACGTTCCGGCGACAGGGACTCAATCTCCTCGTCGATCGAATCCGCCACATGGTCGAGACGGTCGGCGATGATCCGGGGATCCTCCTCCAGCAGATCGAGAACCGCGCTGATGGAGGCGATGGTGCGCGCCGGCGACGCGGAGGTCGCGGTGGGCAGGGTGGGAAAGATGATGGTGTCCCTGGGTGCCTCCTCGATCAGGGGGCCGTCAAGCGGCCCCACCAGGACGGTGACGGCTCCACGCTGGGTCGAGGTGATCAGCGCCCGCAGAGCCTCCTCATCCCCACCGTTGTCAGTGATGACGATGACCATGTCGAGCGCCCCAATATAACCGGGGAGGGCGGAGGTGACCACATAGGGCTGGCGCAGGGGCGCCCGCAGCGCCTCCACCATCCGGGCACACGTCTGGTTGAGCTGCCCCTGGGTGAGCACCACCACGCTCCGCGGGGTCACCCCCTCCAGGGAGGCCAGGGCACCAGAGGCGACGGCGCTGCCGATCAGCCGGACCTGTGCGCCTTCGTAGGCGACATCATAAAAGCGGACGGTCTCCTGGTCGTAGGAAGAACCGTCATAAAAGGAATCCACCACAGGGAATCAATTTCCTCTCCTCGTTCATTCAAGGATAAAGACTTTGATCATCCCGTGGTGGATGCGGGTCCCGTTGGGGCGGGAAGTTCTCCTGCTATACCTTATTAATAGGTGTCATCCTCATGCGCGGATGATGCCGAGGATCTCCTCCACCAGAGCATCAACCTCGGCCTGGGAGGGGGCTTCAACATTCAGACGCAGCAGCGGCTCGGTGTTCGACGCACGGACATTGAACCAGGCCGGGGTCCCCGTCAGCTCCACCGTCACACCATCGAGACGATCCACGCTCTCGGTGCGATCGGCAAACGCATCGAGCACCGCATTCGTGCGCTCCTGCTGCGCCTCGGCATTGGCCAGACGGGAGTTCAGCTCACCGGAGGCCGCATAACGGTTGTACCGGGCCATCATCTCACTCAACGGCTTCTCCTGCCCACCCAGCGCCGCCAGGACATGCATCGCCGCCAGGATCCCGGAATCAGCATTGAAGAACTCGGTGAAGTAGTAGTGCGCGGAATGCTCACCACCGAACACCGCACCATGGTTGGCCATCTCATTCTTGATGAAGGAGTGCCCCACCCGGGTGCGCACCGCGGAACCACCGTTCTCGGCGATGATCTCCGGCACCGACTTCGAGGTGATCAGGTTGTGGATGATCGTGGCACCGGGGCGCTCCTGCAGGTAACGCTCCGCGATGATCGCACAGATCGCCGACGGACTGACCGGATCACCGTTTTCATCGATGACGAAACAACGATCAGCATCCCCATCGAAGGCCAGGCCGATATCCGCCCCGGTCTCCACCACGAACTTCTGCAGATCAACCAGGTTCGCCGGCTCCAGGGGATTTGCCTCATGGTTGGGGAAGGACCCATCGAGCTCGAAGTACAGGGGCTTGATCTCCAGTGGCAGACCGGCAAAGACCTCCGGCACGGTGAAACCACCCATGCCATTGGCGGCATCAACCGCAACCGTCAGCGGGCGGATCCCACGCAGATCAACCAGAGTGTTGAGGTACTCGGCATACGCGCCCAGCAGGTCGCGTTCGGTGACCTCACCGGGTGCACCATCAAAGGCGGGTACACCCTCAACCAGGTCGTCGATGATGGTGGCCAGGCCCGTTTCCTGCCCGACCGGGCGTGCGCCCCGGCGGCAGAGTTTGATGCCGTTGTACTCGGCCGGGTTGTGGGAGGCGGTGAACATCGCGCCGGCGCAGTTCAGGGTGCCGGAGGCGAAGTAGAGCTCATCGGTGGAGGCCAGGCCGATGTGGATGACATCCAGGCCCTGGGCGGTGACCCCGTCGGCAAACGCCCGGGCCAGTTCCGGGGAGCTTTCGCGCATGTCATGGCCGATGGCCACGGTGGTCTCCCCCTCATCCCTGACCAGGCGGGCGAACGCGGCGCCTGTCTCGCGGATGAATTCGGCGTCCAGATCAACGCCGATGACGCCTCGAACGTCATACGCCTTGATGACAGCCGTTACAGATTCACGGGTACGCATACAACCTCACCAGATAGAAAGAGCAATAGGTTCCGGTAATACTACTCCACCCAGCTATTGCCACCGACACCGCTTGTCGACGCCCACCGTCTCCCCTGCCCACCGCCCCACCGGGCGGTGCGGTTCGCGGGATGGCAGAAGGCGCCCACCCCAGGGGTGGGGTGGGCGCCATGCAGCCAGGCCTGACTGCTGGAGACTAGGTGTCCTCCGGGTCGGGAACGACGTAGAGGTGACCACGTCGGTGCGCCCGGTATTCCGCACGCTTGGCGGAGCGGTTGACGGGATGGTTCTCCCCCACCTCCTCCTCGGAGCTGACCAGGCCGCTGGCATTGCGGCCGGCCTCACGGACGGCCTCAGCCAGGGCCGTGAGATCCTCATCATCCTCCGGGAAGATGTCATTGACGCGCAACATCTCCCAGCCGAGTGGCGCGGTGATGCGCTCGGCGTGGTGCTCACACAGATCCCAGCTGTGCGGCTCGGCGGCCGGGGCGAGCGGACCCACCACGGCGGTGGACTCCTAATACGCATAGGTG
>SMEN01000420.1_pt1 | contig 12139 bp, 12 predicted proteins | sample 2456271 | NCBI WGS metagenome assembly SMEN01 (sample SAMN10132593, study PRJNA489261) | soil metagenome | isolation source: day1 control-loamy sand soil ammended with raw manure from dairy cow... | place: USA | collected 2015-04-01 | reverse complement strand
GCCAGCTCAAGCGCTTGCGCTTCAGACTTACCGGTACCGATGTAATAGGCGACCACACCTTCTTTGGCTTCATCAAAGGCATCGGATAGACGCTTTAAGAACATCATGCCGAAGATGTAATCTTTAAATTCAGAGGCATCCATATTGCCGCGCAAAATATCCGCGGCTTCCCATAAAAAGGACTCAAGTTGTTGCAGGGTAACTTTCTGGCTCATTAACGGGGTTCCATGTACAGCGGTAACAACAAGGCAAGCAGTTCTCGATTCTGCTATTCATTCAGAACGGCAAATAAGACGAAGAACTGCTTGTATATAAAGGGTGCAAATAGGTCGAGCATAGCGGTAAAGCTAGGGCTGGGGAAGTCAGGTTTTATCTGGTTTCAGTTTTGACATGCTACTAATAAGCTTATGTATTGCAATCGAACGAATACGAACGAAAGCGCACGAATACGAACGAACAATTAAGTAACCCGCTCATAACGCGTACTTCTACCGCCGCCGACAGGCTTTATATCTTGATTATCCACTAAACGCTTCAGTAAACGAGTTGCTTGCGGTGGGCTGATACGACACAGATCTGCTACACCCGAACGCTGGATAGCACCGTGCTTATCAATATAGTTAAGCACCATTTGCTCGTGCTGAATGGGACTAAAACCAGCCTGGCGAATGTATTCTGCTTGCTGGCCAGCGCTTTGGTAAAGCTGTGCACTTAAGGTGTAGGTGCGGCCTCTACCGGTGCCGTGCGACTCCAGCAATCCTATTTCAACCAGCTTTTCTAAAGTGGCACGCACATTGGTTTCAGTCTTTTGCACAGACTCAACAAAGTCAGCTGTAGTTAAGCGGCGCTCTTCTCGCAAGCGTGACAAGATGATCAGTGAGTCAATTGGTAATCCGCCCAATTTATCCTCATGCTCGACTACCATTTTCAGAAACTCTAAATCAGGGGCTGCATTGGATAAGCTCAGACTGACTGTATAGCTGTTAGACAACGAGTAATCGGGTGCTGGGCGGCCATAGCGCAGCATGCCTTCAAAAATACGGTCGATACCACGTCCCGTCCTTTCTGCTAAACCAATGCGTTTAATAATGTCAGCTAACAATGGGTTGCGTGATCGTGGTGATACCACTAGCAAATTTGTCAGATTCACCCCATCAATAAATCCACCTGGGCTACTGATGTTAAGGCCATCGTCATCCAGCTTTACGTGAACTGCACCAAGCATGCTGTAGTCACGGTGTACCAATGCATTTACAAAGGCTTCACGAAAACCACGGCGATCATAATTAGGTACAGGGACACGGAACAAACCAACCTGGATCTCCTCTTCAATCACCCAAGGACGGAACTGTAAATCCACCTCCTCAAAGGGAAAGTCTCTAACAGCGGCTTGCGATAAAACTCATTAACCTGAATATCTGTGTCACGTAGCACCTGAAACGCCACCTCGTAGCTTGGTAGGTGCTGACGCAGTAATGACTCAGTACCGAGCAGCAATAGCCCTGCGACCGTTGGATGACGTTTACCGTTGATATCCATGACCAAGCCCAGCGCATTGTCTAGCTCATCATCTTCAAGCGGCAGCAGGCTCTGATCACCACCATACTTTTTAATAGCATTACGTATACGCAGTCTTTGGATTGGGTCCAACTGCTCTACATCAACCTGTTCGATAAGCGTTGCAGACGGGTCAACCAAGTTCATTGATGATTGGCGCTGGGTAAACTCATGCGGATAAAAAGGAACAGCTTCAGGCGTACCATCAGCTTTAAGCCTGCGGCGTTGTAACAAGCCTTCAGACGTTGAAATAAGCGGTCGTGACTTCTGCACGACAATCTGTGCGATTGTGCAGTCATCTAGCTTATGACCTATAACTTCAACAGAAACAGGCGGCGTAGTTTTGTTGGCTATAAATGCCGACAAGCCTTGCATGCTTTCGTGCTTAGGATGCAGTCCAGTAACTTCACCACTATCCTCTACACCCAGCAATAGGCTACCACCTTCGGTATTCGCTAAAGACACAACCGCCGCAATCAGATCACGATCAGGCAGGCTCTTTACATCACTCTTGAACTCCAAAGTAAGGCTTTCACCTTGCTGGATGAGCGCATGGAGATCATTTTTATCCTGATTCATTCATAACCCCTAGAACCAACATGCTACTTAAGCAGAGCTGTACTCAGTTTATTTTATCAGGACACTGCTTGCTGGCTTCATTCGTCAAAACAACCTCAGAACCTTTCTTAGCAAACCAACGCTTTGCAACATCGGCTGAGAGTTTATTACCGCTACTGTCATATAAAAACACTTCACGCCCCGAAGCTAAAAGATGTGTAACTTCCTCAAGCGTGTTGAGCGGCTGAGCGCCCTCTTCAAAGCCATCCGAACGACTACCGTTCGCTATCCAGACACCAAATTCAAAAGGACACTGGACTACTTGAGCATTTTTTCCTGATTTGAAATCTCTTTCAGCAGCCTCGTAAGCTTGCTCCTCTAGCAAAGATGGGTCTCTAGAGTTACCAACACAAAACGCACTAGGACCCAAGCCATAACCAGATTGAAGTGCTTCGATCGCACAGTTATAAGCTTCACTGTACTCATCAGCCATTACTGGCGCAGAAAGTACCATAGCCAATACGCAAGCAATCCCTGTCAGTTGTTTTTTCATCTCACACCCTGCTTAGTTAAAATATAATGCAACAGATTATCGATCATGCTGCGGAAGATATATAGACATTAATCAACGATCCAAGCTAAGAAATGCAAGCTTGAACGCCCCTGCAGTCGCGCCAGAGACGTCTTTAATCGTGTTCGAACTACTAGCCCCTACTGCCACCAAAGCAATGCCTGCTGCCTCTCACCTTGGTAGCTGATTTTGCCAGATAGCTGGCCCGATAGAACAGCTCATCTTGGCTGTCGGGGTCTTTTTCAGACACTCGATACAAAGCATACTTGGGAATATGAACTAGCCCCTTAGCCTCATCTGTCGCGATATCCAAAGCGCTCGCCCAAGCTTCCTCCATACGACTATAAAGATTAGACCGACCAAGCTCATACCTACCAAGACAATTAAACGCATCATGGTTGACGAAGATAACCAAATGGTAATGCGGTCTGCCTTTCTGACCTAACTCACGCGCATATACATACCTTACGTTCGTATCATGCGCTTTAGGGTTAGTACGTTTAGCCATCGCACGAGCATGCAGGACCTTAGCCTTGAATGATGAGATAAAACGCTCTATCAGCCGATTTTCGTTAAAGTCTTCAAGCCCTCTAGGCAGTCTTAAGTCCACTCTAAATGCAAAGGTTCTAGGGTGCACGTGAAGTGATGCATTCATGACATCAATGATTTTATCTAAATGCTTTCTGACAAATGGGCCCTTGTCGCGCATGAGTGGGTAGCCGTCGTATGTATCTCCATAAATGAGTTCATTGTCTGTGAAATGGGGTGGATTAAATATTTTGCGCATATCGTTACCTAAGTCGTATTAGGTAGGCACGCAATGGCTATCTGCATCTGCTGAGTGTCTTTACTTGAGTTGAGGATACCTTGGGATAATAAGCTTGCATCTGGGTCTATGAGTATCCAGAGATATGCCTAAGGTAGAGGTAAGGTATTGGCTCACTGATAGCATCTAGGTAGCTATCTATTTGATCTGTTCTGCATGAGGACGTGTTGGTTATGAGTGCTAGTAATGGTGCTATAAAAGCATATTACTATAACCGAAAAACACGCTGCATCAGGATGCCAGAGATCAGGAGGATTACTTCAGCTGAGGAGATAGGCATGCACGCCCACGAGGGGTTTTAGAAATCAAGATTGGTCTGGTAAAGCTTCAGGGTAATGAGAAATAATTAAGGCTTCACTCCCCCACCACCTTGAAGGTCGCGCAGAGCTATTTTAGCCTCGACCCATTCCAACACTTCACTCTCAACCCAAGCGACACAGTTAGCACCTAGGCTAACCTGTTTTGGAAAAACACCCTCACTCATGTATTTATAAATAGTTGCTCTAGCTAGGCTGGTTAACGCTGAAACATCTTTGATTCTTAATAATTTCATGTTGCACCTCGATGTGTATGTGTTTGTACACATCAGGTGGCACATTAATAATTTTTAAAGCACAGAAGCTACCGCCTGTGCGCCTACCATAGCGGGCACTAAAGCTATCTACCTCTCACGACTGTCAATTGCCATTAACAACGACTCTTCACCGGCTTACTAAAAGTGGATTTGTATGCATCCTCCTCGCTAACACTGCAGCACCTCACAGCAATACCAACAAACAGCACTACTATCAGCTAAAGTCAGCCCCTGTTAGCTTTTTCTTTTTAGCAGCTCAAAGTAAAAAACAGTTAATACTTTAATTTAAATATTTATGCTAAACTTGCATGCTTTGTTAAATAAAAATCTACGCTTTCAATATGGAGGTTAAAAGCCTAATGATTAGACATCTGATTAAGACCGTAATGCTATTTTGCGCGCTTCTATCTACTGCAGCATACGCTGACCCGGCTGCAATTTGGGTCGACTCTTATACACCAATACCAGAGCTCGAAATAAAATCAGCCGTTACACTTAAAAACACCACTTTTGGCTATAAAAAAGAAATTCCAACTATAGTTTTGGAACCTTTAGACCAACCTAAAACCACTTTACAAACGCGCGCTTATCAAGTCCAGCACGCAAACACCCTTGGCACGCCTTTAAGCGCTGGCGTCAAGCGTCAGATTTCCGCAACCGAAACAGTTGAGAGTTTTCATTCCCTCCTAGACTGGGAAACACTCGCAGATGGCAGTCATCTTGCTGCATTAAGTGTTATTTCACCGCAAGCAACGGGTAACCGCTTCATTTTAAATATTGAACAACTAGATCCTAGAGCCGAACTGCGTTTTATTGATCACATCAACGACGAAACGCTCAGTGTGTCGGGTGAAAGTATTATCAATACTGTTTTTAGAAATAAACAAGCCAGTGCTGATCTGGATGGAACCAGTAACTTATACGTCAGCCCATACCTCAATGGGGAGCAAGTGACCTTAGAGATACATCTGCCGAAAGAGGTCGCTGTTACCGAGATTAAACTCGCACTACCTTATGTATCGCATATATTCCTTGCTCCTTCCGAACTTGAACAAGTCAATCAACGCCACAGTGACCAGAGCTGCATGAAAAACGTTGCCTGCGACTCCAATTGGAATGATGTCAGCGATGGTGTTGCCCGCATGCTCTTTACCGATGCCTACGGTGATTCTTATATATGCACAGGCACCCTACTCAATGATAAGCAGAACTCTGGAACACCTTATTTCCTGACAGCTGACCACTGCATTAGCTCGCAGCAAGAAGCATCCACTCTACAAACATTTTGGTTTTATAAATCATCGTCTTGCTATGCCAGTGTGGTAAACAACTACACCAGACTTTATAAAGGCGCTGATCTTTTGTTTAATCAAGCCAGCACTGATACAGCGTTATTACGCCTACGTGACGCAGCGCCCAGATACGCAAATTACCAAGGTTGGACAACCAGTTCAGCCAAAAATACTTATGTTGGCGTTATTCACCACCCAGATGGTCAGCCACAAAAACTAGCAACGGGCTATACAGAGCAGTCATATGCAGATTGTTCAACTACTGGTGGTGGTGAGGATTTTCTCTGTAGAGCATCACAGTCGAACACAGCAGGCTATTTGCCAGTTTCATATAATAACAGCGCAACAGAGGGTGGCAGCAGCGGTTCAGGGCTGTTTATCACAGCAAATAATAATGCTGGAACAGCCAGTTCACGATACTTGGTTGGGCAGCTGCTAGGCGGCAATTCCAGCTGCAAAACACCCGATGGAATCGATGTCTACGGTCGCTTTGACTTAGCTTACAGAGCAGGTTTAGCAACATGGCTTGCCGCAGAAAAACCCATCAGCAACAACAATGATAAAAGTGCAATATTCCGCTTCTACAATACAAAATCAGCCACCCACTTTTTTACCGGCAGTGTAAAAGAGCGTGATAGCGTAATCAGCAAATATGCTTCCTTCATATATGAAGGCCAAGCGTTTTATGCTTACCCAAAAAACGGCAGCACACTAAGCCCCGTATACCGTTTTTATCATAAGGTTCGTGGCTCGCATTTTTATACTATTAGTAAAAGTGAAAAAGAAAGTATTGAAAGAACCTACCCCAACTATATCTACGAGGGCGTTGCTTGGTATGCTGCACCAACCGCAGTAACCGGCTCAAAACCTTTGTATCGTTTTTACAACACTAAAACAGGCACACACTTTTACACAGTCAATGCGACTGAAAAAGATAACATCATCAGTAAGTACGCCTCCTACATTTATGAAGGCATCGCCTATCACGTATGGGTCAAGTGATAAGAGATAATACTTACAGTCAAATAAAGCCAAGGGCGCTATGTGTAGGCATAGCGCCCCTGCACTAATGTTAAAGCATCAATCAGCCCATATAGCAGCACTATTGTGAGCCTAGTAAGTACCGACAACAGCCCAAGAATGATAAGTCTTTACTACTAAAAGCAGCTCTTAGTCTTGCATCTCATCTAGACGCCACACTCACACTTCGGCGCTGTAAAAAAGCACTGTGGGCTTTCTGAACACTCACTTATGTGCAAACCACACACTGCCTGAAGTGCAGACTCCACAAGAAAAACCAACGCATTGCAGGCTTGTGCTATCTAACAATATTCAATGAAGACAGCCCAAGTGCGTTTCGCAGAATTCTAAACTAAAGCACGCCTAGAGTCAGGGCCTCAACTGAGCTTTAGGTATAGAAAAACATCCGCACAGGAAAACTCAAGGTCTTTACAGCTGTAGTTTTAGCTATATTTTTCCGAAAACGCATGGCACGCTCACATCTGAGCGCACCATCTCGGCAGAGGCTTACTTAGCGCAACTGTGGGCCGTTGAAGCCCATCCAAATCGCTAGGCGTTCAGCGACGCTGGCACCGAATTTTTTCGCAAAGCGATCAAAAGGTGATTGTTCTAAAGTGAAGTCAACAATATCCGTCTGACCAATCTCTCGTCCCCATACGTATCTAACACTCGTTTGATGAACTCTGTACTCAGCACGCCTGCCCGCTCTGATACGAGCATGTTGAATCTTAGATTTGAGTGATGAAATAAAACGGTCTATCAATCTTGCTTCTGGTAGCGTTTTAAGGCCCAGTGGATATCTTAAATCAATCCGTACCGCAAAGGTTCTAGGATGCTCTGCAAGGGATGCATGCATAACGTCAATAATCCTGTTTAATCCTCTTTTTATAAACGGACCTTTATCTTGCATAACTGGATAGCCTTCATAGGTACTGCCATATACGAGTGTGTCACGGGTCTTATAAGTCATTACGGTTACCTTCGATGTAGGTAGCCATGCGTTGCCTGTCCGTATTACTCAATGTGTTTCAACTAGGCACAGAAATAGGTATCACTGGAGTATGGGTATCCAGTAACAGTCTGTGTGTAGTGAATGGAGAGTGTTAGTGAGTAGCTAACTGATTCTTGTCATGTGTATCTATTGAGTGATTAGACCTAATAAATATCTTAGATAATGAGTGCTTAAAGCATATTACCATAACCGACAAGAATACTATTTTGAGATGCTGGGGATCTCTGTGGTTTAGAAAATCTGATGGACAGGCTGGCAGGCTTTTTAGTTTAGATGGGGGGTGCAGGTTTGGTCTGGTAAAAAAGCACTAGTCATTGCTTGATACTGTGCTTAAACGGCTGACTGACTGTCACGCTGCTCGATCTTCGCGCTCATCCAATCCAGCACCTCCTCTTCGATCCAAGCTACACAATTACCACCCAAGCTAATCTGCTTTGGAAAAGTGCCCTCAGCGATGAATTTATAAATCGTGGATCTTGCTAGGGCTGTAACCCCCATTACGTCTTTGAGCTTTATAAACTTTGTCATTTTACACCTCGATGTGATTTGGTTCACACCAAGTGCGGGTTTGATATTTTTTAAAGCACCAAACCTCAATCCGCCTTTAACCTCACCAAAAAACCTGCGTTACAGCTCTTACTTAATAATCTTCAAAAACAACATTGCCTTGCTCGTAGCGTTTGGCGATGACATTGAAGAACAGATTAGCTTCCTCTCGACCAAAGGGCAGATAGCCTATTTCGTCAATGATGAGCAGCCGCGGCGCTAAGATGCTGCGTTTCAGATACTGATCCAGACGCTCCTGTTTTCGAGCAATGACCAGCTGCACCATCATGTCAGCAGCTGCAATGAAGCGCGTTTTGATACTTTGACTGACAGTCTTGTGACCCAGACTGATAGCCAGGTGGCTTTTGCCGACGCCACTAGAGCCTAGAAGTACCACGTTTTCTGAACGCTCTACGAAAGCCATACTCGCCAGTTCATTCAGTTGTTTACGCGGGGCTCCACTGGCGAATTTGAAGACATAATCCTCAAAGAGTTTTCGTCCAGGGAAACCTGCGAACTTTAGCAAGGTGTCTCGAGATCGTTGTGAGCGGGCATCCAACTCCAGACTTAATAGTTGCTCTAGAAAGTCCGCCAGCGTGCTCTCCTGCGAAGCAGAATGATCTGCGATAGCTGCCCATTCGCTGGCCAAAGTGTCGAGTTTAAGGCTTGCGCAAGCGTGCTGGATCCGCTAATGCTGCAGGTTCATAGAGCAGTGGCATGAGCTCAAAGCGTTCCTGATCCAGCAGTATCTGAGGCTTAATATTAGTGGTGCCATTGATCCGCTGATGTGCAACTTTCTCTAGCCAAGGACCTATGTGCGCGTTGGCCGTGCTCACATCCAACCACAGTCCTGCTTGGTTCAGGGTAGCCGCCAAAGGCGTGATGAAGCTGCTCTTCAAATAACTATTAAAGCGTTCCACTTTGCCTTTAGTGCGGGCTCGGTAGGGTCGGCAGGCGCGAGCAACAAAACCATAATCCTACGCCATAGCCAACAGCTGAGCATTCCGCCGGTGACGGCCTTCACCGTAAGCATCGCGCTCGATCATGATGGCCTTGGCATTTTGTCAACGGCAACTGAAAACTGACCCACTTACCGCTTAAATCGGCAATCTAAATTTGACCCACCCTAAGCGTTTTTCATCAATTTGCTGCTTCTATATTAACTGGGGCTACACCAGCCATTTTCTTACCTTTTAGACGATAGCTGTTACCGCTAATTTGAACGATATGCGCATGATGTAGAAGCCTATCAAGCAGTGCTGCAGTTAATGTTTGGTCATCAGCAAAAGCCGTGGACCACTGTGAGAACGGTAAGTTACTGGTCACAATAATACTGCCTTGCTCATAACGCTTGGCGATGACGTTAAAGAACAGATTGGCTTCTTCTCTGCCGAAAGGTAAGTAACCAATATCATCAATCACCAGCAACTTAGGTGATAGCACGCTACGCTTTAGATACGCGTCTAGACGCTCTTGTTTTTTAGCTGTTGCCAGTTGCAGCATAAGGTCTGCCGCAGTGATAAAACGTACCTTAATACCGCGCATAATCGACTGATAGGCAAGCGCCAAAGCGAGATGACTTTTGCCAACACCGCTTGGTCCAAGTAGCACAATATTTTCTTTGCGCTCAAGAAAAGCTAAGCCTGTCAGCTCTTGTAACTGCTTACGCGGTGCTCCAGTGGCAAACTTAAAATCATACTCTTCAAAATGCTTGATAGCCGGCATGCCTGATGTTTTTAATAGCATGTCTTGGGTGCGCTGCATGCGTCCATCAAGCTCAGTATTGAGTAGGCGCTCAAGGAAATCGGCAAAGCTATCATCTTGAGCGGCACAGTGGTCGGCGATAGCTGACCATTCTGCTGCCAAACGAGGTAACTTGAGCTGTTCACAGGCTTCTTGGATGCGCTGATGCTGAAGGTTCATAAGCGCACCTCCAGCAGTTGGTCATATATCGATAATGGGTACTGAAAACTCTCTATCGGCACAGCAAAAGCGCGCTCAACGTAAGTTAATTTAGGAGATAAACCACGCTCTGGCAGGGGCTGCAGGCTAAATCGTTCTTGCTCTAGTAGTACAGCGGGTTTCTCGCCTGTTGTCCCATGAATGCGCTGATTAGCGACCTCGTATAACCACGGGCCGACATAGGCATTCGCTGTGGCAACATCTAGATTTAAATTAGCCTGCTTGAGTTTAGCGGCCAAAGGAATGATAAAACTCTCTTTTAAGTAGCGATTAAAACGCTCGACTTTGCCTTTTGTTCTCGCTCGATAAGGACGGCATGCTCTGAGTTTAAAACCGTAATCTTTAGCCATTTCCAAGAGCTTTGCATTCCAGCGGTGCTGGCCTTCACCGTAGGCATCACGCTCAGTCATAATGCACTTGGCGTTATCAAACAGCAGTTCTTTGGGCACGCCGCCAAAGTACTGCAAAGCCTCTTCAATACCTCGCAGCCAGTCTTCTTGCTTCTCGTATTCACTAAAGCGAACGAAAGAAGCACGACTGAAACCTAGGGTGGCCACAAGCGCTTTTAACTTAAAGCGGCCTCGGTTAATGGTTGTGAAATCAACCTGTAATTGCTGACCTGGCAGTGTTTCAAAACGAACCACAGGATCATTTTTCTTCAACTTAAAAGGTCGTATATGGTTTTTTAAGATGCCCACTTGGCCTGTGTAACCCAGTTCCAAAATCTCCCTAAACAAAACCTCTGCGGGGATCCAGTCAGGCTTTGCAGCATCCATTCGCTCTTGGATATAAGGCTTGAACGGTTCAAGCTTGGAGAGCTTTGGGGCTCGCTCACTGTAGGTTGGCACCTTGATGGCATCACGAAAATACTTACGAACAGTATTGCGTGAAATATTAAGCGCTTTAGCAATGGAACGAATGCTCTCGCCCTGCTGGTGACGTACATGAATATCCACTAATAACTCCTGAGTTAGCATCAGAAACATACCGCCATATCCAGTTAGAATTTGGCGGTTATTTTGCTTCAGGTGGGTCAATTTTGAATTGCCACTAGTGGGTCAGTTTTACATTGCCGTTAACACTCAGTTTCGACGGTTAGCCGTGAGGTTAATCGTAATGGTGGCTGCACAGCATACCGTGCGAACACAGCTGACAAAAGAGCATGGGATCAGGCAAAACGGCCCAAGCAGTGCTTGCTTGCTGCCAACCACGTATTGCAGCGAGTTGTAGCGCAGAAACTTCAGCTAGACTGGTCTCCTGAGCAAATATCAGGCTGGCTTCAGCGCCAATTTCCGAGTGAACCAGCGATGCAGATATCCCACGAAACCATTTATCGCAGCCTGTTTATCCAATCTCGCGGCGTACTGAAAAAAGCGCTGGTAAAGCACCTGCGATCTCGGCGCGGTATGCGTAGATCAAAACATTCGACTACGGATAACCTTGAGCCCAAGACAAGTATTGTGGATGCAGTTTCTATTCGTGAACGCCCCCGGAAGTGGAGGATCGAGCAGTACCTGGTCACTGGGAAGGTGACTTGATCACTGGCTCCAAGAACTCGCACATTGCCACCTTGGTGGAGCGTCAGTCCCGTTTCGCAATGCTGGTACAGGTCAACGGAAAAGATACCGAGAGCGTTGTGTCTGCGCTTATCAGAGAGGTTAACAGACTGCCTGAATCTCTGAAGAAGACCCTGACCAGGGACCGGGGCGGCGAGCTTGGCGCTCATAAGAAATTCACTGTTGCGACTGATGTCCAGGTTTACTTTTGCGACCCTCAGAGCCCTTGGCAGAGGGGGAGCAATAAAATACAAATCGACTACTGCGGCAGTATTTTCCCAAAGGCACAGACTTATCCGGGTGGACTCAAGAGCAGCTTAATGTAGTTGTCTTACGCCTGAATAAACGACCAAGAAAAACATTGCAATACTCAACGCCAGCTGAGAAGCTAAACGAGATAGTTGCACTGACTGGTTGAGTCCACTCCTGCATTGTTTAAAAACACCATCCCTAGACAGCGCCACTATAACATCCTCAAACAGTGCCAATGCTGCTCCACCCCTTAATTAAAATCAATAGCTTACGCCAAAATATCAAAGCTAGAATTAAGCTAGAATTAGGCTAGAATGAGTTATGGTCAAATCTGGTGTACGAGCATCAGGCGGTTTTCCTGTCTGATTGCTCCATTACTTGTTCGCCGTCTTGGAATTTAACGTTATTGACCA
>SMEN01001005.1_pt1 | contig 12145 bp, 7 predicted proteins | sample 2456271 | NCBI WGS metagenome assembly SMEN01 (sample SAMN10132593, study PRJNA489261) | soil metagenome | isolation source: day1 control-loamy sand soil ammended with raw manure from dairy cow... | place: USA | collected 2015-04-01 | reverse complement strand
GGGGTCGACGCCCCGACCACGGGGAATAGGAGATCCAACAGCAGCGGAAGTCCGAATCCCAGATAGGTGAAAACATAGTAGATTCCAATCGCTGTGCCACGCTGAGCTGCGGGAGTGTAGGTTTCAATCCCCAGCAGACCTTCGCGCAGACTCACTCCATAGGCGGTTCCCAGGATCAGCGATGCCAGGATGAACACCCAGATCGGCACCACCTCACCACCGAATGCCACCAGTGCGAAACCGGTTGCGGCACAGAGGGCGCCCACGATTCCGGATACGCGTCCCCACTTCATTTTCCGGCCCAACCATTGGGCGAGCAGCCCGGCGCTGAATGCCAGGAACGCTGCGATTCCCGGTAGCAGCACCCCATTGCTGAAATGGGATGAGGCGCGGGCGGCGAGAACCACCACCGAGGTGGTCACACAGCTGAAGACCCACACCGCCATGGGAAGCGACACCGCCAGTGCCTTCCCCATGCTCCGTTGAGAATGCATCACCGGTGCCGGCGGTGATCCCGGAGCACTTTCTCCCACGGTTTTCACCATCGGGTGATCGCGGGGTATATCACCGAGCACACCCGCCACCACTACCGCCAACCATGACAATGCCGTGGACAGTGCAAATGGGACAATCACCACGGCGCTCTCCGGCAACCCCGCGGCCAAGAGGCCGGAGGCGATCGGGCCGATCGCAAATCCCAGGGTTAGGATGATGCCAGCCAGGGTGATGCCACTGGCGCCCCGTAATCTGCCAGCCCATGCGGTACCCGCACTCACCGCCAATCCCACACCGAGACCCACGATGAAACGCCCCGCCAATAGGCCGAAGCCCTCATGTGAGAACATCAGGCTCAGGTTTCCCAGCCCGGCAATCACCCCGCCGGTCAGTACCACCGGGCGCGCCCCGAACCGGTCCGCGGCCACTCCACCACCCAGGAGCCCGGGCAGCAATCCCAACGCATAGATACCGAATGCACCATTGAGCAACACCCCGGACACCCCGAACTGCTCCCGGAGCACCACAATCATCGACACGAAATGGTTGGCGGCCCAACCTGCGCTGAGGAGCAACAGGATGACACCTGCGAACACTCGATTAGTCATGGAACCAACCTTCAATAGGGGAAAATAGGAGTCGGGGCGGTGACATCACCTCCCGGTGGCGCCAGCTACACCAATACAAAAATGTGAATAGGCTCAAACCATGGATACCAAAAACCTGCTCGCCGGCGTGGCAAAATTTGGTTTGCCAGCCCCGGAAGTAACCGATGTGCCCCGTTATGTCACCCACCGTGATGGTTTTGCACAACTTAGCGAAGCCCTGGCCAACGGTTCTGTCATCATCCCACCGCAGTTGCTCACGGGCAGGGACCGCCGCCGGCATATCCGCAATACCATCATCGAGGACCATGTTGTCCGCATGCAGTTGGTTCCCGATGCGGTGCGCAGCAAATTGGCCGATCTCTCCTCGGATCCATTCCTGTTCTTCCGGGGCACCGCATTGCTTTTCTACCGTGATCTCGTGGGCAGTGATCTCCACCTGCCCGGCATTCCGGTGGTGGGTGATGTCCATCCCGAGAACTTCGGAATCCTCCCGGGACGTGATGGCCAGCCGATCTTCAGCGTCAATGACCTTGATGAGGCCTGGATGGCTCCCTTCACCTGGGATGTTGAGCGTGGTGCCGTCGGCTTCGGGCTCGCGGCGCAGCAGGCGGGTGCCGGGAAGAAGAAAACAGCCAAGGTGGTTCGGGCGTTCATCGACGGCTATTTTTCTTCCATAAGCGATTGCCTTGATGAGCCCGATCGCGCAGAGCGCCAGTTCACCGCCCTTGATGCCCCCAAAGCGCTCCGCCCCTTCTTCCGGAAAGCCCAGCGGGACCGTGCCGGGTTTCTGAACAAACGCATCGATTTTTCCGAGATGACCTTCCGCGAGGATGACCGCACCCACCGCCACCCGGAACTCATTGAGCCACTCCATCCCTCGCTGGAGCGCTATGCCCGGGGCCGCACCTTTCAGGTGCTTGACCTTGCTATCCGCAGCGGTTCCGGTACCGCCTCGCGTGGTCTGACCCGGTTCTGGTTCCTGCTCGAGGAGCTTATCGACGACCAACCCCACCATCTCATCCTCGAGATGAAGATGTCCCGCCCCTCCTCCATAGAGGGATTGGTCCCGGATCCGGCGGGGCAGTGGATCCCGGATTCCCCCGCTGAGCGCATCGCCCTCGCATTCAACACCTTCGTCAAGGATGGTGACCCCTACTATGGATTCACCGAGATAGCCGGGATCAGCTTCGTTGTCCGGGAGCGTGGACCACAGAAGGTCAATATCAGCACCGGTGTGTTCAATGATGATGATCTCAAGGAATATGCGAAGCTGTGCGGCGATGAACTCGCAATCCAACATGTGCGTGCTGATGGTGCGCTACAGCGGGTATCGGATAACCCCAAGGACCCCCTCGCGCTGAGGATTATCCGTTCCGCATCCAGTGAGGTCTTCCGTGCCGACACCGAAGAATTCGCGGTGGACTACCTCAAACGCATCAACAGCGACTTCGAGCTTTTCCGTGAGGATCTGGGTCGGGGTGCCTTCGGATGGTGAGGACCTTCCCATGACTGCCGACTCAAACAACAATGGATAGTCTGGGGCCCATGGAATCCATGCAAGCGATGACAGATATCGATGAGGCCATCGACAGGTTGAATGAGATTTACACCAAGTCCACCGAACTGGCCAGAGCTACCCTCGAAAACGGCGACTATGTGGCATATGCCGATGTCGTCTACCCGAAGCTCGTGGTGGAGGTGCTGCAGTGGAAGCCGATTGATCGCACGGAGCCGTTCGGATATGTGGATCAGGCGGGGCGTTTCTCCGCGGTGCTGTCCAAACCCCACATCATGGAGTGGTACCTCCGTGAGCAGCTGGAACGCTTAACTGGTAATTACCCCTGCCGCATTGAAGTCGGCCCCTCGGATATCCGCATCCCACCGGAGTACATCCGTGATGCACCATCGGCCACCGAGGCCCGCCGCGCCGGGGATGTCGCTGATATCATTCCACGCCCCACCCTCGACGAGGTACATGATGCCATCATTGACGGTGAGTGGGAAGCCTTCAACGGGGATGAACACCCGCTGTTCCACTTCGGACCCCAGCGTTTTGATATCGCCTGTGCCCGCATCGAGCACTACACCGGCATCCAGGTGGACCATGTACAGAAGTACATCCTGTTCACCAACTACGCCATGCACACCACCGAGTTCGTCACCTTCGGCGTTGCGGAACTGCTCAAGGAGGGCTCCCGCTATACCGCTCTCACCCTTCCCAGCGGTCAGGTCATCACCCGCGACAATGTCGGGGTGATCGAGGGAAATGGTGGCATCGATTCGATCAATCTGGCCAGCCACTTCCAGATGCCGCGTTTTGATCTGGTCACCGAGGACGGTGACGGCCTCACCATCATCAATATCGGCGTGGGTCCCTCCAACGCCAAGACCATCACCGACTGCCTCGCGGTGTTGCGCCCGGAGGCCTGGGTGATGATCGGGCACTGCGCAGGTCTTGATGCCCGCATGCGCATCGGTGACCTCATTCTCGGTAATGCTTATCAGCGTGAAGATCACATCCTTGATCGTCGTATCCCGCTGGGTAATCCGATCCCCGCAATTCCCGAGATCCAGAAGGCTTTGGAAGCCAGCGTCGATGAGATCTACGGCGATGACAATGACCTCATGCGCACCGGCACCGTCCTATCCACCGATGACCGCAATTGGGAATGGCATACCCCGCGCAAACTGTGGGAATGGTTCTCCGGCTCCACCGCTGTGGCGATCGACATGGAATCCTCCACCCTCGCCACCAACGGCTACCGCTACCGCATCCCCTATGGAACGCTACTGTCGGTATCGGATCTGCCACTGCATGCCGTTCCGAAGCTGCCGGCCCAGGCACAGGCCTTCTACTCCAACTCCAAGGAGGCCCATGTGATGTGTGCGGTGCGTGCCATGGAGTACCTGGCAGTGGATCCGCAGCGACTGCGCACCCGCAAGCTGCGCCGCACCCTCGGCGAAGTGCCGTTCCGGTAGTGTCGCCTCCGGTGGAAACCGTGGCGATTCCAAGGGGGTTGGAATCCATGAAATGACCTCCACCCCGGCTGAGCATGTTTCAGGCGCATCAACCCGGATTCCTTCAATCCGTACACACAACTTTCCGGGCGGGGGGCCTGTGGTCCGATATTCAACAAAAAAATGCTGTGAAACGTGAATATCGGACCACGCCGAGGCTAATTACCACAAGTGGACCAATTATCACCCTGAGGTAGCTCTCCCAGCCCCCGCCAGCTGTTAAACGTTGATGATCTCCTGCATATAGGGGGCGATCACATGCCTGGAGATCCGGCAGTCCAGGACATAGGTGCCGGTCGCGCCACTCTCCAACCAGGTGCGGAAATCTCCCAGGTCACCGAGCTCGCGGATCACCGATGCCTGCGCACCCATGGCCCCGAGGATCCCGGCGAAGTTAACATCGGGGATGAGCATCGGAGTTTCTGCGAGCCCCTTGGTGCCATATTGGTGTATTTCCGCTCCATAGGCGGCATCGTTGAACACGATCACCACCCCGCGGTGGGCGGTGCGGATGAAGGTGTCGGCATCGGCAAGCGCCATCATGCCGCCGCCATCGCCGGTGACCAGAACGGTGAGTTTCTCGGTTCCGGCGGCCGTCGCCACCCCCACGGCGGTGGGAAATCCCAGGCCGATGGATTGGAAGGCGGTGCCCAGCAACACGATAGTGTCAGGCCCGGCGAGGTCGAGGTAGGTATTGGCCCATCCGATGAAATGTCCACCGTCGGAGGCGATCAGCTTGTCGGTGGGCAGGATGTCATTGAGTTGGCGCATGAGGCTGCGTGGATCCAGGCGACCATCGGGGGCCAGGTCATCGCCGTCGGGGCGTGCCAGGGGATCTTCCACCAGGTGTTGACGCACCGGCGCCTGGAACCCCTCCGCACGTAGCTGTGTCACCACCGCTTCTGTCACGGTGGCGGTATCGGCGCTGAGGAAATGATCCACGCGCGGGTTGGTGGGTGATGCCCGCGCCCAGAACCAGCACCACATCCGCTCGACGCATTTCAGAAGCTGCGCCCGCCGCTGCAAAACCACCGCAGACACCGAGGTCGCGGAAATGTCCAGAGCTGTTGAACAGGCCCCGCGCCGGGGCACTGGTGGCGACATCCGCGCGCAACAATTCTGCCAGGGCAATGATGCTTTGCGACGCCCCCCTCGCCCCACGTCCGGCCAGGATCAGGGGGTGTTGCGCACCCCGGAGGGCCCGCGTCAGCCCACTGACATCGGGTGTGGCTGCCTGCCGCGCAGGTGCCGGTTCATAGGTGAAGGCAGCGTCGGCGGTGGGATCGGTGGTGGGTTCTGCGGCGAGGTCATAGGGAATCTCCAGGACCACCGGAGTCCGGTTGGACAAGGCGTGCTCCCAGGCCTGCAGGGTCACCTGTGCGACATCCCCGGTGTGGACGGTGAAGGTGGGCACCCCGACGGCAGCGGCTAGTCCACGCTGGTCAACGTCAAATTTTCGGGGTCCGGTGCTCGGGGTGCCACCCACCACCAGCAACAGTGGGATGCGGGAGAGGGAGGCGTCGGCAAGCGCGGTTATGGTGTTGGTGAAGCCGGCACCGTAGGTGGTGGTGGCCACCGCGGGGCGTCGGGTGACGCGGTGATAGGCATCGGCGGCTGCGACGGTGGCCACTTCGTGGCGGACCGTGACGATGCCACGGCCCAGGCGGTCCAGGGCATCCACGAACCAGGCATTACCATTACCCATGAGCCCGAAGACGTGGTCGGTGCGGGGGATCAGGATGCGGGCGATGGTTTCAGATATTGAGTACACAGTGGTCTCCAGTCAAAGGGGGGAACTCTTATTGGGGGGCCATATGTGTCTCTGCCCGCCTGGAGCAGCTGGGCTGTGCGTGGCATTAGTGTTCCTTTTTCGAACACCCGGATCCTGTAAACGTGATCGCCGACACAACCAGTGTAGGGTGCGGTAGCCGGTTCTGTAAATGTCACCCAGGCACGCATAAACCCACACCGTGGAAGTGGTGTGGGTTCAGTGGGGCTGAAATGGGGGCGTCGTGATTACTGTGCCAGAACCGAGAATTCGGTCAGGTCATTGCGCTCGACATCGTCAAGGTCGATCTGCCATTGGAGGCGTCCGTCCTCATCATCGAGTGAAGCCTCATCGAGAACTCCATCAGGGTGGGCCTCCAACGCCTGGGTGATGGCGTCGGCGGCGGTGACGGTGGCGGCCTGGGCCTTGGCCAGATCATCCTCATCGTCATTGTCGCGGTCGCTTTCACGGACATCGCCGGTTGCGGAGTCCACATCCAGCTCGAGGATCTCCTGGCCGACGGCAACGTCGATCTCATAGACCACGGTGTCATCCTCGCGGTCGATGTCGATGATGACACCATCCGGGTGCTGTGCCAGCACGAGGTCTATGGCATCGAAGACCGGATCACGATCAGATGTGGCATCCTCATCCGACACCGCGGTCTGGGTTTCGGTGGCCACACCGTTTTGTGCTGTGGTCGCCTCAGCGTCGGCGGTGGGATCATCACTGGTGACCACGGTGGTCTCAGTGGCGGTGGCATCGGTGTTACTGGAATCATCACCACAGGCCGCGAGTGTCAGGGACAATCCGGCGGCGGCGGTGATTGCGAGCAGTTTGCGTGAAATCATGATTTCTCCTTTGCTGTTCTGGAATCCAGGCTAGACACCGAAAATTAAATGGATATTAAATTTCCTTGGCAGAGATTCCAGGGTGTGGAATTGCGACCTCGATGCACGAATGTCGCTATGTTGGGGGTCACACCAGTCAATATTAATAGATTCAGACCACATGAGGATAGGTGCATAAATCCAGATGCATGTCCTCTACTGGTCGGATCAACGGGAAAAGGAGCGACACACACCGTGACCACCACCGCCGAGAATTCCAGGAATCTACCCATTGAACTGGCCACCCTCACTGACCTGGCGGTGGACAAGGTCCGCGATTGGCTTGACTACAGCCAACACGAAAGTGTGCCGAATGCGGATGCAGAACGCCTCGCAGCGGTGCTCCAGGACCCCAACGGACTGGAATTCACCGTGGGTTTCGTCGACAGAGTGCTGCGCACCGAAGACATCGACGCAGCGGCCCACGCACTGAATGACCTGGGAAAAATCGCTCCCGCAACAATGTCCTTCCTGGACCGCGCCCAGATCCAGGCCGGTTCCCTGCTTGGTCGAGCACTGCCAAAGGTGGTGGTCCCCGCGGCCCGCGCCCGCATCCGCCAGATGGTTGGACACATGATCATCGATGCCCGCGACAAACCATTCGGACGCGCCGTCGCCGAATTGCAGGGAGACGGCAATAGGCTCAATATCAACCTCCTCGGCGAAGCGGTACTCGGTGAGAAGGAAGCCCTCAAACACCTCGATGATGCCCAACGCCTGCTGCGACGCCTGGATGTGGACTATATTTCCATCAAGGTTTCATCTGTGGCATCACAGATCTCCATGTGGGGATTCGAGGACACCGTCGATGCCGTCGTCGAACGTCTCACACCCCTCTACAAGGAAGCAGCAGCCTCTGCCGGCGCACCCTGCGGGCACAAGTTCATCAACCTGGACATGGAGGAATACCGCGACCTCCGCCTCACCATAGAAGTGTTCAAACGCCTCATGGAGATCCCCGAGGTGAAGAAACTCGAAGCCGGTATCGTCCTGCAGGCCTACCTCCCGGACGCACTATCTTCCATAAAGGAATTAGCCGCCTTCGCTGCGGAACGCGTCGCCGATGGGGGAGCGGGCATCAAGGTTCGATTGGTCAAGGGTGCCAATCTGCCTATGGAACGGGTCCACGCTGAGATTGCTGGTTGGCCCAACGCAACCATGCCCTCCAAACACTCCACCGATGCCAATTACAAACGTGTGCTGTGGTGGACCCTCCAGAAGGAGAACATGACCGGTCTGCGACTGGGTGTCGCCGGACACAATCTCTTTGATATCGCTTTTGCCCACCTGTTATCCGTGGAGCGTGGTGTGGCTGATCACGTGGAATTTGAAATGCTACAGGGCATGGCCTCGGATCAGGCGCGGGCGGCGAGCAAGGATGTCGGCCAGCTTCTGTTATATGTTCCTGCAGTGCGTCCCCGCGAGTTCGATGCCGCCATTTCCTACCTGGTGCGGCGCCTTGAGGAAAACTCGGCGCAGGAAAATTTCATGTCCACCATTTTTGATCTTGAATCGGATAATCCCGCCTTCAGGCAGGAGGAGGAACGATTCCGCACCTCCATAGAGGAATTGGCGGGTCTGATTGATTCACCGGTGCCGGGCCCGAACCATCTGCAGGATCGTCGTGAGGAGGAAGCTGAATCGCTGGTGGCCGCGGGTGTCTATGCCCGTGGGCTGGAGACGGAACGGGAGAGTGAATTAGCACCCGGAATGATCCTTCCGCCGTTTGACAATGAACCGGATACCAACCCGGCATTGCCCGCAAACCAGGAATGGGCACGCACTGCCATCAGCCGCAGCGCCGAGGAGGGGTGGTTGGAAGCACAGACAGCACCGCTATCGGTGGATGGGGAGGATATCGATGCCCTGGTCGAGGGCACCCGCGCAGCGGCGGCGGAGTGGGCTGCCCGTCCTGCCGGTGAGCGTGCCCGGATCCTGTATCGTACCGCCGATATCCTGGCTGCGCGCCGCGGACATCTGACCTCCATTGCGGCGGCAGAGGTGGGTAAAGCGGTTCAGCAGACCGACCCGGAGATCTCCGAGGCGATCGACTTCGCCCGGTATTACGCCCACCTTGCCCTCGAGCTGGATGCGGTGGACAATGCCGAGTTCACCCCGGATCGGGTGGTGGTGGTGACTCCGCCATGGAATTTCCCCATCGCCATCCCGGCTGGTTCCACCTTCGCGGCCCTGGCGGCCGGTGCGGGTGTGATCCATAAGCCTGCCAAGCCCAGCCAGCACTGTTCTGCTGCGGTGGTGGAGGCGCTCTGGGAAGCCGGCGTGCCCCAAGGTGTGTTGCACTGCGTGTACCCGGCCGATCGCGGCGCGGGTCAGAGGTTGATCAGCCACCCGAAGGTGGATCGGGTGATCCTCACCGGTTCCTCGGAGACTGCTGCGATGTTCTCCTCCTGGCGTCCGGAGTTGCAGATCAATGCGGAGACCTCGGGTAAAAATGCCATGGTGATCATGCCTTCGGCGGATCGGGACCTGGCGGTATCGGATCTTGTCCATAGTGCTTTCGGCCATGCCGGGCAGAAATGTTCCGCTGCGTCCCTGGCCATCCTGGTGGGATCGGTCTATGAGTCGGAACGCTTCCGGAAACAGCTTATCGACGCCGCCTCCTCCCTGATCGTGGATTGGCCCACCAATATGACAGCTACCGTTGGTCCACTCACCGAGCAGCCCGGTGACAAGCTTCATCACGCTCTCACCCAGCTGGAACCCGGCGAACGCTGGCTTATGGAACCGAAGCCCCTGGATGATTCCGGCCGCCTATGGAGGCCCGGTATCAAGGAGGGCGTGCAGCCGGGGTCTTTCTTCCACCTCACCGAGGTCTTCGGCCCCGTGCTTGGTCTCATGCGCGCCGAGAACCTTGAGGAGGCCATCACAATGCAGAATGCCACCGAGTTCGGCCTGACCGGTGGGATCCAGAGTCTGGATCCGGATGAGGTGCGGACCTGGATGGAGGAGGTTGAGGTGGGTAATGCCTATGTCAACCGTGGGATCACGGGCGCGATCGTGCAGAGACAGTCTTTTGGTGGATGGAAGAAGTCTTCGGTGGGGCTGGGTTCCAAGGCTGGTGGCCCGAACTATGTGATGCTGATGGGGCAGTGGACCGATCGGCCGGGGAGGGAGGTGCCGGTCAAGTCAGCTCCGCTGATAACTAAGTGGACCACCATTCTTGCACCCGATGAGATCATGTGGTTGGAGCAGTCCAATGCCAGTGATGAAAAGGCATGGAACTCTGAGTTTGGAACTCCGCGTGACCCCTCGGGGTTGCAGGCTGAGGCCAATATCTTCCGCTACCGTCCGGCCAGGATGGTGTTGCGTATCGCTGATGATGCCGAACCGCGGGAGGTGGCGCGTATGGTGCTTGCCTCACGTCGGTCGCGAGCCGGGGTGCGGGTGATGGTTGGCCCCGGGGCCCGCGGTGAAGTGCGCGAGGTCTTGCAGATGGCGTCGATAAGCGTTGAAACCATCGACGATTCTGTATTCATCACGAATCTCCTCCGCGGTGATTATGACGACGGCGCGGGTGCGCGGGTGCGCGTGGTCGGCAGTGTGACACCCTTCCAGCGCGAGCGGCTGTCGGTGCGTCCTGAGGTTGCGCTTATCGACGATCCCGTCACCTCCTCCGGGCGTGTCGAGCTGCGGTACTGGCTCAAAGAACAGGCGCTTTCCATAACGCTGCACAGGTTCGGCAATAGATCGGTGGCTTTCCGTGGGCTGGCTGATGAGCTGAAGCGTAGGCCATGAACTAAAGCTGCTGGTTAAACAGCGGTGGAGCCCCCCGCGTCGACCCCCGGTCATTCTTCCTGCCGGGTGCTCCAACTGCGCAGCAGCACCGTACTAAATGTGGGGCAGGCGTGGTGGGTCGAGGCGGGTGAGCACTTTTCCCAATAGGCGGCCCAATTCGCGATTTTCCTCCGGGGTGAGGGCGTCGAAGACCAGCTCGCGGGTTGCTTCGACGTGTCCGGGGGCTGTTTTCTGGATGAAGGTGCGGCCGGTGTCGGTGAGGTGGCAGATGTTGGTGCGCTTATCATCAGGGTCAGGGGCCCGGTAGACCCAACCGCGTTGTTCCAGGCGGGCGACGGTGTGTGAGAGTCGCGAGGCGGTCATATCGGAGAGTTTCGCCAGCTCTGTCATGCTGAGTTGCTCGCCGGGGGCCATGGAGACCTGGGATAGGACGAAATAGTCCGGCAGGTTGATCTGCGCGGATTTCTTGAGTTGTTCATCCAGGCGTGCCGGCAGCCACGAGGTGACAGACCAGAGGGATAACCAGGTGGTGGTTTCTTCGGGAGTGAGCCAGCGTGGTGTCGTCATGATCTGAGATGATAGCCCATAAATCCAATTGCTTGAAGTTTAAAGTAATTCTGTTAGGGTGAGGGTCTGCAGGGTATCAAGTACAACAATCAATAAGGAGTAACACCATGACCCGGATCAATGGCACCGATCTCGATGTCTTTCCCCTCAATCTCGGAGGCAACACCTTCGGCTGGACCACTGATCGGGAGCAGTCCTTCGCTGTCCTTGATGCCTTCCGTGCCGCCGGTGGCAACTTCGTCGACACCGCCGATCTCTACTCCGTATGGGGTGAGGGAAACAGCGGTGGGGAATCCGAGGAGATCCTGGGTGCCTACCTCGGGGCCCGTGGTGGTGCAGATGGCCTGATCATCGCAACCAAGTCCGGTGGCCTGGAGCCGCACACCGGCCGTTCCCGTGAGGCCACCTTCGCCGCGGTTGATGCCTCCCTTAAACGCCTGGGCATCGATGTCATCGACATCTTCTACTACCACTACGATGATGAAACCGTCTCCATCGAGAACCAGATCGCCATCGCCGAGGAACTCATCGCCGCTGGAAGAATCCGGCACCTTGCGCTATCCAACTACTCTCCGGCACGTCTGCGCGAATTCTTCTTCAAGTCCGCCGATTCCACGGCCCGCCCCGTGGCCATCCAACCCCAGTACAACCTGTTGGCCCGCAAGGATTATGAGAGGGACATCCGCCCGATCGTCGATGAGTTCAGCCCTGCGGTCTTTCCATACTTTGCGCTGGCCTCCGGCCTGCTGACCGGCAAATACTCCTCCAGGGAGGATCTTGAGGGCCGGGCGCGACAGGGATTCGCCGATGGCCTTGCCACCGAGGAGGCCTTCGCAGTGGTCAGTGAGCTGCGTGCCATCGCTGATGAGCTCGGATCCGCGCCGGCCACCGTCGCGCTCGCCTGGCTGCTCGCCCGGGGTGTCACCGCGCCGATCGCATCAGCCACCACCACCGGCCAGCTACCTGAACTGATGGCCGCACCAACGCTCAAGCTTGACGACGCCCACCTCACCCGCCTCGACAACGCCTCCGCTGCGTTCGCG
>SMEN01000418.1_pt1 | contig 12178 bp, 9 predicted proteins | sample 2456271 | NCBI WGS metagenome assembly SMEN01 (sample SAMN10132593, study PRJNA489261) | soil metagenome | isolation source: day1 control-loamy sand soil ammended with raw manure from dairy cow... | place: USA | collected 2015-04-01 | reverse complement strand
AGGCAATCATTGTAGCGAGGCGCGCTAATATAGCCGAACAGCTTAGCGATGGCAAATATTCATTTTTATCAGCGCTTTACAGTGTTTTTTTGCACTCGGTAGACTTGCGCTCAAGCATTTGCTGTAAAACAGCCGCATCCAGCAAAGCAATCAGCTCGTTCTGAAACAACGCCAGCGCATGCAAAGCTGGCATCTCGCGCAACGCCGCCAGTATTGCTGGTAGCGGATAAACACACTGCACTGGCAGCTCTATTAGTTCCGCAGCTGCGCTCAACCCTAGTCGCCAGGCTTGTCCTGCATTACCCTGCAATTCGAGCCATTGCACCGCAGCTGATTCGGCGCTTGCTAAGGGCGCAGTAAACAGTTCGGAAAAATTACCCAGTACCTCAGTAGCTAAGCGATCAAACTGTCCTTGCTTTTTTACCGCGCTTGCCTCAATTGCATAACACTGGCCCTGATGACGAAATAGCACCACAGGCAAATAAGTTATCACTCTGCTGCTCATGCCTGACCTGTTTGCCAAGCGTTAAAAAGCGCATCAACGTCTAAAACAGCTACGGCCAGCCCATTAAACTGCAATAAGCCACTCACATAAGGCTTGAGGTAATCAGGTAGTGCTTCTGGCGGTGGCTGCACTTGGTTTTGCGCGACATCCAGCACGTCCAGTAGTCGATCGACACGCAAGCCACTGTGCATGTGTTTGCTGCGTGCCAATAAGATAGAGGTCAAATGCAAAGAGCTTTTTTCCACCGTGTTTGGCAGTTGCATTAGTGCATGCAATTGAATGACTGACTCAATATTGCCGCGGACATTGATCACGCCCTCAACCGAGGCAGGCATACCTGGTACAAAAAAAACAGTTTCAGTGCCAGGTAATACTTCTTTGACTGACTCACCAGCAAGAGCAAAATGCTGCTCGCCCAAGCTAAAAATCACCAGTTTAATAACAGGCTCATCCACATCAACAATGTCTTGATGGGAGTTCTGACGCTGACGTAAAACTTGCTCTAATTGACTATCACTCATCGCACATTTTACTCACTACGACTTGGTTACGGCCCTTTGCTTTCGCTTGATACAGCGCAGCATCGGCAGCCATACGTAACTCTTCAGCACGATTACAACTCGGATACATGCTAATACCCGCGCTAAAGGTGCAGGTAAATTGCTGCTGACCTGCATTAAAAATAATTTTTGAAAAATCTTCACGCAACTCATTGACCAACTTCTCAGCAGTGTCGCTACTGATATCTTTAAGCAATAGAGCAAACTCTTCGCCACCGTAACGACCAATTACATCGGTGTTTCTTAAGCGGTGTTTAAGCAAGCGCGCCAAGGCCACAATCACCTGATCACCAGCCATATGCCCATAGGTATCATTAACATTTTTAAAAGCATCAAGATCAAGCATCACCATCACCAGTTTTTCTTGCTGGCGTACCGCATGCGCTAGCGAAGAAACCAGTATTTCCGTGGTCGTCGTGTGATTATATAAGCTGGTAAGACTGTCGCGCGCCATTAAACCTCGTAAGGTGCGCATACGCTCAGCACGCAAGGCTACTGCAGACACCAATTCAGCAGGAATCACAGGCTTAGTAATAAAACCATCAACACCTGCTTCCATTGCACTGAACTGTTTCTGTGCATTAGTCTCAGTGGAAAGAAAGACAATCGGCAAACCAACATATTCAGGAATTTGTCGGACAATAGCAGCTAATTCTGCGCCATTGCAGACCGGCATATACATATCCACTAGCATCAAGTCTGGACTGAAAACCTCGAGAGCCTCAAAGATTTTTTCCGGATGATGAATCTGATGCACCAACATACCCGCTTCTTCTAAGATCAAGCTGTGGTACTCAGCAACTTCTGGCTCATCATCAACGATCAAAATACGCAGCAGTTCTTGCTGCTTTTCACCGACCAACTCATCCAATGCCGCAGCCAAATCCATAGGGTTCGCAGGCTTCACGAAATAGGCTGCGCAACCTGCGCGTACCGCACTGAGTCGTGCCTCAAAGACCTTGCGTCCGGATAAAACAATGGCAGGCAGTTTATACCCCGTTACTTCCTTGATACTGACCAACTCATCGGTTCCAGCTGTGCGCCCATAAGGAAAGAAAACATCCATAATCACCGCATCTGGGCGCTTAGTTAACACTGCCTCACGGAAGCAGCCTGTATCAGTGAAATGTTCAACGTTGTAACCTAAAAAACCCAACTGGTGCACTAGATGTTGGATTTGTTCCGGCTCATCATCACAAATATATACCAGCGGACTGTGAGCCTGGAACATCTCAGCGTCAGGCCGACTTAGTTCAAAATAAGGTGCGGTTTGTGTATGACTTTGATCTATATCAGCGCTTAATAAGACTTGCGCCTGCTCTTGCAGTTGCTTTAAAAAATCGCTCAAAACCTCCAACCACTCTGAAGGCCTACCCTCTAGCGTAAGATCAACCATGCCTTGCATATAATGCTCAGCACTCTCAGCAATATCTGCCAGATCAATAAAACCAAACGACTTCCCTGTACCATTCAAGCTATGAAAGATTCGATGCAACTCTTGCAAAGCCACCGGGCTTATCGCAGCATCAGAGCGCAAGACAGCTATTTGCTGCTGGGCTTGTTCAAGACGTACAGGCAGCTGATTAACAAAGTTAATCTTCAATCGTGCAATCTTTCCCTGTAACGTTGGTTTTTTCAGGTTCATAAAAGTCTGGCTCTAATTTATTTGCATGTTATCGAGCCGCGTACAGTCATGACGGCATCAATGGCGGCAGGTAAGCTTTCTTCCATATTAAAATCTTTCATCACACAAGCGTCTAGGCTGGGCTCTGTGGCGCGCAACGCGACAGGATCATCAGCACTAAGCAAAATAAAAGGCAAATTAAGCCCTTGCTCACGAAGCTCATGAAACAACTCAATACCAGTCATTAATGGCATGTTTAAATCGCTAACAATTAACTCAATCATCGCGTGCTGGTTAAGTAATTCCATTGCATGCAGAGCGTTTTCAGCTTGAAAAACCTGGTGCCCCTGATCTTCTAATACGGCGGCAATCATCTCACCGGCCAATTGATCGTCATCCACTACCAGAATTTGCATGTCATCCTTCTCCATTGGTTCTTTAGTCGAGCAGCACTTTAAGGGTGTCCACCAAACTGTTCTGATCAAAGCTTCCTTTAACAATGTAAGCATCAGCGCCGACTTCAATACCGCGACGGCGGTCGCTTTCCTTTTCTCTCGATGTAATGATAATAATTGGGCACTCTTGGTAGCGCTCATGTTCGCGTAAGCGCGCAGTCAAGGTAAAGCCATCCATCACTGGCATCTCAACATCGGTTAACACTGCATCGAACTGTTCAGCTAAAGCTTTATCCAGCCCTTCTTGGCCGTGCTCTGCAAGCGTCACATGGTAACCCCAAGCCTCCAGCACATCACGTTCAATTTCACGGGTATTGAGCGAGTCATCAACGACTAAAATACGTTTTTTCGGTTTATCTTGGTCGGCCTGAGCACGCTTAGCTGAGGGCTGACGGGATTGACGAGCGATGTCCAAAACATAAGGCACATGGATCAAACTTACCAACTCATTATGACCAGTGGTCACCATCCCTGATATTAGCGGGTTGAAACTTAAGTGCTCAGGCAGTTGTTTAATCACCAAATCACGCTCATCCAACAACTCATCGACAATTAAAGCCAACTTTTCAGTGTGTACACGAATAACTAATAACAAGAGATCACTGCGTGTGCGACTCAGAGACCTCTTCGGTGCGCTTTCTTGCGGCAGCTTCAATAAATCGACCAACTGAATAACAGGCACAAATTCATTACGAATAATCACCGCATTACGATCGGCCACACTGATTAACGCGTCAGGGTCAACACTGATTAACTCCGTCACATATTGTGCGGTAAAGCCCAACACTTGCTCGCCGGCCCGCACAAGCAAGACTCGCATCATCGCTAGCGACAACGGTAGCCGTAAAGTAAAGCAAGTACCCTCATCAGCGCGCGAGTGCAGACTGATCACGCCTTGCAAATCATCGACAATCGAGCGCTTGACCACATCCATGCCAACACCGCGCCCAGAAAACTCGGTAATCATGTTGCTGGTTGAAAAGCCTGGCTCAAAGATCAAATCCGAGATTTGCTGCTCACTCATTTCGGCTAATTGTTCACTACTGACCAAACCTTTTTTCAGGGCTTTATCGCGAATGGCTGATAACGACAAACCCATGCCATCATCACGCACCTCAAGCACAACCCAGCCGCCATCTTGGCGCGCACTGATTTGCAGAAGCCCTTGTGCCGGTTTGCCTTTTTGCTGACGGATAGCGGGGGTTTCAATGCCGTGATCTAAAGCATTACGCAACAAATGAATAATGGGATCAGCCAACTGATCGATCATTTGCCGATCCAGTTCGATTTCGCTGCCATAAATACGGCACTCAACTTTCTTATTTAGCGAGCGCGCCATATCGCGCACCAAGCGTGCCGCTGGGTCAAGGACGATCGCTAAAGGCAGCATGCGCATTTGCAAGGTTTTGTCATGCAGTTCTTGCATCAGGCTTTCTTGTGATAACACAATATCGCGCATGTCCCTTGAAAACTGCTGAATTGCCACGGGCAAACTACCTTGTAGTTGCTCTTGTAACTGCTGACCAAGGCGCTGCGCTGTACCGGCTAATTGGCGCATTCCAGCATGACTAGAAACCAGCTCACCCATAAGGTTAATAAGCTCTTCAAGCTTATCAAGCTTAACCCGTACAGTATCACTAGCAGTTAAAGTGGGTTGCGCAGTAGCGCTGCTTGAGCCCTGTGTGTCAAGCTCGCTTAATTTAAGCTCAGCAGGCTCAACTGCTGCCATAACTGCAGTGTTCAACACCTCGCCTTCAGCTATTGCCGTCAACTGCTGACACAACTGCGCATTGACCGAACTCAATGCGTCAACCTGGCCGTGTGCAATCAACTGCTGAATTTGATCAGATAAGGCATCCACTCCTTGATAGAGCAAAGCAATAACTGGCGGATTAACCGTTACACGCTCTTCACGTAATGCACTCAGCAGATCTTCTAAACTGTGCGAGACCTGAGTGATCGGCTCAAGCTTAAGCATCCTTGAAGAGCCTTTCAGGGTATGCACAGAGCGGAATAGACTATTAATTTTTTCAGCGCTGACAGCGCCTTGCTCAATTTCAGCAAGACCACTGGCCAGTCGTCCTAAATGCTCTTTGGCTTCTTCAACAAAGCGGCCAATAAACTTTTTAATGTCCAGCGCCATAATCAGTATCCCGCCCTTGTCGTCTGCATACCGTTGCTCAGTTGCTCGATATGACGCTTACTCAGAAACACCACATCCCCGACCGGTAGCGGTAACGGAATCCAAAGCATGCAATCACTTGCAGAAGGATTGTCAGATAGAATACGCATGACCGTTTGATAGGCTTTCAATGCTGCCGAAGCCTGCCCTTGCTGTCGACAAATATCGGCTAAATAGTAATGCGCTGGCCAACACTCAGGGCAACTGTAAATGACTTTTTTAAACCACTGCTGCGCGTCCAGTAAATCATTTTGCCATTTACAGCTGAGCCCTTTAATTAGCATGCCATCAATCGACCAAGGCTCGTCACTTAAGGCTAGCTGCAAAAAGTGTTCGGCATCTTGGAACTGCTGACTGTTCAATAAAATCCAGCTTTTCAATAGGTAAGCCGAATAATGCTGATGACCACTGGCAATTAAATGATCCAACAAATGCAATGCGCGCTGCGGCTCTCCAAAACGCATGAGCTGTTGAATCCTTGCTACATCTGGTGCCCTTGCCTGCGTAATAGAGGGCTGTTCGGTGTTTTGTCTGTCAGCGGGTAATCGGTTAAGTCGCGGCAGCTCGATCGACTGCGTCGACGCAAGATGCTCTGTGCGCACAAGCTCATGACTGCGCGCAACTGGCTCAATTTGTGTACGAGTAGGCTGCGACCAACTGAAAGCTTGACTATTTGCCGGCCGATAGACATCACCTTTAATGAAAAAATATTGTCTTTCTTGTTCCGCGAGCTCAAAGACACCCAAATCATTCCCTAGAATTTCTGAACTGCCTAAAAATAAAATTGACTGCTCATTCATCAGCTCATTAAACCTGCGCTGAATGACACGCCGCGTATCCGTATCAAAGTAAATCGAAACGTTGCGAAAAAATATAATGTCGTAATTTTTAATATGTTCTGGAAGATGAGCCGCAAGCAAGTTCAACGGGTAAAAATGCACTTGCTTACGCACTTCTCGCCTTAGGTGATAGCCATTGGTACTCGCTTGAAAATAGCGTTCACGCCAATGCGGCTCAACGCCACGAAAAGAAAACTCTGAATAAATACCTTGGCGCGCTTTTTCCAAAATGCGCAGATCCAGATCACCCGCATCAATGTGAAATAGCTGCTCGGTTCGCTCGCCATAAACATTCTGCAATGCCATCACTAAACTATAAGGCTCCTCACCAGATGAGCAACCGGCACTGAGGATACGCACCGGACCTGCATCTTTTTTATGCGCCAGCACTTGTGGTACTAAAACATCCACAAGTAACTGTATTTGCTCAGGCTCACGAAAGAAGTAGGTTTCATTCACCGTCAGCTGACTAATCAATTGCTCGAACGCCTGCTTATCGCTGCGGATTAACCGTTTGTATTCTTGCAAGTTTTTACAGTTAGTCTGTGCCGCCCCACTCTCTAAAGCTTTATATAAACGATCTTCAGCAATGCCTTCAAGCACAAGGCCACAGTGCTCATGCACGAGCTTCTTAACAGCCAATAAAACCCGCTGTGTGTTCATAACTCGCCTCGTTGCAAGGCTGAGCAATAACCGGCAGGAGTTAAGGCAAGAATGCGCAGCATCTCATCCGCAAGGCATTTCAGCGGTAACTCACGCTGAATCACACCAGCCTTTACCGCTTCAGCATTCATGCCATAAATAACTGAGCTGGCTTCATCTTGCGCTAAGGTAATCCCGCCTTGTGCATGAATTGCAGCCATGCCTCGCGTACCATCACGCCCCATTCCAGTCATGATGATGGCTATCGCATTACGGCCAAAGACTGTTGCGACAGAGCTTAATAACTCATCGCAGCTCGGGTGATAGATATCGCTGTCGGCACGTTTTTTTAACTTAACCCGGCGATCAGTACCTACCGTTAAGTGCTGCTCAGAGGGCGACAGATACACATTGCCGGCGCGCAAATACTCACCATCCTCAGCGACCTTAACCGTCAATTTGCATAAGCCAGAGAGCCACTGCGCCATGCCGTCAATAAAACCATCACTGATATGCTGGGCAATTAAAATCGGTGCAGAAAAACCAGCCTCAAACTGAGGCAATAAGTGAGCTAAAGCTTGTGGCCCGCCAGTAGAAGAAGCCAAAACAAACACCTGTTGATAGCCCATTCCCGGATCAACTGCTGAAGTGGCTGCAATGGGCTTGAATACAGGCTCACTCACTGCCTCGATCATCAACCGACGCCGCAAACGGGTAATCACCGGCACGCCAGCCAGCAAGCGCACTTGGCTTTGAAAGTGCTCGGCCTCTGCCGCATCATAAGTAGGCTTAGCCATCACGTCCAAGGCGCCACAGCGCAGAGCCTCATAAGCCATTTGTGCATCAGACTCATTGCTTACCACTAAAATAGGCACAGCTTTGTCATGCATAATATGCTCAATGGCTTCAATGCCGCTGATGCCAGGCATATTCAGATCCATGGTCACCAGGTCAGGACGAAATTGCCGCACCAACTCAATCGACTCGCGACCATTGCGCGCCTCGGCAACCACTTCGATATCCTGTTGATCTTCTAATAGCGTGCGCAAAATTTCACGTGCGACATCACTATCATCAACAATCAAAACTCTGATTTTTTTGGGCGTCACCATTGCTTGAACCACTCCTGCTGCAAATGTTGCATGCGCATGATCGCCCTATTTCTTTACGTCAACCGTAAACTCACCGACAAGCTGGCTGAGATCATCAGCCATACTGATCATCTCCTCACTAATGTGAGTAATGCTGCGTACCGAATGTGCATTATGGGTACTGGCATTGGCGATATCGCGCAAGGCAATCACCACTTGGCTGCTGGCTGTTTTCTGTTGGCGTGTTGATAAGGAAATTTGCTGGGCAGCACTGCTGGTTCGACTTGCAGCCTGCACCAACTCACCCAAGTCTTCAGCGGTTTCTTGACTGACTTGCATGCCCAATTGAATCGAGCTGGCACCTTTTTCTGAGGTGATCACCAAACGGTTAATCGAGTCTTGAATTTCTTGGATACGGTCTTCAATTTCATGGGTGGAGTCAGTCACGCTGTCGGCTAGACGGCGAATTTCACTGGCCACCACGGAGAAGCGTTTACCTGATTCACCAGCGCTGGAGGCTTCTAGAGCAGCGTTAAAAGCAATCAATTTGGTTTGATCGGCCAGCGTATTGATCAAGTCCATAACTTTACTGATTTCTTTGGATTTACGCCCTAACTGCACAATTTCTTGCAGACTGTTTTCACTGTCATGGTGAATATCAGCCATACGCAACTGCAAGTGCTGCATGGCATCTGCGCCTTTCTTACTGCTTTCTAAGGTTAAATTGGCCACATCCACCACAGACTGCGAATGATCGGCAATTTGTGTCGAGGAGGCTGAGAGTTCTTCCATGGTCGAGGTGATTTCCGCAACTGACGAAGACATTTGCTCTACGGCTGCGGCCATCGACTGGCTGACTTCTTGCTGTCGATCAGTATTGCGGCTGACTAGGCCTGCAGTATGTGCCAAGTTATCGGCTGTTTCAGAAAGACGACTGGAACTGCGCAGTACACCGCTTATGGCTAGCGCTAAGCGCTCGAGCAAGCTGTTAGTTTGCGCGGCCAATTCACCCAACTCTGCTTCATCAGTTGTCTCTAAGCGTTGTGATAGATCCAGAGTGCGCGAAATATATTTAAGTTGTTCTTGAAAGTGCTCAAGTGGCGAGGTCAGTGCGCGCGTTAACCACAGCACTAGCAGCCCACCAGCGAATAACACTGCAGCGGTTAATAACAAGAGCTGCTTGAGTAACTCTGTCTGGACTGCTTGCACTTCTTGCGCATCAACTAATAGCAAAAAATGCCAGTCAGTACCCTCAACTTGTGTTGCAGAAGCAAGCCATTGGCGATCATTAAAGTTCACATACTGCAAGGCTAAATCAGTGACATTATAATCAGGCAGTACTTGCGCTAAACTTTTTTGCTGCAGAGATGCATCGCTGTGGGCAAGAATTTTTTGCTCGCCATCAAACATCAATAGTTGACTGCTCCAACGCATTTTCAGCTTTAGCAGCTCATCAACAATCATCGAAATATAGATATCGCCGCCAACAACTTGCTGGGAATCCTCCTGTAAAGGAACCGCTAAAGTTGCAGTCAAATTTCCAGTTAGTGCATCTGGATAGGCTGAGGTTAAAATCAAACCATTTGCTTGTTGCGCCTGAATAAACCAAGGACGCTTGCGCGGATCAAACCCTTGCGGCACATCAATGGCAGGGCTTGATTGGATAAACTGCCCCTGACTGGTTCCTAAGTACAGCAGACTATAACCGCCTGCCTCGCGCCCAGTGGTCAGCATGGTTTGCCATTGTTCAAGATCCTTCGCTTGCGCGGGCAAATAATGCGCCAAGGCCAATATTTGCTGTCTTTTTGCATCAAGCCATTGTTTAGCTAACAAGTTAGTCTGCTCTAAACCACCCTGCATCTCACTCTGCACTGCACGGGTCGATTCTTGCTCCAGTAAACGACTGGCCAGCATACTGAGCATCAATAGCGCGACCAGCATTAAAGCAATAAATGACAGTAAAAATTTTTTCTGTAGCGCTTGTTTACGCCACCAGTGCACCATACCTTGCATGTTATACGTCCTGTTTGTTTGGCTGACGGGTCAGCTCTTTACTGTGAGACGGCTCGTCTTGATGAAACTCTCGAACCAAATGACTCAAATCTTGCGACATACTAATCATTTCTTCACTGATTTGCGTGATATTGCGCACTGACAGAGCATTGTGGCTACTGGCATTGGCAATGTCACGCAAAGCGATGACAACTTGACTGCTGGCCGTTTTTTGCTGGCGCGTTGACATCGAAATTTGCTGTGCAGCGCTACTGGTTCGACTGGCAGCTTGTACCAGCTCATTCAGATCTTCAGCGGTTTCCTGGCTGACTTGCATGCCCAATTGAATCGAGCTGGCACCTTTTTCTGAAGTGATCACTAAGCGATTAATTGAATCTTGAATCTCTTGAATTCGGTCTTCAATCTCTAAAGTTGAATCAGTCACGCTGTCGGCGAGACGGCGAATCTCACTGGCCACCACCGAGAAGCGCTTACCTGATTCTCCAGCACTAGAAGCCTCTAACGCTGCGTTAAAAGCAATCAGTTTAGTTTGATCGGCCAGCGTATTGATCAAATCCATAACCTTGCTGATTTCTTTAGATTTACGACCCAGCTGCACAATCTCTTGCAAACTATTTTCACTGTCATGATGGATATCGGCCATGCGCAACTGTAAGTGCTGCATGGCCGCGGCTCCTCTTTTGCTGCTGTCCAAGGTCAGGCTAGCAACATCCACCACCGATTGTGAGTGATCGGCAATTTGCGTCGAGGATGCCGACAGCTCTTCCATCGTCGAGGTAATCTCTGCCACCGAAGAAGACATTTCTTCCACGGCTGCAGCCATCGACTGGGTTACTTCTTGCTGTCGATCAGTATTGCGATTCACCAGTCCTGCGGTAAGGGCTAAGTTATTTGCCGTCTCGGTAAGGCGGCTAGAACCAGATTGCACACCACTGATGGCAACAGATAAACGTTCCAGCAAGGTATTAGTCTGTGCGGCAAGCTCACCTAACTCTGCCTTATCATCGGTTTGCAAACGCTTGGATAAGTTAAGCGTGCGAGTAATCTCCACCAATTGCTGTTGAAACAGTTGTAGCGGTCGACTTAATGACACAGCCAGCGGATACAACAACACGAGGCTCACCAGAAGCAATCCAGCACCGATCAATAGTGACTGATACAACTGCTGTTCAATGGGCGCCATAAAATCACTGCGTGGCACTTCAACCACTAGATAACGCTGCAAGTCTGCCAGCCAAACCACGCCGACAAAGAGTTGCTGCCCTTTATAAGTAATTTCTCGAACTTGCGCTTTGTGCTGATTGAGCAGTGTTTGTAATTCCTCCGACGCACCCAGATCACTGATCAAGGCATCGTCGGCACGGACTTCAACTAGCCCATCTTTATTAGCCAAAGACGCTCTGCCATGCTCGCCTAAACGGTAGGAGCTGATCATTTTAGCCAACTGCAACATGTCCAAGCCGACACCCGCTACGCTGACAGGTTCACCGTTGCTGTTGACTGCACTACCGGTGTAGTTAACGAACATCTGCAACTGTGTACCAGTAAAAGCATTAGTGTCTAAATTCAGCTCATAGGGCAATTTACTGGCTAAATAATTGAAGTACCAAGCATCCTGCGTATCTTCACGCAGGATGTGTCGGCGGTTAAATTCGCCATTTTTAAAGTGGTAATAATTAATCGTGCTGCCATCATTGCCCGCTAGAAACACCGCACCTGCATTCAACTGCTCGCTTATCACTGCCATTTCTTCGACGAGCAAGGGCAACTCTGTCTCTGACATCCCACTTCGTATCCAGCGCTGAACAAACGAGTTTGCCGCCAGACTGCGTGACACTTGTAAACTCGGAGTTAATTGTAAAGCCACTTCAGCGCCGAGATGCTGTAACTGCGCCGGCAGTTCATATTCGAGCAAACTTTGCACTCGACTCTTGGCATAAAAACCTGACTGCAAAACCAAGGTTAAGCCGGTCATCACCGCAAAAAGCACACCAAAAGACAGGAATAAACGTAAGCGTAAAGACAATTGATTCCAAAAAGTTCGCATTGCTGATGCCTTCCGCTGAGTAAATATTGATGATGTTGGCAAAATTACCGTTATAGCCATGACTAAAGCAAGGACATTCATTGGCACAAGCCATTTCTTATCCCAGAACTAACCTTTAAAGATCGGTAATAATTGCAGTAGCAATAACACCTGCGCGACAAAAGCGGCGACAGCGAAAACCACAATAAAAGCAATCATTGTAGTGCCGCCAAACACTTGA
>SMEN01000417.1_pt1 | contig 12184 bp, 9 predicted proteins | sample 2456271 | NCBI WGS metagenome assembly SMEN01 (sample SAMN10132593, study PRJNA489261) | soil metagenome | isolation source: day1 control-loamy sand soil ammended with raw manure from dairy cow... | place: USA | collected 2015-04-01 | reverse complement strand
CGTTGGTTTAAGTGAGAGCCCGGTCAGCGGCTGGCTACCCGCCGATGTTCGGGCCCTGACACGCGAGCTGACTACCTTCATTGCCGAAAACGCCAAAACGGCCCGTGCCTTTTTAAAGCTGATTGAGCCCGTCGTACCCCTGCAGGAAATCACGATTCACACATTGGATAAGCGCGGTAACAAACCCGGTGAAATGCGTGACTGGCTGAAACCCGCCCTGCAAGGCCAGGCTATCGGCCTGGTCTCCGAAGCAGGCTGCCCCGCTGTGGCCGACCCCGGCGCACTTGTTGTCGCCATGGCCCACGAGATGAAGATCCCGGTACGCCCACACGTAGGCCCATCTTCCATTTTGCTCAGCTTGATGGCCAGCGGCCTGGATGGTCAGCAGTTCGTGTTTCACGGTTACGCACCCGTGGATGGCAGTGCCCGTGCCAAGCAGCTCAAACAATGGGAAAGCCAATCCCAGACACTGAAACAAACTCAGATCCTGATAGAAACCCCGTACCGCAACCAGGCCATGTACAGCACGCTACTGCAGGCCTTAAAGCCCACTACCCGGCTCTGCCTGGCACGCGACTTGACCGGCTCGCGCGAACTAATCCAAACGACGACAGTTGAACAGTGGCGTGAACGCCAGCCCCCTGCCCTGGACAAAACCCCCTGCATTTTCCTGTTCCTGGCTGGCCGTTAAAATGAAACCCCTCTCTTTCCTAACCCCCGCCTTAAGGCGCGGTGTTCAGATCGGTGTCCTCAGCCTGACAGCGCTACTGACCGCCTGTGGCAGCAGCGGCCCTTTTAAATTCGATGACAGTTACAGCGCGCAGGGCCAAAACAGCCGGGTGCGTTATCTGGTCATGCACTACACCGCTGGCGACCACGCCACCTCCCTGAAAGTGTTAACACAACGCGATGTCAGCGCCCATTACCTGGTCAGCGATGAGCGCCGCCCAACGGTCTACCGCCTGGTCCCTGAAGAGCGTCGCGCTTGGCATGCAGGCATAGGCTCCTGGTACGGCTTCACGGATCTGAACACCGGCTCGATCGGGATTGAAATTGTCAATATGGGTCGCTTGGCTGATGGCCGCTGGGCCCCGTATAGCGCTGCACAGATCGAAGCCCTCAAAGTCTTGCTGAAAGATCTGGCCCAGCGCCATGGCGTGTCGCCGCGCAATATTGTTGGCCATAGCGATGTGGCCCCTCAGCGCAAGCTGGACCCTGGCCCACACTTCCCCTGGAAGGAGCTGGCCCAGGCTGGCATAGGTCGCTGGTACAAGGAACCACAAGCCCGCGCATTGCAAGCGCAGTACGCAACGCGTCCCCTGCCCTCTGCCTCACAGACACAGGCCTTATTGCGCAAGGCAGGCTATGAAACTCCAGATAGCGGCACCTTCGACAAAGCTACGCAAAATGTCCTGGCTGCCTTCCAGATGCACTACCGCCCGGCACGCTATAACGGCGTGCTCGATGCTGAAACGGCTGCTATTTTGCAAAGTCTGGATTGATACGTAAAAGGGGCATAAGCATCGCGCGTATCGCCCTTTTAATGACGACCCGCATTCTGAGCTGGCCAGCGACGCAGCAACAATAAAACCAGCAAGACGGCCCCGTAGACATATACGTCCAGCACATCATTTTTACCTGTACGTATCAGATAAAAATGCAGAACGGACAAACCGGCTGCCACATATACCGTACGGTGCAAGCGCTCCCAACCTCGCCCCAATCGCTTTTGCCAGCCATGCGTAGAAGTCAGCGTCAGCAACAACAAGATCAGCAGCGCAACAACGCCAATGGCTATTAAAGGCCGCTGGACAATGTCCTGCCACATGGACGACCAACTGCCAGAGCGGTCCCACCAGGCCCAGGCCAGGGTATGCAAAGCCGCATAGAAAAAGGTGAACAGGCCCAACATACGTCGCCAACGCACCAAAGCAGGTTGCGCCAGCAGACGCCGTAAGGGGCTTAACGCCAAGGTCACCAACAAAAGCACCAAGGCCCAGATCCCGCTGGACCGGGTCAAAAACTCGGCGGGGTTGACACTTAAGCCGTTATTGAAACCCAGCCAGATCCAGCGCCCGAGCGGATACAAGCCCAATAAAAACACCAAAGGCTTAAGACGATCTAACTGCGCGGCCTTCCAAGTAGCCATCAGTAGAAGCGCCTTAAATCCATATCGGTATACAAGCTGGCGACATCATCGGCATAGCCATTAAAGGGCAAGGTAGGCTTCTTGGTCGCAAAAAAGCCCGAACCAATCACCCGCTCTGTTGCCTGACTCCAACGCGGGTGAGGCACTTCTGGATTCACATTGCCGTAAAAACCATATTCATGGGGCGCTACCTGCATCCAGCTGGATGTGGGCATGTTGTCCGTCAAGGTAATGCGAACCAGGGATTTAGCGGATTTAAAGCCGTATTTCCACGGCACGATCAAGCGCACAGGCGCACCGTTTTGTGTCGGCAATGCTTTGCCATACAAACCCGTCGCCAACAGTGTCAGCGGATGCATGGCTTCGTCCAGTCGCAGCGCTTCAACATAGGGCCAATCCAGAATGCGAGATCGCAAGCCGGGCATGGTTTCCGGGTCGGCAGCGGTTTCAAAGCGCACAAAGCGGGCCTGCCCTAAAGGCCCGGCCTGTTTCAGCAAGGCTGACAAGGAATAACCCACCCAGGGCACCACCATAGACCAGGCCTCAACACAACGCAGACGATAAATACGCTCTTCCAGGGGAGCCAGTTTCAAAATCTGGTCCATATCCAGGGTCAAGGGTTTTTGCACCAACCCGTCAATCCGCAAGGTCCAGGGTTCAGTCTTGAAGGCGCCGGAATTCCGGGCAGGGTCTTCCTTACCCGTACCAAATTCGTAGAAATTATTGTAGGAGGTGATGTCGGCCTCGCTGGTAGACGCATCGTCCAATTTCCAACGTTGGGAAGGCGTGGCCTGCAAAGGCTGCCCGACAGGGACAGCCTGGGCCCGTCCCGGCAAGCTGGCTGCCAGTGCCAAAGCACCCGGAGCGTGCAGCAGCAAACGGCGGCGAGCACGCCAGACCGATTCATCGGTAATTTCAGAGGGGCGCGGGGCTTGCGAGCGTGATTTAAACATCTCCATCTCCTGTCCTGAAACCTGCGGGCAAGAAGGCGATGCAAGCCACCTGCCGCTATTAAATACGGGTCAAAACCCAATCGCGCATCTGCGCCACATTATCCACCATCACGGTTGGCTCGGCCTTGGCCAGCGTTTGCGGATCATGCGCGCCATACGTGACCGCCACGCTATCCATACCCGCATTGCTTGCCATATGAATATCGTGAGTGGTGTCGCCCACCATCAAGACTTGCTCGGGTTCAAGCATCAATTCAGCCAGCAACTGATGCAACATTTCCGGGTCCGGCTTGCTGCGGGTTTCATCTGCGCAACGGGTAGCATCAAAAAAAGCACTGAGATTGACCTGCTCCAGCACCCTATCCAAACCCTGACGACTTTTGCCGGTCGCCACTCCTAAGGCAATCTGACGGCCACGAAGTTCACCCATGAAAGGCAAAATACCGTCAAACAGCTTGATATGCGGATCGCGCAACATGAAATGATGACGGTACCGGTCCAGAAACAGCGGCATTTGCTCGGCAGTCAAATCCGGCACGGCGCGATACAAGGCACTTTCCAGAGACAAACCAATCACCCAGCTGGCTTGTTGAATCGAAGGCACAGGCAAGTGCAGATCCGCACTGGCCAACTGAATAGAACTGGCAATGGAATACGTGGAATCCATAACTGTGCCGTCCCAATCAAACAGAACAGCGGCGTAACGCGCCATAACTACTTCTCCAAACGAGTAAGAAGGTTCCGGCAGGCAGCAGGCAATGCGGCTTCCAGAACCAGGGGCTGTCCGGTGACGGGGTGATCGAATTCCAGGCGTCCCGAATGCAGGAACATGCGCTTGAAGCCCTGACGGGCAAATTGATCGCGTATAGCGTCGTCGCCGTATTTATCGTCCCCCACAATCGGGAAGCCCGAATGGGCCAAATGAACCCGAATCTGGTGGGTACGGCCCGTTTTCAATTCTGCCTGTAGCAGACTGAAGCGGCCAAAGCGGCGCTGCATCGTAATAATGGTATGCGCAGCCTTACCAGTCGGATCAACCTTAACGCGCCGCTCACCGCTTTCCGTTAGCCAGCGCAACAAGGGGAAGCGAATGTGTTGACGATCATTGACCCAATCACCCTGCACCAACGCCCAATAAAACTTGCGTGCACGGATTTCACGGAACATCTCGTGCAGGCCCACCAGGGCAGCGCGACGTTTAGCAATAATCAGCAAGCCGGAGGTATCCCGATCCAGGCGGTGGGCCAACTCCAGGAATGGCTCCTCGGGCCGGGCAGCGCGCAGTTGCTCAATGACCCCGAAAGATACGCCGCTGCCACCGTGCACCGCCACACCAGCCGGTTTATCAATCACCAACAGGTGCTCGTCCTCGAACACCACTGGAAACGCAGCAGCAGGCACATGACGAGGCTGCTCGGGCTCAGGCAGGCGCAGGGGCGGAATCCGCACCATATCGCCATCCTGAAGACGGTAATCACTGCTGATGCGGCCTTTATTGACTCGCACCTGTCCACCGCGAATAGCTTTGTAAATGTGGCTTTTTGGCACCCCTTTACATTCGCGTAACAAAAAATTATCTATACGCTGACCCGCCCGCGTTTCATCAATGCGCAGTATTCGCACTTGAGGGGCTGATCTTTGTGATTCATGAGGTTTGCACATAACAAAAAGGGGCATATAATCGCTTCAGCCTATGGAAGCTGAGACTGGGTCCAGCGTAGAGATGCAAAGGGTGCGTCTCCGTTGGATGACCAAGGACTGATAATTGTATCCTTGAGTTCCAGCTTCCGGGTCATAAGGTCGCCGGGGTGAGTCCGAAATAGCGAAAGTCGTGTGGCAAGAAGGCCCGCTTTCCAAGAGATGTTTTCCTCCCGCGTGCGGCGCTGAATTCCTGCACAGATTGTCCCGCTCTTTTGCACCAGTCGCATGATTTATGCGGCTGCCGTTCCCCCAGCAATTTTATATTCGTCAAACACATAACGTGAACCTGACCCCCCTGCTGATTGAACTTCGCGCTTTGGCGCGACTCGTGCCTCCCAGACTATAAGCCGGTAGGCCGTTTTGCCTGCCTGCTCCAAACTGATGCAGCTATAGCGCTACACACCCTGTGACCCGTGGTCGTGCGCCGATAATCGGTGCGCCATGACAACGGAGATCCACACTCATGAAACGCATGTTGTTCAATGCGACGCATCAAGAAGAACTACGCGTCGCCATTGTTGACGGTCAAAAACTCATTGACCTCGACATCGAAACAGCCGGGCGCGAACAGCGCAAGGGCAATATTTACAAAGGGGTCATCACCCGCATCGAACCAGGTCTGGAAGCCTGCTTTGTCAGTTATGGTGAAGAGCGTCACGGTTTTCTGCCCTTTAAAGAAGTGGCTCGCAGCTACTTCAAAGAAGGCGTAGACGTACGTACGGCCCGCATCCAGGACGCCCTGACCGAAGGTCAGGAACTGATCATCCAGGTTGAAAAAGAAGAGCGTGGCAACAAGGGTGCCGCCCTGACCACATTTGTCTCCCTGGCTGGCCGTTATCTGGTTCTGATGCCCAACAACCCTCGCGGGGGTGGTGTATCGCGTCGCGTCGAAGGCGAAGACCGCCAGGAACTGCGCGAGGCCATGGACCAGTTGGACATCCCTCAGGGCATGAGCATCATCGCCCGCACTGCAGGTATCGGCCGCAGCGTCGAAGAACTGCAGTGGGACTTGAACTACCTGATGCAGCTGTGGACCGCCATTGATGGCGCTGCCCGCGACAATGCTGCACCCATCCTGATTTATCTGGAATCCAGCCTGGTCATCCGGGCTATTCGCGATTATTTCTCGCCCGATATTGGCGAGATCCTGATCGATACAGACGAAATTCACGAGCAAGCCGCCGCTTTCATGAGCGTGGTCATGCCCGACAACTTGCATCGCGTCAAAATGTACCGCGATGACATTCCCCTGTTCTCGCGCTTTCAGATCGAACACCAGATCGAAACAGCCTACTCGCGTACGGTTCAGTTGCCTTCGGGTGGCGCGGTCGTTATTGACCACACCGAGGCCTTGGTCGCCATCGATGTGAACTCGGCCCGCTCTACCCGTGGCGCCGACATCGAAGAAACCGCCCTGCGTACCAACCAGGAAGCGGCAGACGAAGTTGCCCGTCAGTTGCGCTTGCGCGACTTGGGTGGCCTGATTGTCATCGACTTCATCGATATGGAAGACAGCAAGAATCAGCGTGCTGTCGAACAACGCTTGCGCGATGCGCTGCACCTGGACCGTGCTCGCGTCCAGATGGGCAAGATTTCCCGCTTCGGCCTGATGGAATTGTCCCGTCAGCGTCTGCGCCCTGCCCTGAATGAAGGCTCTCACATTACTTGCCCACGATGCACCGGCACCGGCGTGATTCGCGATGCCGAATCCAGCGCCCTGCACGTACTGCGTCTGCTGCAAGAAGAAGCCATGAAAGAAGGCACTGCCGCCCTGCACGCTCAAGTGCCTGTGGATGTGGCCACCTTCCTGCTGAACGAAAAACGTGCCGATATCACCAAGATTGAATCGCGTCTGAACATTGCCCTGATCCTGATTCCGAACAAGAATCTGGAAACCCCGCACCACATTATCGAGCGCCTGCGCCACGACGACCCTCGTTTGGACGAACTGCGCAGCAGCTACGAGCTGGTTCAACAGCCCGAGCAGCAAGACAGCCTGGTGCCGCACCGTAGCCACGAAATCAAGCCTCGTCCAGAAGCTCTGGTCAAGAGCACCACCCCCGCCCAACCTGCTCCTATGAGCAAACCTGCTGCGGCCGCAGCAGCCGCCAGCGCTGCCGCCAACGACAACAAGCCCGGTTTGCTCAAGCGTTTGCTGAACTGGTTGTCGGGCACCCCTGCCGAACCCGTAGCCGAAACCGCCAAGTCCGATAGCAGTAAATCGGCTTCGGGTCGTCGCCAAGGCCGTCCAGGCCAGTCCAACAGTGGCCGTGGTCAAGGTGGACGAGGTCGCCGTCAGGCCAACCGTCCAGAAGCCGCGCAGGAAGAAAAAGCCAGCGCTGAGGCTACCAGCAGCACCAACACGCGTGGTCGCCGTCGCAACGCATCGGCAGCCAGCGAGTCCGCTTTGGAAACGCCGCAAAGCGCAAACGCCGCTCCCGCTAGCACAGAGGAAGGCAGCAACAGCCGCAACCCACGCAATCGCCGTGGACGTGGCCGCCAGCGTCGTGAAGAAGGCAGCACAGAGAACCCCGAGCTGAACAAAGACGTCAACGGCACGGATGCTCCCGTTGAGCAAGCTGCCGCTGTCGCCAGTGTGGCCGCCGTTGCAGCTGTCGCCGCCAGCAAGCAAGAAGCACAAAACCGTGCTGAGCAGCTTGCCGACGCTGATAACGCTGATACCAGCGACAACCTGGATGCCGAAACCGACGAGAACGGTGAAAACGGCTCCATGGACCCAGAACGCAAGCGCCGTCGTCGTCGCAGCCGTCGTGGTCGTCGCAGCAACGATAGCAATGCTGTTGCCGAGAACGAAGAAAGCAACGAAGACAGCAATAACACTGCCTACATTGCTCACGAAACGCCTAGCTTCAACCCAGCCGCTCTGGACGCTCAGGAACAGGCCGCAGCCGCTCAAGCAGCTCCAGCCCAGGCTGAGCCAGCCAAAGCTGCCGTAGAGGCTCCTGCTGCCCAGGAAGCCACTCCTGCCCTGAAGGAAGTCGCTCAAGAGAAAGCAAGCGCCGCTCCAACACCTGCAGCCGTACAAGAGCAAGCTCCTGTACAGCAAGCAGACACGGTTGAAGTCGCCGCTGTTGCTCAGCCAGCCCAAGAGCAAGCTGCTCCTGTTGCTCCCGTGCTGGAGCAAGCCGAAACCCAAGTTGCGGTTGAAGCCACTCCTGCCGTTGAAGTACAAGCAGTAGAAACTAAGACCAGCGAAGCTGATGTTGTGAAGCAGGCCGAAGAAGTGGTCAGCACTCAACAAGAGCCAGCTGCTGTTGAAACCGTTGCTGTTCAGGAACAAGCCCCTCAAGCACCAGTTGAAGCCGTTCAGGAAGCCCCTGCTTCGGAAACACCTGCTGCTGAAGTTGCTCAAGAAGTGGCTTCTGAAGTTACTCCAGAAGTCGCTGCTGAGCCTGCCAAGACGGAAGTCGCGGCTGAAGAGGCTGTCAAGGAACAAGCCGCAGCTGCTGTTGAAACTGCAGTTCCTGCTGCCGAAGCAGTGCCTGCCCTTGAGCCTGTTACTCCTGCTGCTGTTGAAACCGCTGTTGAAGTGGTTGAAACTAAGGAAGCGGTTGCACCTGTTGCTGAAACCAAGGCACCCACCGCCGCTCCTTTGGACGCCGTGCTGAGCGCTGCGGGCATCGAACTGGTGGAAACGGACCGTTCGGTAGTACAGGACGATTACCAGCCAGCTCCCGTCCGCCTGGGTCGCCCACGCAAACGTGTTGCTCAGACTGAAAGCAGCGAACCGCTGCAACAGGTCGAAACAGAGTAAGTGTTAGACCAAAAACGCCGCCTTCATAGGCGGCGTTTTTTATGTCTGCTCGTTCCAAGCCAAGAGAATTGGGGCCCGACGTCTTAGGTGCGCCAAATCGTTCCTGGATCTTTAGGCGTGTTTCGGCTCAGGCTCAGGCTTCATTTCCGGTTTCGGTTTCGGTCTCGGCTTCGACTTCAGTTTCGGTTCCGGTTCCGGTTCCGGTGTCGGAGTCGGTTTCGACCTGAGCCTCGGCTCTGATTTGTGGCTATGGCTATGGCTATTGCTATGACTCCAGTCTAAGCCCAGTCTCTCCGTCCTCTCCACACCCTGATCCTGGCCAAAGGCCTAATCGCAATCAGTACACGCTTGAATCCGATTTTGGGTCCGGGTACGTAATCTACGCTCCCCAGGCCTAAGTATTTCTAAATCGATATCAGCCCTCTTTTACCTTGTGCGCTACACATGTGCGTAAGGCATTTACCCAAATGCTGCAGTTACCCCTAGCCTCTCATCCTTCGAACGCCCAACAAAAAACGCCACCTGCTTCCAGGTGGCGTTTTCTTATCCATAAGCCTGCACGGCATCAAGGATGACGCGATACGGCCTCTGCGGGTTGGCGAGTCAGCAAAGCCAAAAGCTCGGCCAGCTCACGCTGCAGTTCACGGCGGTCAATCACCATATCAATAGCGCCTTTTTCCAAGAGGAATTCAGCACGCTGGAAGCCCTCAGGCAGTTTTTCACGCACGGTCTGTTCAATCACACGCGGACCCGCAAAACCGATCAAGGCGTTAGGCTCTGCAATCACCACATCGCCCATAAAGGCGAAACTGGCGGAGACGCCACCCATGGTGGGGTCGGTCAGGATACTGATGAAGGGCAAACCGGCTTCGGATAACTCAGCCAGAATGGCGGTGGTCTTGGCCATCTGCATCAGGGAGAACAAGCTTTCCTGCATACGTGCGCCACCCGACGCCGCCACGCAGATAAAGGGGCTGCGATTGGCAATGGCAGCCTGAACACCACGCGTGAAGCGCTCGCCCACGACTGAGCCCATGGAGCCGCCCATGTATTCAAACTCGAAGCAGGCAACGACCGCAGGCACAGACAAAATTGTGCCGCTCATCACCACCATGGCTTCGGATTCGCCCGTTTGCTTGGTCGCCTCGGAAACGCGCTCGGTGTATTTACGCGAATCACGAAACTTCAAGGGGTCCATAGGACGGGTGTTGGAACCAATCTCGACCTGGCCTTCCGGGTCCAGCAAGGATTTGATCCGGCCACGTGCGCCAATACGCATGTGATGGCTGCACTTAGGGCAGACATTCAAGGTTGCCTGAAGATCTTCCTTGTAGAGCACTGACTCACACGACGGACATTTCACCCACAGCCCTTCGGGAACGCGGCGGCTGCTTTCGGGGTTACGGTTAATTCGTGGCGGGAGTATTTTCTCGATCCAGCTCATTGTGAGATCCTGTTTGCAGTCAGCCGGCATGAAGCCCACTGATCTCTTTATTCTGAAAAAAAGCGCCTGTTCTCATGGAACAGGCAGACGATTCTATACGCGGAATAGGTTTTTAGGCTAATTATCCAATGCCTGACGAATCTGCGCGAGCCATTGGCTGGCAGCAGCAATCGCAGCAGCATCAATATCTTTTTGGTCCTTGCCGGCGTTCTCTTGCACCGCTTGCTCCATGGTCTGGATCAGCTTGGAGCCGATCACCACCGCATCGGCGCTACGGGCAATAGCTTTAGCGCTTTGCGCATCACGAATCCCAAAACCGACTCCGACCGGGATTTTGACGTGCTGGCGAATACGCTGCAAGTGGTGTTCCACATCAGCCACATCGATTTGGGCCGATCCAGTCACCCCTTTCAGGGACACATAATACACATAGCCCTGGGCCAGAGCAGCCACTTTGGCAATGCGCTCGTCCGTGGAGGTGGGCGAGAGCAGGAAAATAGTATCTACGCCCTGCTCAGTCAGCAAACGGGTGAAGTCTTCGGACTCTTCGGGCGGGTAATCCACCGTCAATACGCCGTCCACCCCGGCCTGGCCTGCCATCACGGCAAACTCGGCCTGACCGATGCGCTCGATAGGGTTGGCATAGCCCATCAACACCACCGGCGTATCTGTGTCGATCAAGCGAAACTGCTGGACGATCTCCAGCACTTTGCGCAGACCTACCCCACGGCTGATAGCCCGTTCAGCGGCTTGCTGAATAACCGGACCGTCGGCCGTAGGATCGGAAAACGGCACACCCAATTCAATGACATCCGCCCCGGCCTGACGCATGGCATGCATCAAGGCCACGGTTGCAGGCACCGAAGGATCGCCAGCCGTAACATAAGGCACCAGAGCGCAACGCCCGTTCAAACCTTCAAACGTCTTTTTCAGACGCACATTACTCGACATATCAGTTCCCGATTGCTTACAGAGTCAAGCCGCCGTATTCGGCGACCGTGTGCATGTCTTTATCGCCACGGCCTGACAAGCTGACCAGGATAATTTTATCCTTGGGCAAAGTCGGAGCGATGCGAGCGGCATGGGCCAAGGCGTGCGAGGACTCCAGCGCCGGCATAATGCCTTCGATACGGCAGCAGTCGTGGAACGCTTTCAGTGCGTCGTCATCCGTGCAGGTGGCGTACTGAGCACGTCCGCAATCTTTCAGCCAAGCATGCTCGGGGCCAACGCCGGGGTAGTCCAAACCTGCAGAGACCGAGTGAGTCGGCATGACGTTACCGTCATCGTCCTGCAGAACATAGGTGCGGTTGCCGTGTAGCACGCCCACCAAACCCTTGTTCAGGGATGCCGAGTGCGCCAGCGTATCCAGACCACGTCCGGCGGCTTCAACACCAATCAGTTCGACATCTTTATGTTCGATGTAAGGGTAGAAAATGCCCATGGCATTAGAGCCACCGCCTACCGACGCCAGCACGTAATCAGGCTGACGGCCCGCGTCCTGAGGCATTTGCTCCACGCACTCATCACCAATCACACACTGGAAGTCACGCACCATCATCGGATAAGGATGAGGGCCGGCCACCGTACCAATGATGTAGAAGGTGTTGCTGACATTGGTAACCCAATCGCGCATGGCTTCGTTCAGCGCATCTTTCAAGGTGCGCGAACCGGACTCCACGGGCACAACAGTGGCACCCAGCAATTTCATGCGGTACACGTTGGAGGCCTGACGACGCACGTCCTCGCTACCCATGTACACCACACATTCCAGGCCGTAACGGGCAGCAACGGTTGCCGTTGCCACACCGTGCTGGCCTGCGCCGGTTTCCGCAATAATGCGTGGCTTGCCCATACGGCGAGCCAGCAAAATCTGACCGATACAGTTATTGATCTTGTGCGCGCCAGTGTGATTCAGATCTTCGCGCTTGAACCAGATTTGAGCTCCACCTAGTTGCTCCGACCATCGACGGGCATGGTATACGGGGCTGGGACGACCGACAAAATGCTTGAGTTCATAATGAAACTCGCGCAGAAACTCAGGATCGTTCCGATACTGTTCGTAGGCTGCTTTTAACTCGTCCAGGGCGTGGACCAGCGTTTCAGCGACAAACGAACCACCAAACTGACCAAAATGTCCATCCGGGTCGGGCAAGGTATAGGTT
>SMEN01000416.1_pt1 | contig 12189 bp, 11 predicted proteins | sample 2456271 | NCBI WGS metagenome assembly SMEN01 (sample SAMN10132593, study PRJNA489261) | soil metagenome | isolation source: day1 control-loamy sand soil ammended with raw manure from dairy cow... | place: USA | collected 2015-04-01 | reverse complement strand
CTTGACCATCCATGTTGGAGAAGCAAAATTGCAGGTAAAGAGATTATTCTGCGTTTGGCTGCCAGCTTAAAGGGGACAACATGAAAACAATTGGTTAACTTTAGCCAAACTTGTCTAGTCAACAGTTGCGGATGACAGGCAACAGGGTGATGATGCCACCATGGAAAAATCACCTGACCTCATTGTCGTGGGTGCCGGAATAATCGGCCTCGCCACCGCCTATCAGGCCCATGTACAGGGCCTGTCTGTGCAGATCATCGACGCGGCCGACCGTGTTGCCGGCTCCTCCGTGCAGAACTTCGGACACGCCTGTTTCACCGCCCAGGCGGATATCATCCAGCCGGTGGCGGAGATATCCCGCGCCGGGTGGCTCCATGCAGCGGACAATGTTGGCTTCTGGGCCGCCACCTGTGGCACCTGGGTTCCGGCGATGACCGGGGCGGAGCTGCAGGTGTTGCGGGAATTCGCCGAACACCGTGGTCCGGAGCAGGTGAGACTGGTTTCCGGCGATGAGGTCGCGGCAGCGGTGGGCAATCCGGACCTCAATGCTCACGGTGGTGCCCATTTTCCCCGGGATATGCGGGTGGATCCGCGTGAGGCCGCGCCATCGATTGCTTCCTGGCTTGCCGCCAGGGGTGTTGAATTCCTGTGGAACACCAGGGTGATCGGGGTTGAGGGTGGGGTGGTGTCCACCACCCGCGGCCAGTTCCGTGCTGGTCGCGTCATTGTCTGTCCCGGTACGGAACTGATGCAGCTCTTCCCCGCATTGGCTGAACGCTTCCGGATTCGCACCTGTGAGCTGGTGATGACCCTCATTGAGTGCCCGGAGCGGGTCCGTGCGGATATCGCGGTGCTCACCGGCACCTCCTTGGCGCGTTATGACGGGACTGCTGCCATGCCTGGCGCTGATGCCCTGCGGGATGAACTGGCGGCCAATGAGCCGGAGTTGACTGCCTGCATTGCCAACCTCATGGCGACGGGGACCGGGGACGGACTCTTCCTCGGCGATTCCCATGCCTACAGTCTCAGCCCCCTGCCATTCATGGACGCCGGGGTGGCGGATCTGCTCCTGGAGAGGGGTGCTGCCATTTTCGGTATTGATTCCCCCCGGGTGCGACAGCGATGGCAGGGCCGGTACGCCGATAGTCCTGATACCAATCTTGTTCTGGAGCATCCCGATGAGCAGACAACAGTGGCGGTGGTCGCCTCGGGGATTGGCATGACCTTGGCTTTCGGTGTTGCGGATCTGGCACTTCGACGGGGCACGGTGCCCGAATTCTGAGCCGCAGGTGGCCGAAAGGTTACTTGTATATGAACTTTTTCAACTCGACTAGACATGTTTTGAAGTTGGCTACACAATGGCCTTCGAACATGATCTCCATCCCTGCCAGAAAGGCATCCACCATGGCACTCAACAAGCGTATCGTGACGGCCGTTGCAGCCCTCACCTTCGGCTCCTCGAGCCTCGTCGCCTGCGGTTCCGACTCCACCGGTGAAACCATCACCTTCGCCGCAGTCCCCGCCGAATCCTCAGCCACCCTCCAGCAGACCTTCGGCAACCTCACCGACCTCATTGAGCAGGAAACCGGTGTCACCGTCGAATTCCAGAATGCCTCCGACTATGCCGCCGTCATCGAAGGCATGCGCGCCGGCCAGGTGGACGTTGCTTCTTTCGGCCCCTTCTCCTATGTCATCGCCAAGGACTCCGGCGTCGATATCTCCCCGGTGGCAGCACCCACTAATGACCAGGATGAACAGCCCGCCTACACCTCCCTGGCCTATGTCAGGGATGATTCCGACATCCAGTCCATCGATGACCTCAACGGTAAGACAGTCTGTTTCGTGGATCAGGCATCCACCTCCGGCTACCTCGTTCCGATGAACGGTCTCATGGATGCCGACATCGATATGGAATCCGACCTTGAGCAGATCCTCGCCGGAGGCCATGATGCCTCCCTGCTCTCCCTATCTGCCGGTGATTGCGATGCCGCCTTCGCCCACGACACCATGCTGCACACCCTGGAGACCTCCGGCCAGATTGAAAAAGGCAGCCTGCGCTCCATCTGGGAATCTGCCCCCATCACCGAGGACCCGATCACCGTCAACAACACCTCCCTGAGCCCGGAACTGGCGGAGCAGATCACCAACGTCATCCGCGAGCACGGCAACAAGCCGGCACTGGTGGCTGCCGGCATCTGTGAATCGGAGGAGGATTGCACACTTCCCGAGGAAACCGGGTGGGGTTACCTACCTGTTGATGACTCCGATTTCGAGCCAATCCGTGAACTCTGTGAAATAACCCAGGCTGAGGCCTGCCGGAGTGTCGGCTGATCTGGCCGGTCGCCACACACCCCCATCCACAGCCACCACTACATGAGGAGCATCACCGACATGGCTGAGAAGAAGGTCAACCCGGGATTACAGCGGGAATATGACGAGCTCTACGCTGTCCAGATCGATTCTGTGACCAAAGACTTCGGAGGTGGAGTCCTGGGTCTGGACAACGTCAAGGTGGGATTCCGCACCGGGAAGATCACCGTCCTGCTCGGACTGTCGGGTTCCGGAAAGTCGACTCTCCTGCGTCATATCAATGGCCTGGCTACCCCTACCTCCGGCACTATCCGGGTGCTCGGTCATGATGTCCCGGAGCTGCGGACAGCCGAACTGCGTATTCTCCGTCGCGATATCGGAGTCATCTTCCAGGACTTCAACCTGGTGGGCCCCATGTCCGTGCTTGAGAATGTCTGCACTGGTCGTCTGGGGTCGTTGAAAGGCCCCCGCCTGTCGTTGATGATGTATCCGAAGTCGGTTCGTGCTGAAGCCCTGGAGAAGCTCGACCGCGTCGGCCTGGCAGACCGTGCCTTCCAGCGGGCTGACACCCTCTCCGGTGGTCAGCAACAGCGGGTTGCCATCGCGCGTGCGCTGATGCAGAACCCGAAGATCCTGCTGGCCGACGAACCGGTTGCCTCTCTGGATCCGGTTTCCTCAGAAGAGGTGATGAATCTTCTGCAGCAGATCTCTGAAGAAGACAACCTCACCGTCATCGCCTCCCTGCATCAGGTTCAACTGGCGGTTGATTTCGCCGAGCGCATCGTGAGCCTACGCTCCGGTCGGATTGTCTTCGATCGCATGACCACAGATCTCAGCACCCAGGAGATCTCCACCATCTACAGTTCGGTTGCCAGTGTGGCACCGGCAGAGTTGGCGCAAGCGTCCACCTCTGTCCTCCCCCGTCACGGATCCGGGGAGGGCTTCCTGTGAGCACGGCCCCGACGGTTCCACAGCCACGGGTAAATCCACCCACGCGGCCCCGCCCATCCCTCAATAACATTGCTGCAGGCGCTGTCCTGTTCCTGTTATTTGTGGCCAGTATCTGGTCCATTGATTCACTGGGCATCAACATCCCCACCCTCGTCAACTCCATTGACAACGCGGTGAACTTCATCGGACGCATGTTCCCGCTTGATTTCCCACCCGTGGGTGAGACGCTCTCCCTGATCGTTGAAACCCTCGCCATTGTTTTTCTCGCGACAGTCCTGTCTGTATTGCTGTCCGTGCCCCTCGCCCTGATGGCTGCTCATCCCACCACGCGTGGACGTTTCACCCAGGGCGGCGCACGTGTTTTCATTGTGTTGGTCCGTGCCATCCCGGATCTGGTACTCGCCATTGTCTTCATGCGCATCTTCGGGCTGGGTGCTACAGCCGGCATCCTGGCCATGGGTATCCACTCCATCGGTATGGTGGCCAAGCTGTACGCTGACGCTATTGAGGAGCTCGATGACGGCCCCCGGCAGGCCGTGGAATCTTCGGGGGCTACCAGGCATCAGCAGATCTGGGCTGCGATCCCCCAGAAACTTCTTCCCCAGATGATCGCTACTGCGCTGCACCGGTTCGACATCAACCTCCGTACCTCCGTGCTGTTGGGGTATGTCGGTATCGGTGGCATCGGCCTGGCCATCTCAGAATCCCTCCGTGTCCTGGACTACCAACGAGGTATGGCTCTGGCCCTCATTGTTTTGATGTTGTGTATCGCATTGGAGATGATTTCCGGATCCATTCGGAAGGCATTGATGGATAAGGCCGGTCGCGGGATCACCGGTGGCACGTGGATCGACCGCGTGCTTGCCCGCCGACACCGGGTTGGAGATGTTGAACTCCGCCTGACCCCTCCGTGGACAGGCGACCGTATCGCCCGCTTCACCAGCGGTCTGTTCATCGTGGTGTTGCTGGTGATCTCGCTGCGCATCGTCAATATTGACTGGGGTCAGGTTATGGGGGGAGTGCCGGAGATTCCCGCCATCGTCGCGCTGTTCTTCCCACCTTCAGCAGGAGGTGCCTGGGAAGCCATAATGGCTGCCTTGATCCTCACCATCCAGATCGCCTTAGCCGCAACACTCATCGGTGCTCTCCTCGCGGTGCCGATCGGTGTGCTCGCCGCCCGCAATGTTGTCCGCAACAGTTATATCCACGGTTTCTTCCGCGGACTGATTGTGGTGATCCGTGGCATCCCCGAGCTGATTCTCGCCATCGTCTTTGTTGTGATTTCGGGACTGGGCGGAATCGCAGGCACCCTCGCATTGTCCGTCGGTGCCGTGGGTCTGTTGTCCAAACTTGTTGCTGATTCCCTGGAAGAGACCGACACCGCGGTCCAAGATGCCCAGCGCGCCACAGGCGCCAGTGATATTCAGGTCTTCTTCTCCGCGACGCTCCGCCAGGCGGCCCCGGCCTTTGTCGCCCACATCATGTATCTGCTCGACACCAACATCCGTTCGGCCACTCTCCTCGGTGTGGTCGGTGCCGGTGGTGTGGGTTTCCTGCTGCTCAACGCTTCAAGGATCAACCAGTTCGAGGTGGTCACCCTGATCCTCTTCTTCATGGTCGCCGTGGTTCTGCTGGTTGAACTGTTATCCATGTGGCTCCGCCGCACCGTCCGTTAGAAATACACTCCCATCCCAACCTGGAGGTTGATTATCCATGTTTAAACTCGCCATCTTCGATATGGCCGGTACCACCGTCGATGATCGTGATGAGGTCTACCGGGTGCTCCGCGAAGCCACTGAACGTGAAGGTGCGGTCTACACCGATGCCCAGTTTCAGGAATGGATGGGCACAGAGAAGAAATGGGCAATCCGCAATCTGCTCCAGATCGGTGGAGTTACAGTCACCGATGAATTGGTGGAGAAGGCATGGGCATGGTTCCAGGCAGAGCTGCGGCGTACCTACGCGGAGCAACCGCCCGTGGCACTCGACGGAGTGGAACAGGCCCTTGCCGATCTGAGGAGCCAGGGTGTCCGGGTTGGTCTCACGACCGGTTTTTCACGGGAGATCGCTGATATCATCCTGGAGTCCATGGGCTGGGGGGTCGGTATCAATCTCGATGCCAGCGTTACCGCCGACCGGGTCGCCCACGGCCGGCCGGAACCGGACATGATCCTCGAAGTGATGAAACTGACCGGGGTGATGGAGACATCCCAGGTGATCAGCGCTGGTGATACCGCCGCCGATATCCATTCCGCACAGGCTGCCGGGGTGACCTCGGTTGGTGTCCTCACCGGACATCTAAGCCCTGAAACCTTTGCTGAGCTGGGTGCTGATCACATCCTCCCCTCCGCAGCGGAGATCGTTGATGTCCTCCGAACCGGGACCTCGATCCACATGGCGGGGCGGTAGATCGATGACTGGAGCACAGGCACTGGCACAGGTGTGGCTCGGTGGTGGCAGTTTCCGGGTCGCACACGTTGACCTACCGGAGCTTCAGGACGGTGAACTACTTGTCGCCCTTTCCGTGGCGACCATATGTGGCTCGGACCGCCACACGGTCACCGGGCGTCGGCCGGGACCATATCCATCAATACTCGGCCATGAAGGGGTGGGGACCGTCGTGGCCACCCGACGCGCCGGACTCGGGATCGGTGATCGGGTTGTCTTCTCCGTCACCGATACCTGCGGCCGGTGTGACCGTTGCAGATCAGGTTTGAGTGCCAAATGCGTGAGTGTGCGCAAGGTCGGTCATGAACCTTTCGGTGATAACTGGATGCTCAACGGCACCTATGCCACCCATATCCATATCCAGGCAGGTCAGGCCGTGGCGCAGATTCCAGAGCATATCGGATTGGAGGCTGCTGCCACCGCGGGCTGTTCCATCGCCACCGTCATGGCCGTCATGGAGAAGGCAGGTGATCTAGTGGGACGTAGCGTATTGATCAATGGTCTGGGCATGCTGGGGCTGACAGCGGTGGTGGCTGCGCGAGCAGCCGGTGCAGACCGGGTAATCGCCTCGGATCCAGATCCCCGGGCCAGGTCCCTGGTGGCGGGGCTCGCCCATGAGGTCATGGATTCTGTGAAACCGGGTGCCATGGTTGATATTGCACTGGAACTCTCCGGTGCACGCGCCGGGGTGCTCTCCACGCTGGCAGCCCTGGATATCGGCGGGACTGCTGTGCTGGCCGGCTCCGTTGCGCCCACCCACCGGATTGATGTGGATCCCGAATGGGTGGTTAGGGGATGGCGCACCATCACCGGTGTCCATAATTATGAGCCCCGGCATCTTGGTGAGGCGGTGCGGTTCCTGGACCAGAATCAGGATGATCTACCCTGGGATGCGATTTTCGGACACCGATATGAACTTGCAGACCTTCCTGAGGCATTCCAGGCGACCCCGGGTGGTCTGCGTGAGGTTATCCAGCTGAGCTGAATCCCATGGGGGAGCTTCCGTGGACAGGAAAAGCCGGGTCACGATCCCAATGGGGATCATGACCCGGCCCTGTTTTTCCGGGGAGCCTCGATTTTGAGGCCCGCCCATGGCAGAGCTAGAGGGTCTCAACAACCTCGTCGAAGGCCAGACGTGGCAGGCGGTCGAACCAGGCATTCTCAGCTGGCTTGCCCATGTTGATGGCCACCATGACGCGGTGCTTGCCGTCTGGGAAGAACTCCTTGGAGATGGCATCGGCATCGAAGCCGGTCATCGGGCCGGCCGCCAGGCCAGCTGCACGGATACCGATGATGGCGTAACCGATCTGCAGGCCGGTGTTGAGCTCAGCGGTGGACTCGCGCATTGCCTCGTCAGCAGCGAACATATCGCGTGCACCCTCGAAGACCGGGAATACCTTTGGCATCTCCTCGTGGAAGTCCATGTCGGCGGCGAGCAGTGCGACTGCGGGGGCGTTGGCGGTCTTCTCGCGGTTACCCTCAGCCATGTGTGGCAGCAGGCGTGCCTTGGCCTCCTCGGAGCGGATGACAATAACGCGCAGTGGCTGGTTGTTCATGGAGGTGGGTGCCCATTTGACCAGGTCGAAGATAGCGTTGATCTGCTCATCGGTCACCGGCTCGTCGGTGAAGGCGTTGGCGGTGCGTGCCTCGCGGAAGAGGATGTTCTGTGCTTCCTCGTTGATGACAAGGTTGTTCGGGTTTTCGCTCATGTTTAGTACAACTTTCAAGTGTGTGGACAAGGTCCCCCCGGGATTCACGGTGGTGTTCATCGCCCCGGGTGGGGGTGGGGGACCTTCCCGCTCAATGGCTAATATTCTGCCCAGCCTGCGGGCAACGAATGCAATTTTACGTGTCATGTCAACAATGTCAAGTGGTGGCTCTGGTTCAGCTGCGGGGGCCCGGATCCGCCCATGAAAACTCAGCCGATCAGCGCATCTCCATCTTCCTGAAAAGAACTCAGGGAGATTCACTGTCGAATCTGCTAACCTCTTTGAGGTCGTATCCAACATTTTTCACAAGAAATCCTAAGGAAACACTCAATGCGCAAGATCCGCACCTCCGCCGTCGCCCTGCTCACCGCTGGCGCACTCGCACTCACCGCCACCCCGGCAATGGCACAGTCCTCTGTCAGCTCCTCCGGTTCCTCTGCATCCTCTGAGATCGGTAGCCTGCTCGATGCCACCGATGAGGAGCGCGCCCTCTTCGGTTCCTCCAAGGACCTCGACAGCGTCAGCCCATTCGGCCAGGTCTGGTACCTCTACACCCTCGCGGCAACCGGCGTTGCCGCCTTCGGTCTGGTTCACGCCAACATTGCGAACATCGAAGCTGCCGCTGCACAGTGGGGCATCCAGCTCGACATCCCGGGACACTAATTCCCGGCCCTGATTCACTCTGAATCAGCGTTCTACCCGGCACGGCATCCTCACGGCTGCCCGGCCGGGTTTTGTTGTTTCCATCCCCGGATTCTGCTCAAACCCATACCGGAATCATCTCCCGGCGGGTAGACCTGAACATATGAGTATCAAACTCTGGCCACCACCCACCCTGAGTGGGGCTTCAGGATCCATCCCCCGTGATATCAGTGCCGGCCTGACCCTGGCAGCCATTGCACTGCCGGGGTCGATGGCCGCCGCCCAGTTGACCGGGGTCTCACCGGCATTGGGGCTGCTGGCATTCATCATCGGTGCGGTGGTGTTCGCGCTGGTGGGTGGGCATCGCACACTCTCTGTGGGGCCGGATTCCACGATTGCGCCGATGCTCGCAGCAGGTGTCGCCGGTCTCGGGGCCACCGCCGCCCCCGCCACCGCCGCCTCCGGCCAGGCGACGATCATGTTGCTCTCCTTCATGGTTGCCATGGTCCTGCTCATCGTTGGCATCTTCCGTGGCGGGTGGATCACGCAATTTCTCTCCCGGCCCGTGGCCGTCGGACTGCTCGCTGGGATCGGAATATCGATCATCGTGTCCCAGCTGGGTGTTATCTTCGGATTGGAGGGCCGGACAGCAGGTGCGGTTCATGCGCAACTATTTCAACTATGGGAGCAGCGGGCTGAGATAAACCCCTGGTCGGTGGGGGTTGCGTTCATCGTCATCATCACCACGCTGGTGGTGGGAAGGATCAGTGTCCGGATCCCGGGTGCGCTCTTGGGGCTGGTGCTCGCCGCTACGGCGGCATCGGTGTGGGGAGGTGGGGAACGGGACGTCGATAAGCTCCACTCCCCGGGTCCGGTCTGGGCAGCGCCGGATTATGGTGGCATTCCGTGGGGTTCGGCCTGGGAGCTTCTGCCCTCGGTGCTGGTCATTGCCATGCTGATCACCGTGCAGACGGGCGCGACGGAGGCTACCGCCAGGCAGGGTCATCAGACGCTGGACCGTGACCTCGCAGCGATCGGCACAGCCTCCCTGGTGGCTGCCGTCGCCGGGGCGTTTGCACTCAATGCCTCGCCGCCGCGTACGCGCCTGGTGCAGAATCTCGGTGGGAAGACGCAGGTGGCGGCGCTCAGTGCGGCCGTGGTGGTGCTGTTGCTCCTGGTATTCGGGGCACGCCTGCTGCCTTTTCTACCGGCGGCGGCCCTCGCGGCGGTGCTGGTGGGCATCGCGGCCTCCCTGGTCCGGGTGGAGGAGATGCGCCGTATCGCGCGCTACAGCAAACTGGAGCTGCTCATCACTCTGGGCACCTTGATTCTGGTGTGTGAACTGGGCGTTGTTGAAGGTGTCGCCATTGCCGCGCTGGTGACACTGCTGGACCGGACCCGGCGCGAGGCCCGCCCACAGATCACCCTCAAGGGGCTCATCCCGGGATCCAACCATTGGGTGCCAGTCAACGTCGGTGTGGAAACGGTGCAGGTCCCGGGCATTCTGGTGTGGTCGGTGGAGGCCGCGATCTGGTACGCCGATGCGGATTATGTCATCGATGAGCTGCGCACGGAGATCGATGACGGAGACTATTCCGTCGTTGTCCTTGATGGCACGGCAATCTCTGATCTGGACTACACCGGAATCCTCGCGCTCAACACCCTCATCGATCACCTCACCGACGAGGGCATCCGGGTCCTCATGGCCCGCCCCACCCGCCCGGCGCAGAAATCACTCAGGCGTGTCGGCCTCACCGGGAACATGCACCTCTACCCCACTGTCTCCGATTCGGTGAAGGCCGGTGCCGAGCTCGCCGGCCTGGAGATGGAGTTCCGCGCAGCCCGCGGCAAGAAGAAGGACCTCGCCACACTGGCACAGGAGGGCATGGAAAGGCAGGAGCTTATCGACGCCCCACCACCGCGCATCCCCGGCCCCGCCACGGGGCCCCGGGAGCTGGAGTGATGGGGGACACAGCAGGTTGGGCTATCGTGGAGCCAGATCAATAAAGGAGCATGCCATGGGCAAGGTGATCGTCATCGGTGCGGGCATGGTGGGACTGGCCACCGCCTGGCACCTGCAGGAACGTGGATTTGAGGTTATTGTCCTCGACCGGACAGGCGTGGCCGCCGGTTCCTCCTGGGGCAACGCCGGGTGGCTCACCCCGGCCAAAACCCTCCCCCTGGCTGATCCCGGCCTGTGGAGATACGGTGCCAGAACACTCTTTGATGCCGATTCCCCCCTGCACATGCCGTTTCGGATCGACCGGAACCTCTGGCTGTTTCTCGCCCGATTCATGCGCAATGCCACCGCCCCGAGGTGGGACGCCGCCCTCCGTGACCTCACCCCGATCAGCCGGGTGGCACTCGCCGCCTTCGATGAATTGGAGGCCGGTGGTATTGAGGAAATGACCCACCGGCGACCCTTTGTCATCGGTTTCGAAAACGAGGCACAGAGCAGGGGATTCCTCCACGAGGTGGACGCGGTCCGTCACCACGGCCAGGATGTGGACTTCACCCGCCTGGACAATCCCCGGGAATTGGCACCCATGCTCAATGAATCAGTACCCATCGCCTACCGGATGGAGGGCCAACGCTTCATCGAACCGGGCCCCTACGTGGAGGCCCTCGCCAGGTCGGTACAGGCACGCGGCGGAGAGATCCGCACCGGAACGGAGGTCACCCAGGTTGCGGCCGGTGACCGACCGGCGGTGCACTATCCGGATGGCTCCCGGGAGGAGACAGACAAGGTGGTCATCGCCACCGGGGCCTGGCTACCGACACTGGCCCGACAATACGGTGTGAAAACCATGGTGCAGGCCGGACGGGGATATTCCTTCACCGTGGATACCGAAGAACCCGCCGAACACAGTCTCTACCTCCCCCACCACCGCATGGCGTGTACCCCGTACCAGGGACGTTTCCGGATCGCCGGCACCATGGAATTCCGTGGCCCCGATGAACTACTGGACCGGCACCGGATCCAGGCGATCGTCAACCAGGCCAGCAGACTCATGCAGGGCATCGATTTTGATGCCCGCCGGGATGAATGGGTAGGCTCCCGCCCCGTCACCACAGACGGCAAACCCCTCGTGGGGGCAACCAGGGGCAGGAATATCTTCGTCGCCGGTGGACATGGCATGTGGGGCATTGTCCTTGGGCCGGCCACCGGAAAACACCTCGCAGAACTCATCGCCACCGGTGTCACCAACCCGGTGATCAAACCATTCGATCCGTTGCGGTGACGCTTCAGGTTTTTCGTCGTCAAGCACATGCCACCATGGAATTTCAGGCACACTGACAGTTCCTGTACAGGGCGGGGGCCTATGGTGGCTTCCCATGTCATCAATCAAGATCAGTGGGCAGAGTAGACAGCCACAAGCTGCACGCATTCCCACACGACAGGGCGAAAACACCATGAAGCGATCCATCGGGCGGACACTACCGTCGGCGATCCCATTTTCCTTCGGTGTCTACGGTGTGCTGCTGATGATCCTGACACTGTTCAAGAACAAACTGTCCCTGGGCGGGATGTGGAACACCGAAGCCCACCAGCAACGCTCCCTGGATCTGGTGTTATTCAATGGTTTCCTCGATCCACCGGTGTGGTGGGGTCCCTGGACAAACACATTCGGCAACATCGGATTGTTCATGCCCTTCGGATTCTTCCTCTATCACATCCTCCGCACCCGGAAAAGCAGGTTTCCTATTGTTGAGGTACTCCTGTTCTCTGCCTTCACCAGCCTCAGCATCGAGGTCCTGCAGTGGACTTTCGCCGTGGGCTATACCGATGTGGATGACCTGCTGTTCAATACCATCGGTGGTGTCCTGGGTGCCTGGGTGGCATCGAAGGCCCCACGGGCTGCGACCAACCGGTTGGCATTGATCATCACGGGGGCGTGCCTGGCGGTGCTGCTGTTGATCGGGTCCTCCAGCCTGGGATAACAACTGAAGGCGACCGAGGGGGTGGCTGGCTGGGAAGTCAGGGGGGCGCCTGGATGGATGTGGAACACCGGACAGGTCGGGGGGTCTTCCGATAACATCCCCAGAATGAGCCAATCACGGAAAACCGGTCGCACCGGGGACACCGGGGACGCCGGGGATGCCGGGGATGCCGGGCAGGCCGCTAAAG
>SMEN01000804.1_pt1 | contig 12198 bp, 16 predicted proteins | sample 2456271 | NCBI WGS metagenome assembly SMEN01 (sample SAMN10132593, study PRJNA489261) | soil metagenome | isolation source: day1 control-loamy sand soil ammended with raw manure from dairy cow... | place: USA | collected 2015-04-01 | reverse complement strand
GGCTTATTCAGTATGAAACACATTGTTATTCCTGCACGTTTTGCCAGTTCACGTTTGCCGGGTAAACCCTTGCTGGACATTCATGGTCGTCCCATGATTCTGCGTGTGGTGGATCAAGCCAAAAAAGTACAAGGTTTTGATGATTTGTGTGTGGCGACCGATGATCAGCGTATTGCTGAGGTTTGTCGTGCCGAAGGTGTTGATGTGGTGATTACTTCGGTGGATCATCCTTCTGGGACAGACCGCCTCAGTGAAGTAGCGCGGATCAAAGGCTGGGACAGTCACGATATTATTGTCAATGTGCAGGGTGATGAGCCTTTATTGCCGGCACAACTGGTGAAACAGGTGGCACAACTTCTAGAAGATCAACCGGATTCTTCGATGTCGACGCTATGTGAGCCGATTCATCAACTAGACGAATTTAAGCGTGACAGCATTGTTAAAGTGGTGATGTCCAAACATAATCAAGCTTTGTATTTTAGCCGTGCCACCATTCCTTATGACCGTGATGGCGCGAAACTGGCTGAAGCAAAACTGCATAATCAGGCCTATCGTCATTTAGGTTTATATGCTTACCGTGTAAAACTGCTTCAAGAATATGTCACTTGGGAGATGGGGGTTCTGGTGGGAGATGGGGGTTCTGGAAAAACTGGAATCCCTAGAGCAATTGCGGGTACTGGAAAATGGTCACCGTATTGCGATTGCCGTGGCTGAAGCCAATTTGCCACCGGGTGTGGATACTCAAGAAGATCTGGATCGATTGAATCAAATGGATCTTTCTCATTTTGCTTAAGAAGAGTTGAATACATGCCTTTTGATGTCAATGCACAGATTTATCCATGGCAGCAACAGGTTTGGGAAACGCTGACCGGACGTTTTCCCAAGCTTGGGCATGGTTTATTGTTTTATGGCAAAAAAGGCTGTGGCAAGGAGGCATTTAGCCAGCAGTTTCTGGCTTGGGTCTTGTGTCTGAATCGGCAGTCTTCTGGTGCATGTGGCGAATGTGGCAGTTGCCAATGGCTCAAGGCTGATACGCATCCCAATTATGTGCATATCAGCACCGACGAAGACAATAAAAAACAGAATGCCAAAATCAAGATTGAAAAGATTCGTGATCTGTTGCCTTTTGTGCAGCAGACCGTCGATGGCTGGCGAGTGATTGTAATTGAGCCTGCGGAAGCCTTAAATATCTCCTCTGCCAATGCTTTATTGAAAACGCTGGAAGAACCCGGTGACAATACGGTCATTATTTTGCTGGCAGATCATTATTTAAAATTGCCTGCAACGATACGGAGTCGCTTGCAGCATTTTGCCTTAGACCGGATTTCCGCAGAACAATTTAGTGATTATGTTCAGGCACAGTTGCCGGATGCAGGTTCTAGCCAGCAACAGTTATTGATGAACCTGTCCAATCAGATGCCCTTACAAGCACTCGAGGTTGCACAAAGTTCATGGCTGCCACTGCGTCAGGAATTCCTGCAAGACTGGCAAAAACTGGTGATGCAAAAAAATATGCCGCTTGCAATTGCGACCAAATGGAACAAAAGCCTGAGCTTTGGTGAATTTGCTCCCATGTTTGAATACTTGTTGTCCGATTTAATTTGTGTCAAGCTCAATCAAACGGTGAAAAACATTGATCTTGAGTTTAATGTGCTTGCCGAACAATATTCATTAGCAGCACTTTTTAAAATTTATGAAGATTTTCAGCGTTCCAAGCAATATCTCGAGCAGAATGTTCAAAGCAATCTGGTGATCGATGAGCTGTTTATCAAGCTGATGAATCTTTAATTAAGGGGAAATCACATGCAACCACGTATGGGCGGTATTATTCAGGCCAATATTCCTGATATTGAAACACTGTTTGCCAGCTATATGCCTTATGTATGGGGTGGTGGACTGTTTATTCCGTCCAAGCAGCCGGTCAAGCTGGGTGAAGAAGTTTTTGTATTGACCACTTTGCCTGAACAGACCCAGAAAATTCCTTTAACCGGTAAAGTGATCTGGGTCTCGCAAAAGCAGAATGGCATCAAGCCACAAGGCTTTGGCATCCAGTTAAGCGGTGAAAAGGGTGTTTATTTCAAAAATGAAGCAGATCGTCTGGTTGCAGGTCTTAAATCTGAAGGGCGTAAAAGTTACACTATGTAGTTCATTTAGCTGTGGTAGGAACGCATTGTGTTTGTAGATACCCATTGTCATTTAACGATGCTGGATTTAACGCCGTATAACGGTGATCTGGATCAGGCACTCGCACAGGCCCGTGAAGCGGGTGTATCCAGATTCATGAGTATCTCGGTCGATCTGGATGATCATATCGCGCTGGCGAAAATTGCCGCGCGTCACCCGGATGTCGGTTATACCGTCGGGGTACATCCTTGCGAAGATGCTGCAACTATGGCGCGTGCCACGACTGAATATCTGGTCGAGCTGGCACAACCAGAAAAAGTCTGGGCGCTCGGTGAAACCGGTCTGGATTATTATCACAGTACAGATTTTGTCGAAGAACAAAAAGCCTGCTTTGCCCGTCATATCCATGCTTCGCAAATCACTAAGAAACCGGTGGTGGTACATACCCGTGCTGCCAAGCATGATACCGTGGATATTATCCGTGCGGAAAAATCCACGCATGGCATCTTGCATTGCTTTACTGAAGATTGGGAAACTGCCAAAGCGGTTTTAGACTGCGGTTATTATGTCTCATTTTCCGGGATTATCTCGTTTAAAAATGCCCAGGATCTGCGTGATGTGGCCAAACAGGTTCCGCTGGATCGTGTACTGATTGAAACCGATAGTCCTTATCTTGCGCCGATGCCATATCGTGGTAAATCTAACGAACCTAAATACGTTCCTTATGTAGCCAAAGCGCTTTGTGATGTATATGATAAGTCGCTAGAAGAAATGGCTTCTATCACAAAGCAGAACTTTGAAAATCTTCTAAATTTAAAGTAAATAAAGTTATATAAAGTACAAGAGAGTTTATAGGGTGAAGATGGATCGTCAGGCTCAGTTTCGAGCAAGAGAAACCTTGATTTTTCAAGTCGCAGAGCAGCTCCTGCTGGAAAATGGTGAAGCAGGAATGACGCTAGATGCGCTTGCTGCTGAACTTGATCTGGCCAAAGGGACACTCTATAAACATTTTCAGAGTAAAGATGAACTGTATATGTTGCTGATTATCCGTAATGAGCGCATGTTGCTGGAAATGATTCAGGATAGTGATAAAGCTTTTCCTGAACATCTGGCCTTCTTTATGTTGCACCATTTACATCATCCGGAACGTACGGTGCTGTTCCATCAGATTGAAGAACGTCTGTCGACGACTGGCGTGGGAATTCAGCATCTATTCAGTGAACTGTATCAGGTACGCAAACAGCGTTTACGCCTGATCATCCGCATGACAGAAAGTTATCTGGTTTCAATTCATAGCCGCATGTCGGTGCGTGACTATCTGGCGTCGATCTGGTCACTGACCCATGGCGCCGCTGCAATTCTCAATTCCAGTTTTTATCAGCGTTATCTGGGTTCACGCGATACCTTGCGCGTGGCCTATATCGATCAAGCACTGGCTTTGCCAAAGCAGGTGCATTCTGCCGAGCAGTTTGCCTAAGGTTAGAGCTTAGTATGATCAGATCATCTCACAGCGCAGTTCGTGGCTTTACCCTCATCGAATTGATGGTGGTGATTGTGATTATGGGAATCATGGCCTCACTGGTATTGCTGAATACCAGTGGTGTCGATCAGCGTAAGGCCATGCAGGCACGCGAGATTTTGTTATTAGACTTGCAGCGGGTCATGCGTGAGGCGAATGACCAGTCCAGAATACTGGCGCTTGATATGCAACCCGCGACCGATGTCTCGCCATTTCGTTATGGGATTGTAGAATATCGTTCAGCAGCGCAGACTGAACAGAACCTGCAAAATGAAAAATGGCAGAGTTATACAGAATTTAAATTACGTAAGCTGCCGGATCATGTGTCTTTTCGGATTCAGGGGCTAGAACAACAGCGTTATGCCCGTGCGCAAAATCGTGATCTGACGCAGGTGAATTCTCCGCAATTGATCTGGCTGGGGAATGGTGAGGTCAAGCCGGTACGGATTCAGTTCTTTTTAGAAGATCGCGAAGTCGGCTCTGCGATTGAGGTGGATCATCTGGGTAAAATCAATGAAATCTAGATCTTTCAAGCAAAGTGTGTGCTCCAGGCTGATCAAACCATTTAAATCGAGTGCTGATCGATTGCATTGTGGGCACTTCGAGCAGAGCTCTTGGTCTTGCGCAGCGGTGAAACAGCATTTCACTCATCGCAGCTCAGGCTTTACCTTGCTGGAAGTTATGGTTGCACTGGCAATTTTCGCCACCGCAGCCATGACGCTGACCAAAGTCGCGATGCAATATACCCAGTCAACCTCGAATGCCATTCTGCGCACCAAAGCACAGTTTGTTGCCCTGAACGAAGTGGCTCAAATGGAAATCAATCAGCAATGGATGGATGGTACGGCCTCCAAACAGCTGACCCAGCAAGGCGAAACCTGGCAAATTGACAAGCGCAGTGAACCGACGATCAGTCCCAATGTGCAGCGTATTGAACTACAGGTCAGTCTGGTCAATCAGGAGACTGGTCAAGTTGCATCCGGGATCAGCAGCTTGATGTTCTTTAATCATCGCATGAACAATACGCCATGAAGCCTAAAGGATTTACCCTGGTCGAATTATTGGTTGCCATTGCAATCTTTGCGGTACTGTCTGCTTTGGGCTGGAAAGTTTTTGATTATATTGTCAAAACCAAAGATCAAAATGCAGTACATGAACAGCGTCTAGGTCAGCTACAGGAAACCTATCAGCAAATTTTACGGGATACGGTACAGGCAGTCCCTTTAACGGCCAATATCAATAGTGATATTCAACCGGCTCTGGTTTTGCAAAATGGCCGTTTTAATTTTAGTAAAACTGGCGTGACTGATCCTCTGGAGGAGGGTATTTCGCCAGATGAACGCATTGAATATCAGTATCGGGCCGATGAACAAAAACTGTATCGACTGAAATATCGCAACCTGAATCAGACCGGTCGTGATCAACCTGAATCCAGTATTTTATTATCGGACGTTGAGCAATTTCAGGTTGTGGTGCTGAATCCAAATGAACTCACACAGTGGCCTGATTCTTCTATGGATTTAAATCAGCTAGAGCAGAAACAGCGCTTGCCCAAAGGCATTAAAATCAATTTAACCGTGAATGGCGTCAGCTATGAGTGGCTGTTTAGTTTATTAAATACGGACTTTTTGCTTGATAATCAGAATACAGGTCAACCCGGCTAAGAATCATAAAAAATGAAAATGAATAAACAGAGGCTGAAGCAGCAGCAGGGCATTGCACTGATTACCATTCTGGTGATGGTGGCATTGGCGACTATTCTGGCAGCCACGATTGCCCAGCGTCAGGCTGCAACTGCTGAAAGTACCGCCTATCTGATGCGGCAAAATCAGTCGCTGATGTATGCCAAAAGTGCCGAAGCCTTTTTTTCTGAATTACTGGTGGATGATGCTGAAAATGCCGCAGAGGTTGATCATCTACAGGAAACCTGGGCGCAGCCGATGCCGGCTTTTCCGGTCGATGACGGCTATGTTTCCGGAATCATCCAGGATGAATCGGGCAAGTTTAATTTAAATAGCCTGATCACTGCTGAAGATAGCGTCAATGAAAATGCCAAAGCATGGTTCGAGCTGATTTTAAAACGTGCAGGTTTGCCAGCGCAGCTCAGTGAAGCCGTAATTGACTGGCAGGATGAAAACGAGCTGGTGAGTGGAGGTATGGGTGCCGAATCTAATTATTATCAAGGCTTACCGAATGCCGCTTTACCACCGAATGCAAAATTTCATAGCGTAGAGGAATTAAAGCTGGTACGTGGTTTTGAAGAAAATAAGTACAAACTGATAGCACCTTATCTGAGTGCTGCACCGATGCAGGAAAGTCCGGTCAATATTAATACAGCATCTGCTTTTCTTTTAGCCAGTATGGATGAAAAACTGGATGTGAATGCGGTACAGCAATTGCTGGATCAGCGACAGGCCAATTTGGAACACTTTTCTAATGTGTCTGAGTTATGGTCACTCGAACCGTTTGCGCAAGTCGATGCTGCCAAGCGTAATCTGTTTAATAGCCTGCTCGGAGTGCAATCCAATTATTTTAAAGCTCAGATCGAAGTGGTCTTGAGTGAACGCAAGCGCCAGTTCAGTAGTGATCTGGTTCGTCAGGACAAACAGGTATATGTGGCTTATCGCAGTATGGAACCCTTTTAGTCAGGGCTTATTCAGTTATACCGTTAGTCTAAATCTGAACAGCAGCTTGATCCCTTTTCCCTATCAGGCTGAACAGCAAAATTAATCCTCAAAGCTGTAGTTTTGCTTTATAATCAAAATCAATTCACCTATTTTTTGACGACATTACGGCATATGTTAATTCGTAAGTTATTTAAGTTTGAGAATGCTCATATTGTGCGTAACTGCACGTCAGATCGCTGTAAGCGTTCAATCCATGGCCATAGTTATAAAGTCGAGCTACTGTTAAAAGCCTCGAAGTTAGATCATGGGCAAATGGTCTATGACTTTGGTCTGCTTAAAGGTGTGATTAAGGATTTCTTTGATTCTTTCGATCATGCGATCTGTTTCTGGCAAAATGACGACCCGGAATATATTCAGGCTTGCAAAACTTTCAGTGCGCGATGGGTGTCGTTACCGGTATCACCATCGGCAGAGCAGTTTTCACGTATCTTTTTCTTTCTGGCGCAACAAGTGCTGGCATCGACCGTGACTCAAAATGGCGAAGGTGATGTCGAAGTCTATTCTGTGATTATGCATGAAACCGATACCGGTTATGCACAAAGCTTTTTAGAAGATATTCAAAATGAACAGATGGGCATTCTGAGTCTGGATCAAATTGAGTTTTCTGAACAGGTGCAAGCTGAATGGACCGATCCGGACATGTTGAACAAGCTGAAACAGGGCACAGCATTTCATAACCCGACTGTAGATTTACAGGTACAGATTTAAAGTCTGCGTGACTTGAAATCCATTGACATAGATTTAGGATTGAAGAATGTCTTTAAATGAACAGCAACTGGCCAAACTGAATAAGGTTCAGTTGGATGAAAGCTGGAAATATGGATTGAGTGAGTTTTTACTCAGTCCGAAAATGGACGAATTAAAAGCTTTTCTGGTTGAAGAAAAAAAAGCAGATAAAACAATTTATCCTCCCAATCATCTGATTTTTAATGCCTTGAATACCACGCCGCTCGATCGGGTTAAAGTAGTCATTTTAGGGCAAGATCCTTATCATGGCCCGAATCAGGCGCATGGATTAAGCTTTTCGGTGCAAAAAGGGGTTGCATTGCCGCCATCTTTGCGTAATATTTTCCACGAGTTACATGCGGATGTCGGGGTTGAACGACCAAAGCATGGTGACTTGACGCATTGGGCGGAGCAGGGTGTGCTTCTGTTAAATGCAGTACTGACCGTAGAAGCAGGTCAGCCGACTTCGCATCAAAAGCGCGGTTGGGAAGAATTCACCGATCACGTCATTGATGTTTTAAATGAGCAGCGTGAACATATTGTCTTTATTCTTTGGGGCGCATACGCACAGCGTAAAGGACAGCGCATCAATCAGGACAAGCATCTTGTGTTAAAGGCCGCACATCCATCGCCTTTGGCCGCAAACCGTGGTGGTTTTTTTGGTTGTAAAGTATTTTCAAAATCGAATAACTATCTCAAACAACATGGCATTGAGCCTATAGATTGGCAGCTGGACGCATGACATATTCTCCCCTTAATAAAACTTATCATCCGGATTTGATCGTTGAAGAAGCGCATAATGGCTGGCGTATCGTTCGTTTAAATCGTCCAAAGTCTTTGCATGCTCTGGATGAATCGATTGCTTCTGCACTTTTGGAAGTATTTCAGGATTTTCATACGGATGACAGCGTAAAAGCGATCTGGTTAGATTCAACCACACCGAAAGCATTCTGTGCCGGCGGCGATGTGCGTAAATTACGTCAACTGGTCATTAACGATGAAGTGGCGGCTGCCAATAAGTTTTTTGAACAGGAATATGCGCTGGATCTGTTATTGCATAATTATGCCAAACCGGTTTTGGTCTGGGGTGAAGGTTATGTGATGGGTGGGGGCCTTGGTCTGTTTATGGCGGCACCTTTCCGTTTAGTGACGCCGTATTCGCGTTTGGCGATGCCTGAAATCAATATCGGTTTATATCCCGATGTGGGTGCAACTCGCTTCCTGGCCGATCGGGGCGCGATTGGTTTATTTACCGGCTTGACCGGTTCAATCATGACCGCTGCAGGTGCTTATGGGATTGGCTGGGCAACACATATTTGTGATGCACAGCGTGATTCAGTTTTAGATAAAGTGATTAATATTGACTGGGATCATTATCCTGCCGGTGACTTCCGTGCCATTGATGACACTTTAAATAGTATGCATCGTCCGGTAGGGCCAGGACCACTAGTGATGCGCGCAGTGACTGGTTGCGTCAAGCCAGTGAAAATCTGCAAAAAGGTTCACCAACTACAGCTGCATTGACCTGGTTGCTCTGGCAATGGGGTAAACAGGTACATTCCTGGAATGAAATTTTTGAACTGGAAACCCAGATTTCTGACTGGAAAATCCGTGTGGATAAAGACCTTTCTCCTGCATGGAAAAAGGGTGCAGATATGAGCTTAAAAGGTATTTTGTCTGCAAACCCTCCGGTGACCAATATTGAAAGCTGGAATGCCTTGTTAAAACAGTATGATGAATACTGGATGCAGCTTGCCTATGCGCAGGCTGCACTTGCTGCCGCACAGGGCGAAATTCCGGTGGGTGCGATTATTGTTAGTCAGAATCAGATCATTGGTCAGGGCTTTAATGCGCCGATTTCCTTAAATGATCCGACCGCGCATGCCGAGATTGTGGCGCTGCGTGATGCCTGTCAAAATATCCAGAATTATCGACTACCTGACGATGCAGTGCTGTATGTAACCCTTGAGCCGTGCACCATGTGTGTTGGTGCTTTGGTACATTCACGGGTTTCACGGGTAGTATTTGGCGCATTTGAAGCGAAAGCGGGTTCACTGGTCAGTGCACGTCAATTATTTGAAACGGGCTATTATAATCATGTATTTTCCTTTGAAGCAGGCTGCATGCAGCAGCAATGCTCCGAACAGCTTAGTGCATTTTTCAAGTTGCGTCGTGAGCAGAAGCGGCAACTCAGGTTACAAGAAAAATTATTAAATACGCAGAAATAAATCTACTTTATCGCTAAAATTCCTTAGTTTCGAATCTATAATTTCAGGAAAAATAATGCATAGCATTCAAGTAAAAAAAGAATTTCCGGCATCGATTGATGACTAGGTTCGGTGCGTGCTATGGGTGTGGGTCCGCTCAAGCCGCTGAAAGAAAAGATTACATTGTTTGAGCCGAATGCTCGTATTGAATATCAGATTATTAAAAATCCATTGATCAAGCATCATCTGGGGATTATCGAATTTGAAGCGCTGGTATACGATTGAATTACAGGCGCGTGCGCCTTTTGTGAGTAAATTAATTCTTGCACAGTTACAGGCAGCGATTAAACTAGGCCTGACGAAACTCGCAAAATCTGTTTAAACAACAACGGGAAAGCAATGACAGTTCAAATTATTACCATTGATGGTCCAAGTGGGTCTGGCAAAGGCACGTTGGCAGCAAAACTGGCTGCACATTATCAGTTTCACTTATTGGATTCTGGCGCGCTCTACCGGCTTTTGGGTTTGTCATTGCATCACCATGATTTACTGGATTCAATGGACATTAAGTTGCCAGAATGCGTACAAATCGCAACAAATCTGGATATCCAGTTTGTCAGTAGCGAAACCGGGGTGCAGGTGTACTTGGATGGCGAAGATGTTTCCCAGACCATTCGAACTGAACGCGTCGGAGAATTTGCTTCAAAAGTTGCTGCAATTCCTGAGCTTAGAATGGCAATGGTTTCACGTCAACATGCTTTTGCACAGGCACCTGGTCTGGTGGCAGATGGCCGCGATATGGCCACAAGTATCTTCCCGCAAGCTCAGGCTAAAATATATTTGACTGCATCGGCTGAATCGCGCGCGCAAAGACGTGTAAAGCAGTTGCAGGGTATGGGGCTGGATGTTAAAATAAACGATATTTTAGCTAATATCATCGCGCGTGATAAACGAGATATGGAACGCACTGTCGCTCCACTCAAGCCTGCCGATGATGCTTACATTATCGATAGTTCAAATTTGAACATTGATGAGGTATTCCAGTTGATGACCACTTATGTGGACCAGCAGTTAGCCAATTAACCTGATTTTATCAGCAAACGCATAGCTTGATCAGTTTTATATGGACTATGTAGATGCTTAATTAAACCGGCCTTGTCTGATCCAAGACCGCTGACTTTATCGGAAATATCATGACCGAATCTTTTGCAGCCCTCTTTGAAGCAAGTGAATTAAACCTCAACGTTGAAAAGGGTGCAGTTATCCAGGGCGTTGTAGTAAGCATTGACTCTGATTGGGTAACTGTTGACACTGGCCTTAAATCTGAAGGCGTTGTTGACCGTGCTGAGTTCTTAAATGAACAGCGCGAACTTGAAGTTCAAGTTGGCGACACTGTAGACGTAGTTGTTGAAGCGCTTGACAACGGTATGGGTCAAACTGTTCTTTCTCGCGAAAAAGCTAAACGCGCTGAGACTTGGACTAAACTTGAAAAAATCTTTGAAGACGGCGAAATCGTTACTGGTGTTATCTCTGGTAAAGTTAAAGGCGGTTTCACTGTTGACATCGGTCCATAATCAAACTTGACGCTAAACGTAACAACGTTGTTGTTTCACGTCGTGCTGTTATGGAAGCTGAATCTTCAGCTGACCGTGAAGCTCTTCTTGCTCAGCTTGAAGAAGGTCAAACTGTTACTGGTACGATCAAAAACCTTACTGACTACGGCGCATTCGTTGACCTTGGCGGTATTGATGGTCTTCTTCACATCACTGATATGGCTTGGAAACGCATCAAGCACCCTTCAGAAGTTGTTGAAGTTGGCCAAGAAGTTACTGTTAAAGTACTTAAATTTGACCGTGAACGTAACCGCGTATCTTTAGGTCTTAAACAATTAGGCGAAGATCCATGGTTAGCGATCATGAACCGTTACCCTAAAGGTTCTATCGTTAAAGCACGCGTTACTAACTTAACTGACTACGGCTGTTTCGCAGAAATCGCTGAAGGCGTTGAAGGTTTAGTACACGTTTCAGAAATGGATCACACTAACAAAAACATCCACCCATCTAAAGTAGTTCAGATTGGTGACGAAGTTGATGTTATGGTTCTTGAAGTTGATGAAGAACGTCGTCGTATTTCTCTTGGTATTAAACAAACTCGTGCTAACCCATGGGAAGAGTTCTCTAAAAACCATGATAAAGGCGAAAAAGTTTCAGGTACTATCAAGTCAATCACTGACTTCGGTATCTTCATCGGTTTACCTGGCGGTATCGATGGTTTAGTTCACTTATCTGATATTTCTTGGAACGAACAAGGCGAAGAAGCTATCCGTCGTTACAAGAAAGGTGACACTGTTGAAGCGGTTATCTTATCTGTAGATGCTGACGGCAACCGTATTAGCCTTGGTATCAAACAAATGAACAACGATCCGTTCAATGATTTCCTTGCGAACAACGAACGTGGTGCATTGGTTAAGGGTACTGTAACTGCAGTTGACGCTAAAGGCGCTACTGTTAAGTTAGCTGACGAAGTTGAAGCGACTCTTAAAGCATCTGAAATCAACCGCGATCGCGTTGAAGATGCAACTAAGTTCCTTGAAGTTGGTCAAGAAGTAGAAGCTAAAATCATCAACGTTGACCGTAAGTCACGTGCTATCAACTTGTCTATCAAAGCGAAAGACGAAGCTGAAGAGAAAGAAGCTGTTGCAAACTTGAAAACTGCAGCGACTGGCTCTGACAATGGTCCTAAGACTATTGGTGATTTGATCAAAGCTCAAATGGGCAACTAAGTATTCGTTTAAAGGTATTATTAATGTAAATTAATTAATACTTTTTACACAAATACAATAAACGGTAGCGTAGTATTAACTTATTACGCTACCGTTTTGTATTTAAACAGGTTATTATCATAGGTATGCTAAAGTAGCTTGATAATTAAAGAG
>SMEN01000414.1_pt1 | contig 12204 bp, 9 predicted proteins | sample 2456271 | NCBI WGS metagenome assembly SMEN01 (sample SAMN10132593, study PRJNA489261) | soil metagenome | isolation source: day1 control-loamy sand soil ammended with raw manure from dairy cow... | place: USA | collected 2015-04-01 | reverse complement strand
TTACAGGGAGCTGTCGAGAAACGCGCTAAGTTGGGACTTGGAAAGTGCGCCGACTTTAGTTTCGGCCACTTTGCCGTCTTTAAACAGCATGAGCGTTGGAATACCGCGAACACCGAACTTAGCCGGGGTGTCGGGATTCTCGTCGACGTTGAGCTTAGCGATGATAACACGACCTTTGTACAGTTCGGCTGCTTCATCAAGCAAAGGAGCAATCATTTTACAGGGACCGCACCAGGCAGCCCAGTAATCAACAAGAACAGGAAGTTCCGATTGGAGGACGTCAGATTCGAAAGAGGCGTCCGTAATATGTGTGATGGAGTCGCTCATGGCTAGATATAAGAAAATAAAGGATGACGAAAAAACTATACGTGTGGCGTGACCTGAGCACAATGTATTCTACGGCCAATTGCGACGGTCTTGTTGCCAATTTTTGACAGGATACCATTGCGTCTGGTTGATAATGTGCGTTCGCTGTGGAAAGCGCGCCAATAAAGCGTTTCCCCACTGCCGCCTAACCACTCGTAAAATAGCGTTTTTCTGTACGATCTACCGGGAATCAAGTTGTCTACTACACGTTACGACGAATCATCTATACGGGTGCTCAAAGGGCTGGAACCGGTCCGTCAGCGCCCGGCCATGTATACCCGCACGGATAATCCCCTGCATATTTTGCAGGAGGTCATCGATAACGCGGCCGATGAAGCTCTGGCTGGTTTTGCCCGCACCTTGACGGTCACCTTGCTGGAGGACGGCGGGGTACAGGTTGAGGACGATGGGCGCGGCATTCCCGTCGGCTTGCATCCTGAAGAGAATGCACCCGTGGTGGAGCTGGTCTTTACCCGCTTGCATGCCGGTGGCAAGTTCGACAAGCTCAATGGCGGTGCCTATGCCTTTTCCGGTGGCCTGCACGGGGTCGGGGTCTCAGTGACCAACGCCTTGTCGCGCCGTCTGGAAGTGCTGGTCTGGCGCGATGGCCAGGCCAACGAAATTGTGTTTGCCGATGGCGAACTGGAGCAGCCACTGGCCCAAACAGGCACGGTGGCCAAACGCAAAACGGGCACTCGCGTGCGAGTCTGGCCCGACCCCAAGTATTTTGACTCGGCCCAAATTCCCCTGGCACAGCTCACGCATATCCTGCACAGCAAGGCCGTCTTGCTGGAAGGGGTTACGGTGGAGCTGGTGCAACAAAAAACCGGCCAGCGCCAGCAGTGGTGTTATCAGGACGGTTTGCGTGGCTATCTTCAGGAAGAAATGAACGGGGTGGAACTGCTGGTGCCTCTGTTTGAAGGCCGTCAGTATGCACCGCAAGATGACGATAATTTCTCGCCTGGCGAAGGGGCCCATTGGGTGGTGGCCTGGACGCTGGACTCCAATATTGTGCGCGAGTCCTACGTCAACCTGATTCCTACCAGTGCCGGCGGCACGCACGAGTCCGGTCTGCGCGATGGCCTCTACCAAGCTGTGCGCAGCTTTGCCGAGCTGCACAGTCTGATTCCCAAGGGCGTCAAACTGCAGGCCGAAGACGTTTTTGCCCGCGCCAGTTTTGTGTTGTCTGCCAAGGTGCTGGACCCACAGTTTCAGGGGCAAATCAAGGAAAAGCTCAATAGCCGCGATGCAGTGCGCCTGGTCAGTGGCTATGTGCGTAATGCGCTGGAACTGCATTTGCACGCCAATGTGGATCAGGGGCGCAAATTGGCCGAAGTGGCCGTGCGTCAGGCACAGGCCCGTACGCGTTCGGCCCAGAAAGTGGAAAAACGCAAAAGCTCGGGCGTGGCGGTCTTGCCCGGCAAGCTCACGGACTGCGAATCCCACGATCTGGAAAACTCCGAACTGTTTCTGGTCGAGGGTGACTCGGCAGGCGGCTCGGCCAAAATGGGGCGCGACAAGGAGTTTCAGGCCATTTTGCCCCTGCGCGGCAAGGTCTTGAATGCCTGGGAAGTGGATCGTGATCGCTTGTTTGCCAACCAGGAAATTCACGATATTTCTGTGGCGATTGGTGTCGATCCCCATGATGCCCAGTCCGAGCCTGACCTGTCCGGTCTGCGCTATGGCCGTATCTGCATCCTGTCCGACGCAGACGTGGACGGCTCGCACATTCAGGTTCTGTTGCTGACCTTGTTCTTCCGTCATTTCCCCAAACTGATTGAAGCGGGTCACGTATATGTCGCCCGCCCGCCTTTGTTCCGGGTGGACGTACCTGCTGCCGGGAAACGCCCGGCCCGCAAGATTTATTGTCTGGATCAAGGGGAGCTGGAAGCTACCTTGGAAAAACTGCGCAACGAAGGGATACGCAACGACTCCTGGAGCATCAGCCGCTTTAAAGGTTTGGGTGAAATGAGCGCGGAGCAGCTGTGGGATACCACCATGAATCCGGATACCCGTCGTCTCTTGCCCGTGCATTGGGGCGAGGACGGTATGGATGGAACACAGCAGATGTTCACCATGTTGATGGGCAAGGGCGAAGCCTCGGCGCGTCGCGCGTGGTTGGAAGAAAAAGGCAATTTGGCCGATCTGGATGTCTGAGTCCGCACTAAGAGTTACTTATGGATAGCAATCAATTAGATTTTGAACCGGCGGGAGCGGACGATAGCATCACGCTGGCCAGCTACGCCGAGCAGGCGTATTTGGATTACGCCGTGTCTGTGGTGCGCGGACGTGCATTGCCTGACCTGACAGATGGTCAAAAACCGGTACAACGCCGGATTTTGTACGCCATGGATGCGATGGGCCTGGGGCCCAATGCCAAGCCGGTTAAATCGGCGCGGGTGGTGGGGGATGTACTGGGTAAGTATCACCCGCACAGTGACCAGGCTGCCTATGACGCCATGGTGCGTATGGCGCAGGATTTTGTGCTGCGTTATCCGCTGGTAGACGGGCAGGGCAACTTCGGGTCGCGTGATGGCGACAATGCCGCCGCCATGCGCTACACGGAAGCGCGCTTGACCCCGTTTTCGCGTCTGTTGCTGGACGAGCTGGATGAAGGGACGGTGGACTTCATTCCCAACTACGATGGCAGTCAGAAAGAGCCTGTGGCGCTGCCCGCACGCTTGCCCATCATGCTGCTTAACGGCGCATCCGGGATTGCCGTTGGGATGGCAACCGAGATTCCTTCGCACAACCTGCGTGAAGTTGCCCAGGCCTGCGTCAGCCTGCTGCGCAACCCCAATTTGAGCGATCAGGAAATACACGAGATCGTCCCCGGCCCGGACTTTGCCGGCGGTGGCCAGATTATTTCCTCCACCGCTGATATTGCCGCGGTCTATGCCCATGGCCGTGGTTCGATTAAGGCCCGTGCGCGTTGGGTATTTGAGGAAATGGCCCGTGGCCAGTGGCAGTTGGTGGTCACTGAATTGCCGCCCGGTAGCTCCTCCCAGCAGATTCTGGAAGAAATTGAAGAGCGCACCAATCCCAAGGTGAAAGCGGGCAAAAAATCCTTGAGCACCGAGCAGCAGCAGACCAAGGCCTTGATGCTGAATATGCTCGACGCCGTGCGCGACGAATCCGGCAAGCAGGCTGCGGTTCGTCTGGTGTTTGAACCCAAGTCCCGCGCAATTGACCGGGACGAATTTGTGACCACCTTGCTCGCCCAGACCAGTCTGGAGCGCAGTGTGTCCATCAACCTGGTGTGTATTGATGTGGATGGCCGTCCCGGTCAACGCTCGCTGCGCCAGGTTTTGCAAAGCTGGCTGGAGTTCCGCCGCCATACGATGGAGCGGCGCACCAGCTTCCGCTTGAATAAAGTCACGGATCGCATTCATGTGCTGCAAGGGCGCATGGTGGTGTATTTGAATGTGGATGAAGTCATTCAAACCATCCGCGAATCTGACGAGCCGCGTGCCGCCTTGATGGAGCGCTTTGAACTGAGCGAGCGTCAGGCAGACGACATTCTGGAAATGCGCTTGCGACAATTGGCGCGTCTGGAAGGCTTCAAGATCGAGAAAGAGCTGAAAGAGCGCCTGGATGAACAGGAAGCCCTGCAAAAGCTGCTGGATGATCCCAAAGCCTTGAAACGCTTGATGATTCGTGAAATTGAGGCCGATGCCAAAACCTTTGGGGACGAGCGTCGCACCTTGATTGAGGCCGCAGAGCGCGCCGTGCTGGAGACTAAGGTCGTCGACGAGCCTGTGACCGTGATTGTTTCGCGCAAAGGCTGGTTGCGTTCACGTCAGGGCCATGGTCATGACGCGTCGCAATTTAGCTTTAAGACCGGTGATGGCCTGCGCGATGCACTGGAGTGCCGCAGCACCACGGATCTGGTTGCCATGGGGACCGATGGCCGGGTCTATACTGTGCCGGTTTCCAGCTTGCCTTCGGCCCGTGGGGATGGTCAGCCTATTACTTCCATGATTGAAGTCAGCCCCAGTGCGCCTATCGAGCATATTTTGGGTGCACCGCTAGACCAGAACTATCTCTTGGCAGCCTGCGATGGTTATGGTTTTGTGGCCTCTCAAGCGGACATGAATACGCGCCAGAAAGCGGGCAAGCAGTTTGTCACCATTGAAGATGGCAAAAAACTGCTCAAGCCCTTGGCACTGCGTCCGGATGACCAGTACGTGGGGTTGCTCAGCGAGCAAGGGCGCTTCCTGGTAGTAGATATCAAAGAGCTCAAGGTGCTGTCCAAAGGCGGACGCGGCACGGTGCTGATCAAGCTGAACGAGGGCGATAGCCTGAGCCAGTGGGTTGCCTTTGGCGAGGCAGGCCTGGCCGTCAGCGGAATCAATCGCAAGCGTCAGTCCACGATAGTGATGGATCTGGACATGCTGGCCAATTACCTGGGCAAGCGGGCAGGCAAAGGCAAGACCTTGAGCCTGAAGCTGAATGACCCGGTTTTGCATCGGCCCGTGGAGTCATAAATTTTGATTGTCGCCGGAGGCTGGCCCTCCGCCTGATAGCTTTCTTTTTTGAGTGTTGGATATGAGTTTCAAAGTCACGGTTCAGCCCAGCGGGCATAGTTTTGAGGTGCAGCCTGGCCAGTCTGTCTTGGATGGCGCGCTAAACGCGGGGATCGTCTTGCCGTATAGCTGCCGCAATGGCACCTGTTCTTCCTGCCGCGGCAAAGTGATTGAAGGTGAATATGATGCGGGCCGTGCGCCTGAGCAACTGCTAAGCGAAGACGACCGGGCGGCAGGTTATACCCTGTTTTGTCAGGCCAAGCCCAGCAGCGATATGCTGATCGAGTCCCACGAAATTCGGATGGCAAGCGACATTCAGATTCGCAAGATGCCATCCCGTGTAGTGGGCCTGGAAAAAGTGCGTGACGATGTGATGATTGTGCGTCTGCAAATGCCCTCGTCTGAGCCATTTCGCTACTACCCGGGTCAGTACCTGGAATTCATTCTGAAAGATGGCAGCCGCCGTAGCTATTCGATGGCCACGCCACCACGGGAAGATAATCAGGTAGAGCTGCACATCCGTCATATGCCCGGTGGTGTATTTACGGATCATGTGTTCGGTGCGGGTGCCACGGCCATGAAAGAGCGCGAAATCTTGCGAGTGGAAGCGCCTTTGGGCTCATTCTTCTTGCGCGAGGACAGCAGCGCGCCCATGGTGTTTCTGGCCAGTGGTACCGGCTTTGCACCGATCAAGGCTTTGATCGAGCGTCTTATCCAGACCGGAAGTCAGCGTGAAGTGGCCCTGTACTGGGGGGGCCGCCGTCCTAAAGACCTGTATCAGTCCGAGCTGGCCGAGCAATGGGCCCGTGAACTGCCTAATCTGCGCTTTATCCCCGTGATTTCCGATGCCCAGCCCGAAGATGGATGGACTGGTCGCACCGGCTTCGTACACCAGGCGGTGTTGGCTGATTTGCCTGATCTGTCTGGCTGGCAGGTATACGCCTGTGGCGCGCCCGGTATGGTGGAGGCAGCGCGTCAGGATTTTGTGGAGCAAGCTCAACTGAATCCTGATCATTATTTTGCAGATGCGTTTACGTCCCTGGCAGACGTAAAGTAAGCGTCTTGATCAATTGTTAAACAAGCGGACACAGCACACATGAAAGTAGCAGTTCTGGGCAGCGGCATTATTGGGGTATCAACTGCCTGGTGGCTGAGCCAGCAAGGTTGCGAGGTGGTGGTCGTGGATCGGGGAACCGGTCCTGCGCAGGAAACCTCGCGTGCCAACGGCGGCCAGATCTCGGTCTCGTATGCCGAGCCCTGGGCCAACCCGAAAATGCCGCTCAAACTGCTGAAGTGGTTGTTGCAGGACGATGCGCCTTTACTGTTCCGTCCGCGCCTGGACCTGAGCCAGTGGCGCTGGTGTCTGTCTTTCTTGCGGGAGTGCATGCCGGGCCGGGTCACTCCCAATGTCCGTGCCTTGGTTGCCATGGCCGAGTACAGCCGCAGCACGCTCAAGCAATTGCGCCCCAGCCTGGATTTTGATTACCGTCATCAGGAAAAGGGCATCATCACCTTCTACCGCGATGCGCAAAGCCTGGATGACTCGCAGCAAATGGCCGATGTCATGCGCGATATGGGCGTGGACCGGCGTATTATGAGCGTGGATGAGCTGATTCAGCTTGAACCGGCACTGGCCTCGGCGCGCGATCAGATTGTGGGTGGTGATTACACCAAAGATGATGAGTCTGGCGACGCCAACCAATTTACCTGCGGTCTGGCAGCCATGGCCAAGCGTGCTGGCGTGGAGTTCCGTTTTTCTACTCAGATCACCCGCTTGCTGACTGTTAAGGGCCGCGTTGTAGGGGTAGAGTTGATTGGCCCGGACGGCGGCTATGAGTCCTTGCAGGCTGATGCGTTTGTCGTTGCTATGGGCAGTTTCAGCCCTACGGTGTTAAAGCCACTGGGCATTGCCTGCCCGGTTTATCCGGCCAAAGGCTATTCGGCCACCTTCCCGGTCCTGGTGCCAGAGGGCGTGCCCACTGTCAGCTTGACCGATAAAGATAAGAAGCTCGTTTTTTCCCGTCTGGGAGACAGTTTGCGGGTGGCGGGAACCGCTGAATTGTCGGGCTATTCGCGTAGTTTGAGTCCCGCCCGCTGTCAGGCTTTGTTAACGCAAGTTGCGGATCTGTTCCCAAGCGCATTGGATTTTGATAATGTTCATTTCTGGTCAGGACTGCGTCCTGCCACAGCTTCAAATGTCCCACTGATAGGCCGATCTTCCATCCCCAACCTGTATCTGAATACCGGACACGGTACCTTGGGGTGGACGATGGGCATAGGCTCTGGCCGAGCCTTGGCCGACCTGGTCATGGGGCGCCAACCCGAACCTGAATTTCCTTTTTTATCTTGAAGGATGTATGAAAAATCTACGCGGATTACTGTTGAAACGTGGTGTCTTGGCTTTGGCGATGGCAGCGGGTGGCTCAGCCGCTTTGTTGTTTGGGTCCACTGCCCTGGCAGCCGTTGATATTCAGGTCTGGACCGCCTTGAACTCGCACAATCAGGACGAGTTTGAAGGCTTGGTTCGGGATTTCAATCGTAGCCAGAAAGACGTCAAAGTGACGGTCAAGGCTCATGATACGGAAGCCTCTTTAGAGCAGGTTTTGCAAGCGGGCAAAGATTTGCCCAATCTGGTGCAGTTGGGCGAGATGTCCGGCCTGGACGAAGTCGCCGATCGCTCTTACATCTTGCCGATGCAAACTTTGCTGGCTCGGGAAAAAATGGACAATGTGTCCTGGTTCCTGGCCTCCAACTCCTTTGTGCGCAATGGCCGTGGCCAGTTGCAAGGGTTCCCGTACATGGCGGAAATTCCGGTCATGTATTACAACCTGGACGCTTTTGATAAAGCCAAGATTGAGCCTGCTGTTCCCAGCCGTGTTTGGCTGGACCTGCAAGCCCAATTGGTAGATCTGGCCAATAAAGGATCACGCCGTTGTCCTTTGACCTCGGACCAGTCCGTCTCCATCAATCTGGAGAACCTGGCTGCCGTCAATAACCAGATCTATGGTCTGGCTCCTGGCGCGCAAGTGAAGGGCAAGGTTGGGTTTGAGTTTGACGTGATGTACATCCGCCATTTGTCCATGATGATCAGCTGGGTTAAATCCGAGCTGATGGTCAAACCTGACACCTTGCCTGAATCGCCCCAGCGCTTTGCCAAAGGCGAGTGTGCGGTGATGTTCTCCAACTCCGGTCATATCGGTGAGTACAGTGCAACACGTGGTTTGAAATATGCCATCACGGGCTTGCCGTACTACCCTGAAGTGACTCAAACCCCCGGCAAGCCGTTCGTAACCGGTTCTGCCTTGTGGGCGGTGAAGGGACACAACGCCGAGCAGAATCAGGCAGCAGCACGGTTCATCAGCTGGTTGGCTCAGCCTGAAAATGCAGCTCGCTGGTACCAGAACACTGGTTTCTTGCCGGTCAGCCGCGAGGCCTTCAGTGCCACTAGCAGTGACTACTACAAGGGCAAGGGCGACTGGCAGCATCTGGTAGGTGCTTACAGCAGCGGTGCATCGGGAACGGCCAAGGGCAATTTCCGCAACTATCGTCAGATTCGTGCTGTGTTCAACCAGAGCCTGGAAAGTGCTTTGGACGGACAACAGCCTGCGATGACGGCCTTGCGCACTGCCGCAACTGAAGCCAATCGCTTGGTGGCACAGAAAGGACGCTGATTTATCGCAGCGTATAAGCCGATCTAGCGTCACAGGCTGGCATCACTGAAGATAAACCCCATGCCCTTCAAGGGACATGGGGTTTTTTCTTTGGGTGTCTGCCATGTGTTTTTCTGCCCGTTTTTTCGTACTGATGCTGTGTTGGCTGGGCCTGTCTGCATGTCAGATAGGACGGGGGCCTGATGGCCTTTTGGCCGACCCAGGCGCCCGCGTCTTTAACTTTTGATTGGCGCTTGTCAGGCGATCCTCAAGTAGGCCCTCTGCAGATTTTTGACAATGGAGTGCGTACCTGGCTGCATTTTGCGCCTGAGCAGATTCTGCCAGCGGTATTTGGACGGCGAAATGGGCAGGAAATACTCTTGTCTTTAAAACCGTCGGGGCAGTTTCAGCTTGTGGATGATGTATGGCCGGATCTTGTTTTTCGAGCGGGGCGGGCAGAGGCCAAGGCCAGTCCAGTGATCGAAGCAGCAAAAGCGGGCGGTCCGGGAGCCGGCATGGCTCAACAGGGCTCAGCATCCCCAAAGCTCTCTTTGGAGGAAGCCTCCTTACCTCCAAGCCCTATCCAGCAGCTCGCCCCTGCATCAAGTAGAGGCGAGCAAGGGGTAGTGCTTGCGCAGGAGGGCGCTGCAGCGTCTGTGGGGCTGGTAGCAGCGCAGTCATTCAAGCCTAGCTCCACGCTGATGCAAGTACAGGCGCAGGCTCTGGATGAGAAACCCTCGGTTCTGCCTGTGTTCGAGCTGCGCCTGAAAGACAGAACCCTGCGCCAAGCGCTGATGCGCTGGGCCAAACAGGCTAAATGGGTGTTTGGTTCCGAGCACTGGAATGTAGAGGTTGATTTTCCTATCAAGGCGGCCGCCCATTTTGAAGGAGGTTTTGAGTCGGCCGTTGCACAGTTGCTGGCTGCCGCGCAACTCAATGGCCATCCTTTACAAGCCTGTTTTTATTCCAATCAGGTTTTACGGATTCTAGATGGGGCGCAAGATTGTGACCCGGGAGCTGCACCGGAGGGCCGGCCATGAGGCGGTTTTTTCTGGTGGGGGCGGTTCTTCTGCTGGCCGCTTGTTCATCGCTATCCTCTGATCACTATGTGAATCAGCCCTGGCTGGAGAGTGCGATACCTCTGGAAGAGGAAGCAAGAGAGCCGTTCGGGCCTGCTGCGCAGTCCGTGAATAAGCCTTGGCTGCTCGGGGCGGCACAGCCCTTGAAACCATCCCCCGTTTTGCCTGCAATATTGCGCTCTACTCAGACCTTCAGCTTTTCTTTGGAGGAAGCTCTACCGTCTTTGGATGAGATGGCGCGCCGACTGTCTCAGTTGTCTGAGCTGCAGGTGACAATCAGCCCAGAAGCCCGTTTGCCCTTGGCGCATTTTTTGCCGCGCTTAAACGTAGATGAGGGCGTAGGGAAAGAGCCGTTACAGCAGGGCGGCCTGATTCTGGAGCAACTGCGCTTGCCGGAGCTGCTCAATCGTCTTGCCACGGCATACAGCGTGAGCTGGCGTTACCAGCAAGGGCGAATCGAGCTTTACCGAACTGAGACACGGCAGTTTCATTTGCCCACGTCCGTCGGTGCTTTAGCACTGGAAGCGTTAAACAAGCAGTTAAGCACAGGCCCAGTACCGCCTGAGTCGGTGTCAGGAGAGGGGCAGGGCGCGGCTGGTCTACAAAACCTGATAGAGCCCTTTTTGTCCCGCGCAGGCACCTTCAAGCTTGTAAGTGGGATGCCCCCCGTTCTGCTGGTGACGGATACCCCATCGCGTTTGGACGCCTTAGGTCTGTATCTGGATCAGCAGGCTGCACAACTTGTAGGGCGCCGGGGAGTAGCAAGAGAAGAGGCCGCGCTGAATAGGGGGCCGAGATGAGAGCTGATTATCCTGCCCGGGAGTACTGGTTCGGTTTGCAATGGTCCAATACAGCGCCGGGGGCGCGCTGGACTCATGCCCGGCAGGCAGGACAAGCACACTGGGTCTGCTCTATGGAGCCGGGCTTACAAGCTATTGCCTGGACTCCAGAAAAATGGCTTAAAAGCAGGCGAACTCGTTCTGTATTGCGCTTGGCGCAAAAAGGGCCACAGCGGGGCAGCTTGAAAAGGGTGCAAGCCTATTCTGCAGCAGCTTGTCTGGCTGCTCACCATCCCAAACAAAACGTGATGCTTTCGTGGGCGGTGGCGCCCGGCCTATTGTGGTTTCTGGTGCTGGAGCAGGGCGTGGTGGTGGAGAGCAGTGATTGCCTACTGGCTCAGCTTGAGCAGGTGCACAGCTTGCGGCAAACCATGAAGCAACGCTATCCGGACCTACGCGAATTACGACAGCCTGACGATTTATGGCTGTGCCTGGAGCAAGGCAGACGCGCGTGGGCCTGCCTGCAGCGTCAGCCAGAGAAACGGCGGTGGGGTTTCAAGAAGATCCCGATTCGCCTGTTGTTCTCCTCCTTGCTGGTTGCCACCCTGTCCTGGGCAGCCTTGTCTACTGATTGGGGTGCCCGGGTAGGGGACGCAGCGGCGGGTGATGTCCAAGAGCCCAGTTCCGTTTCATCAGCCTTAGCAAGTACGCAGGCTGTCTTGAGACTGATTGAGAGCCTTCCCTATCAGGGGGCGGATTGGCAATTGCAGCAAGTTGACTGTCAACGTCAGGCCCTTATGTGGGAGTGCCAAGCTCGGTATGGGTTTGAGCAAGTTCAAAGCTTCAGTGTGGCTATGCAAAACCAAATTCGTGGGTCTGCAAATAGGCTGGAATTAATGGCGCAAGGGCAGGCAAGCCTGACACTCAAGCAGCCTTACGTAGAGCAGATAGATGGCTTGCCTGTGCTTGCTCAGCCTCCTGATCTGTTTAGCGAGCTTGCCACCTTGCAGCCCGTCTTTATGCAGCTATCGCTTGATGCTGCTCGCCCGCTTGGGGATGACGATGCAGTTGGTGAGGCAGGGCAAGCAAAATGGCGTAGAGCATGGCGCAGTCAGTCACCGTTGCGCTCGGCTTACTTGCTTGCCGATCAGCTACCCGAGCTGCAATGGCACACGCTTAGGCTCAGGCTGGAGTCGCAATCGTATCCCTCGCTGCTGGGCAGCGCGTTTATCGTGGAGTTGGAAGGCTATGTCTATGAAACGACGGAGCAGCAAGCAGCAGAGCGCGCGCAGATATTTGAGCATTCTGTTTGGGATGCTGCCGATGTGTAGCGTGTCCGCTCAGTTCGCTGACCAGAGCCTGGACTCCCACTTAGATCCAGTAGCAACGGTGGCAACTATTGTGCGCGATATGTTGTTGCTGGAAGCCGAGCAGGCTCGTCAGAACCTGTCGTCTTGCGACAGACCCCTCGCTGGCGCGAGCCAGATTGATACGGCGCTTGCCGACACCATGCAGAGCAAGTCACCGGGGACTTTGCCGAAATTGAAAGCTATTTATGGGCGGGACACCCGTTTGCTAGCCGAAGTGCAGTACGAGGAGCGCGTGTTTTTGTTTCAGCAGGGGCAGCTTTGGCCGGTAGGTCGGGACCGGGATTCGCAGATGCGTTTACTGTCTTTGAATAGTCGTTGTATTGAGTTGGAAATGGGGCCGTCACAGGAACAAACTGAAAGCCAAAGCCAAAGCCAAAGCCAAAGCCAAAGCCAAAGCCAAAGCCAAAGCCAAAGCCAAAGCCAAAGCCAAAGCC
>SMEN01001384.1_pt1 | contig 12205 bp, 11 predicted proteins | sample 2456271 | NCBI WGS metagenome assembly SMEN01 (sample SAMN10132593, study PRJNA489261) | soil metagenome | isolation source: day1 control-loamy sand soil ammended with raw manure from dairy cow... | place: USA | collected 2015-04-01 | reverse complement strand
AAGTCGAATTCTACTCAGGATTTACACAAAAATCTGTATTTTTTGATTTTATCTTCATGATCATCATTACGATTCTTGCGTACCACACCATGGGCACGTGAAAAAGTAGAAAGCTTATATTTGTACGTCTTACGCCAAAAGGCCAAACAGAAACCGTAACCTCAGGCAACACCCCTCTCATCATAAAATTATACCAGTCAGTAAAATACCCTTAGATTAAGCATATGTATGTTGGTTATTATTGTTGATTATCACAATAAATTAGTGACCAAAAATCAAAGTATCCGACCCCACCTTAAATTACGTCACACAAAATAAAAACTCTATATAACTGTTATATATAGAGTTTATTAACGTACCAATTATGTTATTTAGTGTATTTTATGTCGGTGACTCTTGCCAAGGTTGGTTTTTTTCAAAAGGAAGCTTTGTTTACCCAAATTATTCAGATAAAAATCTCTTTTTTCAAAGGAAAGTTGGCAAAGCCTTAGTAATGTGAGTAATTGCAATCCGATGTAATATCTGCAATGGTTCTTGCACCAGTCAATGTCATTGCCACACGCATTTCTTTCTCAATCAAATCTAGTAAATTACTTACCCCAGAACCGCCGGCAGCACCAAGTGCGTATACAAATGCACGACCAAGCATGCAAATATCTGCACCCATAGCCAACATACGTACCACATCAAGACCGTTACGAATCCCTGAATCTGCTAAAATTTTGATGTCACCTTTGACCGCACTTGCAATTGAAGGAAGCGCACGAGCAGAAGACAAAACACCATCAAGCTGACGACCACCGTGATTGGAGACCACAATTCCATCTGCTCCGAAACGTACCGCATCCTTGGCATCCTCAGGATCTAAAATCCCCTTAATAACCATGGGACCCTCCCAATAATCACGAATCCACTCAAGATCTTTCCAAGAAATTGAAGGGTCAAAGTTATTTCCCAGCCAACCGATATAATCTTCCAGACCTGTCGGCTTACCTAAATATTTCGAAATGTTACCCAAATCATGCGGACGACCCAATAAACCGACATTCCAAGCCCAGTGTGGGTGCATACACGATTGCATATAACGACGTATTGCAGCATTTTTACCACTCATTCCTGAATGTGCATCACGATAACGCGCACCTGGAATAGGCATATCGACTGTGAATACTAAGGTAGAACAGCCTGCGGCTTTAGCACGTTCCAAGGCATTTTTCATAAAACCACGGTCACGTAGTACATACAGTTGAAACCACATCGGACGTTGAATCGCAGGTGCCACTTCTTCAATCGGACAAACTGAAACTGTTGATAAGGTAAATGGAATGCCCTTTTTATCTGCGGCAACCGCGGCTTGAACTTCACCACGACGCGCATACATACCCGTTAGACCTACAGGTGACAACGCCACTGGCAACGCCAAATTTTCACCAAACAATTGCGTTTCTAAACTCAGCTCAGACATGTCATTTAACACACGTTGACGTAAAGCGATTTTTGATAAATCGTCTACATTACGCTTTAAAGTATATTCCGCATAGGCACCACCATCGATGTATTCAAATAAAAATGGCGGTAAACGACGTTTCGCAGCTTCACGATAGTCATTTGCAGAAGAAATAATCATAACTTATGTCCTATTTAATCGACTCGAACGTTGACGACGAGCTTCTTCTTCATCGATCATACGTACGCGTTGAACAACAAATTCAATATGCCCACAAGCTGCCTTACGTGCAGTCTCTGAGTCTTGACGTTCAATTGCGTCCATCACCTCAAAATGCTGGTCATGCAATTGTTCAAAATGTTGTGGTGTAGTGTAGACTTTACGTCGCCCTAACATCACGTTGTCTTGCAATAAATCAAACAAACTACGCATCATTTGGATCAGCACTAGATTGTGGGATGCTTCTGCAATCGCCAAATGAAACTTCGCATCCGCTATTGCTGCGTGGGCATCATCACCTAAAGCCTGAAAATGGCTAATCTGCTCAAAACATTGACGAATATTGATCAAATCACTGGGTGTGGCACGTTGTGCGGCATACCATGCTGTACCACCTTCAAGCACCATACGAGCTTCTTGTACATCAAAACGATATTCAGGATCCTGATCCATCAAACCGGATAATGGCTCAACGATTTGATACTGTGACCAATGTGCAGGCAACTGCTTTAAATAGGTGCCTGCACCCGCTTTGCTCTGAATAATCCCTGCGGTAATCAGTTGTTGAATCGCCTCACGTAAAGAGCTACGAGACACACCTAACTGTTCACAGAGTTGGCGTTCAGCAGGCAATCGCTCTCCGACTTGCACATTATTTTTTTCAATCAACAGACGTAAACGCTGTACCACTTTGTCGGAGACTTTCATTTTTTTCCTTGACCCGTTTACGGAATCATCCACGGGAAAACATAAGCTTGTAAGGTCACAATAATACCAATCATCACCGTAAAGATAATGCTGTGTTTTACTGTAAATCTAAATAAATCAGATTCTTTACCAACTAAACCCACTGCTGCACAAGCAATCGCGATTGATTGAGGGGAAATCATCTTACCTGTTACTCCACCACTGGTATTGGCAGCAACTAACAAGACTTCAGGCACACCGATTTGCTGTGCTGTAGTTGCTTGTAACGCTGAAAACAATGCGTTAGCTGAAGTATCTGAACCTGTAAGAAACACTCCAACCCAACCCAAGAATGGTGAGAAGAAGGTGAAAGCCTGACCCGTATGTGCCAGTGCTAAAGCAAGCGTTGCTGACAGACCTGAATAGTTTGCAATGAACGCAAAAGCCAGTACCATACCAATCGAATAAATTGGGGTTTTTAGTTCATTCACGGTTTCAAAGAATGTCGAAACTGCCTCTTTAGGTTTCATGTTTAAATAAATAATCGTGATCAATGCCGCCAATATAATCGCCGTACCCGTTGCTGATAACCAATCAAACTTATAAATCGCATCATAATCTTTAATTTCAGGCACGACAGGTGGTAGCTTTTGAATCAATTGATGCAAATACGGCACTTTAATTGAAACTACTAAATCACTTAATGGGCCGTCCTTAACAAATAAATCTTTAAAAGGTTTGATGCTCCAGATCGTCACCATTGCTGTAAGTATCAGAAATGGAGACCAGGCTTTGGCTATCTGTGCCACACTATATTGTTTACGAGCTTGCTTGATAATAGTTTCATCTACCTGTATATTTTTGTCCTCAAAAAGAAAAATATGTTTTGGTTTCCAATACTTAAGTAAGATAGTTAAACTGATTAATGATGCAATTGCAGCAGTGATATCGGGTAACTCAGGCCCAACAAAATTTGATGTTAGATATTGCGCTAAAGAAAAAGATAAGCTGGCAACTAAAATAGCAGGCCAAGTTTCTTTAACCCCACGCCAACCATCCATGATTGCCATGATCCAGATCAATACAATTGGCACCATAAAGGGTAACTGACGACCAACCATTTGACTGATTTCCATGGTGTCAACACCTGAAACCTGCCCAGCGACAATGATCGGAATTCCCATTGCACCAAAAGCAACAGGTGCAGTATTAACTATCAGGCATAGCCCAGCCGCATATAAAGGCTTAAAGCCGAGTCCCACCAACAGTGCCGCAGTAATTGCGACGGGCGCACCAAAACCTGCCGCACCTTCTAAAAACGTACCAAAAGCAAACCCAACTAATAGCATTTGCAGACGTTGATCTTCTGTAATTGACAGAATAGACGAACGAATAACATCAAACTGTCCTGTTTTTACTGAAATCTTATATATAAAAACTGCACCGATAATAATCCATGCAATTGGCCACAGGCCGTAGAAGAATCCATAGACCATTGATGCTAATGCCATTCCAATTGGCATTTTGTATAAAAATAATGAGACCAGAAAGGCTAAAAAAACGGTAATTGTAGCGGCTACACTACCCTTCATGCGAAAAATAGCTAACGCTAAAAAAAAGAAAATAATTGGAACTAGCGCAATAGCACTCGAAATCCAGATATTGCCTATAGGATCATAAATTTGTTGCCACTGTTGAAGCATTGTCTACTCCTTGAAATGCTTAACTACTAGATTGAACAGTTTATTGTACTTAAACACTAAATTGGTATGACCAATTTAGTGTTTAAGAGATAAAATGTGCATTTTGTATTGGCGATATTAGTAATATTAGCCCAAAAACACAATATAAAAGATTTAATTTATTTTTTGGTATGACCAATTTTTATAATCTCTTAAAATTTTATATATTAGATTTCTTTCATAATTCACTTTTTACTCAGCTCAAAATTATAGATTCCCACAATTAAATTAAATCTTAATCCTAGTCTTTTGCCAGGGTTGCGATATCGCTCGGCAAGGATTTTGAAGGTTTTCAAAGTTCCAAATACCTGTTCAATCCCAATTCTTCTTTTATTGATTTCTTGGTTATAAAGTTTTAGCTCGAGATCTGGTTTTTAGTGCTTTTTTGCTTTTAATGGCCATAAACTATTTGGATACAATGTATAAATCCCTTGATAGCCTTTATTTGCAAGAGGCTTTGTTGCACAAACCTACCACTGAAAGCTTCTTGGGGAATATAATTTCTAAATGAAGAGGTCTGCACCCAAGATCTATCGTACAACCAGTTGATCTACCTACAATAAAGCCTTGCTCAGTCAAGGAAATACATCAATTTGGTTTGATTCAGCCATCCAATGGTCGCTCGATTGACTCAACAACTGCCGATGCAAAACTTGGATGAAAATGTACTAGCCCAACAACTTCATTCCACCAATCAAGAGCAGTTGATTGCCTATAAAGTGTCTTTATTTGGCTCTGACGTCAGTGTCGTTCAGCATGTGGTAGCAAAAACCCGAGGTGCACCGAAAGATTTAAGCCACCAAGTAGTTGGCTTTAGTACAAAGCAACAAGGTGAGGCTCAGTTATGTGTTACGTCGTGAGGATATTCAAGTGGTGGTAGCAGAGCGGATGTTCCTACGTGGATAATTGCTCAAAAAGATTTTATAATCGGTATTAATACCAATAATTTTGTCTTTATTGCTATGTATAGACTTAATCGTTTTGATTATTCGTCGAGAGCTTAAAGCCTTAGATGAAGTTTCAACCTTTTAAGTCAGCCAAATTTATCAGTGAATGATGCTACTCACTATTTAAAAACCTTAGATGCCAAAGTAATGCCTTCCAAGGTACAGTCCTTTGCTCAAAACTCTAAGCACTTAATACATAAACTGCATCAAAATCCGGAAAATGAAAAAGTATTTAGTTCATACGCCGCCCATGAATTGCGTAGTCCTTTAACCGCGATCAAAACTCATATTCAGCTTGCACAACTGATAGCAGAACAACAGGCAAGCTCGCCCAAATTGCAACAGAGCTTGCAGCAGGTACACCTTGGTATCCGCCGATGTACCCAGCTACTGGAACAGCTTCTAGCACTTTCATCTACCGATCAAGTACTGAGTGATATCTAGTACAGTATTGAAATTCCACGGCTCCTGACTCAGGTGATTGCCGATTTACAGTCGCTTTATCCGGAAATTGAACCCAGTTTAACAATTGACTGACCGAGCCTGACCCGAGTTGCCCTACCCGATTTTGAACTAGATACCGTCTTTAAAAACCTACTTAACAATGCTCTATTGCATGCACAGGCAAACACCATTTCAATTGCTATGCTGCATGTGTGCTGATCATTCATAATGATAATCAAAGGTTGAAGATATGCATAATTGGGACAGCGTTTCTGGCATAAATCTCCCTAGCAAAATGGGCATGGGCTAGACTTATATTTGATGAAAATGGTGTTAAACAAATATGGCTATCAGATTCAATTTACAGTGGCGCAACCTCAATATTTAAGCATTCACATCAGCCTCGCTGCAAGCGGATCACTTACTTATGAGAAGACAGGGCTAAATTTAAAGCTGGAATATCAACCCATGTCGTATCAGCAAAATCACGCTGCAAATACTGTTTTAAATAAGCAATGGTATCTTCAGCGATCAAGGGATCTTTGGAGTTATCTGCATGATTAAAAGCAATGGCATATAATTGAACCCCGCGGAGTTTTAACAAGGTATGATTAATACTGCCTAAACGCCCTGAAGTGACGAGAATCACCGGATAATTATGTGTCTGAATATAATCAATAGTCAGGAACTCTTCGGTTAAGGGCACCATCAGACCACCGGCACCTTCCAGCAAAATACAGTCGTAGGCCGCAGCCAGCTGTTCGGTAGCCTGATGAATCTGTTCAAAGTTAATGGCTCGCCCATCCAGTCGCGCAGCAAGATGCGGTGAAGCCGGATACGTAAAAATTTCCGGCATGGTCAGTTTTTGCTGGTCTTCCTGTAACAATCCACAACCCATAATTGCACGATGCTGTTCGATATCTTCTGATATATCGACATTTCCGGTCTGGATCAGCTTTTGGGTTATGGTACGAATGCCCTGCTCATTCCAATTTTTGGCCAGAAAACCAGTAGTAAAGGTTTTACCAATTGCGGTATCAATGCCGCTGACAAAATAAATCTGTGCGCTCATGCTGTCTTCCGTGCAATGACATAAACCGGATGATAGGTCAGTGCATACTGTTTGCTTTCAGGGTCTTGGAATTGTTGATAGCCGGTATAAAAATCCTGTAAGGACGATTTTGTCCACCGAAACCCCTGTGCCGTCGCCTGTACACCAGTGGCTTTGATATGCTGTAACACCTGTTTCGGATGCTCAAAATGCAAGGTCATCTGTTCTTCTGTCTGCAGCAGAATGTCAAAGCCTAAGGATTCAAGCAGTTCACAGACCTCCGCTAAAGACAGATAATCCAGGCCTTGTCCGGTCAGTGCCTTAATTTCCTTTAAATTATTGTCCGTATAACTGGCAAAACACAGATGCCCAGAGGGATTTAAGGCCTGCGCAATGTTGAGCAACAATGCTTTTAAATCCGAGATCCATTGCAATGCAGAACACGACAGCACCATGTCCAGAGACTGCGGCAGTGGCAAGGTTTCAATATTACCAATCCCCCACAAAAGCCGATCATCTTCCGGGAAATGCTGCTTCACTTCGGCATATAGATCATTTAAAAATAAATGATCAAAGCTGTAATACTGCATAAAAAGCCGGGTAAAAAACCCTGAACCGCAGCCAATTTCCAATACCCGTTGCAAATGTGGTTGTGCTACATGCTGCTGCATGAACTGCATCAACTCTGCCGCTACGGCACTTTGTACCAGCGCATGCTGCTCATAACTGAGATTTGCCTGAGCAAAACGCTGGGCAATTTGTTTGCTGTTCATCGCGGCAAATTCCTCAGCACCTGCAGACATGTATCCAGCTCATCCGCAGAAATGTTCTGATTCATGCAGATTCTGAGTCTGGAGGTGTTGGCAGGAACCGTTGGCGGACGTACTGGTAGCACATAAAATCCCTGCTGTTGCATAATTTCAGCCGCCTGAATGGTGCGTTTTGCCTCACCAATCAGTACCGGCACAATTTGCGAGGTTGACGGACAGTGATATCCCAAGTCTTGAATGCCCTGCTGACAGCGTACAGCCAATGCTGCCAAATGTACTCGTCCCGCCTGAAGCTGCTGTACCTTCTGAAAAATAAATCTAGTCCAGGCCATACATAGTGGCGGCTGGGCGGTACTAAAAATTAAAGGTCGCATGCTATTAATCAGATAGTCACGAATCACTGGCGCACAGACCAGATAACCACCAACTGAAGCCAAAGCCTTGCCAAAGGTACCGACCAGGAAATCAATCTGGTCCAATACTTGATACTGTTCTGCGCAGCCCAATCCACGTTCACCGCGCACACCAATTGCATGTGCCTCATCGACATAGAGCATGACTTTTGCAAACTGCTGTTTTAATGCCACCAAAGCAGCTAAATCTGTTTCATCCCCATCCATACTGAAAATTGATTCAGTTACCACAATGATGCGCTGGATAGATTCATCTGACTGATATTTTTCTAAAAACTGAGTCAAATGCTGCAGGTCATTATGGCGGTAACGCACATAGCCAGCTTTGGATAAACGAATCCCGTCGATAATACTGGCATGTACTAGTTTGTCAGCAATGATCATGGTTTTAGCATTACTGAGCGCAGGAAGAATCCCGATATTCATGTGATAACCACTATTAAACAGCAGTACTGAACTTCCAAAAGCCTGTGACATCTGTGCTTCAAGTTGTTCAAAATTGGGAAAGTTTCCCGTCAGTAAACGTGAAGAGCTTGAACTCATATGTCGCTCAGACATCGGCGTGAGGTCAAAAAATTCCTCACGTAGCGTTAAGTTGGATGCCAGACCTAAATAGTCGTTGGATGCCAAATTCAGCATCTCTTGACCATTGAGTTGCAATCGTGGCTGGCTAGAAATATTGGACTTAAACTGGCGATATTGCCCTTGCTGTTTCAAGTCATCTAGCTGCTGCTGGAAATGCTCAAGATGGTTCATGCTACTGTCTCTATCTGCTGAATCATCTCCCGCATATGCTTTAATAAAGTTTCAAGTTGCTGTGTTGAAATTACATATGGCGGCATGACATAGACCAGACGGCCAAAAGGACGAATCCAGACGCCACGGCATACACATTCAGCCTGAAAACGAGCCAAATCAACAGTTCGATGTAGCTCAACCACGCCAATTGCGCCGAGGACACGCACATCTTTGACTTGTGCCAAGGATTTTAAATCCAGTAAATATTGTTCTAGTGTACTTTCAATCTGTTGAATACGCGTCTGCCAGTCTTGAGCCAGTAACAGCTGGGTACTTTTCAATGCGACCGCGCAGGCCAACGGATTAGCCATAAAAGTTGGGCCATGCATAAACACACCCGCTTCACCACTTGAAATCGTCTCTGCTACATGGCGAGTGGTTAAGGTCGCTGACAGGGTCATATAACCACCAGTCAATGCCTTACCGATACACATAATGTCTGGTGTGACCTGAGCGTGTTCATAAGCAAATAGTTTTCCAGTGCGGCCAAAACCGGTGGCAATTTCATCTAAAATCAGCAGTACATCGTACTTTTCACACAACAACTTAGCTTGCTTTAAATATTCTGGATGATAGAAACGCATCCCCCCTGCACCTTGCACAATCGGCTCGATGATCATGGCAGCAATCTGCTGATGCTGCAGTGCCAGTATGCGCTCAAGTGGCTGTATATCTTCGGGTTGCCATGCCCCATCAAAACGGCTTTGAGGTGCCGGAACAAATAAACGGTTCGGCAAACTCGAACCAAAAATTTGATGCATACCAGTTACAGGATCACAAACCGACATGGCATTCCAGGTGTCGCCATGATAGCCAGAGCGTGTGGTAACAAAGTTAGTTTTTTGTGGTTGCTGACGTGCATTCCAATATTGCACAGCCATTTTCAACGCCACCTCAACCGCGACCGAGCCGGAATCGGCAAAGAAAATTTTATCCAGTTCAGGCGCCGTGATCTCGAGTAGCAGTTTAGACACATCAATCGCAGGCTGATGAGTCAAACCACCAAACATGATATGTGACATCGACTCTAATTGTTTTGTTACGGCCTGATTGAGTTCAGAATGATTATAACCGTGAATTGTGCACCACCAGGACGACATGCCATCAATCAGCTCGGTACCATCTTCAAGTTCAATGACTGCACCATGTGCAGCTTTAACTTTGTAACATGGCAAGGGTTGTGTCATGGAGGTATAAGGATGCCAAATATGCTGTTGATCAAAAGCGTCCTGCACAGAATTTACCCCAATTATTAAAACTAAAACTGATCTTAGCGCGTTAAATCTGAAAATGAAACGTCAAGAGCTACCAATCTCTTTTTGCTTAAGCCAGATCGGCTAAAAATTTTAAAATTGGCTCAACGAGTAACTTGGTATCAAAAAGGATGGCATCGTGCGTGCCCTGTATTTTTACCAAATTCAGATTTTGGGTTGTTAAAAACACAGATTCTTGACTAACTTTGTAAGGAACCAACATATCATTCTCGGAAAATATAAATAGCATCTTGACTGAATGATTTTTTAAGATATCCACTAGATTTAATTGCTGCAATAGATAAAGATGCTTAACCTGATAGTTTAAATCAATACTATTTAACTGTTGGTGCAATAATTTTGCACGTTCACGCGCTGCTGCGCCAGCTAAAGTGACCAAGGTACAGAAGCGCTGCATCCCGCGTTTTGGATCAGCCAGTATGGAGGATTTAAATTGTGTATATTGTTCAACTGGCATTGCCTGTGGCCATGCTTCGTTGGCCACGAAACAGGGATTTGACATACAGCAAATCACTGGCTTGGCAATTTTCAGTTGTTGCTGGATTTCATTAGCCAGCAAAAGTGCCAACTGTCCACCCAAAGACCATCCCATCAAGACATCAATAGAACTCGCCTGCCTGACTTTTTCGGCCAAAATACTTTCCACGTTAGGATCAAAAATATCCCATACTTCAACTTGATGCTGCTGCCGTAACTGTTCTACAAACGGGGTTAAGACCGCTGTTCCTAGCCCCCAACCCGTAATCATCAGTATCTTCATTTTGTCTGCTCCAATAAAAAGGGACCAATTCAAGTTGAAATGATCCCTGTTTGTTACACGATTAATTAAGCAGGTTGCATCGCATCTACAGCCAATTCTTTAGCTGTTTTCTTGGCAGCTTCAGCTTTTAAGCCTAATTTAGCAAACAAGACTTTGTCTTTACCTTCACCACTGTTCGGGGCAGTAAGCAATTTATCACCTGAAAATAATGAGTTAGCTCCAGCCATAAATGCCAGTGCCTGATCAGAGTCAGAGAGAGATTCACGACCTGCCGACAAGCGGATATAACTCTTCGGCATAATAATCCGTGCTACCGCAATAGTACGAATCCAGTCAATCACATCCAGTTTTTCAACATCGGCCAGTGGTGTGCCTTCAATAGGAACCAGCATATTTATGGGCACCGAACCCGGGTGAATCGGCATAGTCGCTAGTTCAAATAACAAACCGACTCGGTCTTGTACGCCTTCGCCCAAGCCGACAATACCGCCACTACAGACATTAATTCCGGCATTACGCACATGATCAAGCGTATTTAAGCGGTCATCAAAGCTACGTGTACTGATGACATTGGCATAATATTCACGTGAGGTATCAAGGTTGTGGTTGTAATAATCTAGCCCTGCATCTTTCAGACGTTCCGCCTGTGAGGCATTCAGCATCCCTAGGGTCATACAGGTTTCCATGCCCAGTTTCTTGACTTCCTGCACCAGTTCTAGCACATACGGCATATCGCGTTCATGCGGATTACGCCATGCTGCGCCCATGCAGAAACGGGTCGAACCGGAAGCTTTGGCCTGTTTGGCTTCAGCAATCGCCTTTTGTACTTCTACGCGTTTTTCAATTTCCAGATCAGTATCATAATGTGCAGATTGCGAACAGTATTTACAATCTTCCGGACAACGGCCCGTTTTAATTGAAAGCAGAGTACTGACCTGAACAGTATTCGGTTCAAAGTTTTGGCGATGAATTTGCTGTGCCTGAAACAGTAAATCCATTAAAGGCAAGTCATAAATTTCTTGTATTTCGGCACGTGACCAATCATTACGGATCATCTTGTCTGCATCATCTAAAATTCCATTGAGTAAATCATACGCTGTTTTTTTTATTTTTCTTTAGCGTTTTCTTTCATATTCATTGCCTGCTTAAAATAGCTTTAGTGTATCAAGCTATTTTTGAAAGCTTATTTAAGAATCCTGCTTAAGCCGATGATTCCTTAATTTGAATTGTTGGCTTATTTCGATGGGTTAATTGATATGCACATAGTGAGGCGTAAATTCCACTCAGAAATCCATGAAGACTACGTGCTTTACTCGTCACTAAATTGTATTGCCCCTTCAATAAGCTGAATAATGTTTCTATTTTATTGCGTTGTCTTAAGTGATATTTATCTGATGCACAGAGTTGAATAGCCTGCATATTCTTCCGATGATAAGTAATTAAATCAATACCTTGATTTTTCAATCTAATTTTTAATTCTTGGCTGATGTAACCTCGATCTCCGTAAAGTTTTGCTTCTATACCAGCAATCAATTGCTCAACCATTTTTATATTAGCAACATGTCCATTCGATAAAGCAGAACAGGCAATTTCACCAAATTGATTCATTGCAATATGTAATTTACAGCCATAAAACCAGCCCATTGAGCTTCT
>SMEN01000567.1_pt1 | contig 12226 bp, 11 predicted proteins | sample 2456271 | NCBI WGS metagenome assembly SMEN01 (sample SAMN10132593, study PRJNA489261) | soil metagenome | isolation source: day1 control-loamy sand soil ammended with raw manure from dairy cow... | place: USA | collected 2015-04-01 | reverse complement strand
GTATCGGGGGAGGTCTCCGTTACCTTCTCCGCCAGGTCCTCCGTGAAGTGGGTCACGGCCTCCGGGGAGTACCAGATGTGCTCGTTGTCGGAATCGTGATCGGAGTGGTCATGCGGCTCCAGATCCATGGCGGCAATGATGCGGTCATCATCCTCCAGGGAATCGTAGAGCCAGGAGTCATATCCACCCCCGCCGACGAGGATGATGTCGGCGGCTTCCACCCGGGCCATATCCGCGGCGGAGGGTTCGAAGGAGTGCGGATCCACATCCCCCTGCACGATGGCATGGATATCGACGTCCTCGACGACCGCCTCAGCCACATCCGCCCAGACCTGGGTGGAGGCGACGATGGTGAGACCGTCGGAGGCTGATTCCGCGGGCGCTGCGCAGGCGGTCAGGGGTAACACGAGAGCGAGGAGTCCGAGTTTCTTCATGACACCCAGTAAAATCTTATTGGAAACGATTGTCAACATGAAAATCTATTGAAAATGAAGGTAGGTTTAGGGAACTATGGCACGGCGACCTCAGCAGACCGGCACCCTCGCATCACTTGCAGCGAAGTTGGGTGTCTCCCGAACCACCGTTTCAAACGCCTACAACCGGCCGGAGCAGTTGTCGGCGGAACTGCGGCAACGCATCCTCGACACCGCGGAGAAGATGGGGTACCCCGGCCCGGACCCCATGGCGAGATCATTGCGCACCCGGCACGCGGGCAGCATCGGTGTTCTGCTCACCGATCACCTCTCCTATGCCTTCGAGGATATGGCATCGGTGGATTTCCTCGCCGGTATGGCGGAGGCGGCCTATGGCAACACCATGCTCACCCTGGTTCCGGCCAACCCGGAATCCTCGGTGGATCTCACCTCCGCGCAGCAGCTGGTGAGCCAGTCGGTGGTGGACGGTTTTGTCATCTACTCCGTGGCCAAGGGGGATCCGCACCTGCAGGCGGTCCGCCAGCGCGGGCTGCCCGTGGTGATCTGTGACCAGCCCGCGGATGAGGAGGATCTGCCGTTCGTGGGCATCGAGGACCGGGCGGCGATCGCCCCGGCGGCCCGCGCGCTGGTGGCTGCCGGGCACCGCAACATCGGGATCCTGTCCATCCGCCTCGACCGCGAGCGCAATGACGGCCGGGTGACCCGTGAGCGCCTGGACAACGCCCACCACCACGTGCAGCAGTCCCGGGTGAGGGGTGCGCTGGATATCTTCCGTGAGGCCGGGATCAACCCGGCTGATGTCCCCATCATGGAGTGCTGGCTTAATGACCGCCCCCACAACGTGGCGACGGCGAAGGCCCTCCTGGAGGCGCACCCCGATCTCACGGCGGTGCTGTGCACCACCGACTCCCTGGCGTTCGGTGTGCTGGAGTATCTGGCGTCGATCGGGAAATCCGTTCCCGAGGACCTGTCGGTCACCGGTTTCGACGGCACCCAGCTGGCGTTGGCACGCAATCTCACCACCGTCATCCAGCCGAATAGGCAGAAGGGGATGGAGGCCGGCAAACTACTCTTCAGCATGATTGAGGGCGGCGATGCCCGCCGTGTCCTCCTGGACACGACGTTCGCCCCGGGCGGCACCGTCAGGGCACTCTAGAGCCCCAGTGCCTTGGCCTCCACATGCTGCTGGCGTTCATAGGCCAGTTCCTCCAGCATGATCCCGACATCGTCGATGCTGTCGATGCGGGTCTTGGCCGCGGTCTCCCCCTCGCCGACCTTGACGGTCAGGGCGGTCGGGACGTCGGCAAGCACCTCGAAACCGTGCTCATCGGTGGTGTCGTCGCCGATGAAGATCACGCCGGTGGGCTCGGTGCGGCTGATGTGTTCGCGCAGCCAGGAACCCTTGGTGGCCCGGCTGACGGAGTATTCGATGATGTTCTTGCCCTTGGTGACCTTGAGATCACGGGTGTCCACGTCCGACGCGCGTGCCTGGATCCCGGCGATGGCATCGGGATCGGATACCCGGATGTAGTGCAGCACCCGGTGGAAGGGCTTGACCTCCACATAGGCGCCCTCGATGCCGTCGATGACGCGCTCGAGTTCGGTGTGGATGCGGTCGAGTTCCTCGCGGTCCTCCGGGGTGAGACTGCGGGGCCGGGAGGAATCCTCGGAACCGTGGGACCCGACGGTGGTGATGTCATAGGCACCCAGGTCCAGAACCTGTGCCAGGCCCTCGAGGTGACGGCCGGAGAGGATCACCACGCGGGTATCTGCCAGGCGGGACATGTCCTTGATGGCCTTCAGGGATTTCTGGTTGATGGGAACCTGGTACGGGTCCTTGCTGAAACCCGCGATGGTGCCGTCGAAATCGGAGACGACGAGCAGACTGCGGGTCTGGGCGATGTCCTGGATGGTGGGGATGTGGTTCATACATCCCGAGTGTACGGAAGGGGCGCTACTCGGTCATCACCCACGAGACCAGGCGTATCGACGGCCTGTCCAGCTCATCAACATCACTGGTCAGCAGGATTTCCGTGTCGCTGGTCCGGTTGATCTCGAAGGATCCGGGCAGCAGCTCCACCAGCCTGTGGTGCACCAGGCGTTCCTGTCCCTGGCACCGGTCCGTGAGTTCATCGAACTCCAGCTCGGTGAAGGTGAGGTAATCGGCTTCCTCGGCGGTGCTGGGTTCCCCGTCGCGCGAGAATTCCGCCAGCCCCTGGAAGGGCACGCAACCCGTGTGCCCGGAGAGCGAAGACCGCCCGAAATCCAGGGTGGGCTGGGTGACCACGAGATCACTGACCACATTGGGTTCATCGGGGCTGGTGTAGATATTGGTGACCATCCAGGTGGAATCGGTCATGCGGATGACGTCACCGGAGCATGCGGTGAGCGGGAGCACCAACAACAGTGCCCAGAGCTTTCTCACTTGAAGTCCTCCAGGCAGGTCAGGAAGCTGTTCGCCCACACGTTGACATCGTGGGACAGCACCTGTTCACTGTTGGCCCGCATGCGTTCGGCCGCATAGTCCGGGTTGTTGCGCAGGTCCTGGACCGCCGCGAGCATCTGGCGTTTGATGGATTCCAGATCGAAGGGGTTGCAGAGATAGGCCTCGGTCAGTTCGTCGGCGGCACCGGCGAATTCACTGAGCACGAGCGCGCCGGTCCCGGAGCGGTGGGCGGCCACGAATTCCTTGGCCACCAGGTTCATGCCGTCCTTGAACGGGGTGACCAGCATGACATCAGCCGCGGTGTAGAGGATCTGCAGGTCATCCTTGGGCAGTGACCTGTGGAGGTAGTGCACCACGGGATGCCCCATGCGCCCGAAACGGCCATTGATGCGGCCCACGGCCTCCTCGACCTGCGACCGGGACACGCGGTAGTGCTCGATGCGTTCACGGGAGGGGGTGGCCACCTGGAGAAACACAGTGGTCGCCGGGTCAAGACCACCGGATTCGAGCAGCTCCTCGAAGGCCAGCAGCCGCTGCAGGATGCCCTTGGTGTAATCAAGGCGGTCGACGCCGAGGAAGACGATCTCCGGCGAGCCCAGGTCGGCGCGCAGCGCCTCCACGTCGCTTTGCGACGCCTGTTCCACCGCCCCGGTATCAATGGAGATGGGAAAAGCCCCGACCCCGACCTTCCTGCCATCCGCGGTGATCACGTGGGCGTTGACCTCACGGATGGCCGCTTCACCCTCCACCTCGAGCTCATCAGGCTGGCCGGTGTGTGAACCGGCGGTGCCGGCGACCTGCCGGGTGAGGCTGAGGAAGTTGTCGGCGTTCTGGGGGAGGTGGAAACCGATGAGATCGGCGCCCAGCATGCCCCGGACGATCTCCTCCCGCCAGGGCAGCTGCCGGAACAGTTCCGGGTTGGGGAAGGGGATGTGCAGGAAGAAACCGATGCGCAGGTCGGGTCGCATCTGGCGCAGGATGCCCGGTACCAGCAGCAGCTGGTAGTCCTGCACCCAGACGGTGGCGTTTTCCGCGGCAACCTGGTTGACGGCCTCGGCGAACTTCAGGTTGACCTCGCGGAAGGCGTGCCACCAGTCGACGTCATAGACGGGGGGCACGATGAGGTCGTGGAACAGCGGCCACAGGGTGGCGTTGGAGAACCCCTCATAGAACCCCTCGAAATCACTCGCGGTGAGCCGTACGGGGTGGAGGAGAATCCCACTGTCTGTGCGGAAGGGATCGGGTGCGGCATCGACCGTTCCGGGCCAGCCGACCCAGCAGCCCCGGTGTTGTTCCAGTACCGGGGATAATCCAGTAACCAACCCACCGGGGCTGGGGGTGATGCTGTAGGTGCCATCGGGGTGGGCGGTCATGTCCACCGGGAGGCGGTTGGCAACGACAACGAAACTGTTGAGTTCTTCCATGAGACCCAAGTTTAGGCGCAGAACGCGCTAGGCCTTCTTGGTGGTCTTTTTCGCGGGGGCCTTCTTGGCGGTTGTCTTTTTAGCCGTGGTCTTCTTGGCGGTGGTCTTCTTCGCGGGAGCCTTCTTGGTGGCCTTGCGGGTGCGCTTGGTGGCCTTCTTGGGCTGCGTCTCCTCGTGCTCCGAGGCGACCTTGGTGTAGCGCAGACCGGACGGTTCAACACCGAGCATGCACATGAGGGTCACGCCGTCGAAGAAGTCCTTGGAATATGTGGCGACAATCCTGCGCGCACCTGCAGCGGTCTCCTCTTCAACAGCGTGAAGGGTTTCTGGGGTGGGGCGGGTGTCAGTGATCTTGGCCGGCAAGGATCCTCCTGGAGTTTTCTAAAGCGATCAGCCATCAAGTCTACTCCATTCCCGCACTGTTTACCGACGTGGTGCTTTGTTCCGCGATGCCCGACGGCTGTTTTCCGTATCGCGCGAATCCTGGAAGGAGAACTTCGTGGCCTTGATCAGTGCCCGGTAGGGGTTGATCTTCGGCGGGCGGCGCAGCCTGCGGGCGAACCACTCACCGAAGACCACACCCGCTGCAAGAGCGGAGGCGGTAGCCAGCGCCACCGCGATGTTGGTGAAGCCGATGAGGGTCTGATCGTTCAGCGAGGCGTACATGCCCCGGTAGATCGACAGGCCGGGCAGCATCGGGGTGATGCCGGCGATGGAGACGATGAGCGGTGGGATGAGGTAACGACGCGCCAGGAGACCACCGGCGAAACCGACGGCCGTGGCGGCCGCGGCGGCAGCGACCACGCCACCGGTCCCGATGGACAGCATGAAATAGAAGAATGCGGAACCCACCAGTGCGGTCACACCGGCGATGAACACCGAGGACCACTCCGCGTAACAGGCCACGGTGAATCCCGCCGCCGCGACGCCACCGGCGAGGATCCGCGCCGCGATGGACGCGGAATTGGGGGCGGTGGCTGTCTCGAGGGGAGGCAGCATCACCCCGATGGCCCCGGCGAGCTGGATGCCGATACCCACACCGCCGACGATGCCACCGGTGAACAGCAGGGTCTCGAAGAACCTCGCGCTGGCGGTCACCGGAGCCCCGGTGATGCCATCCTGCAGTGACTGGACCAGCGTCAGTCCCGCGAGCAGCACGATGATGCCGGAGGCGATGATCTGGGAGGGTTTGATCTCCAGCCCGTAGTTGAGGGCGAGCTGGTAGGCGACGGCAGCCGGCATGGTGGCGATGAACCCGCCCGTGACGTTCTGGAAGAACGTGGGCAGGCCAGCCCTACCCAGCAGCGAGGACACCCCGATGATGATGCCGGCGGTGAGAAACGCCACGAGCGCCACCAACCAGCCACCACCCAGCAGGATGGCGACAGCACCACCAAGCAGCGACCAGCCGAAGAGCGAGGTGGCAAAGCCATAGGAGGCGGGGGACTGCTCAATGTCATCGAGGATCTTCTCCGCCACCTCGGGTGGCGTGGCACCGGCCTGGATGGAGCGGATGAGGCGGTCGACCTCGGACAGCTTGGAGAAGTTGGTATCCAGCTTCCGGACCACACGGAAGATACTGACCGGGGTTTTACGCTCCGCACCAATGGTGGTGAAGATGGTGATGGTGTTGAGCGTGATATCCACATGGCAGTAGTACAGGCCGTACGCGGCGGTCACGGCATGGATCTGGACCTTGGTGTCACTGTTGGACGTCCCGGAGGACAGGAGGATATCCCCGATCCGGGCGGCCAGATCCATCACACCGGCCACCTGGGAGTGGTCGGTGAGGTCGATGGGGGCAAGGGGTGAAGGCGGGGGTGCTGCCTTGGCTGCATCCACGGTGGAGATGCGTCCCCTGAGCGTGGCGAAGCTCACCAGTCGCTGAAGAAATTCCTGCACGAGCTGGTCCAATCAGATTGATTTTACGGTTGATTACCGCCACCTTAGCTGCGGTCGGGGGTCGATTCCCACCACCGGCGACGTGTGCGCTACGATACGTTGTTGTATTTGACGTAAACCCCGTCAGGGGTCATGACAGATGCGGTGCTGGAGTGGCGCAATTGGTAGCGCAACGCACTTGTAATGCGTAGGTTGCGAGTTCAAGTCTCGTCTCCAGCTCATTTTCCAACTGGGTGGAACCGGAATTCTCCTGTTAGTGTCATGCCCATGGATATCCTTCACTCCCTTCTGATCTTCTTCCACATTCTGGGCACGGCCGCGCTGGTCGGCGGTTGGTTGGCAACGTTCAAGAATCCCACCGTGTTGCAGTGGCAGCACATCGGTGCCTGGGTTCAGCTGGTCACCGGCATTCTGCTGGTGGGTTGGCTGGAGATGAATGACGGTGATGTCAACAATGTGAAGATCGGCATCAAGCTGATCATTCTCATCGCCGTGCTGGTGGCCGCCATCATCGGTCGTCGTAAGGTCGCCCGCAATGAGCCGGTGTCCAAGGGGCTGGCCCACGCCGTTGGTGGTCTCGCACTGATCAACGTCGCACTGGCTGTATTCTGGTAAATCGTTCCTGACAGCAGAAAAGCGCCGGTTATCCGGCGCTTTTTCGTTTTTACTGGGTGTGTTAGGAGTCCTTCTCCGCCTTGAGTTTGGTGTCCAGGTTGTTCAGGGCGCTGCGTACCGTGGCGGTGAGAATCCCGGTGGCCACGGCGGGGAGTGTGACCAGACCCGCGGCTGGGAGCATGCGTGAGGACGGTCGGGCGGCTGCGGCCAGGAGTAGCAGTGACATGGTCTGCAGACCCAGTGCCTGGGCGGCCAGGGTTACGTCGACACGCGGGGTGGCGGTCGCCCAAACGGCGGAACCGACGGAGATGAGCACGGGAGGGGCCACTGCCGCCGGGGCGTTCGACCAGCGGGTGGGTTTCATGGTCAGGCCCCAGTTGGAGGGGAGGCGGTCATGGGTGCGGGCGAGCTGGATGCCCGCCGCGGCTACGGCTGCCGCGCCGAGGATGGGGGCGATGCGCAGCGTGGTGGTCACCTCGCGGGGGATGTGCTCCTCCAGATCCGGCAGGGAATCATCCGGTCGGATGAGCCCCAATTTGACCGCCACGGCCCCGATGTTGAGATCCCATCCCAGGCCGATGGTGCGGGGAACCCACAGTTTCGGGTTTTCCGGTTCGAAATTACGGAGACGGGGATTGGTGGTGTTGAAGATCTTCATGGCTTGTCCTCTTCCAGGATGTCGGTGACGGTGGCGACCAGGGTGGCCCAGTCGTGGCGGAGTGCTGTCAGGCGTTGCTGACCGTGCTCCGTCAGGTGATAGATCTTGCGCGGCGGACCGACCGGTGATTCCTCCCAGCGGGTCTCCAGGACACCGCTGCGGCGCAATCTGGATAACAGCGGGTACAGGGTTCCGGAGGAGATGTCCGTTCCCCCTGTGCCGGTGAGGGTCTCCAGCAGGGCTCCGCCATAGGACGGTGTGCGGTCCAGAATGGCCAGCACCATCAGCTCCAGGACACCTTTGCGCATCTGGGATTCAGACATGGGCACCTTCTCGATTGTTTTGCAAGCTACTATGCATTACATAGTAGTGAGGTACCAGGCCCCCTGTAAAGAGAGGGAGGTTACTTTTTCTCCGAGGGCACCAGCTTCCCCGTCGGCTGCTGGGTGGTGGACTTGGCCTTGCCGGGCTTGGGATCAAGCAGCCAGGCCAGCAGGCAACCGAAGACAATGCCCCAGAACGGGGCGGAGATACCCAACAGGGAAATCTCGGACACAGTCACCAGAAAACACACCAACGCCCCGGTGGAGAACGCGCCGGAGAATCCCGCCACGAACGCATTCTTCAACGGGGTGAACATGGCGATACCCGCGAGGGTGGCCACGAAGGAAGCCGGCATGGCCAGCATGAAACCAACAAAGGCCGGGGAGACCAGACCCACGCCGACCGCCCCGAGTGCGGTGACCATCGCCGCTGCATAGTGGCGCTCCTTGTTGGGGCCGGACACGATCAGGGCGTTGGTCGGACCGGTCAGGCATGAGGTCACATTGCCGATCAGGGCCATCGGGATGGACACCAGGCCGCTGGCTGCGGCCGCCAGATTCACGGCGGGTTTATGGCCGGCGGCACTGAGCACCGCGATTCCCTGACCGTTCTGGACGATGACCACGGTGATGGCCAGGGGAATGACAAGTTCGGTCATGGCGGCGAAGGAGAACTCCGGAGTGGTGAATACCGGTGTGGCGATGACACCGTTGTCCAGGATGCCGGACCCGAGTGCACCCGAGAGGATCGCCACCACGGTTCCCACCACAGCAGCCATGGCCACGGGCGGTGCCACCGCGGCGATCTTCGGCATCATGCTCAGCACCACGAACAGAATGATCATGGGCAGGGCGATGAGGGGGTCGCCGGTGGCAGCGGTGATGAGATCCAGGCCGAAGCGCAGGAAGATGCCGGCGACCATCGCCATGACGATGGTGGGCGGAAGCACCGCCATGATCTTGCCGATCAGCCCCGTCCAGCCGAGCAGGAACACCAGCACCGCCGTGGCGAGATAGGCACCCACCACCTCCCCGAAACTCAGGTGGGTCAGGGCGTCGCCAGCTAGGACGGTTCCCGGGATGGTCCAGAAATAGGCCTGGGGGCTGCGGTAGAGGTAAGTGAGAAACAGCGTCAGCAGACCGTTGCCTAGGAAGGCACCGAGGATCCACGAGGAGGTTTCATCCGGGGTGAGATTCCCGGACGCCGCAGCAGCGAGGATCACCGCGATGGGACCCGATGCGGAGAAGATCAGGGCCACCAGCCCATTGCCGATCTCCTGGGGGCCGGCGTCGCGGAGAATCTCCCGGAGGGTCGGTCTGGGCAGGTGGGGCTTTTCAATCGCCAGGAGCGGGGACATGGAAGTTCCTAACAACTAAGGGGGCATGTTCCCGTAGATAGTAGTGGTCTAACTCACTCTGTGGGGGATCCTATGCTGGCATAGAAAAAACGAAGAGCGTGACGACGGTGCGTCACGCTCTCCGGGTCGAGCAGTAATCCGAATTACATTGCCGAGAAAATCCAGATGGCCAGTGCGATGATGGCCAGGATTCCTACGATGGTCCAGATAAGTCCACTTCCACGCATGATCTTTCTCCTTTGTTCGGTGATAGGCCCGATTGTAGGTCCGTTTGTCTGTGATTCCCTCCCCAGGATGTAACAGTTTGCGAACATATGAGTGTCATTTTGTAACTTTTGCCCTCTGACTAGGGAGATTGGCCCTGAGAGGTGGTCCCGGCACGATGGAGCGTCGAAAAGCGTACGATTGTGGCATGGGAAACATACTTTTTGTCGACATCGGCGGAACGTTGATCGACTACACCAACCGGCTGCCCCATTCAGCGGTCGAGGCGCTCCGTGCAGCCCGCGCCAATGGGCACAAGGTTTATCTGAGCACGGGCCGAAGCATCGCTGAGGTCACCCAGGAGCTGTGGAATATCGGCGTTGATGGCCTGATCGGGGCCCAGGGTGCCTATGTGGAGAGCCATCAGCAGGTGGTGTACCACCGGGGTCTGTCCGGTGAGGAGAACTGCGAGTTCTACCTGGAATCCAATAACGGCCTCTACGCCAGCCCCGGCTATGAGAAGGAGGGGGACGCGCTGCTCCAGCGTATGGCGGATGAGAAGGGGCTGGATCTCATGACCACCCGCGACTTCTACCCGAACATGATCTGGAACGAGAATCTCTACCGGGATGACGTGAACAAGATCAGTTATATCCTCAACACCTACGATGATTTTGAGGACACCCGCAGTCATTTCCCCGACCTGGAGCACTCCACCTGGGGCAACTTTGGTGAGGACGCACTGTTCGGATCCGTGGGCGTCGGCGGTGTGTCCAAGCACGAGGCGGTCAACCGTCTCCTGAAATTCCTCAACGCACGCCGCGAGGACACCATCGCCTTCGGTGATAGTGCCCGCGACCTCTCCCTGTTCGAGGCCAGCGCCCGCGGTGTGGCCGTGGGCAGGGCGTCGGTGGCGCTCACCGAGGCGGCCGACCTGGTCACCGAGAGCGCCGATAATGACGGACTGGCCAAGGCCTTCATCGAACTGGGCCTGATTGAAAAGGACCAGGTCAGGCTTTAAAGGCCGAAGAAATCGGCGATGACCTCCGCGGCGACCAGCTCATCGGTGGAGGGCCCAAGGAAATCCGGGTAGTTCTTGTTGCTCGGCACCAGATGGCCCACGCCGATGAGCGTCCACAGCTCCACGGGCGCGTCACCGTCCCACCGGTCGATGACGATATTCGCCGCGCGCCTGGTCTTCGTCGATTCCGTCAGTCCATTGCGCCCGGCGAAATACGCTGCCGAGTCATGGGCGGACATGCCGTGGCCACGTCGGTGGCTGGCACCGATGCCCGCATCCCCGCCGGAGTAGGGCGAGAAGGGGTCCGCCGTGCCAGCCATGGCCAGATAGGGCACGGGATGCGGCTTGTGGAGGAGTACCTCCGGCAGCGTGTTGTCCGGGACCGGCATGTTCGCCGCCACGGTGGCCGCACCTGACAACATCTTCGGCACCGCGTGCATGAGACGCATGACCATCTGTCCGCCGTTGGAGTAGCCAGCGACGAATACCCGGGTGATGTCGTGGTGCCGGTGCATGTATTCCACCAGTTTGATGAAGAAACCGACATCATCGATGTCCATGTGCCGGGTCTTTTCATCCAGGCCGATGCGGGCATCGTTGAAATGCTGCTCAACCCCGTCGGGGTAGACCACCACGCATCCCCGGTCCGTCAGTTCATCGAAGGTGAAGTTGGTGAACTTCCTGGTGACGGTTCCGGATTGCTGCGATCCGTGGAAGAACACCAGGAGGACACCGGAGGGTTGTTCCGGCTCAATGATGGTGAAGGTGCGTTCGTGGCCCTGGTGTTCCAAAGATCCCCTGATCATGACACCAGTATGCACGGCAGTATGCTCGGTGGAGAAACTTGCCACCATCATCCTGGAGGATAGGAAATGACGAAGATCCGCGCAGCAATCGTTGGTTATGGAAATCTTGGGAAGAGCGTCGAGAAGCTCATCACTCAGCAACCGGACATGGAGCTGGTGGGCATCTTCTCCCGGCGTGACACCCTGGACACCGACACCCCTGTGTTCAACGTCGCCGAGGTGGAGAAGCACACCGATGATGTTGATCTCCTCTTCCTCTGCATGGGTTCCGCCACCGACATCCCGGAGCAGGCCCCGGGGTTCGCGGCGTTCGCCTGCACCGTGGACACCTACGACAACCACCGGGACATTCCGCGCCACCGCCAGGTGATGGATGAGGCCGCCCGTGCCGCCGGCAACGTCGCTGTCGTCGCCACCGGCTGGGATCCGGGCATGTTCTCCATCAACCGCGTGTACGGTGCCGCCCTGCTCGCCGATCACCAGCAGCACACCTTCTGGGGACCGGGTCTGTCCCAGGGCCACTCCGATGCCTTGCGACGCATCGATGGCGTTCAGAAGGCCGTCCAGTACACCCTTCCCTCCGAGGAGGCCCTGGAAAAGGCACGCCGCGGTGAGGCCGGGGGACTGACCGGTAAGCAGACCCACAAGCGTCAGTGTTTCGTGGTTGCACCGGAGTCCGAGCATGAGCGCATCGAGAATGAGATCCGCACCATGGCCGACTACTTCGTCGGTTATGAGGTGGAGGTCAACTTCATCGATGAGGCCACCTTCGATTCCGAGCACACCGGAATGCCCCACGGCGGTCACGTGATCACCACCGGTGACACCGGCGGTTTCCACCACACCGTGGAGTACACCCTGAAGCTGGATCGCAACCCTGACTTCACCGCCTCCTCCCAGATCGCATTCGGCCGTGCCGCCTACCGTCTGAAAGAGGCCGGTCAGACCGGTGCGTTCACTGTTCTCGAGGTCGCTCCCTACCTCCTGTCCCCGACGCCACTCGACGATCTGATCGCCCGCGACGTCTAGAACGGT
>SMEN01000430.1_pt1 | contig 12226 bp, 12 predicted proteins | sample 2456271 | NCBI WGS metagenome assembly SMEN01 (sample SAMN10132593, study PRJNA489261) | soil metagenome | isolation source: day1 control-loamy sand soil ammended with raw manure from dairy cow... | place: USA | collected 2015-04-01 | reverse complement strand
AATTAATTCTTCTCCTGCTTATATATAGTTCTATCTGGTTCGTGCCGCTCTCAATTAATGTGAGACGGCGTAAAAATGGCCAAAGACCATATTGGGGGCTTTTCGTAGTAACGCTGCTTCTAGAAATTGGTGTGGTCTATCTCGTACTTTATGCTGGGCAATCATCAAGTTATAAATTATTAGTGGCGCTCTTAGGCCCGGTAATAGCCTCGATCCTGGCGGCTGCTTTTTACCTGTTGCTGGCAAGAGCCATGGATGCGAAAAGCACTTCCTCTTGATCTAGAAAAACTCCCTATAATGAGCGGCTTCGTTAATCCAGCCAGGAAGCACCGTATGACCGTCTCACTGCACCGTTTGTATTCCTTTCGCCGTTGCCCTTATGCGATGCGTGCTCGGCTCGGTATTGTGTTTGCTGAACTGCAGGTGGAGTTGCGTGAGATTGTGCTGAAAAATAAGCCGGCGCAGATGCTGGTGATCAGCCCTAAAGGTACGGTTCCTGTGCTTGAGTTAGTTGAGACCGATGGCTCTCAGAAATGCGTGATCGAGGAAAGCCGAGAAATACTGCAGTGGGTGCTGGAGCAGCATGATCCGCAAGGTTTGTTGGACGCAGATCCTGTCAGTGCTAATGCTTTAATCGAGCAGAACGATAACGAGTTTAAACACTGGCTTGATCGCTATAAATACGCTGATCGTCATCCAGAACTTTCTCAGATTGAGTACCGAGAGCGGGGCGAGGTGTTTTTGCAGGTGTTAGAAAACTTACTGGCTAAGCATAAGTATCTGCTGAGGGATAACATTAGCAGCGCGGATATTGGCATCATGCCGTTTGTGCGCCAGTTCGCCCATGTTGATCAGGACGTTTTTTACAGTCTGCCTTATCCGCATCTACAGCAGTGGCTGAGGAATTGGTTGCAGCATCCAGCGTTCCAGCAAGTCATGGTCAAATTCCAAGCGTGGCAGGAAGGTGATCAGGCAGTGGTATTTCCAACAGACAGTCCCTTTTAGACGTTAGCCAAATACCATGCTTGGAGCATGCTTATGAAATTTACAGATATTTCCCCTGCGTTCTCTGGGCTCTTGGCCAAAATGACTGCTACAGGGCTCGATAGCTCAGGCGAGTTGGCGACGCCGTCCTGGCTAAGCTTCGTTGATTCAGTGCTGCGCGGCATCGGCCAAGTGATGCTGCAGAACAATAGCTACACGGGTTTGCTTTTCTTATTGGGGGTTTTCTACAGCTCAACGCTCTCAGGCTTGGCCGTTCTGCTTGGCACCGCTGCCAGTACTGCAACGGCGATGCTGTTGGGCGTGGAGCGGACGGATGTTCGCGCTGGATTATTCGGCTTCAACGGTGCGCTGGTTGCCATAGCATTGCTGTATTTTCTTGAGCCAAGTGCATTGGTGTTTGGCTATGTTGTGCTGGCTGCAGCGTGCACAACGGTGATGATGTCGGCGCTGATGACCTTTTTAGGCAAGTGGGGTATTCCAGCGCTGACCGCTCCGTTTGTTTTTACCACGGTATTGTTTATCTTAGCCTGTGCACGTTTTGGTCGACTGCAGTCAACCGGCATCCTGCCCACAGCAGGACTGCCTAAGGCAGCAACGGTTGAGGGGATTGTCACGGCATCGACTCTCACTGAAGGTTTGTTTAGCGGCATTGCTCAGGTGTTTTTTCAGGGCAGCGTTGTCACTGGCCTTATCTTTGCTGTTGGCTTGCTGATCAGTTCGCGAGCTGTGTTCGCTGCAGCGTTACTAGGCTCTCTGATCGGCGCATTGGTTGCATGGGCGATGGGAGCTGCGGAACCTGCGATTAGCTCAGGTGCTTTTGGTTTTAACTGTGTGCTAACAGCAATTGTATTTAGTCGTGGATTCTTCGAGGTCAATGCCAACTCTATCGTCTATGGGTTACTTGCTGTGGTGGTGACCGCCGTGGTGTTTGCTGCGCTATCTGCGGCGCTGGAGCCCTTAGGTATGCCCGCTCTAACATCTCCATTTGTACTGACTGTTTGGCTTTTCTTATTGGCCAGTCCGCGTTTTTTACGGGTGCGTATGGCTGGTTCGCAATGATTCTCTGCTGGGTAAACCCTATGCGCCAATGCCACTGTGTGGCGCGTTATAACTCAAACTTTAGGTATTCAAGATGAAACCAAGCATCGTTATTCTCAGTCTGCTTTTGTTGTTTTCCGGATCTTCTTTTGCCCAAGACTATGGCATCTATGACCCTATAAAAATACTCGTTGTCACTGAAACCAGTGCGGGGAAAAAACACAGTTTGGATTTAAAATATCTAGATCAAATTATTTATGACTTATCCTTGCATGCAAAAAACTATCCGCCAAAATTTGCTAGCGAAAGTGACAAGCAGCGTGCAACCCGTGATGTGAAAACGCTCTCTGGGATGTTGAATGCTTTGGTCGATACGCCGCAAGCGTCGCCCGAGTTGTTAAAACGAACCAGCCTGTTAAACAGTATTGGTCACAACTTAGATATTCCTGGCGCGGCACAAAAAGCTGATAGGGATTTTCAAAACCTGCTAAAACAGCAGCCTGATAACCCAACAGCTAATTTTGCATACGGTGCTTTTCTCGGCGGCAGTAATCAAAGCGACAAAGCCTTACCCTATTTAGAGCGCTCAGCAAAGGCTGGCTACAGCGATGCGTACTATGCGTTGGGTATGGCGCACTTGATGCAAAATAATACTGAATTGGCTTTAGAAAACTTTGAAAGCTATAAAAGTCATAGACCTGATGATCAAAGCGTTGAGCAAATAATCATCGCCATTAAAAGTGGAAATATACAGCTGCACGCCAAGTAAATCGGCTAGCCAATAGATTGCAGTACCCGAACACCTCGGTGAGCAAAGCGTGACAGCTTTCAGTCAATTAAAGGAACCATGGATGTCATACATAGAAGAGTCGCTGTCAAAAGATGAAAAGATTCATGAGGTTTATAAATTACATTGGGTAGCAAAGATCCCTATGTTTTTTTGGTTGATTTTAGCCATACCCACAATTGGACTGACCCTGCTGTTAGTGCTTTGGGAGTGGTTAAAACTTAGAAGCTTAGAGCAAGGCTCAACCAACAAGAGAGTCATCAGGAAAAGCGGTATTGTTTCTAGAAAAACCGAAGAAATGAAAGTGAGTTCGATTGAAACAGTAGAAATAGATCAAGGTGTTTTAGGTCGGATCTTTGGCTTTGGTACTGTGAAAGTTACCGGGCGCGGCATCAGTGATGTGCTTTTTTCAAAAATAGACGATCCACTGGGTGTGAAAAAATCCATTGAAAGTATCGAGTCAGTTTAAAGCTACAACAAAGACTAGCAGTAACCTGCGCAGCTGTTTGGCGTTGCGCGTAACATTGTTGGGTTGTCTTATTTATTGCTGATAGATAAAACATATGCAAGTTGCTTGCAGTGCTGACAGGGATGAATCGAGCTTGGCACTCAAGCGAACCCGCCGTTAGCGGGTCGCTTTCTGAGCTTACTGGGTTGCTGCTATTAGTTATAAATATCAAATACGCCCAAGATATCGCCTAACCAAAGGTGAACTAACATACTGGCAATATAGCCTAATAAAATCACAGGCGTCCAACGCAAGTGGCTCATAAAGGTGTAGTGACCACGTGCAGCGCCCATTAGCGCAACACCGGCTGCCGAACCTACCGACAGTAAACTACCACCGACACCAGCGGCTAAAGTCACAAGCAACCAGTGACCATGGCTAATGGCTGGGTTCATTTCTAAGACAGCAAACATCACAGGAATGTTATCTACGACTGCAGAAATCATACCAATGCCAAAGGCCGCCCAAGATGCACCCAGGCCGTCAAACAGTAGCACAGAGACCAACTGCAAGTAGCCAAGGTAACCCAAACCACCGACGCACATCACCACACCGTAGAAGAACAATAAGGTGTCCCACTCAGCACGTGCAACGTTTTTGAAAATATCAAAAGGTACCACGCTACCTAAGTAACGCAGTTGCTGCTGGTCGTCTTTTGCCTCGGCAACGGTACGCTTTTTGGCCAAAGATGAAGGTAGGCTCATGCGCAGGAAGTAACCGAAGAACTGTAAGTAACCTAAACCAACCATCATTCCGAATACAGGTGGTAAACCTAGGAATTGGTGACCACACACAGCCGTAACAATTGTCAGCAAGAAAAACGCCATAACACGACGAGCGCCGCGCTTGAGTTCGACCTTTTCAGTGATGCTGTCAGGTTTTCCTTTAGGAATAAAGAAAGTCATGATGATTGCTGGTACGGCAAAGTTAACGACCGCAGGTAAGAACAGATCAAAGAACTCGATGAACTGAACTTTGCCCGCTTGCCAGACCATCAGGGTAGTGATATCACCAAATGGGCTGAACGCACCACCGGCGTTAGCGGCCACCACAATGTTGATACAGCACATGGCAATAAAGCGTTTTTGTCCGTCAGCAACCTTAAGTACCACAGCACACATCAGCAAAGCGGTGGTCAAGTTATCTGCTACAGGAGAAATAACAAAGGCTAAAATACCGGTCAGCCAAAATAGAGTTTTATAGCCAAAACCTTTTTGCACCATCCACGCTCGCAAGCCTTCAAAGACGCGGCGCTCTTCCATGGCGCTGATATAAGTCATGGCTACCAGTAAAAAGAGCATTAACTCCGTGAAATCGAGGAAGTTACGGCTAAAAGCCGCCTTGGTTGCTGCATGGTCGGGGCTAACAAGCCCAACGATAAGCCAAATAATACCGGCACCCAGTAAAACGGGCTTGGATTTACGCAACTGCAGTTTTTCTTCCAACACTACGACGATGTAAGCAATCGCAAAGATAAAGACCGCTAAATAACCGGCAAGGGTCGATGTCGCGTTCAAGTGTTGTGCCGCTTCAGCAGATTCACTGGCTAAAGCTGGCATCGACAACACTGCAGCAGCAACAAATGTAAACAAACTTCGCAGCATAAAAGTATTCTCAAGATTGGCCAAAGGGAAGTAGCGACAAGGCAAGTGCTACGGACTGTGGCAAATGGTAACAAAATGTAAGATTTATTGCTTGAGGATAAGGCGTTTGAGCCGCTGCTAAGGCATCCGTTATGCAGCAAAGCATTTTTTCTCACGGGTACGCCTCATAACCCGAGTGTGGCGTAGCAGTAATTGCTGAAAATTTTTAGCTTGGTTACTGAACAGTTTACTGTGGGCAGTAGTTTTATCCTGCTGTTGGTGGGGTTTTCGCTAGCGTTGTTGGTGTAGAAAGCTACTGTTTAAGCAAAAAATACCGCTAGAATGCATTCATATAATTATAAGAGTCAGAGCAATGTACGATTTTATTATTGTTGGGGCAGGTTCTGCAGGCTGTGTTTTAGCCAACCGTTTAAGCGCTAATCCTGCTCATCGAGTTTGCTTGATTGAAGCAGGCGGCAGCGACCGTAATTATCTTGTACGTAGAACCAATCCGCTAAACATGCTGCTGCTGATGAACAGTAAGCGCTTTAACTGGGGCTACCGTTGCGAGCCTGAAACACGCACGGGAAATCGCCGATTTTTCTGGCCGCGCGGTAAAGTCTTAGGCGGCTGCAGTTCGGTCAATGCGATGATTTATGCACGTGGACATCAGTGGGATTTTGATCATTGGGCTGAGCTAGGAAACGACGGTTGGAGCTATGACGAGGTGCTACCTTGGTTTAAAAAATCACAGCGTTGGGCACGAGGCTCGAATCAGTATCATTCCAATCAAGGCTCTATGGATGTAGTCGATAGCAATTTTCACTTTCCGACCAGTGAAGCTTTTGTGCGCGCTTGCGGTGAAGCAGGTTTTCCTTTGAATGATGATTTTAATGGTGCAGAGCAAGAAGGGTGCGGTTTTTTCCAAATCACTCAGACGCCTTTTGGTCATCGTGCTAACTCAGCGTATGCCTTTTTAGATGATGTCTTGGATCGTCCTAATTTAACACTGTTAACCAATGTGCAAGTCACCAAAGTGCTTTTTGCTGGTAAGCAAGCTATTGGCGTGGAAATAAGTCGAGACGGCAAGAAAGGTCAGCGTGAACAGTTGCATACTAATAAAGAAGTCATCTTAAGTGCTGGCGTGATTAATACGCCACAGCTGTTAAAGCTGTCTGGGGTTGGTCCTGCTGCTGAGCTAGCACAGCATAATATTGCGCAGGTACAGGAGCTACCTGGCGTGGGTGAGAATCTACAAGACCATCCCGATGTCATCGTGCGTTATTTGAGCAAAGATGGTGGCTCGCTGACAACTTCATTGTCTTTGGAAACTTTAAAGTTTTTTACGAAAGTATTGTTTGCTAAAGATTTTATTTATACGCCGACCGACTCTGGCGGATTTATTAAATCCAGCCCTGATCAGCCAATCCCAGATTTACAGTTGCAGTTTGCTTCGGTACGTATGCAACCGCACGGTGAAGGGTTATTCACCTCGATGAAAAGTGGTTATGTGCTGCATGTTTGCCACTTGCGCCCGCAAAGCCGTGGCAGCGTTAAACTTGCCAACAGTGATCCTTTTGCTGCGCCAAAGATTGAAGCCAATTACTTTGCCAAAGAACAAGAGCTGAATGCTCTGGTTAAAGGTGTGAGGATTTGTCGCGAGATTCTTAATCAGCCGGCGATGGCACGCTTCAATGGTGGGGAGGAGCGTCCAGGCGTTGATTTACAAAGCGATGAGCAGCTTAAAGAGTGGATCAAACAAAACGTTGAAACGGTCTATCACACTGCTGGTAGCTGCAAAATGGGCAACGACGCTATGGCTGTGGTCAATGCTGATCTTGAAGTGCATGGCTTAACTGGGCTGCGAGTGATTGATGCCTCGGTGATGCCAACCATTACCGGCAGTAATATCCATGCGCCTACGGTTATGATTGCCGAAAAGGGTGCGGATAAAATATTACAACGCTGGCGTTAAAAGTTCGCGCCGTCAAATACCACACAAGGAATGTTATGCGCCAATTAAACCTCTCATTAATATCGATCATCGGTGCCTGTGCGCTTTTACTCACAATCATCGCTTTGCCTACTTTAGGCGAGCGAGCGCTTGCGCATTGGGCGCTGACGGTCGGTGCATTGTTCAGTGCCGTAGTCATCTCATTGTTCTATGTTGTTACTGCACTGATAGCAGCGAAGAGTCATAAGACATCACACATCATCATTTTAGCGACGTACATTCCTGCCTTAGTGATTGGCAGCATTACCGGTGCGCTGTTGGGTATTGTCAGTCACTTAATGGAAACAGAAAAAGTCGATTTCAACACAGCTTTTAGCTCGATCGAATTAATACTGTATAGCGGCTATGCGCTCACCCTATTAATCCTCGCTTGCACGCTCACCTATGTCGTAAAGCAGCGCCGCACGGTCGCGTGAATAATTTGGTTTGGCGCTTTTTATCGGAGTATGTATGTTTTTAGCCGCACTTAAACCAAGCATGGCAAAGCTTGGCGCCACCACATTAATAGTTATAACAACGCTGCTGTATGGCGCTCTAAATACTGCTTTCACCAAAGAAACAGCGAAACAGATGAACGAAGCTTTTCTTGGTGAGCCATTTGTCACGCAGATTAAGCAAATTAATCAGACCTTTGCTTGTGAGCGTGATCAAAAACTTGCCGAACTCGTTGTGCTGGCGCAGAAGAACTCTGAAGCAATGCTGTCTCTCAGAAACAAGCGTTTTGCGCTGAGTTTTCTGCTGCTTTTAACTTGCGCTTATCTGTCTGCCTGCATCATTTTACGAAAAAATGCAGGGCCGCATGCAGCATAGGCAATGGTTTGAGATGTTTATTTTGTTGACAGGAATGCTGCATTAGAGCCTATGCTGAGTACGTTTAAACGACTTTTTATCGCTACTGCTTTGTCTATGCAGCATTTCTTGAGCACTAGCGCTATAACGTCTAGAATGGCGCACTTTTATTTATGGCAGGTCAAACATGAACGACACTAAAACGCTACCCGCTTTACCAGATCGTCTGTCGGGTAATCCTCGCAGTCCGCACCATGTGGCAGCTATATTCGAAAACAGTATTGGTATTCGACTCAACGGTAAAGAGCGTTCTGATGTCGAAGAGTATTGCATCAGTGAAGGTTGGGTTAAAATTCCTTCGCCGAAAGCCAAAGACCGTCGCGGTCAGCCACTGATGGTGACGCTAAAAGGAACGGTTGAAGCCTTTTATAGCTAAGCTGTAATCATGTAAAGCTGCTGACTGAGTTGGTATACGAGTTAAGTAGCTTTGCCATGAGATTGACTTCTATGGACTGTTTCTGCGGTCCATTTTTACTGACGTAAGTTTTGAACTACAGAAATCTAGCTTCGCACGTCATAGCTGCTCACTTCTCTTGCTGAGCTTTCCAAGTTGTTTACGGCCTACTTAATGCCGATAGCCTCCTGTTGTAAGGGCGTTTGCTGCCTTGCTCTTATTAAACCTTCCGTCTTGTGGCAGAGTATTGAAGCGAATAAAAATAAGAGAGACCGCTATGGCAATAATGACGTTCGAAGCAATGATGAAATTCCGTCGCCAATATCGTGATGGTATTTCGACGAGTTACAGTGGTTGGCTGCACATGCTCAGCGTATTGGCTGTTGGTTTAGCAGTGATTGGCTATGCTTTATCTCAACTGCAATCTGCCACACTGCTGGAGTGGTTGACCTTTCCTGTGGTGATAGTGCTGGTTAACTTTGCCGAATATTATGCGCATCGCTGGCTCGGCCACAGAAAAACTCAATATGGCAAACTGTTCTATAGCCGCCATACTGGCGATCACCACAGTTTCTTTTTAGAAAATGCTATGGCGTATGAGTCTGTAAGAGATTGGCGAGTTGTTTTATTTCCGCTGTATTTGATTTTTGCGTTTATCTTTGGCTTGATTTTTCCGGTCGCCTATTTACTCAACGAGTGGGTCGGTATGAATGTGGCCTGCATTTATGCAGCGGCTGCTATCAGTGGTTATTTACTCTACGAAGTACTGCACTTCAGCTATCACATCCCACACGGCCATTGGGCTGAGAAGGTGTTTTTAGTGATTCCAGGCTGGCGAGCCTTACGTCATTTACATGTGCTTCATCATAAGCGCGATAAAATGGCAGAGGCTAATTTTAATATCACCCTGCCAATTTTTGATTTTTTATTAGGCACGCTGTTCTGGCAAGCAATTGGCGAGTTTGAAAAAGAGCAGGAAGCTCAAGAGTGAGTTCGGGGGCTTTTATGCAGGGCGTATGTGCTCATTTAATTTGCGAGGCATGAAAAATCTAAAAAACATCATCAGTTGGGTAACACCGAAAGTGCTTCTAAAAATGAGGACGCTGTCGGTGGTTTGCTGAGAGGTAGGCGGACTTCTCTACACTCATTGCAAGCCTCTAGTTGCGTGTTTTAATTGAGTTGCCGCGCCAAGAACTATGAGCAGTCAGCTAATAAGCCAGATCAGATTTGCCGGATAATTCTTGGTCTAAATAATCGATGAGCATGCGTACTTTCGGTAATAGGTGTTTGTTATGCGGGTAAATCGCCCAAACACCTTCGTCAGGAGCGCAATAGTCTCCCAGCAGCGGCAGCAGTTGTCCTTTGCGGATATAGCCGCGCACATATTCGCCTGGTAGTTGTACGATTCCGAGCCCTTTTAGAGCAGCATCAGCCAATGCACGTCCGCTATTACAGCGTAGGTTGCCGTTGATGTGGATATTGCGTGTTTTACCGTTGTCCTGAAGGCGCCAGTGACCAAGTGAGCCTTGCAAGCAGTTATGCTGATTGAGGTCGGTGAGCTTAGTCGGTGTGCCAAATGCTGCAAGATAGGCTGGTGCAGCGCAGACAAATAGCGTACGAGTGGCCAGGCGTTTAGCCATCATGCTGGAATCCTCCAGTTGTCCTTGGCGAATACCCAGATCATAGCCTTCAGCAACTAGATCCATTTTCTGATTGCTGAGTTGCAGTTCGACTTCGAGCTCAGGATAGCGGGCGATGAAGTTGTTAATCAGCGGAGCAATGATCAGCTCGCCAAAAGTAATAGGTGCGGTAATCTTGAGCTTGCCTGTAGGTTTGCTGTGCAGATCATTAACGGCATGCTCGGCTTCTTGCAAATCGTCCAGTAATTGACGGCAGCGTTGGTAGTAAATTGTGCCGGCCTCGGTGATTGAGACTTTACGGGTTGTGCGGTGTAGAAGTTTGGTGGCTAAACGTGATTCTAAATCACTGACTTGTCGGCTGACATGGGCGGTTGATATCCCTAGTTTCTTTGCCGCAAGGGTAAAGCTTTGTGTTTCCGCCACGGTGACAAACTCAGCAATACCTTCCCAGTTATATAGCATGCACACTCCTAATCATCAGATTAAACAATAGTCACTCACTCTGGTTTGGCAACTTGCAGCAGTCACAATGACGAGCCAAAGATCTTGATCGCTCTTATTGGCCGACACGCTATACGACAGATAAGTTTCTGCTTTAAAGTCTTTGAATGGCTTTGGGTATTAACCAGCAAGATAACTTGATTGTTACCTGTTAGCAAAAGTAATTTACAAAATAAGCTGATTATCTTCTATTAGTTAATAACTATAATGATTGCATAGCGCAAAAAGACATCGTAAATCTGCCAGAAAGCGTAGTGACGGGCATCTATATGATGCCTCGATACGGCGAACAATTGTCTGACGGCGCATGAAATTATCCGATATAGAGGAAAAACCAGATGACACAAAGCATAAAATCTAAAGCAGCTATCGCTTGGGGTCCAGGCCAGCCTCTGTCGATTGAAGAAATCGATGTGATGGCGCCGCAAAAAGGCGAGGTGCGTGTTCGAATTGTCGCATCAGGCGTTTGCCATACGGATGCTTTTACACTGTCCGGTGATGATCCTGAAGGTATATTTCCGTGTGTTTTAGGTCACGAAGGCGGCGGTATCGTTGAGTCAATTGGTGAAGGCGTTACCAGTGTCGCGGTGGGTGATCACGTCATTCCTTTGTATACGCCAGAATGTGGCGAATGCAAGTATTGTAAATCAGGCAAAACTAACCTTTGCCAGAAAATCCGTGAGACTCAGGGTAAAGGTTTGATGCCCGATGGCACCACGCGTTTCCATCATAATGGTAAGCCGATTTATCACTACATGGGCTGCTCAACCTTCTCTGAATATACGGTTTTGCCGGAAATTTCTCTGGCTAAAGTCAATCCCGCAGCGCCGCTTGAAGAAGTCTGCTTGCTCGGCTGCGGCGTGACCACCGGTATGGGCGCTGTGGTAAACACAGCAAAAGTTGAAGAAGGCGCAACTGTGGCTGTATTTGGTCTCGGTGGTATTGGTCTTTCAGCAATTATTGGCGCAGTGATGGCCAAAGCCAGCCGTATTATTGCCATTGATATCAATGAAAGTAAGTTTGACTTAGCACGCCAGCTAGGCGCAACCGATTGCATCAATCCGAAAAAATACGACAAGCCGATTCAGGATGTGATTGTTGAATTGACTGATGGTGGAGTTGATTACTCCTTCGAGTGTATCGGTAACGTTAACGTCATGCGTTCTGCACTGGAATGCTGTCATAAAGGTTGGGGCGAGTCTGTCATTATTGGTGTCGCCGGTGCCGGGCAGGAGATCAGTACGCGTCCATTTCAGTTGGTGACCGGACGGGTATGGCGTGGTTCTGCATTTGGTGGTGTTAAAGGCCGTTCAGAGCTACCTGAATACGTTGAGCGCTACCTGCGGGGTGAGTTTAAACTGGATCACTTTATTACTCACACCATGGGGCTGGAAGACATCAATGAAGCCTTTGATTTGATGCATGAGGGTAAGAGCATTCGCTCGGTCATTCACTTCGATAAGTAATCTGTCTCATTGCCTCGCTCTGTCCTTTTTATAAGGGCAGGGCGACTCGCTAAGTATCGTGTGCAAAGCCAGTTCGTAGATTGCTATCGCGGAGGATTAATTGCCACGCAAAATCTGCAGTGGGCTGCTCTGCAGCACCTGACGTGTACCGAGCATGCCGACCGCGGTAATCAACAGCGCGCCCAGAACTGGCAGGACAATCAACCAAGGGTGTGGCTGCCAAGCTAAGTCAAAGGCAAAGCGGTAGAGCATGAGGCTGCTGATTTCGCAGCCTAACCATGCCAATACACCGCTGCAGGCGCCGATTAGCGCGAATTCATTACGTTGTGATTGCACCAGTAGCTTGCGGGATGCACCCAGCGCGCGAATCAGTGCGCCTTGTTGCACACGCTCAGTTAGGGTGCTGTGTAAGCCTGCGATCAGCACGGTAATGCCGGCTGC
>SMEN01000545.1_pt1 | contig 12232 bp, 12 predicted proteins | sample 2456271 | NCBI WGS metagenome assembly SMEN01 (sample SAMN10132593, study PRJNA489261) | soil metagenome | isolation source: day1 control-loamy sand soil ammended with raw manure from dairy cow... | place: USA | collected 2015-04-01 | reverse complement strand
GGCTGGCCCGCCACGCGCGGCTGCGCGAGGCCCTGGCCGAGCTGGACGCAGGGGAAGGGCTGCTGAGCCTGGGAGCCGCCATCCACTCGGTGCGCGCGGTGCCGCCGGCCCAGCTGGAGGCCATCGCCGCCGGGCTGGACCCTGCCTTGCCGCTGCATGTGCACCTGTCCGAGCAGCCGGCCGAGAACGCGTCCTGCCAGGCGGCCTTCGGACTGAGCCCGACCGGGCTGCTTGAACGCCACGGCCTGCTGGCCCCGCGGCTCTCGGCAGTGCACGCCACCCACCTGAGCGATGCGGACATCGCCGCGCTGGGCGCCGCCGGCGCGGGCATCGTCATGTGCCCCACCACCGAGGCGGACCTGGGCGACGGGATCGGCCCGGCCCGCGAACTGGCGGACGCCGGTGCCGTGATTTCGCTGGGCAGCGACCAGCACGCGGTGCTGGACCCCTATCTGGAGCAGCGCGCCCTTGAACACGGCGAGCGGCTGCGCAGCGGGCAACGCGGGCGCTTCTCCCCGGCGGAAATCTCCGCCGCCGCCCGCGAGGGCGGTCTGCGCTCGCTGGGCCTGGCGGAGAACGAGGACCACCTCGTGGTGCGCACCGACACCATGCGCACCTCCGGGTCGCGCACCGCCCAGCTGCCGCTGAGCGCCACCGCCGCAGATATCGCGCAGGTCCACGTCAATGGCAAGCTGGTAGCCAGCAATGGCCTGCACACCACGCTGGGAGACCCGGCGGATTTGTACGCAGCATTCTTCACCGAGTACCCGGAGTTTTCATGAGCACCACACTGATCACCAACATCTCCGAGGCCTTCCTCTCGGACGCGGCGCACACCCTGATCGAGAACGCCGCCATCCTCATCGACGGCGAGGACATCGCATGGGTCGGCGAAGCGGAGCACGCCCCGGAAGCCGATTCCGTGATCGACGCCGGGCAGCGCGCCGCGCTGCCGGGCTGGGTGGACTCCCACAGCCACCTGGTCTTCGCCGGGGACCGCAGCCGCGAATTCGTGGCCCGCATGGCGGGGCAGGACTATGCCGCCGGCGGCATCGCGGTAACCACCAAGGCCACCCGGGCCGCCTCCGACTACGACCTGACCCGGCTCGTGATGGGACGGGCCGCGGAAGCGCTGGTCGGCGGCACCACCTACCTGGAAACCAAAACCGGCTACGGGCTGAACGTGGAGGAAGAAGCCCGCCACGCACGCATCGCCTCCACCGTGGTCGACCAGGTCACGTTCCTCGGAGCCCACCTGGTCCCTTCGGACATGGACGCCCAGGAGTACACGGACCTGGTGTGCGGCGAGATGCTCGAACGCGTGCTTCCCTTCGTGCAGTTCGCCGACGTGTTCTGCGAGCGCGGCGCCTTCGACGAGGCGCAGTCGCGCCAGGTGCTTGCCGCGGCGAAGGACGCCGGGCTCGGGCTGCGCGTGCACGGCAACCAGCTGGGTCCGGGCCCCGGCACCCAGCTGGCCGTGGAATTCGGCGCGGCCAGCGTGGACCACGTGAACTTCCTGGACGCAGACGACGTCGCGGCGCTCGCCGGATCCTGGGCGGACTGGGATGCCCGGGCCCGTACCGGCACCGCGGGGACCGTGGCCACCTGCCTGCCCGCCTGCGACCTGTCCACCCGCATGCCCTTCGCCCCGGGCCGCGAGCTGATCGATGCCGGGGCGCAGATTGCCCTGGCCTCGAACTGCAACCCGGGCACCTCCTACACCTCGTCGATGGCCTTCTGCGTGAGCACCGCGGTGCTGCAGATGCACCTGAGCATCGAGGAAGCGATCGTCGCCGCCACCTACGGCGGCGCGCTGGCGCTGGGTGTGCAGGATCGTGTGGGAAGCCTGGAAGTGGGCAAGAGGGCGGACATCCAGCTGCTGAACGCCCCGTCCGTGGCGCATCTGGCCTACCGCCCCGGCATGAACCTCTCCGGTCCGGTCTTCCGGGCCGGGCAGCTTGCGGCGGGGCAAATTTAGCGAGTCCGGTAGTGGGGCCGGGCACCTTCGTGGTAAACAAGGAGTATGGCTAATACTGCATTCAAAGGTACCCCTGTCCAGACCATTGGCGACCTGCCAGCCGTAGGCTCGCAGGCACCTGCCTTCACCCTGACCGACACCGGCCTGGCCGACGTCACCAGCGAATCGCTGGCCGGACGCCGCGTCGTGTTGAACATCTTCCCGTCCGTTGACACCGGTGTGTGCGCAGCCAGCGTCCGCCGCTTCAACGAACTGGCCGCCGGCCTGGAGAACACCACCGTGGTGTGCGTCTCCGCTGACCTGCCATTCGCCATGGGCCGCTTCTGCGGCGCCGAGGGCATTGAGAACGTCGTGTCCGGCTCCGTGTTCCGCTCGGACTTCGGTTCCGATTACGGCGTCACCCAGATCGACGGCCCGCTGGCCGGCCTGCTGGCACGCTCCGTTGTCGTGCTGGACGAGTCGGGCAAGGTCATCTACACCCAGGTGGTCCCGGAGATCACCACCGAACCAGATTACGATGCAGCTATCGCAGTCCTGAACTAGCAATCAACCGGCGGCAGCCAGCCGCTGAGGTGGTTCTCCAATGGCGTCTTTGCCGACCTGTGGTCGACGAAGACGCCATTTTTTGTGCGCGCCCGAACCTGCTGTCCAAGATTCCCCAACGACTTTGCCCCGGGGGATTCTCAAGACGCACTTCTATCCCCATATTCTTTGTAGATTGCTTATGATTGTTATGATCGAAAAGAAATCATAAAACATCAGATACTTTTCACTGAGTGGTCAAACGGTTTCACTGTGAATGATGAGGGAGAATATCGATGAGCGAGCGGTCCCTTCTGGGTGCGCACATGGAACAGGAGCTGGTTTCCCAGCCAGAGATGTGGCGCCGCGCCATCGCCCAGCAGCAGCCCGAAGACCTGCTTCCGGCCAAAGGCGCCAAGGTCGCAGTGGTCGGATTCGGTGCCTCCTGCTTCATAGCCGATGCCTACCCGGCCATGGGCCACCGCCACGACCCGATCTCCAACGCAGCGCCGAACCGAGTAACGTGGATACTTGGCACCCAGCCCGAAGGCCTGGACACCGACGTGACTCGCACCGGCGCGATCTACGCGAACGAGGACCGCCGCCCGCTGGCCGACCTCGCATCTATCCACCGGGTGACCCTGGACCGGGCTCGCGCGTGCAATCTCGATCCGGATAGCCCACGCAACCTGACCCGTTCGGTCATCCTGGAAGGCTAAAGGCCATGAGTGAACATTTCCTGCTCTTCGACGTCGGAGGCACTGACATCAAGGCGGGGCTGGCCAACACCAATGGCGATATCCTCCAGGTGCTGCGCGAACCAACCCGCAAAACAGCACCTGAGGAATCCGCCGCCGAGCTGGTCACCCAGCTCGGCGAAATCTCGCGCCGCCTGACGGCCGAATCCGGTACCACCCCGGTCTCCGCCGGCCTGGCTGTCTGCGGCCTGGTCGACCCTGAAAACGGCATCGGCATCTTCTCCGCCAACCTGGGCTGGCGCGACGCGCCGCTACAGGCCATGGCCCGCGAAACACTCGGCGTCCCGGTGGGCTTCGGGCACGACGTCGCCATGGCCGCTCGCGCCGAGCTCGAACTGGGCAGCGGCGCCAAGGACGCGGCGCTGCGCCGCAATGCCGTGGTCATGGTCATCGGCACCGGGATTGCCACCGCGCTGATGGTCGACGGGCGGCTGATCAGCGCCGGGGGATACGCCGGGGAACTGGGCCATGCCCAGGTGCCCGGCGGGCTGCCGTGTGCCTGCGGCGCTACCGGCTGCCTGGAAACCCTGGGATCCGCCGGGGCCATCGCCAAACGCTATCTGGCGGCCACCGGCAAGCGCGGCGGAGCCCGTGAAGTGTTCGCCGCCCGGGCAGCAGGAGACCAGGTCGCCGCGGGCATCATCCACGATGCCATTGAGGCGTTGACCTTCACCATGGCCCAGCTGTGCTCCTCGGTGGCTCCCGAGGGCATCGTGCTGGGCGGTGGACTGGCCCAGGCCGGCCCGTCGTTCTTCGCCGAGCTGCGCGAATCCCTGCACCGCAGGCTGTCCTTCCACCGCGAACCGCGGCTGATCCCCGCGCACCTGGGTGCCGACGCCGGCCTGCAGGGCGCGATGATCCTGGCTCGGGATGCCGCCGGGCGCTCGGCGCGCATCGCCCTGTGATCCTGGCGCTGAGGCCGACCCCGGCGACCGACAAAACCTGCGTGGTCCCCGGGGGCGGACCTGCTGGAACGAATTCGCTGCCGAGAACCAAACCGCTGAGCGTGGCACTGGCCAAATTCATCGGCCAGTACGCGACCGCCTGGCCAGAAGTCTTCGACGTTTCCATCGTGGCTATCGTGCCGCTCATCATCCTTTTCGCGCTGAATGAATAAGCGCCTGAGTGGCGGCCTGGCCGCCGGAACGGTCAACTAATGTCGCAAAATACAGCTCTGGAAATCGTCGCCACCAGCGGAGCCTGCGCCCGGAGGGCTTTCGCCGCCGGCGCAGACCGCATCGAGGCCTGCGAAGCACTTGAACTGGGCGGCATCAGCCCGGGGCCTGAAGTCTTGGAAGATATCTTGGAGCACCGACCAGCGCTAGGCGTGCACGCACTGCTGCGCAACCGGCCCGGGGACTTCCACTACGGCGAGGCGGATCTGCAGGTCATGGAACGCCAAGCAAGGCGGCTGGCTCGCACCGGCGTGGACGGTCTGGTGCTCGGCGCGGTGGATGCCAGCGGGACGGTGGATCTCAAGGCGGTCGCACGGATGGCGGCGGCTGGACTGGAGGTGAACCCGGAGCTGGAAATCACCATGCACCGGGCCATCGATGCCAGCACGGACCCGGTGGCATCCGTGACACAGCTTTTGGACCTTGGCATCCACCGAGTGTTGACTAGTGGAGGGCAAGACTGCGCCGGTGAAGGCCTGGAAGTCATAGAGCGGATGGTGCAGGCCGCCGGCGGCCGGATCCAGATCATGGCCGGAGGCGGCATGAAGGCCCGGGACATCGGCCCAGCGCTCCGCGCCGGAGCCGCGGCTGTGCACTTCTCCGCCAAGACACAGCATGCCGGCACCATCAGGGTCTCGGAGCAACATGTGGAGCAGCTGCGCAACATGCTGAACGCGCTGACCGATTAAGGAGGCAGGATCCATGAAACGCGAGGAGCGACTTAACCATATCCTCGACCTGCTGGCCAGCCGCGGCCAGATCGATGTCGATGAGATTGTGCAGCAGCTGAGCACCAGCCCGGCGACTGCCCGGCGGGACCTGGATTCCCTGGCTGCGGCCTCGCTGCTGACGCGCACCCACGGCGGGGCGGTCTCCAACTCCGTAGCCTACGATCTGCCCTCGCGCTACCAGCGCGAGGAACACGACGAAGAAAAAGTGCAGGTGGCCAAGGCTGCCGCGGCGCTGGTGGAAAAAGACATGGTCATCGGACTGTCCGGCGGCACCACCACCAAGGCCATCGCCACCGAACTGGGGCTGCGCCAGGAATTGGTCGGAGAACCGGGCAGGGTTACCCTCACCGTGGTCACTAACGCGGTGAATATCGCCTCGCTGTTGGCAGTGCGCCCGCATATCCGGGTCATGGTCACCGGCGGGGTGCTCAACGACCGCTCCTACGAGCTGGTCGGGCCTATGGCACAGGCTTCGCTGGCGAAGATCACTCTGGATCTGTCTTTTGTCGGGGCCAACGGACTGGATGCGCAGACCGGCCCGATGGTAGGAGACGAGATGGAAGCGGCGGTCAACGAGCAGCTGATCCGCCAGTCAGAGCGCAGCTTCGTGGTGGTGGACTCCTCCAAGATCGGACAGCGCTCGTTTGTCATTCTGGACAGGGAACACCTCACCGGGATCATCACCGATACCAAGGTCACCGATGCGCAGCGGGCGGCATTGGCTACAGGCGGCATGCCGGTGTACAGCTAGGCAGACCCCTGTCCGGAAACGGCGGGCGGCCGTCCGAAGTGCTACCGGTTGCGGGCGCCGGCCGCGGCGGCCGCGCGCAGGATGCGCGGGCCGATCTTGCGCATGAGCTTGTCCAGCCGGGGATTGTCGCTGCGCGAGAGGGCATCCGAAAGCCGTTCCAAGCCCATCAGGCCCAGCCAGATCCTGGCCCGGCGGGCCTGCTCGGCGTCCGGGGCGATCTGTTCGACCAGGTCCTGCCCGTGCCACAGCGCCAGGTATGCGGTGTTCAACGCAGGGTCCCAGGCGCAGGCCAGATCCCAGTCCAGGATCCCGACCAGCTTCCCGTCCGCCCAGTGCATGTTCTGGCCCGCCAGATCGCCGTGCACCAGCGAGGGCGGCACCTGATCCAGCTGGGCGATCTGCGCAAACACGGACTCGGCCGCGGTGCGCAGCTGCCCGGACAGGTAGCCCAGGCAGCGGCTCCGCGAGCCGTCGTTCCATCGGCCGCGGAACGCGAACGGCTCGGCCAGGTCCGCGGCCAGCGGTTGGAGGTCCACGGCCGCGAGGTCCTGCACGATCCGGCGCAGCACCGCAGGATCCCCGCGATGCGGTGCGTGGGCGGTGCCGGGGATGAAGCTCAGGGCCACCGCGTTGCGTCCGTCGAATTTGAGCATCGCGCTGCAGGCGGTGGGCACCCGGTATGGCAGCTGCCCTGCCACGAGGTTGTGCAACCGGATGCTGCGCGGCATCTGGGCGCTGGAGGCTTCGGTACGAGCCATGCGGATGACGGCTTGGTCGTTGGCCAGCAGCACGGTGTGGAACTGCCCGGCCTCATTGACCACCCCGCCCTCCCAGGACAGCTCGGGGCACAGGGCCCGGCCCAGGTTGATCTCGGCTTCGGTGGCGGGACGGGACACGGCAACTCGCTTCGCGGATCAGGGAAAACAGCCTCTTCAGGCTACCGCATGGCGTCCCGATCGCTGGGTGTCCGCACAGCTTGCGCGGTCTATGATCAAAGACGTGAATGCACAGACCAGCACCCAAACCGTGGACCGGCGCACGCTGAAGATCGAGATCGCGCTGGTGATGGCCCTGTGCCTGGGACAGAGCGCGGTGTACTCGATCATCAGCTTCGCCGACAAGGTCACCAAGGCGCCGCTGTCCGAGCAGACGACCTCGATGAACAACCCGCTGAGCACCCGCGAGTACTTCGACCTGGCCTACCAGCTGCTGGACATCGTTTTCGCCCTGGTTCCCGTGCTGCTGGCGCTTTATCTCATGAAGCGCAGCACCGGCACCACCGTGTCGATGATCGGCTTCGACCTGCGCAAACCCGGGCGGGATACGCTGCTGGGCGCCGGCCTGTTCCTGGCCATGGGGCTGGGAACCCTCGGCGTCTACGCCGCGGGAAGGGCGCTGGGCATCACTACGGCGCTGTCCACCGCGAATCTCGGGGACTACTGGTGGAGCATCCCGGTGCTCATGCTCTCGGCCGCGCGGCATGCGGTGCTGGAGGAGGTCATCATGCTCGGCTTCCTGTTCACCTACGCCAGCAAGCTCAAGCTGGGCCTGTGGACCACGATCATCGCCTCGGCGCTGATCCGCGGCAGCTACCACCTCTACCAGGGCGTCGGCCCGATGATCGGCAATGTCGTCATGGGTGTGGTGTTCGGCTGGGTCTACCACCGTTACGGCCGGGTGATGCCCCTGGTCGTCGCCCACTTCCTGCTCGACGCCATCGGCTTCGTCGGCTACCTGCTGCTCGGCCCGGCAATTGGCATCGGCGCCTAGCCTGGACGTAGCCTTCTGACATGGAAATCATCGAACTCTCCGAGACGTGGGTGGACCAGGCCGTCGAGCTATGGGAACGCACCGGGCTGACCCGTCCTTGGAACGACCCGCAGGCCGATGCCCGCAAGGCCCTCGCCGGTACGGATTCCACGATCTTGGGCCTGGTCCATGGACAGCGGCTCATTGCCACCGCCATGGCCGGCGATGACGGGCATCGCGGCTGGCTGTACTATGTCGCCGTCGACCCGGGCTCGCAGGGCCTGGGATGCGGGCAGCGCATCGTGGAGGCGGCGGCGCAGTGGCTGCGCACCCGGGGCACCGTCAAGGTGCAGCTGATGGTTCGCACCGGCAATGATGCGGTGACGCAGTTCTACGAGAAGCTCGGCTACGAACGCCAGGAGGTCTCGGTGCTGGGCAAGCGGCTGGTTCCCTGACCGGCGGGACATTTGAAGCGCACGTTCAGAAAAAGCGGATAAAGTAACTCCGGTACAAATATCCGCCACTGTGAAGAAACCCTTCCTGATGAAAGAGCATCCGGCAGGGACTTGAAGGGACGACATGCCGTTCGCCGAACTCTGGAGCAAATCGCGCGCCTGCCTGGCACTGATGGCGATGCTGATTCTGACCGAGCTCTTGGCGCTGCTGGTCCCGGTGGAGATCGAAAATACCAGCAGGGAAGGCCTGAGCGTCGTTTCCTCCTTCGGCGTGCTCTTCTGCGGCGCGGTGTTGGGCACCTACGCTGCGTGGGTGGGAAGCCGCTTCGGCGTGCAGGCCCTGCGCCGCGTCCGCGGACCGCGCCGCATCGCGGCGACCGCCCTGAAGCTGTTGGCGCCACCGCTCGTTGTCGGCGCCAGCGCCTACCTGCTGGGCTACGCAACGGTCATGTACCGGATGGGCGAGATGTTCTTTCCCGATCCCGGCCTCTTCCTGCTCTCGATGCTCATGATGCTGGGTTTGTGCCTGGGCGGCCTGGGGCTGGGATTGCTGTTCAGGCCGGCGCCGGCCATCACTTTGAGCATCGTGCTGTTCTCCGGGATGCAGCTTTTTTCGTTGCTGGCGCCGGGCCCGGTGCTCGCCAACATGGCCGGACTTTCTGGATGCTGCAGCCTGGATTACGGGCCGAACCCCGGGGTGATCCAGGCAGTGGCCCTGTGCTACCTGGGTTGGGCTGTGCTCGGTCTCTTCGCGATCTGTCTCAGGGTGCAGGCAGTGGGCAAAACGCTGCGCCGGCTCCTGGCGGCGGCCGGTGCGGCGTCGCTGGCCGTGCTGTGGGGCGGCGGGGCCTTGGCCGCCCAGGAGGCGGGATCCGAGCAGGAGCTGAGCCGTACCTCGCAGTTGCTGTGCGAGCGGCCGGGCGACGGGCACCAATACTGTTTTTGGCCCGACCAGGCCGCGCATTGGGGCGACTGGGGCACGAATATCGTCTCGGGCATTGCCCGCATGGAAGAAGCCAGCGGGATCCGGCAGCCCGAGGTCATTACCAGCAGCAAGGCCCACGCCCTGGCGACCGGAGGACTGCGCCTGGATTTCGAGGACCGTTATTCGCCCGAGTCGGTCATGTGGGAGCTGGCAATGGCAATGGCGGTCAGCCCCACGGAAGAATGCCTGGGCGGTTTGGCGGAAGATCATGTTTTGCCCGACATCGCGGCGGTCGATTCCGAAGCCCAGCAGCAGATGTGGGCGCAGTACGACCTGCTGTACCAATGGTGGGCCGGTAAAGCGGATCGCGACTACCTAGATGACGCGGAAAACCATGAGCTCGCCGGGCTGCGGGACCTAGACGAGCGGGCCCAGGCCGCCTGGGTGCGGAAGGCGGCTGCCGGTATCGAAGACTGCCAGCTGGTGCCGCTGCCAGGTTCCCAGGACGGCCGCGGACTTTCGGGTTAAAGAACCAAAGGTAGGTGGGGACGCCGTTGTCCCCGCCTACCTTTGGTGTGGTGCCCGGTAATCCTAGAGGACCACCGTGCCCTTGCCGGTCTTGAACGTCACCGACAGGATGCCAGGAGTTCCGTTGGGTGCCTGGTACTTGGTGGTCACCGGCCCGAGATTGACGTTCTCCGGCTGTCCCAGCCATTCAAGCACGCGCTCGCGGGAGCCGGCGATGCTGATCTCGCTGATTTCACCGGTCGGATCCAGCGCGCGCGAGGGATGCAGTTCCTCGGTGCCGTCGTCCCAGCGCAGCAGGTAGGGTACCTGCGGGTCCGCGATCAGCCCCTTGATGCCGATCTGCTGCCAGGTCAGTTCGCGGCCGTCGGGGAACTTGCGGTTCCCGGGAACGGCCTTGCGTTCCAGGCGTTCTTCTGCGCCGCTCAGGTCGTCCAATGAGACGCACCAACCCATCCAGCCGCCGCCCAGCTCGGAGCGGGCGCGAACGGCCTGACCGAAGGGAGCCTTGAGGCTGGCCGGATGATTCAGTACCTCGACGACCTCAAGGTACTGGTTGTGCTTCAGCGGGAAAATGACATTGCGAGTTCCAAACCGTGGATGCACGCCTCCCTTGACGAGTTGGCATCAGCCCGTCTGGGCCGCATGCGTACGTAACGTGATCTAATCATGTGCCAATCATGACAACAATGTGATCCCAGTCTCTACTTAGGCGATCCTAAGACGCGCGTGTCCTTCGAATTCTGTGCGGCAACCGGGCGGATCACCGCGAATATGACCGATTGAGACTCCTTCTGCGCTGTCGAGTTGTCAAAATATTCGATTCTCAGGCACACTGGAACCAGGTCATAGCCCCGGCTTACTGGGCGGCAACCCTCCAACCGCGGTGGGGTGCCCCGGGTGAAGACCTGGCCCTTGAGCTATTCGGCGTCGAGGACAAGCGCGGGTTACCCCTCTGGCAACACCTCCTAGAGGTACTGCCCGGCGGTGTGTGTTCAGTGGTGTACCCCCATAGTTACGGAACTTTTGGAGGCTGCCATGAGCAACAACTGGTCGTTTGAAACCCGTCAGATCCACGCAGGCCAGACCCCTGACCCGGTCACCGGCGCACGCACCCTGCCGATCTACCAAACCACGTCCTTCGTTTTCCCGTCCGCGGAGAGCGCCGCCGCGCGCTTCGCGCTGCAGGAGCTGGAGCCGATCTACACCCGCATCGGCAACCCGACCACAGAAGCCGTGGAAAACCGCATCGCCGACCTCGAAGGCGGCGTGGGCGCGCTGCTGCTGTCCTCGGGGCAGGCCGCAACCACCTTCGCCATCCTGAACATCGCCGAGGCCGGCGACCACATCGTGGCCAGCCCCAGCCTTTACGGCGGCACCCAGAACCTGCTCAAGCACACCCTGAAAAAGCTGGGAGTGCAGGTCACCTTCGTCTCCGACCCGGACAACCTGCAGGAATGGCGCGAAGCCGTCCAGCCGAACACCAAGGCGTTCTTCGGCGAGACCATTTCCAACCCGCGCCAGGACGTGCTGGACATCGAGGGCATCTCCGCGATCGCCCACGAGGCCGGCGTCCCGCTGCTGGTGGACAGCACCCTGGCCACCCCGTACCTGATCCGCCCCATCGAATGGGGCGCGGACATCGTGATCCACTCGGCCACCAAGTTCCTCGGCGGCCACGGCAACGCCATCGCCGGGGTGATCGTGGATTCGGGCAACTTCGACTTCGCCAAGAACCCGGAGCGCTTCCCGAGCTTCAACACCCCGGACGAGTCCTACAACGGCCTGGTCTACGCCCGCGACCTGGGTGTCAACGGCATCCTCGGCGCCAACTTGGCCTACATCCTCAAGGCCCGCGTGCAGCTGCTGCGCGACCTGGGTTCGGCTCCGGCCCCGTTCAACGCATTCCTGATTGCCCAGGGACTGGAAACCCTGTCCCTGCGCATCGAACGCCACGTGGAAAACGCGGCCAAGGTGGCCAACTGGCTCGAAGCCCGCGCCGATGTCGAGGCAGTGGCCTATGCCGGCCTGGAATCCTCGCCGTGGTTCGAGCGCGGCCGCAAGTACAGCCCCAAGGGCGCCGGCTCCGTGCTGGCCTTCGACCTGCCCGGAGGAGTGGAAGCCGGCAAGGCGTTTGTCGATGCCCTGCAGCTGCACTCGCACGTGGCGAACCTGGGCGACGTCCGCTCGCTGGTCATCCACCCAGCTTCCACCACCCACGCGCAGCTCTCCGACGCGGAGCGCCTGGCCGCCGGGGTCCGCCCGGGCCTGGTGCGGCTGAGCGTCGGACTGGAACACATCGACGACATCCTGGCCGACCTTGAGCTGGGCTTCCAGGCCGTTGCAGCCCTTGATGGCAAGGAACTGCAGGAAACACGCTAGGCATGGCATCCATTGTGACTACCGAAGACGCCCTTGACGCCGAAGAGCTCACCGACGGGACGCACGGCATTTTGCGCCGTGCCTCGGTGGGGGAGTATTCCTTTGAATTCGGCGGCTACCTGCCGCAGGTGACCCTGGCCTATGAAACCTGGGGCACGCTGAACGCGCAGCGCAGCAACGCCGTGCTGGTCATGCACGCCCTGACCGGGGACGCCCACGTCTCCCGTGGCGATTCGCAGACCGACGGCTGGTGGGAGGACTTCGTAGGCCCCGGCCTGACG
>SMEN01000660.1_pt1 | contig 12234 bp, 12 predicted proteins | sample 2456271 | NCBI WGS metagenome assembly SMEN01 (sample SAMN10132593, study PRJNA489261) | soil metagenome | isolation source: day1 control-loamy sand soil ammended with raw manure from dairy cow... | place: USA | collected 2015-04-01 | reverse complement strand
TCAGGGTACAAATACAATGAATCAATCAAATTATAAGGAGTTTCCCGAGTACCGCTAAAGCCGACTAAGTAGCCTGGCTTGAGTTGTAAAATCGCAGAAACACCATCCACTTGAACCGCATTGGGTAATTTATAAAATGTATCGTTTACACCAATCAGATTAGTGCCAAGCTGCACACTTTGCACAGTGCCAATATCTTCAAAGGTATTGACCTGAGCGCTTGCCATGAAGCTGGCGGCGCTAAGCGCCACCGCAACAGAGAGTAGTATTTTTTTCATGTTATTGTCCCTCAACTACGCGCCAGCTTTGGCGACCAATACTAGCTGGATCAGGTGTAATTTCATTACAAACTGCACCAGTGCACAACTCAAACTTCTTATCAGGACGCTGACCGATACTGATACCGCCTTCACCATCCATTCTAATCGCGGTAATAACCTTAGTTGGATCACTTGGGCTACGGTAATCATTCCACGCATGGTGCGAGGTGCGGCCGCCCGTTGCAGGGTTAATCGCATAAGACCAGTTCTCCACACCTGAAGCACATGGATCAGCATTTGGCACAAGTGATTGGAAATACAAGGTCTGACCGAACTGCAGCATATCAGCAAGGATCATTTCTTTATCTAAAACCAGGTCAAAATACCAACCTGCTTTTAAACCCGCCCCACCAGCCTCGCTAGTTGCCCAAGTGCCGTCAGCTGACTGCTTAGCCCAAGGCACTTGCGTGTCACTCAGTAGTCGCGCGTCTTTACCGTTGACAACAGCTTCCATTCCAGCTTGCATTGTTTGAGCATGCAATTGGCCGCGTGTTACCGAAGAGAAAGGAAAACCGCTTTTACCAGCTGAACGAGCAACTTTTGTGGTCGGATCCCACACACCGTAAATACTTTGCGTTGAGTCGGTTAAGCCATTTTTGTCACCATCAGCATAAAAGCGTCCCGTACCGACAACAATAATATAGCCATTGCCGGTTGGATGACGAACAATTGACGGCGCAGCAGTAATCGGTTGACGATTGCCGCCACCATCTATAGCTGAAAATAATGGGCTGCCGCCAAAAGATACTTGAAAGCCTGCAAAAGATGCTTCGGCGCCGCGTGGTTCACCTACACGTAAGAAAGGATTGTTAGGATTACCGTTATTTGGTGCTAAATCAAAGCGCCAAACATTACCCTGCAAGTCGCCAGAGAAAGCGTAATCAGCAATACCGTCACCATTAATATCTGCCAACTTAGGCGTAGACATACCATTAGCTACACCAGCAGCACCCTGCACAACAAGATCCTTAGTAAGGTCACCGGTTGCCATATCAATAATCAATAATGCGGCTTTACCACTCTCACTGCCTGCTGCAGCATAACCATTACCCACCACAGCGGCCCACTTACCATTATGCATACGAGCAATAGTGGGTTGTGAGAAGGTGTAACCTAATTTAGCTTGGTAGCTACTGGCTGCTAACTTGTCCTCATTGAACTCCCAAAGCAATGTGATGTTATTCGGATCAGTTACATCCAGAGCAAACATACTTTTTCCGCCAGCAGCTAAGGTGCCAACTAACACGGTACGCCATGCATTATTAATAAATACATCACCGACTACTGGCGAGCCATCGACAAAAAATCGATGCGTTGCTTCTCCGTAACCTGTACCGGTTAGCGCATTCAAATGTTGGAATACAGCAGTCGGTACAAAAGCAAATTCTTCCACACCCGTATCCGCATTAAAACCATGCAACATGCCATCGTTGGCACCGACATACACCATAGGTTTACGATTTTTGTTTGCAGTGAAAAAGTCTTCGTATTTTTTATCGGCTCCTTCAATACGATTGGCATGCCCAGTTAAATAACGCGCACCACGCACGGTAACAGGTTTAGAGCCGACAATATCGCCGAGCACTGAGTTGCGCTTACGGAAAGTAGTGCCCTCCTTAGTGCGATCACCACGTAAAAACTCTATACGCGCTTCACCTAATGAGTCGACGTTATTGTTTACGTCAGGATTGCGATTTAATGCAGTTTTTTGCGCATTCGTTAGATTCGACCATTTGAAATCAGTCAAACCTGTTCCTTTGACCATTTTAATGTTGCGTGCTGTGCCCCTACCATCTAATAGCTCTTGTGCGCTCCACATTGGGGTTAATATGACATTACCAAAACTATCTATGGTTTTTTTAGTTGCTTTTAAATCGCCTGCCCAGTTTTTGTCAGCTGCATACGAGGCTTGGAATGCATACCCTGTACCATCGTCACCGACACCCGAGTTAATTGCAGGACTCGAACCGGTCGTAGAACGTCCGCTAATACGCTCAAGAATTTTCTCGAAAGCAGAAATCAAAGTGTCTGGGCTGTCCGCACTAAAGAACTCACCGCGCGAGTTAATTGCTGCGTGCCATAAGTCATAAACGTTATTGTTATTATCGTTTGAAACAGTAGGCCAAGACTTACCACCAGCACCCATAGCCAATAACTCGTCAATATCATTATAAGTCGGGCTGGTTGCGTCACCATTCCAAGTCGGAGACGTCGAAGAAGTCAACGCATTAGACAAGCCTAAGCCTACGGTAAAGTTAACCATGTGCTGCCAAGTTGCTGGGTTATTTCTAGGGTCCCAATAATCTTTATCTAGGTCAGCCGTTTTAACCGGCATATAGGGTGAGATTTTATTAGCTAAATTGCCACGCAAATCTGTCGCCCAATATCTAAAGGCAACATCTGCCAAGCTGTTGGTTTGATTATCCTTGTAAGGCGCTCGTGGGGTATAGGAACCAACACCGTCTGGCAATGCCCCTATTGAAACGTTATCAGCATTGCCTGGACTGCCAGCAGTACCTTGGCCATTCCACATACCATCAGTCATCAATACATGGTAGTTTGCGCGACAGATTGCATTATCTGTATCGCCCTTGATAACGTTTGCAGCTCGGTGCATCGATGCGTGTAATGGTGTTCCCCCACTTGCAGGGAGGGTTTTTAGCCATTTAAAAAAGTTAGCTCGATGCGTCTCAGCAAAACGTTCTACTTTATTGTTATTGCAGTTCCCTCCAGAGTTTGTACCTATAGAGCAACTATTTAAGGCCCCCCAAGTTAAACGTACATTATCAGGCATCGTTGCAAAAGCACGTATAGCAGCTGATCGTGTCGCCAACTGACGTGTACGATAAAAAGAATACCAATTAGCAAAATTCTGTTTATGGCTCTCAGGAAGATAAACTATCGTATAACAACCAGAGTTTTTATTGACTGGAGAAGCTTTGCAACTTGAACTTACATTATATTTATAGTAATAAAAAGAATTTTTCAAATCTGTACCAGAAGTACTACTACTATAACCGTTGCTTTTGGCTTTATTAAATGTCGTACTAAAAGAGTCTTTACCAACAATAACGCCGCCCTCATACACATATTCTTTAGGTACTACATAATCTATTGTGGGATCATAATACATTGAGTTATATGCATTGGATCGCATTGATTCAAATGTACCATTACTATTTGCATCAGGAGCATAGTCCCTACCCATAGACCCTGAATCATCTAGCGTTACTAATACGCTAGGCGGTACACCCTCTGTTAATGACAACGGCTTTTGTGACGGGTATAGAATTTCATCTGCTGCTTGCGCTGAGAATGATGCGCTAAGAACACCAGCACACAACAATCCTGAGAATGCTGTTTTACTTACACTCTGATAAATATTTAAATATTTCATAGCTGGTTCCTTCAATTATTTAGGCCAACGTAGATGTTTGCAGTGCTTGACTGTACAGCTAACTCATCATTAGCTTGGCCATTCACTAAGTAAAAATAGGTACCGCGGCCTTCTAGCACAGCACCGTATTCAGCATTGACTGCTTCACTTTCAGCCGCGTCAGCAGTGATCAGGTATGTATTCCAGAAAGACTTACGCTTGCTCTCAGATTCGTACTTTCTAGAGGTATTAGCGTCTAAGCCGATATAAGGCATCCACGCCAGTACTTTATTAGCGGTCACGCCAGCGCCATCAAGAACCTGATAGTTCGCTGCGTAGGCAGGATATGCGTTAAAAAAGTCTAAAGGTTCAAGATAAAACTTACGCTGCATTGTCCGCGTATCAATTACATTGCCCGCAGTCATTTCCTTTAATAAACAGGGCTTATTTAAACCATTTGCTTGCAGGGTATTACTGGTTTTACAGTTTTCACCGTTAAACTCTAATTTATCGCGTAAAAAAGCCGGCCCATAAAAACGAAACTCGCCTTCACGTAAGGCTGCTTCAGCCACATCATGTAAGCGCTGTGTTTCGGCACGACTGGCGGTAATGCGCGATTCCAGGGTTACCCCACGCATATTAGTAACTGCTAACACGGTTAAGACCAATAGCATCACCAGTGCGACGACCAGCACAGCGCCCTGCTGCTGTTGAGCTGATTTAAAATTCCTCATGGCATTACGTTCCTCAAGGTTTGTGTGCTACTGGACAGTTGATAGATGCGCTTTTTATCACCTGTTTCAATGCGTGTTTTATTGGTGCCGTCTGTGACCGTTGCTACCCAATCGGTATACACTTTTGAATCGCTATCACGCTGATTAATACGACTGCTTAATAACATCGAATAACGCACAGCACGAACCAAGCCCACAGCAGTGTCTGCCCACGGATTGGCTTTTAGCTTTTTCTCAAACAAATCACCTTCGCCTGTTGCAAACTCAAAGCGCATATCAGCAACGCCATCCAACAACTCTTCAAAGGCTGGTGCTGTGCCAGTTACATTTTTGCACTGTAGTGTGCCTTTATTCAGCTCTGCATCAGGAACAAACTTAATCGCTAACACAATCAACTCTTCAGGTGCAGTTTTAACAAATGGGTTATCAATTTTCGTTCCTGTGATTTTTTTAATGGCATTGCCTTGGCAATCTAGCTCTGCGGCAGCAGCAGGCTGATAGCGCAGACACAGGCCGACTTCTTTGGTGCTTGCAGCCGGTTTAAAGTCGGCAATAACAGCACCTTGAGCGAAAGCACCACAATCGGGGGTTGCCGGCTTTACTGGAAATGCATCTTCAAGTAATTGATCCGGAGCGCGGCGGTAACCTGCTTTATTTAGCCAAGCGTTTAAGGTGAACTCAGCAAAACGAGTATTTTCTTGGTTATTGGCCTGGCTCTGCTGAAAAACATAGTTGCGTTTATTCGCGATATAAATCTCAGTAATGCCAAGAATCAAGAAACTACTGATTGCCAGTGCCACCAACAACTCAACCATCGACAAACCGCGCTGGCGGGTGACTTTTAACATCATCATAATTCCACCCTTGTAGTGTATGTGCAGATGTCTGAATCGGAATTCGTGCCACAAACCTTCTCTTTACTGCGCCAAGCCAACTGAATCGCCATTGTCGAGCCGGTATAACTGCTACCGGCACACACTGGCTTACCAGTTGTGTCGAGTTTATAGCTTGGGCAAACCATAAAAGAGCCGGCAATCGTTGCATCACTAGCGGCTGGCAATAAAGCTTGTGCTTTTTTTAACCAACAACCGGCTTGATGCTTAGCTGTTTGAGCGCGACCTGCTTTGCAGTCAGCTACGGTGAAGTCAAATGCTCCACTGGCTTTATAAAATGCAGATGTATCCGCTAGTTGGCTGTACATTGGCTCTAAGGGTGGCTTTTTAATGAATAGCTCATCACGATTAGCTCGCATGATTTCCACTAACTCATTAGTTAATGCAATCGCTGTATTACGGTTCACCGCATCTTGCGTATATTGAATGCTCTTACTTTGCAGCGCGACCATGCCTAAAATCCCTACCGTAGTAAGAACAATGGTAACCAGCACTTCAATTAAGCTAAAACCTTGGCTGTTTTTCATGTTGAGCCTCATGGCGCGCAACTGGTGAGTTTGGTGGTGTCATCTTGATAACCACGTGCATACATTTTAACCACTCCGCTAGGTTTGATTTCTAATAGATAGCCATTTGCAAAGTCGATATCACGGCAGATTGTTATTTTAGCAGTTGGTGAAGCCATGCCATTGGCTGTAAAAGTCAACGTTAAAGAGCTTGGATTGGTTGCTGGTTGCGCTTGGGCTGCATTGAACTCAAGCTTACGTTTTACAACTCGAGAAGCATTAGGCTGAATTTCTTTAACCTCCCAATCCGTACCTGTTGTAATTTCATATTTCTTACGAGTAGCTACAGCTTGCCCGCGCGCATATTGCAAAAAGGTTTTCAGCTCATCGGCTTTGGCTTGCACCTGATTGTTCCGGATAAACTGTACAAAGTTTGGCACGGCAATGGTGGCAACAATGGCCAATAACGCGATAGTGATCATCAGTTCCACGAGGGTAAACCCGCGCATGTCTTTTAATCGTGACATGGTGTACTCCATACGAATTCGTGAGTGAAGCATGCATAAGCGCTGTCGCACTGTCACTGCGCAACTGATTATTGGTTTAATAAGCAGGATAAGCGGTCAGGCGGCAAGTAAAGATGTGCAATCCATCACACTGAAGTATTTGATCGCTGCTATTTACCACTCTTAAGCAAGGTGAGTTTAATGCTGCTCGCAACGGCACAAATCAACCGATTGCCGTACCCCTCCGCTAGGCAACTGCGCCATATTGCAGCACACAATAGATTCACACCTGCGCAAGGGTATGGTTACAATACGGCACTCTTTTTATTGGTGCGCTGCGGTTATGTCTAAGCAAGTATTACAGCCTAAAGGCAACTTCCCTAAAGCAAGTTTCTGGAAGCGCATCGCTGCAGTTTTTTACGATTTCATGCTTTGTATTGCCTTGGTTATGGTGGTCACCATGCTTTACCAGCAAGGCATCCTGCGGATGATTTATGGCTCGCAGGCGCTGCAAGAGATGGCTGAAAGCAAAATGCTCGATATTGACCCTGTGCTCTCGACTCTTTTATTTATTTCGGTGTTTGCGTTTTTTGCTAAGTTTTGGACGCATGGCGGGCAGACGTTGGGCATGCAAGTCTGGGGGATTCGTGTACAAAATGCTGACGGCAGCGCGATTGATATTTGGCAAGCGCTGTTACGCTTTTTAATCGCCCTCTTCTCTTGGCTGCCAGCAGGCTTAGGTTTTTGGTGGATGTTGTTCGATAAACAAAAGCGCACCTGGTCTGATATGTATTCAGGCAGTGATGTGGTGCAACTGCCGAAGAATATTCATAAGAAATAAGTCCAGCGCTTTCAAGAAAACCTGCAAGCATTTGTACGAGCGGGCCACGCCCGCGATCCAAGCCGGCGCTGCTGTAAAACCATTCGCAGGCATGGCCTGCTCCTACACAAAAAACCAACTCTTGCATGAGCAGACCATGCCCGCGACGCACTTGTGCGAACGGCCTACCCCCCCCTTATCAATCGAATTGACGAATAGGTTTGCGCCCACTCCATTGCTCTTCCATAATACGCGGCTATTGTTTTCATCTGTAGGCGCGTTTTCTCATGGCTAAAAAATTATATATCGAAACCCACGGCTGCCAAATGAACGAGTATGACAGCTCACGCATGGTGGATTTATTGGGCGAAAATCAAGCCATGGAAATAACCAAAGATGCAGCAGAGGCCGATCTTATCGTCCTTAATACCTGCTCGATCCGTGAGCGCGCCCAAGACAAAGTGTATTCACAGTTAGGGCGCTGGCGTGAGCTGAAAATTGCTAATCCTGATCTAGTTATCAGTGTGGGTGGTTGTGTGGCCAGTCAAGAAGGCGCAGCGATTCGTGAGCGCGCACCTTATGTTGATGTGGTGTTCGGCCCGCAAACCCTCCACCGTCTGCCAGAAATGATCGATGCCGCGCGCATTACCGGTAAAGCACAGGTTGATGTGTCTTTCCCAGAGATCGAAAAATTCGACCGTCTGCCCGAGCCGCGCATCGATGGCCCAACTGCTTACGTGTCAGTCATGGAAGGCTGTAGCAAATATTGCAGCTTCTGCGTTGTACCTTATACCCGCGGTGAAGAAGTCAGCCGTCCGCTCGCTGATGTACTCAAAGAGATCCGACATTTAGCTGAACATGGCGTGCGTGAAGTGACGCTGCTCGGTCAAAACGTTAACGGCTACCGCGGCGCGACCAGTAATGGTGAGATTGCTGATTTTGCTGAACTGCTGCGCTTGGTGGCGGAAGTCGACGGTATTGATCGCATTCGTTACATGACCTCGCATCCGCTAGAGTTTTCTGACTCGCTGATTGATGCCCACGCCAATATTCCAAAACTGGCGAAGTACTTGCACTTGCCCGTGCAATCCGGTTCTGACCGCATTTTGTCAGCGATGAAACGCAATCACACAGCACTTGAGTACAAATCGCGCATTCGCAAACTGAAAGCTGCGGTGCCAGATATTTTAATCAGCTCAGACTTTATTGTTGGTTTCCCCGGCGAGACCGAAAAAGATTTTGAGCAAACCATGCAACTTGTGGCTGATGTTGATTTTGACTTCTCCTATTCATTTATCTACAGCCCGCGCCCCGGTACACCGGCTGCAGAGTTGAAAGATGACACGCCTGAAGAAGTGATTAAACATCGTCTCGGCTTATTACAGCATCGTTTGCAGCAACAAGGCTTTGCTCATACCCGTCGTATGGCGGGGACAGTGCAGCGGATTTTGGTCAATGATTATGCGAAAAAAGATCCTGGGCTTTTACAGGGTCGCAACGAAAATAATCGCATTGTTTACTTTCGCAGCAACAATCCCGCTTTAATCGGTCAATTTGTTGATGTATTGATTGAAGAAGCCAAGCCTTTCACCCTGCACGGCAGTCTGGTTGAGTAAGACCTTGGGCCACTAGACACTCGACCCGCTCAAAAACAGAGCATTTTCTACAAAGAAAACTAGCACAGCGCGCAGCTTTCTGATAAGTTCGCCCGCTTGTGAGCGTAGAGGTCACCGAAACGGCATGCCGTGAACGGTATTTTACGTAGTGTTTTTGAGCGTTTGAGAGGCGGACCTATGCCCAGTAAACTTTTGTCCCTTACAAGGAATCTAAGGGCGAAGAGTATATGAGCGAGAAAATGCGCGCTCACTTCACCGAGATTCTGAATAGTTGGAAACAAGAGTTAATGGAAGAAGTGGATCGTACTGTGAACCATATGCAGGACGAAGCTGCAAATTTTCCCGATCCTGCTGATCGTGCCAGCCAAGAAGAAGAATTCAGCTTGGAACTGCGTACCCGCGATCGCGAGCGTAAACTGATTAAGAAAATCGATGAAACCATCGGTTTAATCGAAGATGAAGAATATGGCTGGTGTGACGCCTGCGGTATTGAGATCGGCATTCGCCGTCTTGAAGCGCGTCCAACTGCAACGATGTGTATCGACTGCAAAACTTTGGCTGAAATCAAAGAAAAGCAAATGGGTTCTTAAACCTAACTTGCTGCACAAAAAACGGAGCCCAGCGGCTCCGTTTTTTTATGTGTATTTCAGAGTAAACAAAACGCAGCGGTCGCAGGTCGCAGGTCGCAGGCACTGTAGGTGCAGACCCTGCGGCGGGATGCACAAGCACCGTAGATACTCTGTTTAAGCGCAAAACACCGTAGGAGCGGGTCATACCCGCGAATTGGCTTGGCCTGCAGAGCATAATGGCTATATCTGCAGAGTAATGCAGCGCTGCCAGATTGCAATCGCAGGCATGGCCAGCTCGTACAGGAGGCCAGCTTCTACATTAGGCCAGCTCCTACAGACCATACCGCTGGGCACGCTCCTGCAGACCATACCGCCCAGCACGCTCCTGCAGGCCATACCGCTGGGCACGCAAAGACAATCCCCTGGGCACGCAAAATGCTGCGGAATTGCGGTCACCGGCAGCACGTTCTAATCAATTCTCGTCGTTTGCCAACGCGCTGCGTAATTCTGTCAATGCTTCTGCGCAAGCCTCATCTGTCGCGTACTGCTGGCTTTGCGCGATGCACTCGTCTTCTAGCCAAACACTTAACTGCTGATCGGCTTGGCGTATATCCAAGTCATCCTGCGCAGTTTGTACGTGTTTTGAAGCCATGCCAGACGCGCGACCATCGGCAAACGCTTTCGACAGCAACAAATCTTCGCCCTTGCTATTAAGCACTCGGAAGCGAAAACCTTCATCATCTCGAAAGCTGACCACACGACTGACTTTCTTAGCTTTTTTCTTGCTACTGGTAAGATCCGCACCCTGCACCGCAAAACTGCGTAAACCAACCGCTTCGCGTAACTGCTGTAAAAATGGTCCAGCGGTTTTACGTGCTTTTGCCGCACCAGCCTGCAAAATATCTTCCAGCTCATTAGGCTTAGCCAGCAATGCATGATAACGCTCGCGTGGCGCGCTCAACTGCTCATCTAGCAAACTAAACAAACGCTGTTTGGCTTCGCCCCAAGCCAAACCGTCCTGCAAGTCTGCGCGCATTGCCGCTTGTTCTGCAGGTGTAGAAAAGGCTTGGTACAGGGTAAACAAATGCGAGTTATCCGGATCTTTCGCTTCGCCGGGTGATTTCGAGTCGGTGACAATGCGTGAAATAGCGCTTTTAAGCTCTTTGCTGGAAGAAAACAGCGGAATGGTGTTGTCGTAACTTTTAGACATTTTACGACCATCTAAACCTGGCAAGGTCGCGACATCTTCTTCGATCACTGCTTCTGGCAAAGTAAACAGATCACGGCCTTGACCAAATAAATGGTTAAAACGCTGACCAATATCCCGGGCCATTTCCACGTGCTGAATCTGATCACGACCAACCGGCACTTTATGGGCGTTAAAGATTAAAATATCCGCTGCCATTAACACTGGATAGCTGAATAAACCCATGGTGATACCCGCATCGGCATCTGCACCAGCGGCTTCATTTTGTTCAACCGAAGCTTTGTAGGCATGGGCACGATTGAGCAGGCCTTTCGCTGCCACGCACGTCAGCAGCCAAGTCAGTTCAGGAATCTCTGGAATATCAGATTGACGGTAAAAAGTTGCACGTTCGGTATCTAAACCACCAGCCAGCCAAGTGGCGGCAATTTCTAAACGTGAACGCTGAATACGAGCAGGGTCATCACACTTAATCAATGCATGGTAATCGGCTAGAAAATAAAATGACTCAACATTATCAGCATGGCTTGCGGCAATCGCTGGACGAATAGCGCCAGCATAGTTACCAAGGTGCGGAGTGCCCGTGGTGGTAATTCCAGTTAAAATTCTTGTGCTCATTTCGCTCAATCACTTCTATAAAAATTAAAGACGCTCAGCAACCAACTGTTTTAGCTCGGGTAAACGACCATGAAAAAAGTGCCCACATTCTGCCACCTTTAGCAGACTATGTGGTGTAGATAAGCTGTTTGACCACCGATAAACCAGTTCTGGATCAATCACTTCATCTTCTTCAGGCTGAATCACAGTTAAAGTTGTGTGCTGCGCGATGGCATGCTGCTGATCAAAACGCATCGCGGCTGGAGCGATGAGAAACACTTGAGCAACAGCAACACCCGCTTGCTCAAGTCGTCCGGATAAGCTGCCGGCGACAAAGCCGCCAAAAGAAAAACCAAACAAGTACACCGGCAAATCAGGGTGTTGTTCTTGCAGCCATTCGAGCGCGGCTTGTGCGTCATCGACTTCGCCGCTGTGCATATCGTGTTCACCGGCACTTTTACCAGTGCCACGGTAATTAAAACGTAACGTCGCCAAGCCACTATCGCGGGCAGTGCGTTGCAAGGTCGACACCACTTTATTGAGCATGGTGCCGCCCTGACTCGGATTGGGATGGCAAACTAACGCGATACCGCGCGCATCGGCAACAGGCAAATGCAGCGCTTCTAAAGCACCGACTGGCCCATCAATCATTACTGGATTCTCTCGCGCTAACAAAAAGGACTCCGTGACCCCGTTTGGGGTAAATTCGTCTAGTGGCAAGTATTTTCGATAAAGCTGATACTGTCGCACTAAGGAGCTTGTTCAATGCTGTACAGAACAAGCATAAGTGGTTAACGTAAAGCAAAGCCGTTTAAAGAGGAAGTCTTGTGGAACAGTCACTCCCAGTTTGGTTAATCCCTGTGCTCACACTAGTGGGCGGAATTATTATTGGCCTTATTTTAGCACGCGTTATGCGCCGCGCCGCGCCAGGTAAAACACAACGCCAGCTGGATGATCTCCAAGAGCGTTTTGATAGCTACCAAAGCGAAGTTGTCACGCATTTTAACACGACCGCCAACTTAGTTAAGAAGCTCACGCAAAACTATCAAGATGTCCAACAACACCTCTCACAAGGTGCTGAGCGTTTAGCTTT
>SMEN01001184.1_pt1 | contig 12270 bp, 13 predicted proteins | sample 2456271 | NCBI WGS metagenome assembly SMEN01 (sample SAMN10132593, study PRJNA489261) | soil metagenome | isolation source: day1 control-loamy sand soil ammended with raw manure from dairy cow... | place: USA | collected 2015-04-01 | reverse complement strand
AGGCCGCCGCCCCGCAATGGACCAGCACCTGGCCCAGGTGCTCGGCCGCGAACACGCTGGCCCCGGGCACCAGCCGGGCCTCGGCCTCGTTGCCGCGGGCGACCACCAGGTTGGGCAGCCCCAGCGCCACGGCCAGCTGGGCGGCGGGCAGCACCCCGGGCACCGGTCGGAGCATGCCGTCCAGCCCCAGCTCGGCCAGGTAGACGGTGTTCGGCGGCGGCGCGATCTGCCGGTCGGCGGACAGCACGGCGACCAGGATCGCCAGGTCGAATCCGGAACCGAATTTCGGCAGCGTGGCCGGAGAGAGGTTGACGGTGAGCTTGCGGTTGGCAATCGGGAGGCCGGTATTGCGCGCGGCGGCCTTGATCCGTTCGCGCGCCTCGTTCAGCGACGCATCGGGCAGCCCCAGGATCACGAAGCCGGGGATGCCGTTGCCCAGGTCGGCCTCCACCTCGACCAACGCGGCTTTCACCCCCTGGAAGGCGATCGCATGGGTGCGGGCGGTGCTCATGAGCGCACATCCGGCAGGTGCCGGCAGGACAGCGTTCCGCCGGGTCCGGGATAGACCTCGACGACGTCCACCCGCAGCTGCGGGCAGTAGATCCGGTGCGCCTTGCACCAAATAATCAGCAGCCGGTGCAGCCGGGCGAATTTGGCGGGGTTCACCGCGTCGAACGCGGTGCCGAACCCCTGCGACGAACGGGTCTTGACCTCCACCGCCGCCAGGGCGCCGGAGCGGTCGCGGACGACCAGGTCAAGCTCCCCGCTGCGGCACCGCCAGTTGCGGTCCAGGATCCGGTAGCCGCCGGCTTCGAGGTGTTCGGCGGCCGCCTGCTCGCCCCGGGCTCCGAGTTCCTGCTGCTGCGTCGTCATCGCCGCCTCCTTGAATCGGTCTGTGCGTGGTCAGACCAGTTTCAGGTTCGGCGGCGCGGGCGCGGGGCGGCGGGTGCGGATTGTGGAGAACGCGGTTAGTTCTCCAGCCCCTCCTTGGGGATCTGCAGCTCGTCGCGGTTCAGCTCCTCGACGTTGACGTCCTTGAAGGTGAGCACCTTGACGGCCTTCACGAATCGGCCCTGCCGGTAGATGTCCCAGACCCAGGCGTCGGTCAGGGTGAGTTCGAAGTACACCTCGCCGGCGTTGGACAGCGTCTTCACGTCGACCTGGTTGGCCAGGTAGAAGCGGCGTTCGGTTTCCACCACGAAGTTGAACAGCCCCACCACGGTCTTGTACTCGCGGTACAGCTGCAACTCCATGTCGGACTCGTAGTTTTCCAGTTCGTCGCCAGCCATTATTTTGCCTTCAATCTTGTGGGTTTACCTTCGTCCTTGCCGGGGCCGGAAGTCAAGTTCCAGCTCTTGCGGTGGTAGTCGCAGGGGCCCAGTGCCGCGATCGCTTCGCGGTGCGCGGCGGTGGCGTAGCCCTTGTTGACCTCCCAGCCGAAGGCGGGGTGCTCCTGCGCCAGCTGCGCCATGATCCCGTCGCGCTCCACCTTGGCCAGGATCGACGCGCCGGCGATCGCCTGGCAGGTCATGTCCCCCTTGATGATGGTGCGCACCGGAACGTGCAGGCCGACCGGTTCGCGGTCCTCGGCCAGCAGGTCGAACAAGTCCTGTTCCGGGGCGGTCAGCCAGTCGTAGCTGCCGTCCAGCAGCACCGCTTCGGGGGCCACCGCGCAGGCGGCCACCGCCCGGGTGCCGGCCAGGCGCAGGGCCCCGGTGACCCCGAGCTCGTCGATCTCCGCGGCCGAGGCATGCCCGACGCCGTAGCCTGCCGCCCAGGCGCGCACCGGCTGAACCAGCTCCTCGCGCTTGGCTGCGGTGAGCAGCTTGGAATCGCGCAGCTGCGGGAATTCGGCGACGGCCTGGATGTCGATCACGGTGACGCCCACGGAAATCGGGCCGGCCAGGGCCCCGCGGCCCACCTCGTCGGCGGCGCCGATGAAGCGCACCTGGTGGGCGGCGGCCAGGTCCCGCTCGTGCTCCAGCGTGGTGGCCTTGGAATTGGCCATGCTAGTTGCCCGGAACCGGGACGCTGGCGAAGACTTCCTCGTGGGAGTCGATGGTGCCCCAGCGCGAGAGCGGCCAGGAGATGACCGAGGCCTTGCCCTGCACCGAGTCCACGTCCACGAAGCCGCCCTGGACGTCCGGGTGGAAGCGGGAGTCGGCGCTTTCGGCGCGGTGGTCGCCCATGACCCAGAGCTTGCCCTCCGGAACGGTGACCGTGAAGGCCATGTCGCTCGGGGCATTGCCGGGGTAGATGTAGGGTTCGTCGATGGGCGTGCCGTTGATGCTCAGCTTGCCGTCGACGGTGCAGCACTCCACGGTGTCCCCCGCGGTGCCGATGATGCGCTTGACCAGGTACTGCTCGCCGGCCGCGGGCAGGATGCCGACGAAGGACAGCGCCGATTCCACCGCGGTGGGCTGGGATTCCAGCGGCGGCAGCCAGTCCAGGTCGTCGCGGAAGACCACCACGTCCCCGCGCTCCAGTTCGAACGGGCCCGGAACCATGAGGTTCGCGAAGATCCGGTCGTTGATCTGCAAGGTGTTCTCCATGGAGCCCGAGGGAATGTAGTAGGCGCGGAAAAAGAAGGTCTTGATCACGAAGGACAGCACCAGCGCGATCGCCACGATGATCACGATCTCGCGGATGAAGCGCCAGAGTTTGTAGAGCGGTCCGCCTTGCTGCGGACTTTCGGCTGATTCGGCGCTCACGGCTGGGTGGGTCCCTTTCGCTGGTGGTCAATACCCTCCATCTTACGTACGCAGCCGCGCGGCGGAGCTCCGTGGCACGCTGCACGCACGAAATGCCCAGTTTATTGCCGGTCCGGCGTCGGCGATTTCGGGCGGTCGCGGCTAGCCGGACGGGGTGCCGACGGTGGCCGGGGCCGGTGAGGCCGGGCCGCTGCTGTCGGTGAAGTCCAGCGGGATCCCGCCGGCCGGCTGGTCCTTGGCCAGCGCGTCCTGCACGGCCTGGCGCTGGGAGGCGTCCACGGCCAGGGTGAGTCCGCCGGTGCGCGGGTTCAGCGTGTACGCGTGGATCGCCGAGCGCAGCCGCGGTTCCTGCTTCGCCTGCCACGCCATGATCTGCGAGATGCCCTCGCGCAGCTGGGCGTTGCTGAAGTCCACCAGATGCCCGACCGCGCCGGCCTGCTCGATGGCCTTCACCGCGCCGTCGCTGGTCGCGGCGACGTGCAGCTTGCCATCCTCGATCCAGCCCTGGACGTATTCGTCGCCCAGCTGGGCCGCCAGCTGCTCGTTGGTCTGCAGCAGCGCGCTGACGTCCATCTCGGCTCCGCTCGTCGAGGTCTGGGTGGCGGTGGGCGGGGCCTGCGGGGCCGCCTGCTGCTGGCCGCAGCCGGTCAGCGCCAGTGCGACGACGGCGGCCGAGGCGGCCAGCCCCACCGGCAGCCGCCGTGCCGTATGTGTGCTTCTCATGTTCAATCCTCGTCTTCCGGCGGAACCGTCGGCGTGCCGCGGGTCTTGCACCCGAGGCTACCGGCCGTCCCGCAAAGCCAACTCGTAGGCACATGTGTGCCGCATGGCAATGCCCCGCTGCCTTCAGCGGCAGCGGGGCATTGCCATGGTGTCCGCGAGGCGGTCACCGGGGAGCGTGGTCCCTTAGCCGTGGCGTCGGGCGCTGCGGCGGAGCAACAGTACTGCCGCGCCGATCAGTGCCAGGGCGCCGCCGGCGGCGATCAGCGGAACGCTGCCCGCACCGGTCTCAGCCAGTGGCTCTTCCTTCTTCGGCGCATCCTGCTTCGGCTCGTCCTTCTTCGGGTCCTTGGCCTCGGTGGACTTGCTTGGCTCGTCGCTGGCCGAGGCAGTTGGCTCGGCTGAGGACGATGGCGATGCCGATTCGGACGGCTCGTCGGTCGAATCGGTCGGCTGAGTCGGAGTCGCCGATTCCGAAGGCACATCCGTCGAATCAGTTGGCTCAGTCGGAGTCGTAGGCTCAGTCGGAGTTGGGGTCGGCTTAGGAGCCACCACAACAACGTTTCCGTTGGCCTGCTCGGACTTGTTCAGCCCATTGACTGCCTCAAGGGTGAAGTTGAAAGCGCCTTCAGTTTGCGGCGCGGTGAAGCTGAAGTTGCCCGAAGAATCCACGGTCACGGTATCGACAACGTTGCCGTCGACGATCACGTTGACCTTGGTGCCGCTGGAAGCGTCGGTCACGTCGCCGCTGAGCTTCGCGCCCGGCTTGACCTCGGCCCCGTTGGACGCCGAGGTCACCATCGGTGCGTTCACGAAGAACTTCACCTGGTAGCCCTTGATGTAGCCCTTGGACTGCACGTCGGATAGCGAAGTGTACATCGCGATGTCGTCCGAGGTATTCGGCTCTCCGTCCTCACCCTCACTGTTGGCCGAGTTGATGCCGACTGCACGCGAGCCGACCATGACTGGTCCGCCGGAGTCGCCCTGGTCCAGCACCGTCTGGCCGGGGTTGTTAGCCAGGTAGCCCTCCACCGCCCGCAGATCGTTTTTCAGTCCCAAAACGAAGAAGACGCCGTCGCCGATGATCTCCGAGCAGCTCCAGCCGGTGGTGCGGCCCGACGAGCAGGCCTCGGCGCCGGCCACTGCCTTGGAGACGCCGGTAACCTTGACCGAACCCTCGCGAGGACCGGCAGCGGGCCAGTTCGACACGAGCGCCGGCAAGTTCAGCTCGGGGTTTATGTTGTCGATGACGGCGATGTCGGTGCCAGGCTCGTCGTTGCCTGTCGGCGCACCCGAGTTGTTGGGGCCGCCGAACTGGCTGAACCCGAAGGTTCCCAGAGGAGCCCCGATGGCATCCAAAGAATTCGGCTTGGACTGTTCGGCAATGCCGAAAATCTTGCCCTGTCCGTCGTCGGTGCAGTGGCCCGCGGTGATGATGGCGTCGGCACCGTTCGGGGCCCAGGCATTGAAACCAGCCGAGCAGATAGTCGATGTGGCGCTAGGCCCGCCTGTCTTATCGACGAAGTAGCCCATGGCACCGAAGTAATCGTTTGCGGCTGAGGTCTTAGCCGGACCCGAGCCCTCAACGAGCTCGACACCCTTGGCCTGTTCCACGAACTCTTCCAGGGTCAACGACATGACTGCAGAAGACTTACTGGGAGTCGATCTGGACTTGCGCTCGGCGGCGGCAGGACCGCCGGCGATGATCTGAAGACCTTCCTTGGTGTTAATGATCGCGGTCAGTCGAGTCAGCTCGCTCGGTTTCACGTTCTCGAGGACTTCCTCGTAGACGTCGCCGACATTCTTGATCGCGCCGATCTCGGTGGTGATCGAGGCGGTCTTGGTAGACGAGGAATCCAGGACCTTCTTGGCCTTGACCTCATCAGCCTTGCTGACCTTGATCTCTGCCGTGGTGCCATTGACGCTGGCGGACGCCTTGATGCCCTCGTCGCTCAGTTTCTCGCGGATCTCCGCGACTTCTTCCGACACCTTGGATTCTGCGTTGAACTGCTCTACGGTCTTGCCCAGATCGCGCTCGACGGCTTCCTTCAAGCCCTCGGTCTCCACAGCGCTATCCGAGGCGTCGTCAGCCGAAGTTGCAGATGCGTTCGTGGACGCGGCTGCGCTTGGCGATTCCGAGGGTGCGACGGCGGCTTCGGGTGCTGCAGCGGCAGGCATGAAGCTTCCGCCAACTACCAAGGCCGTGGCCGCAACAGCGACGAAGCCGCGTTGCGCCGTCTTATTATTCGGTTTTGGCATTAATGCTTCTCCCAGATCGAAAGGTGCGAGGGTTTCGGCGCGCCTTCGTATGTATGGGCGCAGCGAAACGGAGTTTGTTACCAAAATGAAACCCTATCGGGGAATACGTACAGGTTTCAAGCACCAGATCCAACAAAAATACAAACTATGGATTACATAATGCCTAGTCAGGCTAGTTAGAACATTTTGACTCAAATCACAACAGGCGAAGTGATTCAAAAAATTGAAGATTCATCTTCCTTTACTTCAACCTAGTCAGGCAGAGTGGGCGTGCCGTTTTGCGCAGAATAAGAGCAACTTCCTCCACTTATCCGAAGGCATCCGCAGAATTGTCCAAACTTCGTATTAATTCCCGCGTGTCGAAACAGAAGTTTCTTCAAGCCACCCCTTCCATGACCAATTTCAGACGGCTTGATCGAACGTTGAGGTTGATGGCACAAGGAGTCCCGAATCCGAATCGGGCAGAGAAAACCCACGTACGCAGGTTGCATACGCGGGATGATTCCGATTCTGACGCATCGGATTAACCGGGCGAATGGCTAGCGGATTTCAGAACGGTGTTCGGCCGGCCAAATGGCCCGGTAACGCGATCCAGGCTGATCATGCCACCGCCGCTGGCGCCAAGCAATGACCGGGAATCCTGCGACACTGATCGGTGGTCCCCCATGACCCAGATCCGACCGGCAGGAACTTGAACGGAGAACTTCATCTCGCTGGGCGCATCGCCCGCGAAGAGGTAGGGCTCGTCGATGGGGTCGCCGTTAACCGTGATGCGGCCGTCGGCGGAGCAGCATTCAACCGTATCCCCGCCGACCCCGATAACGCGCTTGACGTAGGAATGCGAGTTGCCGGAAAGTTTGAAGGCACCCATGACGTCGTCGACCACGGAGGAACGGGCATACGGCAGGAAGGAACCGCGGCCGTCGAATACGATGACGTCTCCACGCTGGGGCTCGGCGTCATCGTAGGCGCGGCGGTCCACGGAGATGGCCTGGCCGGGATTCAGCGTGGACTGCATCGAATCAGAGCGGATGCTGAATACGTCGACGAAAAATGCGCGGATGATGATCACAGCGACCAATGCGCAAATGACGGCGAGAACAGCGAAGCGCCAGACCCAGTAAAAGGCCCGGCGCTTCGTGATTGCCGCTTCAGGGCGAGCAATCTGGTTCATGGAAGAACGCAGATTACTTCTTGCCGCCGAAGTCGCGCTTCTCGCGGATGCGAGCAGCCTTGCCGTGACGATCGCGCATGTAGTACAGCTTGGCACGACGTACGTCACCCTTGGACACAACCTCAATCTTGTCGATGATTGGGGAGTGAAGCGGGAAGGTACGCTCGATGCCGGTGCCGAAGGAAACCTTGCGAACGGTGAAGGTCTCGCCTACGCCGCGGCCCTGACGGCCCAGTACGTAGCCCTGGAAGACCTGAACACGGGAGTTCTTGCCTTCGATGATGTTGACGTGCACCTTGAGGGTGTCGCCAGGACCGAAAGCAGGAACGTCGGAACGCAGGCTAGCTGCATCCAAAGAGTCAAGAATATGCATTGTGCATCTCCTAGGATCAATGCCGCAGGTCACCGAATCCTCGTAGCGGGGCTCTTCGAGCGCCTGAATCGGCGTCGAACTCCCCGGAACGTTTACCACCGGCTGGCTTTAGCAACCGATGCGGCGGTTCTTGAAGTCCGGGATCCCCCTGCGGCAGGAGTCGGACAAAACACACCAAGAAACAATTTTGCCATATAAATGGCCTCCAGGTGAACACCTCGGCGGCGGAACCCGCCGTGATGTCGACCTCGTAAACCGCCTACTCGGATTCGGTCCCCGCGCCGGTGGCCCAGTCAAGCTGGGACTTGGGCAGGATTTCGCCTTCCACGACGGCGAACCCGTTATGCCACAGGGCGTCTCGGTCGCGACGATTCAGGCTTTCCACATCGAGCTGGGGAATCAGATCCGGGCGGCGGGCTGCGGTGCGCTTGATCTGTTCGTCGCGGCGGTGGCGTGCCACGCGGTGGTGGTTGCCACCAAGAAGCACCTCGGGCACCTCACGGCCGCGCCAGGAGGCCGGCTTGGTGTAGACGGGGTACTCCAGCAGCACGTCGGAATGGGACTCCTCAACGAGGGACTCCGGATTGCCGATCACGCCGGGGATCAGCCGTGCGATGGCCTCGACCATCACCATGACTGCGACTTCTCCCCCATTCAGGACATAGTCGCCGATCGACACCGGGATGACGGTGAAGTTTTCGTGCGCGTACTCGATGACGCGCTCGTCGATGCCCTCGTAACGGCCGCAGGCGAAAACCAGGTGGTCTTCTTCGGCCAGGTCGTAGGCCATCTGCTGGTTGAAGACCGTCCCTGCCGGCGAGGGCACGATCAGCACCGGCTTCTTCTCGGCCGGGGCCTGGGCACGTACGGCGTCCAGCGCCTGGCCCCACGGCTCGGGCATCATGACCATGCCGGCGCCGCCGCCGTACGGGGTGTCGTCCACCTTGCGGTGCTTGTCGGTGGCGAAGTCGCGCAGGTTGGTGACGTTCAGGTCCAGGATGCCGTCTTCCGCTGCCCGGCCGATGAGCGAGAGCTGCAGCGGGTTCAGGTATTCGGGGAAAATCGAGATGACGTCCAGGCGCATTACTTGGACTCCCCTTCGGGCTGCTCGGAGTCCTCGGAGTTCAGCTCCAGCAAGCCCGGCGGCGGGGTGATGGTCAGCGTGCCGGCCTCGGTGTCGATCTCCGGGACGAACTCGTCCACGAACGGCAGGTAGATTTCCTCGCCCTCGGCGTTTTCGAAGACCAGCAGATCCTGAGCCGGGTTGGTACGCAGCGCGGTGACCACGCCGACCTCGACGCCATGGTGCATGACCTTGAGGTCCTGCAGCTCATGCTCGTACCACTCGTCGGAGTCGTCCTGCGGTTCTTCGCCGACCTCGATCTCCAGACGGGCGCCGCGCAGCGTTTCAGCGGTATTGCGGTCCGAGATCTCCTGGAAAGTCAACAACAGGATCGTCTTGTTCCAGCGCGCGCTCTTGATGATCAGCGAATCAACCGGACCACCGGTGACATGCAGGACTTCGCCGGCGACGAAGCGCTCTTCGGGCGCGTCGGTGAGGACCTGGGCCGTGACTTCGCCACGGATGCCGTGGGGCTTGCCGATGCGGGCTACCTGCAATCGCATGTTCGCTGAACCTTTTCTTCGGTGGGTGGCTTCAGATGGTGAAGGAATAAATTTTGGGGTGAAACACTAAAGGAGTTCCCGCGTTGTAGAGCGGAAACTCCTTTAGTGGTGAAACACGGCCGGGGCCGGGCTTCTAAGTTGTTCAGCCTCGGCGTCGATCAGTGTCGATGACATCAACACGGATCGATTCCTTGGCCAACGCTGCCATCACGGTGCGCAGTGCCCGTGCGGTGCGACCCTGGCGACCGATCACACGACCGAGATCATCAGGGTTCACACGTACTTCGAGCAAGTCGCCGCGGCGGGTGGACTTCAGGGCAACCTGAACATCCTCCGGTTCCTCGACGACTCCGCGTACCAGGTGGTCTAGCGCGTCAACGAGCATGATTACTCAGCCTCGGTAGCTTCAGCCTCTGCCTCTTCGGCAGCTGGCTTTTCAGCCTTCTTGGTGATGGCTTCCTTGAGGATAACCGAGCCCTTTTCAGGAGCAACGAATGCTGGCTTAGGCTCGGCAACCTTGTAGGTGCCTTCCTGGCCATCGATGCCCTTGAACTTCTGCCAGTCACCGGTGACCTTCAGCAGTGCGTGTACCTGCTCGGTTGGCTGAGCGCCAACGGACAGCCAGTACTGTGCACGGTCCGAATCAATCTCGATGATCGAAGGGTTCTCGGTCGGGTGGTACTTACCGATCTCCTCGATGGCACGGCCATCGCGCTTGGAGCGCGAGTCCATGACGACAACGCGGTAGAAAGGTGCGCGCATCTTACCGAAGCGCTTCAGACGAATCTTTACGGCCACTTTAGTGGTCTCCTGTTTCTCAACATGGTCGAGCCAAGCGTTGTGCACCTGTGGGGCAGGCCTTACTAACCCGGCTCTAAAAGGACAGGATTCGAAACGGAGAGAGGGTCCATAACAAATCGAGTACCCTGCAATTATGCCAGAGACTCCGGACCCAAACCAATTCCTCCCACCCTCCGCGTGCCCGATCATCAGATGAGCTTGGTCACGCCCGAGTTGGAACCGGAGTGGCCTCCCGGGAGGGAACTACGATTAATTCTATGACCGTCACCTCTGCTTTGCTTTCCTTCGCCGTGGTCGCCGCGCTGATGACCCTGGTTCCAGGGGTCGATACGGCGCTGATCCTGCGCTCGGCGGTGACGCGCAGCCGATTGGACGCACTGGTGGCGGCCCTCGGAATCTGCTCCGGCGTCTTCATATGGGGCATCATCGCAGCCGCTGGAGCGTCCGCGGTTCTGGCCGCTTCCCAGCTCGCCTACCAAATACTGACCTATGCCGGAGCGGCCTACCTGATATTCCTGGGCGGCCAGATGATCTACCGTTCCTTGCGGCGCCGGGAACTGGAGCCGACGAATGTTTCCGTGGCCAGCAGCAAATGGAAAGCGTACGCGACGGGCATGGTGACTAATCTGTTGAATCCGAAGATCGGCGTCTTCTACATCGCGGTGATCCCCCAGTTCACCCCGGCCGATGCCAATGCGCTTCTCATGGGCATCGCGTTGTCTGCGGTGCATGTGGCAATGACCCTGGCATGGGCCGGCGTACTCATTCTGGGAGCCTCGCTGGCCGGACAATGGCTGAGCACGCCGAAGGCAGTGACGTGGATGGACCGGATCGCCGGAACGGTACTGGTGGGATTCGGCCTCAGGGTGGCGCTCTCCAAGCCTTAGGCTCAGCGCCGCAGGGATCAACTCACCGTTCTGGTTTCCTGTCGAGGATCCGGAAAAGGCATGCCGGGCCCAGTGAATTCTCCGGGTCCATGTCAAGCATGCGGGTTTTAGGCAGCGGTGTAGAGCCGGTTGCGTTGGGGTATCTGCAAGGGATCCACGTGCTTGGGGAACAAAATGTAGGCCAGTCCCCCGATTTTCACGAGCGTCAGCAAACCGGCGTGGATCGCCAAATGGTGCCGCCGGCACAGGCACGAGGCGTTGCGGCAACTGGTTTTCCCGCCATGTTCCCACCAGTCGTCGTGGTGGCATTCGAGCATTTCAGGCGGCGCGGTGCAGCCGGGCACAATGCACCCACGATCCCGGGCCAGCGCGGCCCGTTTGATGGCTTCGGTGAAGAATCTCTGGGTCCGCCCGACGTCCAGCGGCTGCCCGTCGGGCCCGAAGATCACCCGGTAGATTGCGCCCTCGCACATGAGCCTGCCGGTTTCGGCCGCGTCGAGCTTTACCCCGTGGTCCGTGGTCGAGGTGAGCCGGTCGGGGTGCCGCAAATCGTCAAGGGCCTTCAACTGGATGTGGATTCCGATCCGGGGCGCGATGGTTTTGGCGCCTTGCCCCGGGGTGCCGGCTCCCAAGGCCGCGAGAAATGCGTTCAGCCGGCGCTGGGCGGGCGGGACGTCGGCGTCGCCGCCCAGATCGGGATCCTGGTCGCTGAATGTGGTTCGAGACTGTCCGGCGCCCTCGTCGTGCTCGGAGTCCATAAGCTCGAAATCTTGTTCAGCCGAGTCCAACAACGTTTCCTGCGATCCTTCGTCCTTGGCCTGCCACCCATCGAGGTCGACGATGTTCTCACTGCCCTCGCCAGCGGTGGCGTCATCGGCGCCGGAATTGATCCCGGACCAGTCCGGTGCCGGTTCGTCGGAGCTGAACAGCGGGTCGGTCTGGATCTCCTCGTGTTCCGCCGCCTCGACGTCCGCGGTGCCGCGTTCGGCTTTCTGCGTGCCGGCGCGCCCGGCACTCCGGGCGGCCTTGCCGGCCTGGGTGCGCGGGTTGTCCGCTTGCCCCATCATGGAGCGAAGCTGCTCGGCCTGCTCCCCCGCGGCGCGCAGGTCGTAGCAGTCCACCCCGGCGCGGGTGCCGCGGAAGAAGATGCCGGTGTCCGGGGCGTGGTTCTTGCCATGCTCGCGCCGGTAGTCGGAAAGCAAGGTGGATACCTGCTTCTCGCTGGTGGTGCGATTCGGCTCGATGAGGGCCGCGGCCACGTGGTCTTCCATGAGGGCGCCGTCGGCGTGCCGGGCGGTGGGCGGCAGCGGCGTGCCTTCGAAGCAGGTGTCGGCCGGTTCGAACTTGTCCAGTGCCCGGGCGGCCTGGGCGATCCGGCGAGGGTCCACCGTTCCCGGGTTCTCGTACATTTGGGCAAGCCGGGCCAAGCGCGGGGCAAGCGTGCCGCCGTCCATGGCACGGCGGGCGATGAGCAGGTGCGCATCGTTCAGCCGGGCGGCGGCGCCATAGTAGTTCAGGCCGAGCCATGCGGCGGCGAAGTCGGCGGTAGTGCCGTAGTGCGCGCGGCCGGAATGCAGGCGCGGTGCGGCGCCGAGGTGCAACCGCCCGTAGGCGTTCTGATCCTGGGCGCGGCGCAGGGCGGCCAGTTCGTCGTCATCCAGCAGGTGGGCCCCGGTGGATTCGAGGTGGATTTGGCTGCGCAGCTGCTCGCGCTGGGTG
>SMEN01000601.1_pt1 | contig 12281 bp, 12 predicted proteins | sample 2456271 | NCBI WGS metagenome assembly SMEN01 (sample SAMN10132593, study PRJNA489261) | soil metagenome | isolation source: day1 control-loamy sand soil ammended with raw manure from dairy cow... | place: USA | collected 2015-04-01 | reverse complement strand
ATTCCGAACCCGGAAGCTAAGCCTGGTTACGCTGATGGTACTGCACTCGGGAGGGTGTGGGAGAGTAGGTGACCGCCGACCAACAACTTAATGATTAATCAAGGGGTGGGGTTCGTACCGTAGGGTACGGACCCCACCCCTGTGCTTTACGCGTCCACTATGACTGGTTCATGGATAGTAAGGGGTGGTTGTCAGAGAGCTCATGCTCTCCGACAACCACCCCTTTTGCATGCCCGAAACACGGGCCACCGTCCTCTATCTACAGTGAACCCATCGGCCGGGTGGAGGTGAAGGTGCGCTCCTCACCGCTTTGGGGGTCGATGAAGGTGAGGGTGCGGGCGATGAGGTGCATCGGGGTGGTGTAGTCCTCGTCGTCGACCGCGTGGAGGACGGGATAGAGGGGATCACCCAGGATAGGTACGCCGGCATCACGCATGTGGATGCGCAGCTGATGGGTCTTTCCCGTCTCCGGGGCCAGCACATACCGCCCCTGCCGTACAAGAGGGCCGTGCAGGGCCTCCAGCTGGGCTTGTTCGTCGTCAGTCACGGGTGTCACGCTGACCACCCTGGTGCGGGTGTTCGGTTCGTCGTCAGTCACGTAGGCCTGGACCTGCCCACGCACCTTCTCGATGTGGGATTCCCAGATGATGGGCTCATCGCCGGGGACCAGTTCGGGACGGTAATCACCGATGGCCTCGTAGGTCTTGGTGGCTTCCCGACGCGCGAACAGGGTCTGGTACATGCCACGCAATTCGGGGCGTTTGACCATCACCAGGACACCTGAGGTCAGGCGGTCCAGGCGGTGGGCGGGGGTCAGCTCCTGATGGCCGGTGAGCACACGCATCTTCACCAGGGCGGTCTCGGTGATGTGGCGCCCGCGGGGCATGGTGGCCAGGTAGGGGGGCTTGTCGACGACCAGCAGATCCTCATCCTCGTGGATGATGAGGATCTCATAGGGAATGGGTCGTTCGGCGGCGGGCATGCGGTAGAACCAGATGTCCTCACCCGGCTGCACAACATCCCCGGGGGCGTAGGGCCTGCCCCAGAGGTTGACCACCTCGCCAGCGTCGAAACGCTCCTGGAGAGCGCGGGCATCATCGAGGGGGTGGCGGTGGCGTTGGCTGCTGATGAGATGCTCCACAAAGTCCCCGGCGGGGATGGGTTCTGCGTCCCGGGGGAGGATCACCCGTGAGGGGTTCAGCCCGTCGCGGATGGGTAGCGGCGGCGATGCCTTCGCTTTTTGTACTACCCTGTGTGACATGGACTTCAACGTAATCCTCAACCCAATTCTCGAATTTCTGGCCACCGACCTGGGCATGCTGTCCTCAGATATCGGCCGGGTCATTTTCGATCTGCTCTACCCGGCCAATGCCGATGCTCCTGTGATTGAGGCGTAACCGCCTCATTAGCTGACTACATTTTACGGTCTGACATGGCAAAACCACGATTGAGCGTTCTGGATCTCGTCGCACTCAGTGACGGCATGACGGCGGGTGAGGCGATCGCGCATTCCGTGGAGGCGGCCCAGATCGCCGAGGCATCCGGGTATGTCCGTTACTGGTTGGCGGAACACCACAATTCCGAGGCCCTGGCCTCCTCGGCGACCACCCTGCTCATGGGCCATATCGCCGGCCACACCTCCTCTATCAGGGTGGGTTCCGGTGGCATCATGCTCCCCAATCATTCCCCTCTGCATGTCGCGGAGGAGCTCGGTACCCTCGATGCGATGTACCCGGGGCGGATCGAGGCGGGTCTGGGTCGGGCTCCGGGAACTGATCCGGCCACGGCGAGGGAACTCGGGAGGGGAAGTGCCCATGTCGGCGATGTCACGGCGTCGATAAGCGCTCTGATCCGGTACCTGGACGACCCGGAGGGGCGGCCGACGGTGATCGCCCACCCCGGCCGGGGATCGAAGGTGCCGCTCTACATGCTCGGTTCCTCCATCAATGGGGCGGCGATGGCAGCGGAGCTCGGGTTGCCGTTCGCCTTCGCCAGTCATTTCGCGCCTTTCCAGATGGGGCCGGCGATCGCCTCCTACCGTGAACGCGCGGAGAACCCGTATGTCATGGCCGCGGCGAATGTCATGGTTGCCGATACGGAGGAGGAGGCACGTTTCCAGCTGTCCACCCTGCATCGGATGTTCGCGGGTATTGTCACCAACCAGCGTTCGGCTCTCACGCCGCCCGAGCATGGGCTGGAGGAGAAGCTCGGACCCATGGTGTGGAAACACATCACGGATTCCCTGGAGATCACCTTCGCCGGTACGGCCGAGCAGGTGGCCGCGGATCTGGAGGAATTCGCCCAGCGCTATGCCCTCGATGAGATCATCACAGTGACATATTCCTTCGATCCCGCTGTTCGGAAGGCATCCATCGAGGCACTCGGCCGGGTGTGGTGAGAAAACCCGCCGAGTACGAAAAATCACACCTCTTTACATGCACAGAACTGGTTGTAACCGCCTATAAAACCGGACATACACGGTACAATCAGAAGTGACAATTATTTTGAATCGTGTGGAAAATGTAGCCCGCGGTTCGCAGTAGAAAGGTCGACCAAAGATGAGCGTAGAAGACATCGTCGTCGTCGCAGTAGATGGTTCGGAGGCTTCCAAGCAGGCCGTTCGATGGGCTGCGAACACGGCCAACAAGCGGGGCATCCCCCTCCGCCTCGCATCCAGCTACACCATGCCCCAGTTCCTCTATGCCGAGGGCATGGTCCCGCCGCAGGAGCTTTTCGACGACCTCCAGGCCGAGGCCCTGGAGAAGATCGATGAAGCACGTGCCATCGCGCATGAGATGGCCCCGGACATCAAGATCGGACACACCATCGCCGAGGGCAGTCCGATCGACATGCTCCTGGAAATGTCCAAGTCCGTCACCATGATCGTCATGGGATCCCGCGGACTGGGTGGACTCTCCGGCATGGTCATGGGTTCGGTCTCCGGCGCTGTGGTATCCCACGCGCAGTGCCCCGTGGTGGTTGTCCGCGAGGACAGCAGCGTCAATGAGGACAACAAGTACGGACCCGTGGTCGTTGGTGTCGACGGTTCCGAGGTGTCTCAGCGCGCCACCGAGGTGGCCTTCGCCGAGGCCTCTGCCCGCGGTGCTGAACTCATCGCCGTCCACACCTGGATGGACATGCAGGTCCAGGCATCCCTCGCAGGCCTCGCGGCAGCCCAGCAGCAGTGGGACGAGGTGGAGCGTGAGCAGACCGAACTGCTCATCGAGCGCATCAAGCCACTGGCTGAGCAGTACCCGGACGTGCCGGTGAAGAAGGTCATCACCCGTGACCGCCCGGTTCGCGCACTGGCAGAGACCTCCGAGGGTGCACAGCTCCTGGTCGTCGGCTCCCACGGTCGTGGCGGATTCAAGGGCATGCTCCTGGGTTCCACCTCTCGTGCGCTGCTGCAGTCCGCACCCTGCCCGATGATGGTGGTCCGCCCCGCATAACAGCGATGATGGTGACAACCTGAACGTTGGCTTGAATAACACCCCAGTTTCCCCGCCAGGGAAATGGGGTGTTATTACTTTTTGGTTAACTTCTCATCACGATTTCCTAATAAATACCATTTAGACGAGCATTGTTGTGCTAACCACCACTACTGTCGGGGGCGATGCCGTGGACAACCCCTCACGGATCGGTGCCAGAAAACGGTTAGACCAAACAAAGGATTGAAACCATGCTCGGACTGTCAATACTCGGTTGGATCATCATCGGCGGACTCGCTGGTTGGATCGCATCCAAGATCAAGGGAACCGATGCCCAGCAGGGTATCGGCCTCAATATCGTGGTAGGTATCGTCGGTGGTCTCCTCGGAGGCTTCCTCCTCAGCCTGATCGGCGTGGATGTCGAGGGCGCCGGTTGGATCTTCAGTTTCCTCACCTGTCTCCTGGGTGCGGTGATTCTGCTCAGCATTGTGCGGGCAGTCAAGAAATAGCCAGGAAACACCAACGCACCGTTTATACCCTGCGACCCGTGGTTTTCCACGGGTCGTTTTTTCATGCCCATCTCCGGCCCGGGAACACCCCCGAGGACACAAGTTGCTCTTCCATAACCAGTGGAATGACCTGTAGATTGAATCTATACGAACCGGTTTGTCTATATTGAAGGTGTGTGGGTGGATGCACCCGCGGGAAGCGTCCGAGTGATGCACCCGTGGATCCGCCGCAAGTGAATCCACGAGACCATCTTGCACACACTGTTGTGACTCCAGAGTTAACCCGAAAGGACGTGGCCCGCCGTGGCTGTCAGCGCTTCAGGAAAGAGTAGGACCAGTACAGGGGGCAACCGGCGACGTGATCGCCCGAGCCCCCGACAGCGTCTGCTCGACAGCGCAACGAATCTGTTCACCACCGAGGGCATCCGCGTCATCGGCATCGACCGCATCCTCCGCGAGGCCGATGTGGCCAAGGCCAGCCTGTATTCCCTCTTCGGTTCCAAGGATGCCCTGGTCATTGCCTACCTGGAGAACCTGGATCAGCAGTGGCGTGATGCGTGGCATGAGCGGACGGACCAGCTGAAGGATCCGGAGGACAAGATCATCGCCTTCTTCGATCAGTGCATCGAGGAGGAACCCACGAAGGGGTTCCGTGGCTCCCACTTCCAGAACGCGGCGAACGAGTACCCGCGCCCGGAGACGGAATCCGAGAAGGGTATTGTCGCCGCCGTCATGGAGCACCGTCGCTGGTGTCATCAGACGCTGACGGATCTGCTCACGGAGAAGAACGGCTACCCGGGCACCACCCAGGCGAATCAGCTGCTTGTCTTCCTTGATGGTGGCCTGGCAGGGTCCCGTCTGGTTCAGGATATCGGCCCCCTGGAAACCGCCCGAGACCTTGCGAAGCAATTGCTGTCGGCACCGCCAGCTGATTATTCAATCTAAGATGTACCCCGCCCCATGGTCGGTTAGGCATCGCGCTGTTGCGCGTCGCGCTCCACGGGGCGAAGCTGCTCAGTGGGTGGCTGCTCCGTGCTCAGCTCTTGTGTTTCAGATTCCTTGATGTCCCCGTTATCCCCATCCGGGATGTCGCCGGGTGCGGGTTCCTCCGCATCCGGGCCGGCCTGCTTCCGGGCTTTCTTTTCCTGACGACGCTTCTTCAGCTTCTCCATGGACTCCTGGTTCATCTTCTTCCGCGTTTCTTTACGCTTGGCGGACAGTTCCTTCTTGGCTGCTTTCTCCGCCTCCAGGCGGGCGGTGCGTTCCCGGGTCATCTCCAGATTCCGTGCCCGTAGTTCGCCCGCCTTATGGGGGGTGAGCACCATCATCAGACGGTTCTTCCGCCTTGACCACTTGAAGGAGCGCTTTTCCCTCTGTTCTGCCCGGTAGAGTTCACGGAGTTCCTTATGGTAGTTCCTGAACTCATCGGTGAGTGGGTATCTGCGTTCGAGGATGAAGTGCATGATGGCTGTCTGTCCCAGAGTCCACAGGTTGCTGCTGACCCAGTACAGGGCGATTGCTGTGGGGAAAGGCCCGGTGAGACCCAGGACCAGTGGGAATAGTGGGGCAAGTACTGCCAGCCAGATGAAGGTTTTCAGCATCCCATTGGAGAATTTGGATGCGTAGTCGTTGGTCTGGAGATTTCGGTAGGTGGCCAGCACCATATTGAAGGCGGTGAGGACCGCGGCGACGATGAACAGCGGTAGCACGAAGCTGAGGACATCATCGCGGGTGGTGCCCAGGAACGCCAGTTGCTCGGCGGGCATGGTCACATAGGCGGGGAGTGGAACGTTGTAGATCCTGCCTTCAAGGAAGCTCTGGACCTCGGAGGCGTTGAGGAAGCCGATGGGTCTGATCGTCGGATTGTCCAGACCACCTTCGGGCCGCGCCATGAGCAGCAGCACCTGGTAGAGACCGATGATCGTGGGGAGCTGGATGAGGGCTGGTACACAACCTGCCAGGGGGTTGATACCGAATTCCTTGTTGAGTTCGAGGTTCTTCTTCTGCATCGCACGGATCGATTCCTCGTCGTGCTTGCCCTCGAATTCTTTTTGGATCGCTGCTCGCCGTGGCCGGATCTGTGCGCTCAGGCGCCCGGATTTGTACATTTTCCAGGTGAAGGGGGCGATGATGGCCCGGACTGTGAGTACGAGGCCGAACAGGGAGATGAACCAGGCGATGGAATCATTGAATCCAAGGAGGTTATGCAGGACCAGGTGCCAGAGTTTCATCACTCCGGACACCGGGTAGATCAGAAAATCGAGCACCGTGGTGTTCGCCCTTCCCAGGTTGATTTCGGTATTACTTCAGGTCTATTGGCTGTATGATGATCCGATAGCACAATCGCGGAATGGCCTCCACATCACACCATTTCATGGTACGTGCACCGATCATGAGTAGCCTAAACTCAATCACAGATGTCCCCAGCACCAGCCGGGAACCAGGGACCCCCAGGAACGCAGTCACATGCAGAGACTCGATAATGAAAGCGCTAAGGTCACCGCCCGGGCCGATAGCTCCCAGCCCACCACCACAGGTAGGCATGCCACTCGGAGGCGCCGTCCCACACTCTCGTTCTCCCAGGTGGTGGGTGAGATCCTCCTGAGCATCGGGGTGTTGGCCTTGTTATTTGCCCTCTATGAGTCCTATTGGACCAATATTGAGTCCGGACGCCAGCAGGATCAGGCGGATGAGAGGCTCGATGAGCTCTGGGGTGGTGAGGAGGGGCGGGTGAATCCACGTCAGCAGCTGACACCGGTGTTGGGTGAGGCATTTGCCCGGATGTACATCCCCAGCTTCGGTTCTGATTTCCATTTCGCCATCGTTGAGGGCACTACTGATGCTGACCTGGTTGCCGGGCCTGGTCATTATCCGGAGACCCAGATGTCGGCGGAGGCGGGTAATTTCGCGCTGGCCGGTCACCGTGTGGGCAAGGGGGCACCGTTCAATGATCTGGATAACCTCGATGTCTGTGATGCCATCGTGGTGGAGACTGTTGACTCCTGGGATGTCTACCGTGTCATGCCAATCGCCCAGGAGGAGGCCCGCCGTCGCGGGGAGGCCGCGGAGTGTTTCACCGAGAATCAGGTGGAGCGGATGGTGACCGGTGAGTATTCGGAGGTTGATGGCAGGTATATCACCACCCCGACCCATCTTGAGGTCATCCACCCTATTCCGGGTTTTGTGGATAGCGAGGTGTTGCCGGGTGCTGAATCATTGATCACGTTGACCACCTGTCACCCACAGTTTTCCAATGCGGAGCGCATGATCGTCCACGGCATGTTGGTGGAGCAGATTGAAAAGACCGGTGGGCAACGCCCCGCAGTCCTGGAGGAGAGCTAGATGTATTCCCTGTTGTGGCATTATCTGCCCGGCCCCCGCCCGGTGAAGGCGTTATTGGCGTTGGCTCTGCTGGTTGGGGTGTTCTTCCTGCTCATGGAGGTCATCTTCCCGCTGGTCTCCACGTTGATGCCCTATAATGACGTCGCTTTCTAACCCTCGGCGCCCGCGGCTCACCGGCAGGTCATAGTCCGAGGTTCCAGATGACTTCCTCGGCTATCAACTGTGCCTTTACGGACTGTTCCTGGTTGGTGAACACCACGACGGCCTTGTTGTCTTTTTGTACCGCGTAGAGTGCGCCTGAGCCCTCGGTGCCACCTCGTCTGCCTCCTGACCAACCCTCGGGTTGTTCGGCGGGCTCCGTCGAATCGATGGGGGCCGCCCAGTCGACGACGGCGATGGCTTCATCCTCGGTGGCCATCTCCCTCACGATCACTGTGAGTTGGGGTTCTTCGGGATAGGACCAGAAGGTGCACGCCGGGGTGGTGAAGCGTCTGTCCACGCCGAGTCCGGTCATGCGTTGTCCGTTGGTGTCCGCAACCCACTGGGTGTCCAGGTAGGGGCATTCCTCCCAGGCCCCGCGACCTCCGGGGATCTCCGGTAGGGCATCAATGGGGAGCTTATCGACGACCGGCTGCGCCGGTTCTGTCTCCTCCATCATCGTTGTGGTGGGAGAGGTTTCCCCGGAGGAAGCGGTTGCTGCAGAGGTGACAGTGGCAGCGGGGTCCTCAGTTGTGCAACTGGCCACTCCCAGGGCAAGAACACTGGTCAGAAGGATGGTCTTCACTGCGGGAGTCGGTAATGTACGACGCATGCAGTCAAGCCTAGATCGCAAACCCGACTCGATGCGCAATGAGTTGGATGTTGAGAACCTCGCACGCCGTGGTGGGCAGCCCGGTGCGATGAGTTACCGCAACAGTATCCATATCCTCACCGCCGCCCTGCTGGTGGTTGGACTCGGTGCCTCTGCACGGTTGACACTGCCCCTGTTCGCGGTGTCCTGTGTGCTGTTATTCACGTGGGGTTTTCTCTATTTCTGGGGTTCTTCCCGGCGTGTGAATTTCAGCCACACCAAGCAGCTGATGTGGTTATTCCTCCTCACACTGGTGTGGGTGCTCATGCTGCCGATCGTGCCGGTGAGTATCTACATCGTCTTCCCGCTGTATTTCCTGTTTCTGCAGGTCATGCCGGATGTTCGGGGTATCATTGCGATTGTGGGTGCCACGTCGGTGGCGGTGGTCAGTCAGTACCCGGTGGGGTTGACCCTGGGTGGTGTCATGGGCCCGTCGGTGGCGGCACTGGTGACGATCGCCATTGACTACGCCTTCCGCACCCTCTGGAAGGTCAATAATGAGAAGCAGGTGCTGATTGATCAGCTGATTGAAACCCGTTCCCAGTTGGCGGAGACGGAACGCAGCGCCGGCATTGCGGAGGAGCGTCAGCGTATCGCCCATGAAATCCACGACACTGTCGCTCAGGGCCTCTCATCGATCCAGATGCTGCTCCATGTCGCGGAGCAGGAGATTCTGTCCAGCGGACTGGATGCGGATGGTGCCGCGGAATCGCCTCTGCACAAGATCCGCCTTGCACGCACCACCGCCTCGGATAATCTCAGCGAGGCCCGCGCCATGATCGCAGCCCTTCAACCTGCGGCACTATCCAAGACCTCCCTGGAAGGGGCGCTCCATAGGGTGACGGAGCCACTATTGGGCATCAATTTTGTCATCAATGTCGATGGTGATGAGCGGCAGCTCCCCATGAAGACGGAAGCCACGCTGCTCAGGATCGCCCAGGGCGCGATCGGCAACGTCGCAAAGCATTCTGAGGCGCGCAACTGCCATGTCACCTTGACCTATGACGTGGACGAGGTACGCCTCGACGTGGTTGATGATGGCGTGGGTTTCGACCCCGAGCAGGTCGCACGGCGCCCGGCAGGTCTGGGGCATATCGGTTTGAGTGCGCTGCGGCAGCGTGCGCAGGAACTCAACGGTGAGGTTGTGGTGGAGTCCGCCCATGGTCAGGGCACTGCCGTATCAGTCGCACTTCCTATCGAATTCTCAAACTAGAGTTAAGAGACGCTAAACTAAAGAATGACTCATCTGCTCTAATGACTGTTGAGGCATGCCCCGGCCACAATATGATCCGCGTGCTGCTCGCTGATGACCACGAGATCGTCAGGCTCGGACTCCGTGCCGTTCTGGAAAGCGCAGATGACATCGAAGTTGTAGGGGAAGTCTCCACCGCCGAGGCCGCCGTCCAGGCTGCCACCGCCGGAGGCATAGATGTGATCCTCATGGATCTCCGCTTCGGTCCCGGTGTCCAGGGCACCCAGGTATCCACAGGTGCCGATGCCACTGCCGCCATCAAACGCAACATTGAGAACCCGCCGAAGGTGCTGGTGGTGACCAACTACGACACCGATGCCGATATCCTCGGAGCGATTGAGGCAGGTGCCCTCGGCTACCTGCTCAAGGATGCCCCACCGAATGAACTCCTGGCCGCGGTGCGCTCCGCGGCGGAGGGGGACTCCACCCTCTCACCGATGGTGGCCAACCGACTCATGACCCGGGTCCGCACCCCGAAGACCTCGCTGACCCCACGTGAACTGGAGGTGCTCAAGCTGGTCGCCGGCGGTTCCTCCAATAGGGAGATCGGCCGGATACTGTTCCTCTCCGAGGCGACGGTGAAATCCCACCTGGTGCACATCTATGACAAGTTGGGGGTGCGTTCGCGTACCTCCGCGGTGGCCTCCGCGCGCGAGCAGGGCCTGCTGTAGAGCTCGTCCCTGCTCTCACAAACCAACACCTGGCCCCCGGAAAACCCTCTAATCCATGGGTTTTCCGTGCCAGGTGTTGTTCTCTGAGACATGCAGGGATCAGTGATCCAGTAGGCGGTCCTGAATCTGGTCAGAGACCTGCTGCAGATCACGCTCGATGGACTGGTGCGCACGCTGGCGCTGCTGAGGCGCCATGTATTCGGAGTTATCAACGGCGGCATCCAACTCGTCGAGGCGCTCCTTATCGCGCACACCCTGGATTCGGGCCTTCAGTGGCGCACCGTGACCGGCATACTTGGACAGCTGCTCCGAGGTGATACCGGCACGCCGGGCACGGCCCTGCACCAACTGATCACGGACTTCGGTGGACAGCCGGTATGCCAGGGGGAGCAGCAACGGGGTGAGCATGCGGGCGGTGCCGCTCCAGCGCTTGACATTGTTCTTGTTGAACTTCCCGGCCTTCTTTTCAGCCAGGAGCTGTTTGGCCATCTTCAGCTCATGCTTGCGACGTGACTTCAGCCCCTTCTTCTCCGCCTTGAGCAGATTATTTTCCTGCTGGGCAATGAGTTTCTCACGCTTGAGGTCAAGCTTGGCCTTGTTCTTGGCCTCGGTCTTCACCTTGGCTTCGGCTGCTTTGATCTCTGCCTTGGTCTTCGCCCGGGCGGAGCGGATCTTCTCGAAGATACCCATGTGCTTTCAACTCTTTCATCTGTCGGTAATTTATCGACTTTTCGATTCAACTTTACCCACGAATGTGCAATAAGCTCGTCTCATTGCGGGAAGGTGATGGAGAAGAATGCAATTTTATAGACTCACGCCAAGTGATCTGGTGGGCTGCAGGTACCGCCAGGTGCAGCGCCAACGATTTCCCGACATCGCCCCGTTGGAGGCATCGGTGCAGCGTAGAGCGCGTCGGGAGGTCGGCCTGACCTCGGTATTGGAGAAACTTCCCGTGCCCCCGCAGAAGCGCGGTCGGGTGCCTTTCATCCGCATCGATCTTGATCCCGCGGATGATTTTGCAGAGTTCGACACCCTGGAGGCGATCGCCGCGCAGGCGAATCTGATCACCGGTGCGGTGTTTGCCGGTGTGTGGGATGGCGTGGCCTGGGAGGTCGCCGCCGATATTCTGGTTCGTCAGGTGGACGGGACCTACCTTCCGGTGATGGTGAGCAACCACCGGGTAGCGCGTCCATCGCAACATGGGCAGATGTCGGCCATCGCCACCGCACGACTGGGGTTGGGGACGGCATTGCCGGTGAAGGCCCGCCTGCGTCATCACACCATTGACGGCTATCGCCTGGCGTTAGCTTTCCGCGGTTTGGAGGAAGCGGGGGTGGTGGGCGTCGATAAGCTCGGTGCGGTGATCGGGCAGGACCGTGACCGTGCCTACCTCATTGACGTGACACGCTACGCCCCGGCCGCGGAGCGGGCGCTACTGGCGGCACCCCCCGCCGGACCGCGCCGGGTCAAGGAATGCGCCAACTGCCGTTTCTGGGTGGAATGCGCGCCTGAACTGCGTCGCGCGGATGAGATCAGTCTATTCCTCTCCGGGGACCGGGCGGAACCGTACCGCGAGCGTGGCATTGCCACGACGCAGGAGCTTATCGACGCCAAACTCGGCGACATCTCACACATCGCCGAAGCCTGGCGTGCCGGTGTGCCGGTGCTCCGACGATCGGCCACCACGACCGCACCGCGTTTCGACGTGGAGATCGACGTTGACGTGGAGGCCTACCTGGATCTGGGGGCCTACCTCTGGGGCGCCTACGACGGGGAGGACTACCGGCCCTTCGTGATCTGGTCGGGATTGGGTGAATCCGCCGAGGGCGAGAACTTCGCTGAATTCTGGCGCTGGCTTATGTCCCGTCGGGATAAAGCCCGCCAGCATGGACAGACCTTCGCCGCCTTCTGCTATGCCAGTAACGGCGAGAACCACTGGATGTTGTCCACAGCCCGTCGCTTCCATGGTGAGGTTCCCGGTGTACCCGATGAGGAGGAGGTACGCCGGTTCATCGGATCAGATCAGTGGGTGGACATGTTCGCCGTGGCCCGCGGCCAGCTGGTGGGGCCCGGCGGGCTGGGACTGAAACAGTTGGCACCTGCTGCGGGATTCCACTGGGATGAAAAAGACTTCGCGGGCGAAGACAGCCTGCATGCCTTCCTCGTGGCCACCACCGGTGATGCCCCCGAGGCGGCGATGGCACGCGCCCAGCTGCTCAGCTACAACGG
>SMEN01000481.1_pt1 | contig 12284 bp, 10 predicted proteins | sample 2456271 | NCBI WGS metagenome assembly SMEN01 (sample SAMN10132593, study PRJNA489261) | soil metagenome | isolation source: day1 control-loamy sand soil ammended with raw manure from dairy cow... | place: USA | collected 2015-04-01 | reverse complement strand
GATGCCCGTGGGCAGTGGTTGACGCGTCAGATGGCGGATTCGCCTGCTGTGCCGGTGAAGGTTTATATGAGCGCCGGGGTGTTTGAGTCTTCAGGGTCGAGTCGGGATGTCAGCCTGGTGCAGGCGAATCGACATCTGGAGGATGTGCTTAGGGCACGAGGGTATGACGTGCGTTATGTGGAAAGTGCTACGGCACATGATTTTGTGGCTTGGCGGGATGCGTTGGCCTTGGGGTTGGAGTATTTGTTTGGGATTGAACAGGTTGACGTGCCGGTTCAGGAAAAGAAGTAGTGCTGCGGGTTCAGGTTGCTGGACCAGGGGCGCTGTTCAGATCGAGGCAGGCTCAGGCGGTGCTGTAAGGGATGTGCGTATGCTTTTGTCCGGAGTCTTTCGGTAGGGCGATAAAAAAGGGCGGAATATCCGCCCTTTTTTGTGCCCGGTTGTTTTGTTTAACCTTGGTCCAGCGTGGCACCGCCGTCGACTCGCAAGTCGGACAGGGTGATGTGGCTGGCGCGGTCCGAGAGCAGGAACAGGACGGCTTCGGCGATTTCTTCGGGGGTGGCGATTTTCTGCAGGGGGATGCCCAGGCGGTAGTGTTCGCCGGAACCTGCGATGACGGTTTCGCGTGAGCTGCCTTGTGCCCACATGGCTTGTTGCATGGGGGTGTCGGTGGAGCCGGGGGAGATGATGTTCACCCGGATGCCGTAGGGGGCCAGCTCCAGTCCCAGGCAGCGGCTAAGTTGGGTGACGGCGGCTTTGGAGGCGGCGTAGGCACCCATAGCGATGCGGGGGGTAGCCGCGGAGTTGGAGCTGACGTTGACGATGGCGCCTTGTTTGCGCTCGATCATGCCTTTGGCCACGTTGCGGCAGACGTTAAAGACACCGGTGGTGTTGATGGCGAAGGTGCGGTCCCATTGTTCGTTGCTCAGTTCGGTGATTCGTCCCATCTGGAGGACGCCCGCTACACAGGCCAGGCGCTGGATAGGGCCCAGTTTTTCCTGGCCTTGGGCGAGGGCCTGGTCTACGGCGTCTGATTGGCTGATGTCGACCAGGTGGCAGGAGACGCGGTCGCCGTAGCTGGACTGGCTCAGTTGGGCCAGGCCTTCTACGTCCAGATCCAGGGCGATGACGCGTGCGCCACGTTCCAGCAGTAGTCGGGTGACGGCCGCGCCGATGCCACGGGCTGCGCCCGTGACGGCGATACATTCACCTGCAAATTCTTGTGTGCTCATGTGTGTGTCCTGTTCAGGCCTGCAGGCTGTCCTGGATCTCGGCGCAGGTCAGGCTGACGCCGCAGCGTTGCGAGACGTGGCGGATGGCTTGGTGATGTTCTTCCAGCGAGAAGTCGGCCACCCCATCGATTGCCAGGAAGGGTTGCACGTCTTGCATGAAGGCTTCCAGTGCCGTGGTCATGCAGCCGATGTGGGCGTAGACGCCGGTGATGATCAACTGATCGCGGCCCAGTTCGCGCAATTGTTCACGCAGGTCCGAGCGCTGGAAAGCGCTGTAGCGCCATTTGGTCAGCATGATGTCGGTGTCGGCCGGTGCCAGTTCGGGCACGACGGCTTGCTGTTCATGAAATTCGGTGGCGGTCAGGCCTGGGCCCCAGAAGTCGTTCAGCAAAGCACGGTCTTTCTCGGGTTGCTCGGTAGGCTGGGCGGTGTAGAACACGGGAATCCCCAGCTTGTGGCAGATGTCGCGCAGGGTGGCGATGCGTTCGATCAGCATGGGGATAGGAGCCTGATTCATATCGTATTTCTGCAGAAAGTAGGTCTGCATATCGTGAATGAGCAAGGCGGCACGATTTGCCTGGGGGCGCCAATTGACGCGGTTGGCTACGGGGGTTTGAGGCAGCTCGTAGCTGGGCAGCGCGTGAATGGTCATAAGTCGTGTCTCCGTTAAAGGGTTATGTTTTGCGCCAGACCCAGTGAGTTGATCAGGGTCATGAGTTTATTGCCGGTTTCCTGGCGTTCCAAGGCAGGGACGGAGCCGTCCACAATGCCGGCACCAGCCGATAAGGTCAGGCCCCGCTGGGTGTAGTGGCCGCAGCGGATGGCTACGGCCCATTCGCCGTTACCCTCGTGGTCGTTCCAACCTATGGCGCCCGCAAAGTAGCCGCGGTCAAAGACTTCAGTCGCTTCGATAGCTTGCATGGCGGGCTGGGTAGGCAGGCCGCAGACGGCTGGCGTGGGGTGCATGGCCAGTGCCAGCTCCAAAGAGGTGACGGATGGCTCGCGCAAACGGCCGCTGATACGAGTGGACAGGTGCCACAGATTGGCGGTGCTGGTCAGGCTGGGGCCATCAGGCACTTCCAGGGAGTCGCAGAACTGGGACAGGATGCGCACCACGTCCTGGATCACGTAGGCGTGTTCGCGCAGGTCTTTGTTGGAGGCCATCAAACCTTCGGCACTGGCCTGATCGCGTTGCGGGTCGGCAAAGCGCGGGGCTGTGCCAGCCAAGGGGTTTACGGTGACCAGATCGCCCTGACGGCGTACCAGCAGTTCGGGGCTGGCACCAAAAAACAGGTCCGGGTCTTGCGTATTGCCGCCCGGCAAGGGCAGGGCATAGGTATAACCAGCAGGATTGCTGTGGAGCATATTGCTCAACACAGTCTGACGGTCCAGCGCTTCGTTCAGCGTGATGGTGACAGTACGGGCCATCACGGTTTTGGAAATGTTCTGTTCGCGCATTGTCGCCAGAATGCGGCTGACGCTGTCTTCGTAACCTTCGCCGTCAGGCAACAGGCTTTGGCTGGCAATGGTATTGCCGGATTTAGCCAGCGGGGGACGCTGGACCGGACGCAGTAATACGGGATCGCGTCGGTATTCTTTGGGGACGCGCAAATAGGCTTCGCGGGCCGGGTTAAAGGGAATGACACCCAGCAACAGGGGTGTGTCCTGACCTTCTTGTGTGGCTTGCGACAGCAAGGTCCGGGCATCCGCCAGCAATTGTCCTTGGGCATTATGGGTATGCCGCTCCAGTGCCGTGCCGTGTGCCATCAAACTGATAGTGGGAGAGGCAAATACGCTGCTGTCGGCCTGGTAATGCTTTAACCATTCTTCAATGGTGGCATGGCGGACTTGGTCGTCGATACGGCTGTTCATAGGAGTCCTTTTTAAGGGCAAGGGTTTTGCCGTTGCGCCCCTTTTTATGAAAGGGGCGCAACGGGCACTTACTTCAGGTGAATACGTGTGATGCGGTCGGCAGTCTGGTCATCCTTACCTTTGGATTTGTTGACCAGATAGGCATTGCCTTCGCCATCCAGGGACACGTGGTTGGGGAAGCTGCCACCATCCAGGTTGGCAACGATTTCGCCTTTACCGTTCACCGCGGTCAGGGTGCCGGCACCACGGGAAGCTGCGTAAGCCAGGGAAGTCTTGGGATCGAAGACCACGTTCAGGGCGCCTGCGCCGATCTTGATGTCGTGCTGAATGGCACCGTCTTTGGCGCTCATGATCAGCAGGTTGTCGCTGCCTTGGGCGACTACATAAACTTGGTCATTTTTGCTGTCCACCGACACGCCGGCCAGGCCACGTGCGCCGGGTACGGGGAACACGGTTTGAGCGTTGTCGTTTTTCAGATCAACAATAATCAGTTCGTTGGTGCTGGCGCTGACGGTGTACAGACGGTCTTTTTCAGCGTCCAGGATCAAGCTCATGGTGCCAGGCTTGTTGCGGGTTTTCGATTGCAGTTCAATCGGGTCCAGCTGAGTCAGCTTTTTGGTGTCGAACACGGCCAGGGTGTCAGCGCCGGGCGAGGATACGTAGGCACGGTTGGTTTTTTCGTCCACAACGACATCACGCGGGTGGCTGACGACGTCGTTCTCAAATTGCTTGACCAGTTTCAGGTCTTTTTGGCTGTACACAGCAATGGAGTTGCTGCGGGTGTTGGTGACCCAGACATTACCTTGCTTGTCGTCCACGTCTACACCGTAAACGGCTTGAACCTGACCATCGTCACGGCCTTTTTGGGCTGCAGGCGTCACGCTGGCTTCAACGGCCAAGGTTTGGGCGTTGACTTTGACCAACTGGGATTGCTTGACGGGTGGGCGGCCCACGGCGGAGGTCACGAACAGCGCTTTGTTCTTGGGGCTGTAAGCACTTTGGTACAAGCCGGGCACCAGGTGCTGGGATTGCAGCTCGAACTTGTCTTGGCCGCTCAGTTCAACTTTAGGGGAAACCTTCAGGTTGAAGATACCGGCTGTAGAAGGCTTGCTGACCTGCATGACCACGGGGTGCACACCGACGGCGGCGTCAGCAGGGATGGCAACGGTAGTGCTCAGATTGCCTTCTTTATCGGCGACCAGGGCGGTAGGAGTCAACGTATGACCATTTTGCAGCAGGATGACTTCCTGGCCGGGGGTGAAACCACGGCCTGCCAGCTGGGCTTGTGCGCCTGCATAGACCACGCCAGCGGCATTCAGGGAACCGCGAAAGTCAGCATCTGGCTGGTCAAAGGCAGGGGCAGCAAAGGCATTGGCCAGGGACAGGGACAAGACGGCTGCGCTCAGGCCGGCCTTACGCAGCAAGGCTGCAGGGGTACGGCGAATGCAATTGACATTGATTAGCATCTTTTAATCCTAAATAAAGGTTCGGTCGACAAGATGGTCCAGGTAGGAGATCTTTCTACAGGTGTGCAGCAGGCGTGGGTGGAACAAAATCGAGATGTCAGGCATGAGGAGGGCCATCCTGTTTACTGGCCGAACGCAGGCCTTGATTGAAAATTCCGAAACCACCCGCCACGGCCGCACAGGCCAAACCACCCACGGCCACGGCCACGGCTGGGCTGAGCAGGCGGGACAAGTAGCCCATTTGCATATTGCCCAGGGCTTGGCCCAGGGAATACTGCGTCATCCACAGGCTGGAGACGCGGCCCAGCAGGTGGTCCGGTGTGTGGTGTTGAACCAGCGCCATGCGCATGATTTTGGAAATGGTATCGGCAGCGCCCATGATGGCCAGGCAGATCAGGGCCCACCACAAGGTGGGTTGCAAGGACAAGGCGGCAACGGCCAGGCCCCAGATCAGTACAGCAAGCACAATCGCCGCGCCGGGGCGGGAAACCTGGCGGCACCAGCCACTGGACAGGGCCGCCAACGTTGCGCCCACGGCGGGGGCTGCATAGAGATAGCCGGTGGCGGTCGCCCCCATTTTCAAAATGGTGTCACCCCATTCGGGCATCAGGGCTAAAGGTGTCGCCAGAATCAAGGCGGCCAGATCGATCAGCAACAAGGCACGTAGCAAAGGGTGGCTGGCGACAAAGGCCAGACCATCGCGCAGGGATTGGAAGGCGTTTGTTTGCGGCTGTTTACCGGCCTGGGGAGGCAGCGGTGGCAGGGCACGCAGCAGAAAGGGGGTGACGATGACACCGCACAGCACGATGACGTAGCAAAAAACCAGGCCGGGGCCGGCGATCAGCACGCCAGCTAGTGCGGGGCCAATGATGCCGCCCAACTGCATCGCCAAACCGGATAGGGCAGCGGCAGCAGCCAGCTTGTCGCGCCCCACCAGGGCGGGGGTGGCCGACATCATGGCCGGGACGCTGATCCCGCCGGCAGCGCCACCAATAGCGGCGGCCACGTAGATCAGCCAGACCTGGGGGTTGGGCAGCAAAGTATTGATCAGGAACAGCACCACGCTGATGATGTAGACGCTGCGCGACCAGACCATCAAGCTACGTCTGTCCATACGGTCAGATAAAACACCACCCACAATCAATGCCAACACCATGGGCGTAGCCATGGACACGTTCAGGAAGGCAACGGCCACACTGGATTTGGTCAGTTCATACAGTTGCACGCTGGCGGCCACCATCAGCATGCCGGTGACCAGTACGGTGGCGGCGCGAGCGAAGTAGGCAAAGCGGAATGCCCGGCTTTCGATCAGCGGTGAAATATCCAGGAAGAAACGTCTTACAGACATGGCTTATACATTGAGTTCGGGTTGGGCTTGTGCCTGTTCGGCAAAAGCCATGGCCGAGTCCATTAGCGGGGCCATGATGGCCACGGCTTCAGTACCGGTCAAATGAGCGTGCAAAGAGGCAATATCGTGTACATCCAGCTGCCCTGCGTAGGGCTTCCACAAATCGGGATGCAATTGTGTACCTGCGTGATCCAGGGCTGCGCGGAAATACAGCATGGGGCCGTCATACGCGTGATGCTCGTACAGACGTACTAGACGGTTATTGTTTTCTACCACCTGGAACACGCTGTCCAGACGCGTGTCAGGCAGCTCGGCCAGCGGGTGCGCGCTGCGCTTGAGGAAGTCCACCACACCATGCCGGGTCAGGGATACATCGGGCAAGCTGTCTGGGTCGTGGCCGGCAATATGCAGCAGTGCCTTGTAGATGGCATTGGGCTCGGGGGCTGGTTCATTACGCCAGGCGTCGCTAGGATAAGCGTCCAGTAGAGACAACATACCGACCAGTTGCCCGCGACGGCGCAGTTCGACGGCCATTGCCTGAGCAATAATGCCGCCCACCGACCAGCCCGCCAGATGGTAGGGGCCGTGGGGCTGCACCTGCTCGATACGGTCTACATAAACCTTGGCCATCGCATCCAGACTGCCATCCAGACTCTGCGAGGCGTCAGACAGCACACTGGCTTGCAAACCATAGACGGCACGGCCTGGTGGTAGGTGACGCGCCAGGGCTCCATAGCACCAGGACAGGCCTCCGGCAGGGTGGATGACGAACAGCGCAGGCTGATCATTCTGTGCCGGGCGTAAAGTGATGATGGGACCAAAGCCATCGGCCGCCGTACTTCCTGCCTGATCCAGATGTTTGGCCAGACGGGCAATGGTGGGAAATTCAAAAATAGTGCCAATCGAGACGGCTTGGTCGCGCGCCTCTCGCAGCATCAACGCCAGCTTGGCGGCCAGTAAGGAATGTCCGCCCAGGGCGAAAAAGTCGTCATCAGCGTAAAACATGTCGCTGCTTTCCAACACGGTGGCGAAAGCGGCGGCGATTTGTTGTTGGGTCGCGCCTTCCAGCGGCAAACCCGCCGAACGTGCGTGCAGGGCAGGTACAGGCAAGGCCTTGCGGTCCAGCTTACCGTTGGCGGTAACGGGTAAGGCGTCCAAGCTGATCCAGGCGCTGGGCACCATATACGACGGCAAGTGTTCGCCTATATAGGCGGCTAGGGTGTTGTCATTGCACTGGCTGCCTGCTTGCGGCACCCAATAGGCCACGATGGCCATTTGACCGGGTACATCTTCACGGGCAATAACGGCGACGTGGGCCACCTCGGGATGGCGAGCCAGCAAAGCTTCAATTTCGCCCAGCTCGATACGTTGACCGCGTAGCTTGATCTGGTGGTCGGAGCGGCCCAGGAAAATAACGGCCCCATCGTCGCGCCAGCGGGCCACATCGCCCGTGGCGTACATGCGGTCGCCATGCAGGGCGTAGGGATCGGGCACAAAGCGCTCTGCCGTCAGGTCCGGGCGGCCCCAGTAACCTTGCGCCAATTGACGGCCCGCCAGGTATAGATGGCCGGCCACACCGGGCGGCACGGGCTGCAACTGTTCGTCCAGAATGTACAGGGCGGTGTTCCACACGGGGAAACCGATGGGTACAGGCTGGGACTTATCGTCACGCGACGCAGGCCAGTAGGACACATCCACGGCGGCTTCGGTGGGGCCGTACAGATTGTGCAGCTCGGCGTTCAGCAGGGAGTGGAAGCGGTCGCGGGTAGCCGCCGACAGTTCTTCACCACTGCAAAATACTAGACGTGGTGTCAGTCCGCGAACGGCGGGCTCGTCCAGAAAAGCGGACAGCATAGAGGGTACAAAGTGCAGCACCGTGATGTTCTGATCGCGCATCAGGCGGGCGATATGGGCCGGGTCGCGGTGAGCCTGTGGGGGAGCCACGACCAAGGTCGCACCCGACAGGAACGGCAGGAAGAACTCCCAGACCGACACATCGAAGGTGGCCGGGGTTTTTTGCAGAATGCGGTCACCGGCAGCAATGCCGTAATGTGTTTGCATCCACACCAGACGGTTGACGATGGCGTCGTGGTTGAGCAGCACGCCTTTGGGTGTACCGGTCGAGCCGGAGGTGTAGATCAGGTAAGACGGGTCATGTGGTCCGGCGGCTGCCCAGGCTTCTGCGCTGCAGGCCCGTTCAGGCTGGGGGACCAGCAGTGTGGCGTTCAGGGTGCAATCGGCTTGGCCGACCAGCAAACGTGGCTGGGCCACGCCCAGAATCTTGTTCAAACGCTCGGTGGGCTGATCCAGATCCAGAGGCAGATACGCGGCGCCAGCACGGTGAACGGCCAGCAAGGACAGCACCAAGTTCAGTGAACGGGGCAGGGCGACGGCCACAATATCGCCCGTTTGTACGCCTGCCAGACGCAGCTGCGCGGCCAGATTGGCCGTTTGCTCGTTGATCTGGGCATAGCTGAGCGTTTGGCCTTCAAATTCCAGGCCGTTTTGTTCTGGGTGGGCTTGTAGCTGGGCGTGGATCAGGGCCCACAGCGTAGTCTCGGGAACCGGATGCGCTGTCTGGTTAACGGTCTCTATCCAGTGATGGTGCTCCGCCTCAGTCAGCGTAGGCACGGCTGACAAGGTGTCGGCTTGCAACGCGCGCAGCAGGAATTGTTCCAGACGCAGCAGGTGGGTCTGGATGTGCTCTTCGGTGTACAGGCGAGGGTTGGCCTCTACTTCCAGACGCAAACCGCCCGCATCGGGCTGGGCGCGGAAGGTGAAGTTCAGGTCTTCTACCGGGCCTGCGCACAGCACCGTCTGGCTGGCCGTCAGGCCCGCTTGTTCGTAGGGCGCGTCAAAGGGCAGCACGTTGATAATGGGACCATGCAGCCTGCGCATGCCGCCCAGCAGGCCCAGATCACGGCGCAGTTGTTCGCTGCGATAGCGGCCATGACGGCGGGCTTGGCGCAGTGCCTTGGAAACCTGGATCAGGTATTGATTTAACGACTGCGACTCGTCAATCTGCAAACGTAGTGGAGCCACGTTCATAACGGTAGACACGATACGGGCACTGATATGGCCCAGGCGTCCCATCCAGGGCACACCGACCGTGCATTCGTCCTGGCGGGTGTGGCGGCGCACATAGGCCGCGGTCAGACCTGTCAGGATGTCTGGCCAGCTGATATCGGTGCTTTGAGCCAGCGTTTGCAAGCGCTCGGTGAGCTCAGACTTGACGGCGCTGCGTGCCAGCAGGAAGTGATGATCGCTTAAAGCCTGAGATTCACTCAGGCTTTGGGCGGGTTCTGCATTGCTTAAGGTGTCTAGCCAGAACTGTCTGTCCTTGCTGCGGCGCTCGCTGTCCCGATAGCTTTGGTCGTCATCCTGCAAGAGGGTGAACGATTCCAGCGCATGCCCATGATCTCCACAACCGCTCAACAAGGCTTTGTAGAGCTTGACCACTCGTGTCTCGATCAGCGCCATGCCATAGCCGTCAGCGGCTAGGTGATGAATACGTTGATACCAAAGGTGATGCGTGGGCCCCAGCACAAACAGAATATGGCGTGCCAAGGGCGCAAGGGTCGGGTCCAGCGGCGTGCGCAGGTCGGCCATCAGCAGCGTTTGAGCTTGTTCGGCACCGTCAGCGTGGGCGGACAGGTCAATAATCTCCAGCTGAATAGGCTCTTGCGGGCGCAGGTACTGGGCAGGGCCGTCGGGCGTATCCACCATGCGCAAGGTGAGGGCCTCGGCCTCGGTCAGCGTCAGCGTGATGGCTTGTGCAAACAGGGCTGTGTCCAGCGCTGAATGGATATGCGTGCAGTGCCCGGTATTGAAAATCGGGTTAAGCGGGTCCAAACGCTGGGCGTACCAAAGACCTTCTTGTGCTTCGGTCAGGGGGCGCAATGGCAGTTCGGAAGAAGAGCTAAACATAAGCGTGTTGCAGTAAAAGAATCAGCGGCCGTTCTGTTGGGCACGCTCGATCAGCGACCACCACTGGCCCAGGGTGACGACCGAGGCCATCTCAGAAAACTCGATAGGCGCGCCCGCTTCACGCCAGCGGGTGGCCAGGGTCATGACACGCATGGAGTCCAGACCCAGGTCGATCAGATTGTCGTCGTCCAGGATGTCCTGGGGATCTTCATGCAGCATGGCGGCAATGTCTTGCCGCATGCGTTCTAAGGTAAGTGCAGTACTCATGATGATTCTTGGGTCGTGTTTTCTAGTTGCTCGCGCAGCTGAGCGCGCAGTTCTTTGCGGCTGATCTTCAAGGCTGCCGTTTCCATGAAACGGTCTACAAAGACGATCTGGTCCGGCACTTTGAAGTCGGCCAGCCCACGGCTGCGTATCCATTTCTTCAGTTCAATGGAGCGAGGCTTGTCATCCTTGGGGATGATGAACGCGCAGCTGCGCTCGCCCAAGAACTCGTCAGGCACCGAAACTACGGCGGCATCAAAGACCTGCGGGTGAGCCAGCAGATGGTCTTCAATTTCTTCGGCGGAGATTTTCTCGCCAGCGCGGTTGATGTGGTCGGTGGCCCGGCCCTGAACCATTAAATAGCCTTCAGGCGTCATGCGTACCACGTCGCCCGTGCGGTAAAAACCGTCCTCGGTAAAGGAGCGGGCATTGGCCGATGGGTTGTTGTGATAGGCGCGGATGGTGTAGGGGCCGCGCGTCAGCAGGTAACCGGTCTCGCCAGGGGCGACCGGGTTGCCGTTATCGTCCACGATCAGGATTTCATCGTCCGGGCTGATCGGGCGGCCTTGGGTATGGATGATGGTGTCTTCCGGGTCGTCCAGACGGGTGTAGTTGACTAGGCCTTCCGCCATGCCAAACACCTGCTGCAAGGTCACGCCCAAAGTGGGGCGTACGCGCTTGGCGGCTTCCGAGTTCAGTTTGGCACCGCCAACCTGAATTACTTGCAGGGTGTCCAGTTTGGCGCTGGTTTTGGTGGCGGCATCCATCCATAGCATCAGCAAGGGAGGCACCAGGCTGGTGTCGGTCACGCCTTCGCGCTCGATCAGCTCAAAGCAGACGTCCGGGCTGGGCGCAGGGCTAAGAACCACTTTGGCTCCGACGTACAGCGCACCTAGAAAACCGGGCGAGCTCATAGGGAAGTTGTGCGCAATGGGCAAAGCGCCCAGGAATACGCTGTTCTCGTCCAGGCCCGCAATCTTGGCGCTTTCGCGCAAGGTGTAGATGTAGTCGTCGTGCGTGCGGGGCAGCCGACACGGGCACATCGACATTCGCGGCGCTGCTTTGCAACTGGGCCAGCGAGGTGAATTCTTGGGCATCGCCCACGATGTAAACCTGTTCTATTTGCGGGCAGCGTTCACGCAGTTCGCGTACCAGGGGCAGGTAGTCAAAACCGGCGTGCGTATCCACGCCAATATAGGCGCGTGCGTCGGCGGTACTGGCAAAGTGCTCCACTTCGGTGATGCGGTGTGCGGGCAGCACGTACACGGGCAAGAGACCGGCACGGAACAGACCAAAGATCACACTGACAAATTCAGGGATATTGGGCAGGTGTACCAGGACGCGGTCGCCTTTGCGCAGACCGGCTTGCAGCAGGCCTGCCGCGATCTGGCTGGCGTACTGATCCAACGCGCCATAGGTCCAGCGCTGCTTGCCGCCAACGACTGCTTCTCGTTCCGGGTGGTGTTGCGCGCGTGTGTGCAGCAAGGCACCAAAGGTTTCCCCTTGCCAGTGTCCAGCATCGCGATATCGCTGAGCAAAAGCGTCAGGCCAAATTTGTTCAACAGGAATAGATTTCATCATGGTAATGAGAACTATTACATAAATAAGTAGGCTTGTCAGATTTACTCATGGTCGGTCAGCTTGGCGTCAGGTAGTTGAACACTGTCTAGAAAGCTGACTTTCCGGGGAGCAAAGGCCGTGTTCAGACAGACGGCAGCGGCATAGTTTTCCGCTGGCCGGTGACTGTGCACCACCAAACCTTGCAAGATGGGATGGGGGGATTGTACGGTGCATCCGCGATCTGGATGACCGTCCAAGGATAATTCTTGAGGCTGGATATGAAAACCCGTGCCCGCGTGTTTCAAGGCGGCTTCTTTGCCGCACCACAGCGCATAAAAGTCCAGATCGCTCTTTAGCCAAGTGCGCTCAGAAGCCACGCTGCAATGTTCCAACAAACCCGGTTTGACGGGCAGACGCATGGCTTCAATGTCCACGCCCAGGTTTTGATCGGCGATACCCAGCAGTACGCGTTCGCCGCTATGAGACAGGCTGAAGTGCAGATCGGTATCGTCCAAGTCCAATACGGGCTTGCCATGCTCCAGATTCTTGATGGGCACACCTTGTGGCGTACAGCCTAGCAAGGGAGCCAGAAAATGACGCAGGGCACCATGGGCC
>SMEN01000843.1_pt1 | contig 12285 bp, 14 predicted proteins | sample 2456271 | NCBI WGS metagenome assembly SMEN01 (sample SAMN10132593, study PRJNA489261) | soil metagenome | isolation source: day1 control-loamy sand soil ammended with raw manure from dairy cow... | place: USA | collected 2015-04-01 | reverse complement strand
ATAAATTCACAGAATTAGGTCGCCCTCATACCCAAGTTGTCTCTTAAATTTGAGTAGCTTAAGGGAACTCAGCCTTTCAAACCTTTATGCAACAAAGCCTTTAAGAACTAAATCATTAAATCTCGTGGAGGAATAAAACCTGTCATGAAAAAATTACGCTCAGAATCCAAGCAACGTATTATTGATGTGGCTTTTGAGAATTTTGTCTTGAATGGTTATGAAGGAGCATCTTTAAGTACGATTGCCGAGGCTGTTGGTATTCGCAAAGCTTCAATTTATACCCATTTTAAAAGTAAAGATGCTCTTTTTTCTGAACTTTTAGAGGATGCTTTAAATATTGAGTGTTTGTATTTAGAGGCATGCTTTCATACATCTTCAGAAAACCAGCTTCCTGGAGAGTCTTATTTATGTAAAATCAAATTAAGATATGAAAATGCCATTACCTATCAATTTCTTACTCGTATGGCGTATGTGCCACCGAGTCATTTGGTAAAGCAGGTTCAATCTACGTATCAACATTATATTGAACAGCTAATTCAACTATATAGAGTCGAATTGGTGCAAGTGATTAATGATCCACAAGATCAAGAAATGTATACAGATGCGTATTTAGGAATATTGGATAGTTTGAATGTTGAGCTTCTTTATGATGGATGCAGGTATCAACGTCGCTTACATGCGATGCTATGTTTATATCGGCAGAGTATGCAAAACATCTAAAGTGTCTATGTTCTCACCAATCAAAATGTCTGGTTTATGATGGTTTTCACCATCATGGACTGGATTTAAAACAGTTCGAGATCATCGTATTACCCAGATTCGTGCTGCTGAAACCCTGAGTCGTTCCACCCGTCAAATTACCCGGTGATTGCAGCAGCTCAATCAAGCTGGTGTTTCAGGTATGGTACATGCCAGTCGTGGTCAACCTGACCATCATCGGCATCATCGCCATTATGAGCGGTTAAAATCGCAATGGCTTTCTACTTCGGAATAACCGCCCTATTCATGGGCCTTTGGAGTATTTATTTAATCATCAATCTCTTATGTGAAATCTCATGCTTAGAACCCAGGTAGAACTCTCCTAGATAAATAAATGAGCTAATTAAGCAGTATATTCGAATCATTATTTGAGCCGAATATATGCTATATTCAACTCATCTGAGATTTTTAGAGAAAGATTGCAAATGCAGCAATGGATTTGGCAAGCCCAAAACTGGACAAATTTCACATGGCAAGATTCGATTATCTTACCTAAAACCAGACAGATACATCAAAAAATAGGGATTCTTCTGGGTCAAAGTCAGTATGATCTAGCAAAAGAACAATTCACTCTAGATACTCTACTTGCCAATCTTGTTGCTTCATCAGCAATTGAAAATGAAACCATCAATGTTTTTTCATTACGATCATCTCTAGCTCAACGCTTGGGTGTCACTCTTGAACAGCCCTATCCAAGCTCAGATCGGTCAGAAGGTTTGGCCAATATCATGCTAGATGCACTTAACGATGTTAAGCAACCACTGACGGCTGCGCGTCTCGCACAATGGCATCGTTGGCTTTTCAATGATCCAGACTGGACAATGCAACGTTTACGGATTGGTCAACTTAGGGGGTCAGAGCCTATGCAGGTCGTTTCAGGGCGATTGGATTACCCTAAAGTTCATTTTGAAGCACCTCCAAGAAACGGCTTAGAAGACCACTTAAATGCCTTCATAGCGTGGTTCAATCAGAGTCTGAATGATTCATTGCTTGATCCTCTGTTACGTGCAGGTATTACCCATTTATGGTTTGTTACTCTGCATCCTTTTGATGATGGTAATGGTCGTATTACACGTATACTTACAGACCTTGCCCTAGCTCAAATGGATGAACAGAGTATCCGTTTGTATGCAATGTCTACTGCGATATTAAATAAACGTAAAAGTTACTATGAGATATTAGAACAAACCCAAAAAAATGATTCTAATATCACTGATTGGCTGATTTGGTTTCTAGACACATTGAATGATAGCCTTGAAAAAACCTTAGTGCAGATCAGTCGAACATTGTTTAAAAGCCAGTTTTGGCATAAATATTCAAATTTAGCGCTGAGTGAAGAACAACGCAAAGTTCTAAATCGTTTATTAGACGGCGGAGAAAATGGTTTTGAACATGGTATTAGTGCTTCACAATATCAAAAGGTTGCCAAAGTCAGTAAGGCAACAGCCACGCGCCATTTATCAGACTTGCTTGAGAAAGAATGTATCGTCAAATTGGAAGGTGGTGGACGTAATACACGCTATCAGATCAATACGCAGTTATAGAGATGCTCAGCAATCAAAAACATGCTGTATTAAATATACGTATTTATTCACTTTTATTTATTTATTCAGAAAATATCAAAATTACTGCTATATAGCGTCATGATACAAGTTCCTATAAATTAAATTCATAAATTTCAAATATTTAATTTATAGGAAAAAGGACTAAATTTAGCTCATTTTCTATTTAACATTTATATTCATATTTTTTTCAAAATTCATTACTTATTTTCGTATATGTTTCAACGTAGCTTAAAGACATTCATTTATAGGTGTCTTTATGTCTTATCTCATTGCCAAGCATACACATGTCATTGAACATGATAGTGAAGCGATTTATGCAGCTTATCATGTTGCTGATTTTGCACTCAGCGGTCGTAACCAGCGTGATCAAAATCGTGAATTACCTTTTGCAGAAGTGAATTTGTTTAGTCAAAAAGGCTTAGGAGGAATTCGCATTCCACGCGAGTTCGGTGGTGCCTTTGTGTCGAATAAAAGCTTGGCACAGGTGTTTCGTATTATTAATAAGGCGGATTCAAGCTTAGGGCAAATTCCGCAGAACCAGATTGCGCTATTGAACATGATTAATATCATGGGTTCACAACAACAAAAAACATTTGTATTTAACGAAATATTACATGGCAAGCGTCTCGCCAATGGTGGCCCTGAGCGCAATACCAAAGACAGCAAAACCCTAAATACCCGCTTATCGATCGAAAATGAGCGTTACTTTGTCACGGGAGAAAAATTCTATTCAACCGGTAGTAGTTTTGCTGACTGGCTGGCAATTAAAGCGATTCATCCGGAAGGACATGTGGTGCTCACGCTAGTCGAACGATCACAACCAGGTCTTGAAGTGATTGATAACTGGAATGGTTTTGGACAGCGCACCACTTCAAGTGGCACGGTCAAATTAGACCATGTCGAGGTTAATCCCCTACTCATTTTTGATGAGCGTTTATTGGCAAATCAACCGAATTATCGCGGGGCATTTTCACAACTCATGCAAGTGGCGATTGATGTCGGGATTGCTGAAGCTGCCCTTGCAGACACCATTTCTGCAGTCAAACAAGCACGCCCCATCATTGATTCAGGTTTAGACAAAGCCAGCTTCGAACATTACACCCTGCAAGAAGTAGGCAAATCGATTGTGCTGCTTGATGCTGCGATTTTATTGCTTGATGAAGCAGCTGAATATTTAGATGAACTCGATCAACTTACCCAGGTCACTGAACAACAAGCCGCGTTAGCCTCAATTCGTGTCGCAGAAGCAAAAGTTTATGCCAATGATGCGGCATTACACATTTCAGAAAAACTCCTGGAACTCGGTGGCAGCCGCGCAAGTTTGCAGCAGCATAATTATGACCAGCACTGGCGTAATGCACGTGTACACACCTTACATGATCCAATTCGCTGGAAATTACATGCTCTAGGTGACTATTACCTCAACAATACCCTTCCTGCCCGCCATGCTTGGATTTAAGGATCGCGTCATGACATCGTATCAAAAAAATATTTACCTACAGCAAAATCAGCCTATTCATGTGATTCATTCGGATGCTGAGGCATTAGCGATTGCAAAAAAACTTGCGGCCCAGTTTAAAGAAAACGCTATTCAACGTGATGCTGACCGAATTTTGCCGTTTGAGGAAATTGAAGCCTATAGCCAATCAGGTTTATGGGCCATCACCGTGCCGAAAGAATACGGCGGCGCTGATGTATCCAGTTATACCGTTGCGCAAGTGATTGCACTGATGAGTGGTGTGGATGGTTCAATCGGACAGATTCCTCAAAACCACTTTTATGCCTTAGAAGTGTTACGCAATACCGGTACACCCGCACAAAAACAAAAGTTCTATGGCGAAGTTTTAAAAGGTGCACGTTTTGGCAATGCGCTTGCAGAGTTCAAAACCAAAAATTCTACACAAAAACAGACCATATTACGTAAAACCGAACACGGCTATGACATTTCCGGTGAAAAATTTTATTGTACCGGTAGTTTGTTTGCACACCGCATTCCAACATTGGTCAAAGATGAACACCACCGTGAATTTCTGGTCTTTGTACCACGCGACAGCCCAGGACTAGACATCACCGATGACTGGACTGGTTTTGGTCAAAAAACCACAGGCAGTGGCTCAGTCAAATTTCATCAAGTGCAAGTCAATGCAGAAGATATTGTCCCATTTGATGTGGCATTCTCATCACCTACACTGGTTGGTCCGTTTGCGCAAATGATGCATGCTGCGATTGAAACCGGCATTGCCCGTGCAGCCTTCGAAGAAACATTAATTCGTGTACGCCAAGCACGTCCTTGGATTGACTCAAAGGTCGATGTAGCGACAGATGATCCGCTGACCAAATTCGAACTGGGTCGTTTAATTGCCGATGTCCGTGCCAGTGAAGTCCTGCTTAAACAGGCCGCTCGTTCGATTGATGCGGCCAAACCTTCACCGACCCAAGAGAACATCGCTAAAGCTTCTTTAGATGTTGCCAAAGTGCGTGCGCATAGCACTGAAACCGCTTTAAAAGTCTCATCAAAACTGATTGAACTTGCTGGCAGCCGTGGCAGCCAACGTGAAGATGGCTTGGATCGTTTTTGGCGTAATGCGCGGGTACACACCCTGCATGATGCATCCCGTTGGAAATATTACTTTATTGCCAACTATGCCGTGAATGCCGTACTGCCACCACGCCGAGGAACGCTCTAATGTCGCATCATTTATCAGTAAATCCTGCAAAAAAAATACTGCTGAATGCCTTTGACATGAACTGTGTCGGGCATATTAACCATGGTTTATGGGCACATCCTAATGATCAATCCCATCGCTTTAATGAACTCAGCTATTGGACTGATTTAGCCAAGACCCTGGAGGGTGGTTTATTCGACGGGTTATTTATTGCAGACATCACCGGTAGCTATGATGTCTATCAGAATAATTTAGACCTGACCTTAAAAGAATCGATTCAGTTACCCAGCCATGATCCAACCACACTGGTTTCTGCCATGGCAGCGGTGACTCAGCACCTAGGCTTTGGGATTACCGTTAATTTAAGCTATGAGTCGCCTTATCAATTTGCCCGTCGTTTTGCCAGTCTCGACCATTTAAGCCAAGGTCGGATGGGTTGGAACATTGTCACCGGTTATTTAGACAGTGCCGCACGCTTGGTCGGTCAACACAGCTTACAAGAACACGATACGCGTTATGAACAAGCCGAAGAATTCTTAGAACTCTGCTATCAGTTTTGGGAAGGCTCATGGGAAGATGAGGCAATTCAAAAAGATAAGATCAATCGTATTTTTACCGACCCACGCAAAGTGCATGCAATTCATCACCAAGGCCAATTTTATCAAAGCCAGGGTGTGTTCCAGGTGGCACCGTCTATTCAGCGCACCCCTGTATTATTTCAAGCCGGTGCTTCACCTCGTGGTTTAGCTTTTGCAACGCAGCATGCTGAAGCCCTATTTATTGGTGCAGACACGGCTGAAAAAGTGAAAGCCCAAGTCGCCAGAATTCGTGAGCTGGCCACACAACAAGGCCGTAATCCTGAAGCATTCAAACTGTTTGTGGGTATCACCGTGGTTTGTGCTGAAACGGATGCGCTCGCTGAAGAAAAATTGGCGGATTATATTCACTATGCCAGCCCTGAAGCGGGTCTGGCGCATTATTCAAGTTCAGTCGGTATCGATTTATCTCAGTTTGCACCTGACGAGCCAATTCCTTACCAAAAAAGTAACAGCATTGTCTCGGTCAACAATAAATTTAAAGAGCAAAGCATCACCCGTAATGATCTTGGCAAACAGCACATTTTAGGTGGACGTTATCCAATTTTTGTTGGTAGCGGTGCCCATGTTGCCGAGCAATTGATTCAATACTTGGATGACACCGGCATCGATGGTTTTAATCTGACCCGTACCGTTGCGCCTGAATCACATCAAGATTTTATCCGTTATGTCATTCCGGAATTGCAACAGCGTGGTCGTTATAAAACCGCTTATCAGGATGGCAGTTTGCGCCACAAATTGTTCCAAAACGGTGATCGACTGCCTGAGCAGCATCCTGTGCAGCAATTCCGCTATGGCATACAGGCAACCGCACAAAAACAACGTGCTTAAAAATGAATCTCAATAAAAACTGATTTAATAAAATATATAGAGGTGTGCAATGGCACAAACAGCAAAAACAAAATGGACACTGATTGGTGTGGTGACGGTGGTCATCGTGATTGGTTTAATCATCTGGAATCAACAAAAATCAAACCCTTCCAATGAATTGGTGATTGGTCTAAGCCCTTCCTTTGCCAAACCTTTACAGGTCGCGGCAGAAGAAGCCAAGGTGCAAGGACTGAATGTTAAATTGGTGGAATTTTCAGATTGGAATACGCCGAACATTACCTTGAATCATGGTGATATCGATGCCAACTTCTTCCAGCATCAACCTTTCTTAAATAACGCAAAAAAACAAACTGATTTTAAAATTAAAGCCTTCGATGTCGGTGCTGCCACCCATGTCGGTCTGTATTCAAAAAAATACAACAGCTTTGCTGAGCTTCCTGATCAAGCCAAAGTGGTGATTCCAAATGACCCAGTCAATCAAGGTCGTGCTTTGCAACTGTTACAACAAGCACAGCTGATTAGCCTGCAACAACCTGATAATTTTTTATCCAGCTTAAAAGACATCGCCAGCAATCCGAAAAAACTGCAATTCATTGAAGTGGAAGGCCCACAAACTGCGCGTGCCATTGATGAAGCGGATCTTGCATTTGGCTATCCACATTATTTACGTCTGGCAAAAACCGCGGATCCTGAAAATGCTTTATTGTTCGACTCAAATACAGATAAACGTTTTGCGATTTTATTTGCCGTGCGTGAAGACTATGAGGATGTTGATGGAAAATTGCGTAAGTTTGTCGATATTTACCAAAATTCACCAAAAGTCAAAGCGGCTTTAGATGCCGACTTTGGTTCTAAACTTTGGTTCCCGGGCTGGAAATAAGGAAAATACCATGGTTAGTTTCGGTTCATCGGTTGAGTTTGCCATTCCGCATATCAAAATTCATCAACTGAATAAATATTATCATGTGCAAGGCAAACAGGTACATGCACTCAAAGACATCAATTTAGACATTCCAAAAGGAAAAATTTTCGGCATTATTGGTAAAAGTGGTGCAGGAAAATCCTCGTTAATTCGTACCCTAAATGGTCTGGAAGGGATGTCTGATGGACATATTCATATCCATCAGCAAGATTTAGCCACTTTAAATCATGAAGAATTAATCCAATTGCGCCAACGTATCGGCATGATTTTTCAGCATTTCAATTTGATGTCGGCAAAAACCGTACATGAGAATGTTGCCCTGCCGCTTAAAATTGCCAAATATCCTGCTGCTGAATAAAGCGGAGCACTACCCCTCACAACTTTCCGGCGGTCAAAAACAACGTGTCGGTATTGCACGTGCTCTGGTTCATCATCCTGAAATTCTGCTCTGTGATGAAGCCACCTCTGCTTTAGATCCCGAAAGCACCTCCGTCGTGCTTGCGCTGTTAAAAGAGATCAACCAGAAATTAGGTATTACCATTGTGCTGATCACCCATGAAATGCAGGGGAAATTGTCGAGTCAGGACAAGTGTGGTCGGTGTTTTCCAATCCGCAGCAAAAAATTACCCAAGAGTTGCTGAACCTGGAACAGCTCGAATTACCGATTGAACTTTCTGCTGCAAAAACGGAAGCCACTACACACAGCGTTTTAAAGCTGCGATATGAAACTACATTGGTGAATGCACCGAATTTAACTGATTTAACCGCAGCATTTGGTCAGCCGGTGTATTTATATCAAAGCCATGTCGACAGTATTCAGGGGCATTTGATCGGTTCCTTTATTGTGGCGGTGGAAAACACCCAACTCGATCTGGCGGCACTTGCCAGCCAGCTACAACAACACATTGTAAACATCGAGGTTCTCGGCTATGCAAAATCAACTTATTGATCTTCTGATTAGCGGCACAACAGATACCTTATTGATGGTGGGTGTTTCGGCATTTTTGGCTTTTTTAATTGGTTTACCTTTGGCGGTGATTCTGGTCTGTTCCTCTGAACATGGGATTTACCCTTCCAAAAAAATTAATCATAGCTTGGGCTGGATCGTCAATATTAGCCGCTCAGTTCCTTTCTTAATTTTGATGGTCGCTTTAATTCCCATTACCCGCTTTATTGTTGGCACAAGTTATGGGGTTTGGGCGGCAGTTGTGCCTTTAACCCTTGCTGCAACCCCTTTTTTTGCCCGTATTGCCGAAGTCAGTTTACGTGAAGTCGATCAGGGCTTGATTGAAGCCGCACAGGCGATTGGCTGTAACCGAAAACAAATTATTTGGCATGTGCTGTTACCTGAAGCACTGCCTGGCATTGTGGCTGGTTTTACCGTCACCATTGTGACCATGATTAACTCATCCGCGATTGCCGGTGCGATTGGTGCGGGTGGCTTAGGTGATATTGCCTATCGTTATGGTTATCAACGCTTTGATATGCAAATTATGCTTGCCGTGATTGTGGTACTGATTGTGATTGTGATGCTGGTGCAAGCCTGCGGTGACATGCTTGCCCAACATCTCGATAAACGTAAAATTTAAATTCAGCAAACAATAACTTTAGTAAAAGTAACGAGGATAACGTTTTGATTCAAAGTGTTTCATTTATCGGTTTAGGTGCCATGGGTTGGCATATGGCATCACATTTACCAAAACTCGGTATAGAGGTATGCGTTTGGAATAGAACCGAATCAAAAGCACAAGCACATGCAGCACAATTTGCTACACAAGCGGTTTCGATTGAACAGGCCGTACAAGCGGATATCATTATTTCGTGTTTACCCACCAGTGCGGATATTGAAGCACTTATTTCCCAGCACCCACCAAAGTCAGGCTCAATTTGGATCGATTGCACCAGTGGGGTACCTGACTCTGCTAAAAAACTAGCACAAGTATTAAAAAGCATCGGCTCTGTATATTTAGATGCGCCTGTATCAGGTCAAACCATTGGTGCAGAACGTGGCACTTTAACTGTCATGGTGGGTGGAGAAGCTGAAGCTTTTGCTTTTGCACAGCCGATTATTCAAGCCTTTGCCGGTTTAATTGAATATGTGGGCGAAAGCGGGACAGGTTTTGCAGTTAAAGCCATCAATAATACGTTAATGGCAACACATCTTTGGGCATTGGCGGAAGGGCTGACGATCCTCAAAGCCCAACAGGTCAACTTAAACAGTGCTTTAAACTGTATTAATCACTCAAGTGGTCAAAGCGGTATCTCGCAAAATATTATGGCCCAGCGTGTACTGAACCGCGAATTCCCCAAAACTTTTGCCTTAGACTTGTTACAAAAGGATATTGGGATTGCTCTCGATCTGATGCAGCAACACACATTAGATTTAAAGATCTTGCAAGGGATACAACAGCAATTTAATCGTATTGAAAAACACCGAGCTCAACAACTCGATTTTTCTGCGGCTGTACGCGCATTAGAGCAAGAAACGCAGCTATTACTACAACTGTAAAATCAACACCGAAGCGTAGGCTTCGGTGATTCATATTCAGCCAAGGATAAGGTTCCGAATCGAATTAACTTTCTACATGACTCTAATCAGCTTTTTTCAAGCGCTGTTCTTATCTGTCATTTGGGTGCTCTAATAAAAAAATCTTGATTGATAAGTGGCATGGAGTTCCTACCTTCATTCAAGACCATCAAGTTCCATCCTCTTGATGTGTGCGTTTAAGTTGTCCTATGTATTGAGCATTGCATAAAATTACTTTTAGGGGCAATTTTATGCAATGCTCTTCCATCTTCTTCACATTCTGTTCACGAGCTTTTATTTAGAGTAAATACATAAATTTAAGATGGACAGTGATGATGAAATATGTGAAAAAAATACTGGTAGCCAGCTTGTCCTTACCCCTGCTCTTTTTGGCTGGATGTAAAAGTATTCCCAGTTATTCATCTGATTACGCAAAAGCCAGAAACAATACTCAGGGTGTAGCGCTAGATCAGGCTAAAGCCCAAGACATCGGTATCCGCTTTACCTCGGCATTTAATACTTTAGGCACACCGGCATTTGTTGAACAGGCCGGTTCACTATATGCCGATCAGCTGTTTATTAACGATACCCTGTCACAGTTTTCATCCCGTCAAAATTTGTTGGCGCATTTTCAGGGTATGAACAAAAGGGTCAGTAATGTTAGCGTTAAATTATTAAATACCTCCCATTATCGTGACTCTGCTTATGTGCACTGGCATATGGCATATGACTTTAAAATGTTTGGTGCAACACGAAGCATGGATTCTTTTGGAATCAGTGAAATCAAGGTAAACGAGGACAATAAGATTATTTTCCAGCAGGATTTCTGGGATCCGGCCAATGGTCTGTATCGTTCACTGCCTTATGTAGGAGGTGCTTACTCATGGGTATTGCCTTTCAAAAAATAGCGATAAATACAGCCTTAGTGATGGGCTGTAGCATCAGCGCATGGACTCAGGCACAGAGCTTAAAGCAGTGTGGTACTGGTGCGCTGCTGGTGGGCCAAAAACAGGTGGGTGCTGCCAGTTATTTTGCCCAAGACTGTAGCCTGCCCTGGCAAGCGCAGAATATTCAGATGGATTTTTCCTATACCTCCAATATTCCGGAGTGGGCATTTAAGCGTGCAGCAACGCATTTGCTCAAGCGGAATGTTAAAGATGCCAAAACACAGGCCCTGTTTGACCCAATCACCGATATGTATCGTCCGGTCAGATCGGGTGATTTGTATCGTTTGAAATATTTACATGCTACGCAAACTTTGAGCTTATCCTTAAATCGGCAAAGTTTGGGACAGCTCCAGCATCCGCTTGCCCAGCAATATTTTAATATCTGGCTTGGTCCTCAGCCATTTAGTGCTAAATTGAAGCAGCAATTATTAGATTAGTATCAGCAGCTATGTCCAAACATTTTATCCTGATGGTTGAAGACCATTACGAACTCGCTTCCACCCTGTGTGAGTTTCTGGAAGAACATGATTTTGTGGTCGATCATGCCCGAAATTTGAATGCTGCACGTCAGTTATTGAAACAGCAGCGTTACCATATTCTGCTCTTGGACATTAATCTGCCTGATGGTTCTGGCTATGAACTGTGTGAATGGCTGCGTCATGAACAAGGTCTGGATCTGCCGGTGCTGATGCTCACTGCTCGGGATACGCTGGATGACAAGCTCAAAGGCTTTAATGCCGGGACGGATGACTATCTGGTCAAGCCCTTTGATTTTAATGAGTTGGTGGTTCGGGTCAAAGCCCTGATTAAACGTTCCTTGGGTGAAGTCTCCAACAGTCGCCTGCAAATTCACGATATGATTCTGGACCCCGCCAGACAGCAGCTGAGCCGTGCTGGACAGATGATTGAACTGCCGCCGATTCAGTTCAAACTGCTAAAACTACTGATGCGTCATTCGCCTAAAGTTCTGAGCAAGCAGGAAATTATGCTGGAACTCTGGGGGGATGAAGAACCGGAAAGTGATGCCTTACGCAGTCATATTTATAATCTGCGCAAGACGGTGGATAAGCCCTTTGAACAGAAGCTGATTCACACGGTATCCGGTGTTGGTCTGAAGATTGCTTTAGAAAATTAAAACTGTTCGCTCAACTTAGTTTAAGTAGACTACGACAATCAGTCCGGTCGTCATCTCTAGCTCGATCTCCTGATGGGTACTGAGATAATACTGCCGGTCAAACAGTTCGACCCGCCAGCCCAGCTGTTTGCACAACTTCTGTACCAGTTGCAGGCCAATACCATGCCCTTTGATCTCTAGTTGTAACTGCTGGCCAGACAGCTCCTGAACTTTAGAGTTATTCGGCAAAGAGATACCAATTCCATTATCAGCGATCAATACTGTATTTTTCTGTAGAATCACATCAATTTCTGTACCTTGCGAATAATTCAGCGCATTGCGCAAAATATTGCCAAAG
>SMEN01001131.1_pt1 | contig 12302 bp, 9 predicted proteins | sample 2456271 | NCBI WGS metagenome assembly SMEN01 (sample SAMN10132593, study PRJNA489261) | soil metagenome | isolation source: day1 control-loamy sand soil ammended with raw manure from dairy cow... | place: USA | collected 2015-04-01 | reverse complement strand
GCCAACGGCCACCAGGACGATCTCGGCTTCCAGGGTCTTGCCGTCGGCCAGGGAGACCTTGACGCCGTTGGCGTCCTGCTCGACCTTTTCGAAGAAGACACCGGTGTTGAACTTGATGCCGCGCTTCTTGAACGCGCGCTCCAGGTTCTTGATGATGGCGGGATCCTCGTTCGGGACCAGCGACGGCAGGCCCTCGACGATGGTGACGTCCACGCCGAAGGACTTCCACACCGAGGCGAACTCGACGCCGATGACGCCGCCGCCCAGGACGATGGCGCTCTTCGGCAGGTCTTCCATGTTCAGCGCTTCGGTGCTGGTCAGGACGCGGCCGCCGATTTCCAGGCCGAAGGTCTTGGACTCCGAGCCGGTGGCGAGAACGATGTACTTGCCCTTGTAGACGGTGCCATCGACGTCGATGGAATCCTGCGAGACGAGGCGGCCGTTACCGGTGATAACGTTGACCTTCTTCATCTTCAGCAAGCCCTGCAAACCCTTGTGCTTGCCGGCGACAATGCCGTCCTTGTAGGTGCGCACGCCGGCCAGGTCGATCGACTGCAGCGAGGAGTTGATGCCGTACTTGGCGCCCTCACGTGCGTTCTCGGCGAGTTCTGCGGCGTGCAGGTAAGCCTTGGTCGGGATGCAGCCGGTGTGCAGGCAGGTGCCGCCCAGCTTCTCCTTTTCGATCAGACCGACGGTGTAGCCCAGCTGGATGGCGCGCAAGGCTGCCGAGTATCCAGCGGATCCACCGCCGAGGATGAGGACATCAAATTCTTGCGTTGCTGCCGAATCGGCCACGTGAACGCTCCCTCGTTATTAGCTAAGTGAGGCCGACTTTGGTCGGCCTGGGGATCGGGTAGCAGATCGATGGTTTGCACTGGTTAGGCGCGCGCCAGCAATCCGCGGTGATGTTTCAAAACTTACCTTAGTACCGTCGGCGCGCTGCCGTCACCTTCGCGCGCCCAAAAGTAGGGTATGTCTCGTTGCCCTGAACGGGCCGTGGCGCATGAAACGGTGAAATTCCATGCGCCACGAATTGTCCTAGCGGGTGCCGGCCAGCTTCTCGGCGTAGGCAACCAGGGTGCGGACCTGGGAGCCGGTGCCGTTCTTCGGGGTGTAGCCCCAGGCCTTGCCTTCGTTGAAGGCCGGGCCGGCGAAGTCGATGTGGGCCCATGGGATCTTGACCCCGTCAACCTCTCCGACGAACTCCTCCAGGAAGACGGCGGCGGTCATCATGCCGCCCATCCGCTCGCCGATGTTGGCCAGGTCGGCAACCTGCGAGTCGATGCTCGGGCGCAGCTCCTCCGGCAGCGGCATGGCCCAGGCGAGCTCGCCGGCTTCGTCGGAAGCGGCGACCAGCTCGTCACGGACCTGTTCGTTGCCCATGATGCCGGCGGTGCGCAGGCCCAGTGCCAGCATCTGCGCGCCGGTCAGGGTAGCCATGTCGATCATCACGTCGGGCTTTTCCTCGCTGGCCGCGGCCAGTCCGTCGGCCATCACCAGGCGGCCTTCGGCGTCGGTGTTCAGCACCTCGACGGTCTTGCCGCCGAACATGGTGATCACATCGCCCGGGCGGGTCGAAGCTCCGCCCGGCATGTTCTCGGCCAGGCACAGCCAGGCGGTGACCTTCAGGTTCAGGCCCAGCTCCGCGACGGCCGCCACGGTCTGGAACATCGCGGCGGCGCCGGACATGTCCGACTTCATCGCGTGCATGCCTGCAGGCGGCTTCAGCGAGATGCCGCCGGTGTCGAAGGTGATGCCCTTGCCGATCAGGGCCAGGTGCTTTTCCGCCTTGGCCGGGGCGTACTCCACCTTGACCATGCGCGGCTGGCGGGCCGAGCCGCCGCCGACGCCCATCAGTCCGCCGAAGCCTTCCTTGGTCAGGCGCTTCTCATCGAAGATCGTGACCTTCAGCGGCAGCGGCTTGGAGTATTCCTTGACGGCCGCCGCGAAGGACTCCGGGTAGAGCAGGTTCGGCGGGGTGTTGATCAGGTCGCGGGTTGCGCGCACGGCGCGGCCCAGGATCGCGGCGCGCTTGAGGGCCTCCGGCAGGTCCTTTGAGGTTGCGGCATCGGTGGCGATCATGGCCTCGGCGAGCACCGGCTTGTCGTTGGCGGCGGTGCGCAGATTCTCATAGCGGTACGCGCCCAGGGCGACGCCTTCGGCGATCGCGGCGACGCGTTCGGTGGTGTCGGCCGGCAGCGCGAAGATCGCGCTCTTGGCGTTGGACATCTGGCGGGCGGCGGAACCGGCGGCGCGGCGCAGGGTCTCGGCGTCCAGCTCGGCCAGTTCCTTGACGCCCAGGCCGATGAACAGCAAGACCTTCGCCTTGGTCTCTTCGACACCTGGCAGCAAGGTTACTTCGTCGGCCTTGCCGCCGACGCCGATCAGGGTCAGCGACGTCTCAAGTTCGGTGGTGACGTCGGCGGAGAACGGGGACGCGGCAATGGATACCTTGTCGCCGTTCTTCATCACGCCCAGCACCAGGGTATCGGCGCTCTTGCGCTTGATGTCGGTGCCGATGGCAGTCAGTGTGAGATCACTGGAGTTGATCACAAAATCATTCCTTCTATGCCTTTGTAGGGTCTAAGGACGAGACAGCCCAGAGTTCAATGCCGGAAACGGTGATGCCGGTGGGCTGCGTATCTCCCATAGACGATGTTATCCGAGGTCCGGCAGCGGCGTGCCATACTTCACAGCGAGCGAAAGCCGGCACGCGCTAGGATTGATCATTGAGCTGTGTCCGGTTGCCGTGTGCCAGGAGCATCGCGGCGGTGCAGAGATTTTTTCCAGTGTGGTCAGTAGAGGGGTGGAGATGTCCAGGGAACCGTTGATGACGTTGGTCGCGTCCGAGGTGGACGACGCCCGACTTCAGGGCCTGGGCATGTATGTGGCGCTGCGCGGAATGTCCGACGCGGGCCATACCCACTCGCAGGTCGCCAACGAGCTGTTCGGCCGCCTGGACTCCGAGCTGTTCGCGACTTTCGACGCCGATGAACTGGTGGCCTACACCTCCCAGCGTCCGCGAGTGACCTTTCTCGGCGACCATTTCGCCGGCTACCAGACCCCGCGTTTGGAGATCTATCTCATGACCGATGAGCTCGATCGCAAGTTCTGGCTGCTGACCGGAGTGGAACCCGACCTGAAGTGGGACCGTCTGGTTGCCGAGCTGCTCGGCTTCATCGAGGCCTTCAATATCAATCTTGTGGTCAGCACCGCGTCCTTGCCGATGCCGGTACCGCACACCCGCCCGGTCGGGGTCACCGCGCACGGCAACCGCAAGGACCTGATCGAAAACATCTCGACCTGGAGCCCGACCGTGGAATCCCCGGCGGGGCTCACCTCGCTGATGGAGATCCGGCTCAACGACGCCGGTCGCGACGTGGTCGGCTATTCGCTGCACACCCCGCACTACCTCGCCGAATCCGAATACCCCGCGGTGGCTGTGGCCGCTTTGGAACATGTCGGCGCGGCGCTGAAATTGGCCTTGCCGACCGATAACCTCCGCGAAGCGGGCCGGCTGATCGACACGCAACTGGCCGAACAACTGGAAAGCAGCACCGACGTGCGCCAGATGGTTGACGGTTTCGAGCAGCGATTCGACGCGCACGCCCATGAGCATGAGCGCCGTTCACTGCTGCTCGACGAGGGTGAAGACATGCCCGATGCCGAGGAACTGGGCACCAGGGTTGAAGACTTCCTGGCGAATATCGAAGACACCCAGGATTGGCTGAACAATTCCGAGAATGGCCCGTTCCCGGGTGAATCGGAACAGTGAGCACTTCCCGCCTGAACTCGAAAAGATCGTGGCTCGTCTACGGTTTTGCAATTCTCACCTACGTTTCAGCTATTGCCCAGCGCACCAGTTTCGGTGTGGCCGGACTTGAAGCCACCGAACGCTTCAACGCCAATGCCCAGATCATGGCCACCTTTTCGGTGGTCCAGCTGGTCGTCTACGCAGGTGCCCAAGTCCCCGTCGGACTGCTTCTGGACCGGTTCGGTCCGCGCATCCTGATTACCACCGGCGCGGCGCTGATGACGGCCGGGCAGGCCTTCCTCGCCATTTCAACCAACGTCCCCATGGGCCTTGCCGGCCGCGTCATGGTGGGTATGGGCGATGCCATGGTCTTCGTCTCGGTGCTGAAGCTGTTGCCGCTGTGGTTCTCCGGGTCGCGGATCCCCATCTTGACCCAGCTGACCGGCACTTTCGGCCAGCTCGGTCAGCTGATCAGCATTTTCCCGTTCCACATGATTCTTGTGGCCCGGGGATGGACCCCCGCATTCTCGGTGCTCTCCGCCCTCGCCTTCGCGACGCTGATCACCACCATCGCCTTTGTTCGCAACGGCGACAACTGGACCCACGCCAAGCAGGGCGTCGGAGCGCACCAAGGCTCGCGCCTCGCCGCGGCCCTTCGCCAGCCCGGCACCAGGCTCGGATTCTGGACCCATTTCAGCACCGCTTTCATGATCAATACGTTCATGATGACCTGGGGTTATCCATTCCTTGTCCAGGGCCAGGGGATCGACAGCGCCCTGGCTTCGAGCCTGATGTCGGTGTTCGTCGTGGTTGCGGTGCTGGTCGGCCCGCTATTGGGGGCATTGACCTCTCGGCATGCCGACAAGCGGTCCTTCTTCGCGCTGGGCATCGTCGCCTGGATGGTCATCATGTGGGCTGTCGTCCTGCTCTGGCCGGGCCAGGCTCCGATATGGGTGCTGATCATCCTCATGGTGTCCGTTGCCGCCGGCGGTCCGGCTTCGGTGATCGGCTTCGACTTCGCCAGAACATTCAACCCGCCGCACCTGCAGGGAACCGCAACGGGTGTGGTGAACACCGGCGGATTTATCGGTGCCTTCATCACGATCTACGTCATCGGGTTCATCATGGACTGGGCCTACAAGGCGGGTGGCTCAACTGGTGAGCTCTACAACCTCCCGGCGTTCCGCATCGCGCTGTCCTTCCAGTTCGTCATGGTGGTCATCGGAGTGTCCTTCATGCTGATCGAACGGGGAAAGGCCAAGCGGTTCCTGGCCGACAACGGCTAATTCCGCAGTTCGCGCCAGCGGGTCAGGGGCGTTCTCCACAGTTCGCGAGGCATTGCGAAGGGATACGGCCCCGGTGCCTCACCGTGGCTTCATGACTACTACACCCGAACGCCAACCGCTGTCCCTCGCAGATATCGAAGACATCCTGGCCTACATCCCGCATGCCCTGGGATTCCATCCCATTGAATCGGTGGTGCTCCTGCTGGTCCAGGATCGCCGGCTTGAAGCAACTCTGCGTGTCGACCTGCCGAATATGCAGCCTGAAGAGGAACTGAATGCCTGGGTGCTCCAGGTGGCAAACCTCCTGCGCCGCATGCCCGAGGTGCAAAGTGTTGTCGCAGTGGTTTACGCGCCATCCAGCCTCGGCGCCGACACGGAGATCCCTTATTGGCAGATGCACACGAAACTCAACTCCCGGCTGCGGCACCGGGGTGTCGACCTGCGCCATGCCTGGTGCGTGGGCGACAGCTGCATCTGGGACTACAGCACGGCTGATGTCAACGTCTGGTTGCCGCGACCGGAGACCCGCGGCAACGAGAACCACTTGTCGATGGTGCTGGCCGGATCGGCGCCGCTGGAAAAGCCCTGGGACGGGTGCGGTATGGCCCAGTGGCCCAATGCGGAGATCGTCCGGGAACTGGCAGCTGTGTTCAGCATGAATTCTCTTGAAGGCATCGCCTGCTGGGCGAAGCTGCTGGAGCTGCCTTCGGAGATCGCCTCACGGGAAATTCACGAGGACCCCAAGCGCGCGGCAGAGCTGATCGGTTCGTTGTATTGGAAAGTCGTCCGCGACATCCTTCCCTATCTGGCCGGTACCAGCTATGCGGAAACCAAAGGCGTTCTGCTGAAGCTGTCCGAGCGGGAACAGGGGGAGGAAGTGCCGGAGCTGGGGCAATTCCTGCTGGGCAAGGGATGGCGAAGCCCTGACTGGCAGCGGACCGAGCGGCTGTGGAGCTTGGCCCGCGATCTGCTGGGCGTCGCGGAGAACAACCAGCGTTACGCGTTGATGTGCGTGCTCGGCTGGATCGAATGGGCCAAGGGCCGGGGATCGCTGGCCATGACCCTGCTTGACCAAGTGCTTCGCGAATGCCCGGACTACAATTTGGCGAAGCTGTTGAAGGAGATGCTCAACCAGGGCATGATGCCGCATTGGGCGACCGACCAGCTGCGGGCTTGGAGAGCCCATTTCGCCTGACACGATGCACGCTGAACCCTTCAAGTGGTGTCTGGGCATCAATTCATGGATAATGGTTCAACAGACCCGGTTAGGTTCGAAAGCGCCTTTGCCTCAAAGTCCATGATTTTGGGAACATTCGGCGGAGCTGGTGCGTTGTAAAGTACGTGCCAACTTCGGACTTGACAGGGTCATAGTGGTGTTACCGGCAGGTGCATCCGGAACGCATCGTTAGAAAGGTTATTCGTGTCATCTTCTGAGACGAACGCTAATCGCAAGGCAACCGAAGCTGAGGTCGAGGTCGCCGAGGAATCGGTATCAAAGCCGGTAGCGAAGAAGCGCGCTACCAAGGCCCGTACCAAGAAGGCAGCAGCCGACTCCGCAGAGCAGACCGAAGCCGCCGCTGAGGTCGAGGAACTCGACGACGATGCCGAAGCTAAGGCCCCTGAAAAGCCGGAGGAAGAGTCCAAGGGCTTTACGCTCTCGACTACCGACGACGATGCCCCGCAGCAGCAGGTCATGGTTGCCGGCGCCACCGCCGACCCGGTCAAGGATTACCTGAAGCAGATCGGCAAGGTTGCCCTGCTGAACGCCGAACAGGAAGTCGATCTCGCTCTGCGAATCGAAGCTGGCCTGTTCGCCCAGGACAAGCTCGATCACGACGATGGCGCCATCGACCAGCGACTGCGCTGGGATTACGAGCAGATCATCCACGACGGCAAGATCGCCAAGAACCACCTGCTGGAGGCCAACCTCCGCCTGGTCGTCTCGCTGGCCAAGCGTTACACCGGCCGCGGCATGCTGTTCCTGGACCTGATCCAGGAAGGCAACCTGGGCCTGATCCGCGCCGTCGAGAAGTTCGACTACACCAAGGGCTTCAAGTTCTCGACCTACGCGACCTGGTGGATCCGCCAGGCGATTACCCGCGCCATGGCCGACCAGGCGCGTACCATCCGTATCCCTGTGCACATGGTTGAGGTCATCAACAAGCTTGCCCGTGTCCAGCGGCAGATGCTGCAGGACCTGGGCCGCGAACCCACTCCGGAGGAGCTCGCCAAGGAACTGGACATGACTCCTGAAAAGGTAGTCGAGGTCCAGAAGTACGGCCGCGAACCGATTTCGCTGCACACCCCGTTGGGTGAAGACGGAGATTCCGAGTTCGGCGACCTGATCGAAGACTCCGAGGCCGTCGTGCCGGCAGATGCGGTGTCCTTCACCCTGCTGCAGGAACAGCTGCACTCGGTGCTCGACACCTTGTCGGAGCGCGAGGCCGGCGTTGTCGCCATGCGTTTCGGGCTGACCGATGGACAGCCAAAGACCCTGGACGAAATCGGCAAGGTCTACGGCGTGACGCGTGAGCGTATCCGCCAGATCGAGTCGAAGACCATGTCGAAGCTGCGCCACCCGTCGCGCTCGCAGGTACTTCGTGACTACCTCGACTAAGCCGTAGTTGCACCGGGGGCCGGTCCAATCCGCAAGGGTTGGGCCGGCTTCCCTGTTTAATCACGGAGCCAGGTGCGGCCGGCATGGAATGGCCGGACGGCGCAAAAAACCGCAGGCGGCCCCATCGATGATGAGTCCGCCTGCGGTGCGTCCCTTGAGGGATCGGGCACTATCAGTCGTTGATGTCGACCTTCGGCTTTTCGTAGAGTCGCGAGGACTCGTCGTGCCACAGCGAAGTCTGTGGGCGTAGTTTTGGTTCCACGTCCCGTGCATGGTGAGCGCAGAAAAGCAGCTCGCCGCCGGTAGAAGCTAGCACGGCCCGTACGTAGGCCTGTGCACCGCAGCGGTCGCACCGGTCGAGGGCGTTGAGTTCACGACTAGGAGTTGTAGTAGTCATCGCCAGCCTCCCTAAATAGATGGTTACTCTATACAACCAGCTTTGCCCCCGACTTTATCCCCAAAGAGCCGCGCTTTCGCTCACCGCGTAGCGAGTGTGGATAACCTCTCATAGTTCCGCCAGCGCCCGGATTGCCGTCAAATGCCACGGATTCGAACAAAGTAACGATTAGAATGGGAAGAGAAGTAGTTCTTTTCTCGTGTCAGTAGGAGACAGCAGCCCAGTGGCCTCATCCGAAAATTACAACGCTCGCCACCTCTCGGTTCTTGAGGGACTTGAAGCCGTGCGCAAGCGACCGGGTATGTACATCGGCTCCACCGACTCCCGAGGCCTGATGCACTGCCTGTGGGAGATCATCGACAACTCGGTTGACGAGGCCCTGGGTGGTTTCGGCCAATCGATCAACGTGATCCTGCACAGCGACGGGTCGGTCGAGGTCCAGGACGATGGCCGAGGCATTCCGGTAGACGTTGAGCCAAAAACCGGATTGAGCGGGCTTGAGGTCGTCTTCACCAAGCTGCATGCCGGCGGCAAGTTCGGCGGCGGATCCTACAGCGCTTCCGGCGGCCTGCACGGCGTGGGCGCATCGGTGGTCAACGCGCTGTCCTCCCGGCTTGACGTAGAGGTGGACCGCGGTGGCAAGACCTACGCAATGCAGTTCCGCCGTGGCGAGCCCGGATCCTTCGCGGACAAGGGCCGCAAGAAGTTCGATGCGGAATTCACCCCGCACAAGAAGGCCACCCCTCCGGAAATTATCGGCAAGGCCAAGCGCGGTGTCACGGGTACGCGCATTCGCTACTGGGCGGACAACTACATCTTCACCCCGGACGCAAAATTCTCCTACACGGACCTGCAAGACCGGGCGCGCCAAACCTCATTTTTGGTGCCCGGCCTGCGCATCACCCTGCGCGACGAACGCGGCCTGCCTGATACGCCAGGAGCCGAGGGGCCGCACGAAGAGATCTTCCAGCATGACGGCGGCATCAGCGAGTTTGTCGACTTCCTGAGCAGCGACTCTCCGGTGACCGACATCTGGCGCTTCCACGGCAGCGGTTCGTTCCACGAGAAGGTCCCGGTGATCGATGAGAACGGCCGCAGCCATATCCAGGACGTGCAGCGCGTGTGCGAGGTCGATGTTGCCCTGCGTTGGGGAATCGGCTACGACACCACGCTGCGCAGTTTCGTCAACATCATCGCCACCCCCAAGGGCGGAACCCACACCACCGGTTTCGAGCAGGCGATGCTGAAATCGTTCCGCAAGAACGTCGAAGCCAACGCCCGCAAGCTGAAGTTCGGCCAGAAGGACAAGCTGGAGAAGGACGACGTCCTGGCCGGCATGACGGCGGTGCTCACCGTGCGCCTGGCCGAGCCGCAGTTCGAGGGGCAGACCAAGGAAATTCTCGGCACGCCGCAGGTGCGCCAGGTGGTTTCCAAGGTCTTGGAAAAGGCGATGGACGAGCGCCTGGGCTCCAGCAAGCGCAATGAAAAGGCCGAGGCCAACTCCTTGATGGAGAAGGTCGTCAACGAGATGAAATCCCGCGTCTCGGCCCGCATGCACAAGGAAACCCAGCGGCGCAAGACCGCGCTGGAATCCTCCTCGCTGCCGACCAAGCTGCTGGACTGCCGCAGCAAGGAAGTCGGCCGTTCCGAACTGTTCATCGTCGAGGGTGACAGCGCCTTGGGCACCGCCCGGCTGGCCCGCTCCAGCGAGTTCCAGGCGCTGCTGCCGATCCGCGGCAAGATCCTGAATGTGCAGAAGGCCTCGGTCTCCGACATGCTCTCGAACGCCGAATGCGCGGCGATGATCCAGGTGATCGGCGCAGGCTCGGGGCGCAGCTTCGACATCGAGCAGGCGCGCTATGGCAAGATCATCCTGATGACCGATGCCGACGTCGACGGCGCGCACATCCGCACCCTGCTGCTGACCTTGTTCTACCGCTACATGCGGCCGATGATCGAGCACGGGCGCGTGTACGCGGCGGTTCCGCCGCTGCACCGCATTGAGATCATCAACCCCGGGTCGAAGCAGAACGAAGTGGTGTACACCTATTCGGAAGCCGAGATGCAGCGATTGCTGGCGAAGATCGAGGCCGAGGGCCGGCGCTACAAGGAACCGATCCAGCGCTACAAGGGCCTGGGCGAGATGGATGCAGACCAATTGGCCGAAACCACCATGGATCCGCGCCACCGCATGCTGCGCCGCGTGAAAATCGAGCATGCCCAAGCGGCCGAGGAGATCTTCGACCTGTTGATGGGTTCGGACGTCGCCCCGCGCAAGAGCTTCATCATTGCAGGAGCCGATGACCTGGAGCGCGAACGCATCGACGTATAGCACCGGTGGAAAAAGGTCCGCCGCCCCCAGTCCGCGCCGTGCGGGCCGGTGGCGGCGGACTTTCTTTTCTTGGCGGTGCAGGCGGCTACCAGGCCAGGAGGCGCGGAGCGATCAGCAGGACGGTCGGGCACACCATGAGCAGCACGGTGCAGGCCAAGACCACGCCGCGCTGCGGTTTGGCCAGCGGTTCCTCCGGCGTGAGCAGTCGCTGCAGGCGGCGGGAGGATACTTCGCCGCCAGGCATCCCGACCTGCTGGGCATTGGAGGAACCTGCGCCGGCAGCTCCGGAGGCCTCGGGAGCGGCGGCCGCCGCGACGGTGACGATGGCCTTGAGCAGTGTCTGGCGGCTGACCTGCTCCAGTGCCTTGTCGTCGGCCAGCATCTCGATCAGCTGCCGCACCGCGTCCAGGGACAACCGGGAGGTCGGCAGCCAGGGCAGCGCCTCGTTCCAGGCCGTGAACGCCAGGATCAGCAGGTCGTGGCGTTGGTCCAGATGCGAGCTTTCGTGAGCGATCACGGCGGCTTGTTCCTCGGGGGAGAGCTTGGTGAGCAGCCCGCGCGACAGCACGGTGACGGACTGGGCGATTCCCGGCACGCAGTAGGCGACCGGCATGTCGTGGTCCAGTACGAGGGTATTGGGACGGGTATCCGAAGGGTTGCTCAGCAGTCGAAGAAGCTGCCGGTGCTTGGCGCGCTGCCTGGTGGTGCGCCACGCGGCGCGGGCCAGCGTGAGAACCAGGTGGAAGCCGAAGAGCAGGGCCGTGCTCAGCGCAAATAGATGCACGATGCCCGGGTAGACGACATCGGGATCACCGGTGATCAGGCGCCATCCGGCAATCAGTGCGGAAATCAGGTCGTTGCCCAGGGGCGCCAAGCCCCAGACCAGCATGGAACCGATCATGGACAGGCCGCCGCCCAGTGCAATGGCCTGCCAGAGCAGGACGGCCTGCACCGGAGCGCGGGAGGTCCATTTTGCCTTGGACAACGCCAACGGCGTTGGCCACGCCAATGCGATAGCCAACGCCGCTAGAAAATATGAGGTGAGAAGCACTCAGTCCCCGAAGTTCGTGTAAATTAGGCGGACTTTACAGTGTCCAAGATAGCACGAAGGGATGCTGCTTCATCTGCTGAAATGCCGCCGATAAAGCGGGCAAGGACGGCTTCGCGATCCTGGGCGGTCCCCAGAGCGTCGTTGAGCAGTCCCACAGTGTGGTCCTCGCGGGTCGAGGACGCCGTATAACGGTGAGGCCTGGTGGTACGTTCACGTAGCACGAGGCCCTTCTTCTCCAGTCGTGCCAACACGGTGAGCACCGTGGTAACTGCGAGTTCCTTTGCATCGGTACCAAGTGCCGCAAGATTATCGCGAAGATCATTTGCGGTGAGTGGTTCTGCGGAGTCCCACAGCAGGTCCATGACGGAGCGTTCCAGATCGCCAAGGCTGGCCACTAGGTAGTACCTCACTTGCTTTAGTTGCTGACGCATCAGGGTCCCCGTCGTAATGACGTGAAATCTGGTGCTTGGAAATCTCATTGTAGCGACAATTGACCAATATTTCTACGTGTCGTAAAAGAGGTTCGTGAGCACACTGTTTCCGAATCGTGGAGCATTGGGTGCAGTCCCGGTGGTTACCTTTTCGTTGACTTGGGAAATTTAATTTCCGTAGACGTGAAACGGTTTACGGGTTTAGAATCGCCCGAACGTCAATTTTCGGAGCTGATTCTCAGGATTGCCGCTCGTGCAAGTGACGCAGTCAACGCGATTTCTACAAGTTGTCGAAATTGATCTAAGGTGATCGTGTGAGCCAATTTCTACCAAGCGTAGAAGTTGGCGGCCAAGTCAACTCGCGACATATATACAGAGGACCCGATGGATGCATTAGAGATTGCCCGGTGGCAATTTGGCATTACAACCGTCTA
>SMEN01000629.1_pt1 | contig 12372 bp, 13 predicted proteins | sample 2456271 | NCBI WGS metagenome assembly SMEN01 (sample SAMN10132593, study PRJNA489261) | soil metagenome | isolation source: day1 control-loamy sand soil ammended with raw manure from dairy cow... | place: USA | collected 2015-04-01 | reverse complement strand
CCTCAATTGACATCAATTGGGGCAAGGTCGTCACCCACATGCTCACCCTGAAGGGCATCTACGGCCGCGAAATGTTCGAGACCTGGTACGCCATGAGCGCCATGCTGACCTCTTCAGAGGTCATGCGCGAACGCATTTCCTCGGTGGTCACCGACTTCCTTCCAGCTACCGAGTGGCAGCAGGGCTTTGAAGCGGCCCGCAGCGGCCACGGCGGCAAGGTCGTGCTCGACTGGACTGTTTTCTCAGGCTAAGAATTTCTCGCATCTACAAGGAGCATTTGCAATGTACACGGATCTAAAAGGCCAGCTTGCCGCCGAACTCGAAGAGTTGAAGACCTCTGGCCTGTTCAAGGCAGAACGCCACATCGATTCCGCCCAGTCGGCCTCCATCATGGCCGGCTCGCTGGGCGATGACGCCCGTCAGGTGCTGAACTTCTGCGCCAACAACTACCTTGGCCTGGCTGACAACCAGCAGATCATCGATGCGGCCAAGAACGCCATGGATGAGCGCGGCTTCGGCATGGCCTCGGTCCGCTTCATCTGCGGCACCCAGGACCTGCACCTGGAATTGGAAGCCAAGCTCTCCGAGTTCCTGGGCACCGAGGACACCATCTTGTTCTCCAGCTGCTTCGATGCCAACGGCGGCGTTTTCGAATCGCTGTTCGGCAAGGAAGATGCCATCATTTCCGATGCGTTGAACCACGCTTCGATCATCGACGGCATCCGCTTGTCCAAGGCCGCCCGCTTCCGCTACGCCAACCAGGACATGGCGGATCTGGAAACCCAGCTGCAGGCCGCCGCGCAGCTCAATGACGGGGCTGGTGCACGCCGCACCATCATCGTCACCGATGGCGTGTTCTCCATGGACGGCTACCTGGCCCCACTGGAAGCCATCTGCGATTTGGCCGACAAGTACAACGCACTGGTCATGGTCGATGACTCCCACGCAGTGGGCTTCATGGGCGCAACCGGCGCCGGCACCCCGGAGCACGCAGGGGTTTCGGACCGGGTGGACATCTACACCGGCACCTTCGGCAAGGCCTTGGGCGGCGCTTCGGGCGGCTACGTATCCGGCCGCGGGGAAATTGTTGCGATGCTGCGCCAGAAGGCCCGCCCGTACCTGTTCTCCAACTCGCTGGCGCCATCGATCGTGGCCGCTACTTTGAAGGCGCTGGATCTGGTTGTTGATTCCGGGGACCTGCGCGAGAAGCTCTTTGAGAACGCAGCGCACTTCCGCCGCCGCATGAGCGAAGAAGGCTTTGAATTGCTCGAAGGCGAGCATGCCATCATTCCAGTGATGTTCGGCGATGCGGTCAAGGCCGCAGAAGTTGCAGGCAAGATGCTGGAGCAGGGCGTCTTCGTGACCGCCTTCAGCTTCCCTGTGGTGCCAAAGGGTGCCGCGCGTATCCGAGTCCAGCTTTCTGCTGCGCATTCGGCTGAGGATATCGAAGCCTGCGTGCAGGCATTCGTAGCCAGCCGGTAGCCGGCATTTGCACAGCTGTTGACAGTGCGCCCGTTCACTGACGTGTTTCAATAGAAGCTACGTAACTGCATGTTGAAGCGGAGGACAAATGGCTACAAGGGATGATGTTGCACGCCTTGCCGGCGTATCTCCCAGTACCGTTTCCTACGTGATCAGTGGACGGCGCACTATCTCAGATGCGACCAAGACCAGGGTTTTGGCCGCCATGCGGGACTTGAATTACACCCCGAACGCTTTTGCCCAGGGGCTGGCGGGCGCACGTCGCGGCATCCTTGCATTGCATTTTCCAACCAGTGTTGACGGCTACTCATCCACTGAGTTCGAGTATGTCACTGCGGCCATGGAGCGGGCTCGTGCCCTGGGCTATCACATGCTGCTCTGGTCCAACCCGATGACCGACGTCATGGGCATGGAAAGCCTTGTTGCCCAGAAATTAGTGGCCGGAGTGCTGCTCATGGAGGTTTCAGTTTCTGATCCGCGCTTTGATGTTCTGCGTCGCGCCAAAATTCCATTCGCTTCCATTGGCCGGCCCGATGACAGCGATGACGTGATTTATGTTGACAATGATTTCGCTGAAGCAGGACGCCTAGCAATAGAGCATCTGGCCGGATTGGGTCACCGATCCATCATGTACATCAATGTTTCGCAACAAGATCAGGCCGCTGGCAATGGCCCGGCAATCCGTACCGCACGAGCCATCACCGAATCAGCGCAGGCACAGAATATGTCAATTGTTGAGATGCCCGTGGAGAATAACGCCCGCGGTGGCCGGCAAGCCTTGGACGGCTACCTGAAATTCAACCCGCGCCCGAGTGCGGTGGTAGGACTCAAAGAGTTCGCCACTGCTGGTTTCCTGAATGCCGCAGGAATGGCTGGCTTGTCGATTCCAGCGGACGTCTCGGTTGTCGCTTTGGGAATCGGTGACCGTTCGGCAGAAATGGTTTCGCCTGCGCTGACCACGGTGGCACCTTCCGGTGAAGTTATTGCCCACACCGCGGTTGACGCGCTGGTGGAACAAATCGAAGGCCGATCCAGCGACGTCATTCAACAGCTCGTCACTCCCGTCATGGTGATCAGGGAAAGTTCTGGAATAGCTCCCGTTTAGCCCCCTCTTGAGGATTTTCTCCGGGTCTCGTGCGCTCAGCTGTTGACGCGCGTCGATGATCTGCGTCACTATGGAGGGGATCACTCGTGCCAAGCTGGAACTTCCCGCAGGGTACAACTCAAAAGTGGAAGGCATCATGAAGAAAACAAAACGTGGGTTGAAGCTCGTTCCCGCCCTTTCCGTGGCCTCAATCGGTTTGCTGCTGGCCGGTTGCTCCGGGGGAGCAGATCCCAATGATCCCAATGCCCAAGGCGGGGAGACCCAGGTTGCCGAATCCGACGGCGTGGTGGATGTCTACGGACCAGTCACTGGCACCGAAGCTGAGCTGCTCGAGAAGTCCTGGGCCGACTGGTCTGAAGAGAACGGCATCAAGATCCGCTACACCGGCGACAAGAACTTCGAATCCCAGTTGGGCATCAAGGTCCAGGGCGGAGATACGCCTGACCTAGCAGTCTTCCCTCAGCCAGGTTTGCTGGAAGCTACCGTAGCCTCGGGCAAGGTGCAGAAACTTCCTGAAGGGGCGCCCAAGCTGAAGTGGGGAAGAACTGGTCTGAGGACTGGCAGAACTACGGCAAGGTAGACGGCGTCCAGTATGGTGCACCGCTGATGGCCAGCGTCAAGGGCTACATCTGGTATTCGCCCAAGCAGTTCGAGGAATGGGGCGTAAGCGTTCCCAAGACTTGGGACGAAATGACCGCCCTGGGAACCGAAATTACCAAGAAGACCGATGAGCCTGCCTGGTGTGCAGGATTTGCCTCGGGCGAAGCATCGGGTTGGCCAGGCACTGACTGGATTGAGGACGCTGTCCTGCGCCAGTCGGGCACCGAAGCCTATGACAAATGGGTGTCCGGAGAACTGGAATTCACCTCGCCAGAAATCACCAGCGCATTTGATTCAGTTGGCGAGATCTTGCTGGATCCGAAACAGGTCAACGCAGGCTATGGAGATGTAAAGTCCATTAATGCCACCGCGTTTGGTGACATCGGCACCGCAGTTGCCAAGGGCACTTGCCCGCTGACCCACCAGGCTTCATTCCTCGAAGGCTTCATCATTGATGCCAAGAACGCAGACGGTGAAACACCTACGGTAGCTCCTGACGGAGATGTCTGGGCATTCATCGCACCACAATTCAACGAGGGTGATCCAACTTCGGTTGTCGGCGGTGGCGAATTCGTCGCGGCCTTCTCGAACGACGAAGACACTGCGAAGGTGCAGGAATACCTGGCCAGTGCAGACTGGGCCAATAGCCGAGTTAAGCTCGGTGGCGTGATCTCGGCAAACTCCGGCCTTGATCCAGAAAATGCCAGCAGTGATCTGCTGCGCTCTGCGGTGGAACTGCTGCAGGATCCAAGCACCACTTTCCGTTTCGACGGATCTGACCTGATGCCAAAGAGCGTCGGTGCCGATTCCTTCTGGAAGGGAATTGTGGACTGGATCGATGGGAAGCCCACCAAGGAAGTTCTAGAGAACATCCAAGCCGGTTACGACTCTTAGTCACCAGTGAATAAGTGGGGGAGGCCGGTTCAACCGGCCTTCTCCAGCTTTAAAGGAGATATGACTCGTGTCTGATTTTTTCCAGTGGCTTGCCGGCCTGTCACCGCTTCTTCAAATACCGGTAATTTTGCTTTCCTTTGCCGTGGTGATCGGCCTGGTACTTGCGTTCGTTGAGGTTTCTACGAACCGTGGACGTGGCTTCGCAATTCTTCGTTTGCTCGCCGCCGTGCTCGTTCCTGTAGTAATACTCTTGTTGCTCGGGCTATATGCCTCGGTCATGTGGGTCGCCGCAGTGGCTGCCGTTCTCGGTCTTGCCGTGTATTTCTATGACCGCCGCTCACGGTCGGGGGCCGGCACTTTTCTTCAGCTAACAGGATTCCTGGCCCCGGCCATGATCTTGCTGGCAATAGGGCTGATTTACCCAACCATCCGAACAGCAATTAGTGCTTTCATGACCAACGACGGCTCCGGATTTGCCGGGCTGGCGAACTTCGCCTGGGTCTTTACCAGCCCCGATGGCTTGACCGCCCTGCTCAATACGCTGGTCTGGGTCTTGGTAGCCCCGGTGGTTTCAACGATTATCGGCTTGGCCTACGCCGCCTTCATCGACAAGAGCCGTGGTGAGAAGTTCTTCAAGCTGCTCGTTTTCATGCCGATGGCAATTTCATTTGTTGGCGCGTCGATCATCTTCAAATTCTTCTATGATGCGCGGCAAGGCGAACAAATTGGCGTATTGAACGCAATCATCACCGCCTTCGGGGCGAAACCGGTGGACTGGCTAGGACTGGAACCATGGAACACCCTGTTCCTGGTCATCATCCTGATCTGGACTCAAGCTGGCTTCGCCATGGTGATTTTGTCCGCAGCAATTAAAGCGGTCCCTGCCGAACAGCTTGAAGCAGCTGCCTTGGACGGCACCACCCCGTGGCAGAGCTTCATGAATGTCACGCTGCCGGGAATCCGCTCATCGGTCATCGTTGTGCTGACCACCATTTCCATTGCTTCGCTGAAGGTCTATGACATCGTGTCCTCCATGACCGGTGGACGCTCCGAGACCACGGTTCTGGCCTACGAAATGGTCCGGCAGTTCCAGCTGGGCAGCCGCACCGGTTATAGCTCCGCATTGGCAGTAGTCCTGTTTGTCCTAGTGCTTCCGATCATCATCTACAACGTTCGCCAGCAAAAGAAACAAGGAGGCACTCGATGAGTACCGTCAGTGATTCCTCGCGCCGCTTGCTTAAAGCCACCGAAAAAACCGGCGGGAAACTGCGCAAGGCCAGTTCGTCTCGAATTGCCACGGCCGCTGCGTTCCTTATCGCCGCGATCTGGACCATCCCGACATTTGGGCTTTTTGTCTCCTCATTCCGTGAAGCCAACGACATCAAAACCACTGGTTGGTGGACGGCCCTGTCCAACCCGTCATTTACGCTGGAGAACTACGCGCAAGCGTTCGTCTCGGGCGACAGCTTGCCGCTGTCCAAGGCGTTCTTGAACTCTTTGGTCATTACGATCCCGGCTGCCATCATCCCGATCATCATTGCCAGCTTGGCGGCCTACGCTTTTGCCTGGATCAATTTCAAAGGGCGCAACACTCTATTCATCTTGGTCTTTGCATTGCAGATTGTCCCGATCCAGATGGCGCTGGTTCCACTGCTGCAGATGTTTTCCGATGGCGTGAAAATCGGTGGGTTGTATATCCTTCCCGGGCTAGGCGTTAATGGGCTCGACGGCGCCTATGCCAAGGTTTGGATTGCCCATACGATTTTCGCCTTGCCTCTGGCGATCTTCATGCTGCATAACTTCATTTCGGAAATCCCGGAAGAAGTCATTGAAGCTGCACGAGTAGACGGTGCCGGGCACGGAACTATATTCACTCGTATCGTCCTTCCGCTGGCGACTCCTGCCATCGCGTCGTTTGGAATTTTCCAATTCCTCTGGGTATGGAATGACTTGCTGGTGGCCACGGTCTTCACCTCCGGTGGGGAACTTCCGATTACCAAGGCGCTTCAAGACCTCTCAGGTTCTTATGGCCAATCATGGGAGCTGCTCACAGCCGGAGCGTTCATCTCGATGATCATTCCGCTGGTTGTCTTCTTCGCACTGCAACGATTCTTCGTGCGAGGTTTGCTGGCAGGAGCCAGCAAGGGCTAAGTCGAGCTCGTTCCAGAACCAGAGGGTGTCCGTCTGAAATCTCAGACGGACACCCTCTGGTTCTCTGTTCCCAAGCCATGGATCCTAGGTAGGCTCATGCCTAAAGGACCAGCAACACCACGAAGGCGGAATTCTCATGGCAACCCTGTTGCTTACCAACATTGGACAGCTGACTACGGTTGACCAAAACGCCCGGGTGCTGGAACACTCCGCGGTGCTGATCCAAGACAGCCTGATCGCATGGGTCGGTGACATGGGCCAGGCACCGCAAGCCGATGAATCGATTGATCTCGGCGGGCGTGCGGTTTTGCCCGGCTGGGTTGACTCCCACAGCCACCTGATTTTCGGGGGCGACCGGGCCGAAGAATTCGTGGCGCGCATGGCCGGGCAGTCGTATGCCGCCGGCGGCATCGCGGTCACCACTTCAGCTACCAGCCAGCTTTCCGATAACGAGCTGAGCGAAGCTGTGGCTGCACGCCGGGCGGAAGCTCTGGCAATGGGCACCACATGGATGGAAACCAAGACCGGTTATGGCCTGGCAGTGGATGAAGAGACCCGGCATTCGGTGCTGGGCAAACCGCTGGTTGATTCCTTGACCTTCCTCGGTGCGCACTTGGTACCTGCAGGATGGGATGCCGATGAGTACACGGAGTTGGTAACTGGCCCGATGCTGGATGCCGTGGCAGATAACGTTGACTTCGTCGATGTCTTCTGCGAACGCGGAGCTTTCACTGAAGAACAATCGCGCCGGGTCCTGGAAGCGGCAAGGGCAAAGGGACTGGCGACCAAGGTCCACGGAAACCAGCTGGGTCCTGGCCCAGGAGTGCAGCTGGCAGTGGAGTTCGGCAGCCACTCTGTAGACCACGTGAATTATCTGGAGGAAGAGGACATCCAGGCGCTCGCCGGAAGCTGGGCCGGCTGGGACTCAGCCACACGGACAGGAACTCCGGGCACGGTAGCAACCTGCTTGCCCGCCTGCGACCTGTCTACGCGACAGCCGCTTGCACCGGGCCGCGAACTGCTTGATGCAGGTGTGCGGATTGCTTTGGCCAGCAACTGCAATCCGGGTACCAGCTACACGAGCAATATGAACTTCTGCGTGGCTACCGCAGTGCTCCAAATGAACCTGTCGCTGGCTGAGGCAATCGAAGCGGCAACCTACGGCGGCGCCTTGGCCCTCGGAGTTGCCGGCCAAACCGGTTCCATCGAGGTAGGCAAACGTGCTGATCTGCATGTGCTTGACGCTCCGGTTGCTGCGCATCTGGCATACCGTCCCGGAATGAACCTGACCCACAGCGTATATCGGGCCGGCAAAGCAATCTAGCGATTTGCCGCAGGCCACCGAGAACCGTGCTGCACCGGACACTATGCTCGGGGATTCCCGCCGGCGAGTGAGGAAGCCGATGAAATGGTAGCCGCCATTTCGACTCTCACTGTCCATGAGACTAGGACGGCAATACGAATATTCCGTCTGGGCTCGGGAACCCGGAACGCTGCTTGATGTGCGCGTAGACGCTGACCGACCACGGGGAATCTGACTGGTAGGGAGATAAATGCCAGTCGGAGAATCGTTGCATCAGTTGCAGCGAAGTACCTTGGCGAAGCTCGTCCTGGTCTGCTGACCCGCCTTTGGTATGGCTGGTGGTGCCGATAATGAGCACGCCCGAAGAACTGAGCACCTGATCGGCCAAACTGAAAATTCCCCGTAGCTGTTCGCGTGGGATGAATGCCGGAACATTGCCGGCCAGCAAAATGGCGTCGTACTGTTCGGGCAGGCCATGGCTGCGCAAAGAGGCGCTCTCCAGCTGATTCGCTGACAGCTGCCTGAACCAGGTCCCGTCGAATAGCTCTGCAGCTACTTCCAGGACTTGGGGTGTGGGGTCTATGCCGTAGGCATGGTGTCCCATGCGGCGCAGCGCATTGACCGTATTGCCCACGCCGCAGCCGATGTCCAGAACCTGTGATTCACGGTGGCATAGCATGTCAGTGAATCGGGCGACTACTTCCAAATCAGTACCGTCCAGAGTCAGCGCTCGCATCTTGGCCGCATATGCATCGTAGTTCGTGCCCATCTCCACAGTCTTGCATGAGCACAAGGCGTGAGCGACTTGTTTGCGCTTGTTGGCTGAAAATATGGCTCCGGATTAGGCATCCATGATAAACAAGACCTATGGCTAATACTGCTTTTAAGGGAACTCCCGTACAGACCATTGGTGAACTGCCAGCCGTAGGCTCGCAGGCTCCAGCATTCACCCTCACCGACACCGGCCTTGCAGATGTCACCAGCGAGTCGCTGGCTGGCCGCCGCGTAGTCCTGAACATCTTCCCATCAGTTGATACCGGTGTCTGCGCTGCCAGCGTTCGCCGTTTCAACGAACTGGCTGCCGGCCTGGAGAACACCACCGTAGTGTGCGTTTCCGCTGACCTGCCATTCGCATTGGGCCGCTTCTGCGGTGCCGAAGACATCGAGAACGTCACCGCTGCTTCGGTCTTCCGCTCGGACTTCGGTTCGGACTACGGCGTGACCCAGATCGACGGTCCACTGGCTGGCCTGCTGGCGCGCTCGGTCATCGTCTTGGATGAGACCGGAAAGGTGACCTACACCCAGGTAGTCCCTGAGATCACCACCGAGCCAGACTACGATGCAACCATCGCAGCCTTGAGCTAAAGCTTTATTGCATCGGCGACGATGCACCGAAATGCCCACGCGAGCCGCGAACTCGGGTGGGCATTTTGCGTTTTCAACGCGTTGGAACAAAATAATGTTTCGCTAAAGCCTGATATACGAAGACAACCGGAAGGACCATCATCAAGTGCTAATTCGCAGTTGAGGCAATTGATACCGTAAGTTCGTATCCTTGCAACTCGCTGGTGACGAAAGTCAGCGAACTTGAGTAGCCGTTAAGAGAAATCTGTTCGCGGACATTTACGCCTTCAAATGTGCAAGGCACGCTGATTTCTCCGTTCTCCTTTTTATCATCGCTTTGCCATGCGATGGTGGACAACGTATCTTTGCCCGAGCATTCGAGCGCAACCGCGTAATCGCCGCCGCGGAGCGGAATAGCAAGGGAGATATTCTGGTCCTTCTGGTCAACTACCGTGGTGAGGGCAGCTAGCTCGTGGCCTTGCAACGGCATCATCGATTCGGTAGCTGGCGTAGCCGGGCTGCTGGAATCGCTGGCAGAACAACCGGTGAACGCCATTGAAGTTCCTACGATGATTGTGCGCGCGAATTCATTTTAGGTACCAACTCTAAGCATAACCCTGTGGCAAAGCCTCCTGTGCCTGCGTGAGGCCTATAGGTCCAGTAGCAGGCTCCGAACCCTATTGAGGAATACACTGGCAAGTTCTTCGTTCGGGCTCACGGAGGTGAAAACACCGGCCAGCATGAGAGCAGCATCCAGACGCAGCACCGCCCAAGCGGTCGTGGACTCATCGATGGTTCCGCCATAAGCACGGTAGCCGGCAAGGATGTCCATGTAGTCCAGAGCGTTTTCTGGTATCTGAGCGTATTCGCGAATACGCGCCATCTCGAGTTCTGGAGCAGCAGTGAGTGCGTTGCTCCAATCAAACAATGCCCGCGGTTCACCGGCAGCCACACGAATGTTCTGCCGGCGAATATCCAGATGCAGCTGGCTGACCCGGTGCAACGAACGTTGGAGCACCTTGGCCAGATGAGTTGGTTTAGGCAAGGCTGGCAGCTGATGATCGGTACTAATTCTCGAATGACGATCACCGATGCGCTGAGCCAGATAATCATAGATATCCGGGCATCGGGCTACTTCACTAGCTAGTGGCTCAACCTGGTGCATCTTGGCCAGGACAGCTCCCAACGCCTGCTGGTTTACCGGCGTCTGGTCGTCGTCGATAACTTCGGTGACCAGCACCGAATACCCGCCTTGATGCACCAGCTCCGTCGGATTCGCAGAAGGCACACCATGCACCAAGGCCCAGGCGCTGAGCCGCAGTTCTTTGCGTTGGAGCTCCAAAGCCTGAATCCCTGGATTATTCACGGTGTCAAAAACACGTGCGCGAGGTACGCGGTAGCCTTCACGCCGTGTCCCTGCCCGCGTGCTGAAAAACAGGAACTCCACGCCTGCACCCAATAGCCTCAGGTCGTGCGCTCCACGATTCAGCGCAAGCTCTTCCGCTGCTTGCTGCGGGGAAGTGATCTGGGAATTGAACGTCAAACCAGAACAGCTTCCGCCGCATTCAGGATCCGCGGACCAATCTTGCGCATGAGCTTGCCCATCTTCGGGTTGTCGGTGCGCGAGAGGGTATCCGAAAGCCGTTCCAAACTCATCAACCCCAGCCAGATCTTCGCACGGCGGGCCTCATCCGGACTCGGCGCAATCAAGTCCACCATTTCCAGTCCATGCCACAGGCTCAGGTATGCGGTGTTAAGCGCAGGATCCCACGCCGCGGCCAGATCCCAGTCCAGAATGCCAATCAGTTCTTCGCCAACCCAGTGCATATTGTGCCCGGCCAGATCTCCGTGTACTAGTGCCGCGGGCACCTGTGCCAACTCATCAAGCTGTGCCCACAGGCTTCTGGCCGCCGGGCGCAGTTCATCGGGCAGGGCGTCGTAGCACTGCTGCTGGCGTTCTTCGGTCCATGGGCCGCGGAAGGCAAATGGCGTGGCCAGGTGATCGCTGATGGGTTCCAACGGAATCTCGGCCAAGTCCTTCACTACCTTGCCCAGAACTTGCGGATCTCCATAGTGCGGTTCGTGGGCACTGCCTGGAATGAATGACATCGCCACCGAACTCAAGCCATCAACGCTCAGGATCTGAGAGGTGGCCACCGGGATCTGGTAATCCAACTGGCTTTCGAGACGGTCCAGAAGGTCCAAGGTGCGGGGCATCTGCTCGGTGGCTTGCGGCGTGCGTGCCATGCGAATGACTGCCTGCGGGTTGGCAATGATCACCTTGTGGAACTGCCCGCCCTCGTTTACTGCCGCGTCATCCCATGAGAGATCGGGGCAAAGCTGGCGGGCAATCTGCAATTCTTCCTTGGTGGCAGGTCGGCTCACTGGCACTCTTCTCATGTAGCTCGCTGGCGGTCTTGATCTCAGGCTATCGCAGGTTTGCCACGCGCTTCCTCAGTACGCGCACAGCCAGATCAGCCTATGATCGAAAACGTGAACGCTGAACAAATTGAGCAGAAGGCAACCCGCAAGACCTTCGGGTTTGAGATCGTCTTGGTACTTGCGCTGTCCTTGGGGCAAAGCGCGGTCTACTCGCTGCTCAGCTTTGCGGACAAAGTCACCCGGGCTCCATTGCGCGAGCAGACAACGTCGCTGAATAACCAGCTGAGCACCCGGGAATTCTTTGACTTCTCCTACCAGCTGCTGGACATCATCTTTGCCCTGGTTCCAGTGGTGCTGGCGTTGTATCTGATGAAGCGCACTACCGGGAGAACCATCCGCGATATCGGTTTCGATATGCGCAAGCCGGGCAAGGACGCGCTGCTTGGAGCAGGACTGTTCTTGGCCATGGGCGTAGGCACGCTGGGAGTCTATGCCGCGGGGCGGGCTTTGGGCATCACGACGGCACTGTCGGCAGCGAATTTGGGAGATTATTGGTGGAGCGTGCCGGTGCTTCTGCTCTCGGCCGTACGCCATGCGGTGCTCGAAGAAGTCCTGATGCTCGGATTCCTGTTCACCTATACCAGGAAATTGAAAATGGGCCCGTGGTCCATCATCATCCTTTCCGCTGTCATCCGCGGCAGCTACCACCTGTACCAAGGTGCAGGTCCGATGATCGGCAACATGCTCATGGGCGTGGTGTTCGGCTGGATCTACCAGAAGTACGGGCGGGTCATGCCGCTGGTCATTGCGCACTTCCTGCTCGATGCCATCGGGTTCGTCGGCTATGCACTGATTGGGCCGGCCATCGGAATCGGCCAATAGTGCCGTTATGCTGGGCTGATGCAGATTACCGAGCTGAGCGAGAAATACCTCCACCAAGCTGTTGACTTGTGGGAAGCCACCGGGCTGACTCGTCCGTGGAATGATCCGCTCGCTGACGCTCGACGGGCTTTGCGCGAACCCACCTCTACGGTGCTGGCCATGATCGAAAATGATCAGGTTGTGGGCACTGCGATGACTGGCCATGACGGGCATCGCGGTTGGCTCTACT
>SMEN01000410.1_pt1 | contig 12398 bp, 11 predicted proteins | sample 2456271 | NCBI WGS metagenome assembly SMEN01 (sample SAMN10132593, study PRJNA489261) | soil metagenome | isolation source: day1 control-loamy sand soil ammended with raw manure from dairy cow... | place: USA | collected 2015-04-01 | reverse complement strand
ATTTTTCTGCAACTACATTCAGTGAATTTACTAGAATTTCAAAATTATTATTTAAATCTATATTTTCCTCTCTATGTGCACTAACTACAATATAATTTCCATTCTCAAGGCCTAATTTTGTAACTACATCACTAGAATTAATTTTATCAAAATACTTATCTAACACTTCTTTTAAAGGAGATCCTGTTACAAAAACATGATCTTTTCTAAAACCTTCACTTAATAAATATCTTCTACTATTTTCAGTATAAGTCAAATTAATATCTGAAATATGGTCTGAAATTTTACGATTTATTTCTTCAGGTACATTTTGATCAAAACATCTATTACCAGCTTCCATATGGAAAATAGGAATTTTAAGACGTTTAGCTGCTATAGTACTCAATACGCTATTCGTATCACCTAATACAAGAATAGCGTCTGGCATTTCTTTAGAAAGTATTTCATAAGATTTTGCAATTACATTACCAATAGTTTCACCTAAATGTACGCCAGCTACATTAAGAAAGTAATCAGGTTTTCTTAAACCTAAATCTTCAAAGAAAATTTCATTTAATTCATAATCATAATTTTGTCCTGTATGAACTAGAATATGGTTAAAATATAAATCACATTTTTTTATACATTCAGCTAATCTTATGATTTCTGGTCTAGTACCTAGTATTGTCGCAACTTTTAATTTTTTCATCTTGTTACCAATAATTTTTTTCAAATTTATATTCGTCATTAATTTCACCTAAAGAAAAATTTGACATAACCATTAATTTCGAATCATTTTCCAATGATTGAATAGAAGTAGCATATCCAGGGGGCACAATTAAATAATCGGAAGTTTCACTATTAAGTTCAAAATGTAAAATATCTAAATTCTTTGAAGGATTTAACCAATCATCTGGTTTTACCAACTTTATTAAAAATTTACCCTGTACAACTGAAAACCACCTACATTCTACTTGATGCCCTTGCCAAGCCCTTATTATTTTAATATCTTCATTTTTAATGAAATAAATTCTTTTTATACTCTCTAAATTAATTTTATTATTATAAAGTAAAATACCTCTTTCATCACGAAAGGAACCTCCTTTAATCAGCTGAATATCCTTTAGTACCATTACCATTAAATAAACTTAATTTCGATAAAAGTTTAATAACCCCTTCTAAATCTTCTTGAGTAGTGTTATGAGAATTATAATCTTCAATTACATCATCAATTTGTTTACCTTCAGAAAAATATTTTGCATAATTAAGGTTTCTATTGTCAGCTGGTATTCTATAAAACTCTCCCATATCTTCCGCTTTCACCATTTCCTCACGTGTACATAAAGTTTCATATAATTTTTCACCATGACGGGTACCTATAATTTTAATAGGATTATCTGAGTTCTTCATACGTTTTACAGCCTCAGCTAATAATCCTATAGTAGCGGCTGGTGCTTTGTTTACAAATAAATCACCAGGATTCCCATGTTCAAAAGCAAATAATACTAAATCTACGGCATCATCTAGAGACATTAAAAAACGTGTCATCTTAGGATCTGTAATAGTTAGCTCCTCACCTTTCTCAATTTGTTTTAAAAACAACGGTATTACAGAGCCTCGAGAAGCCATTACATTGCCGTAACGTGTTAAACAAACAACAGTATCTTTTAAATTACGAGCTTCAGCCACCGCAACTTTCTCCATCATCGCTTTAGAAATCCCCATAGCATTGATTGGGTAAGCAGCTTTATCTGTAGATAAACAAATTACTTTTTTTACTTCATTAGCAGCAGCAGCTCGGATTACATTTTGAGTTCCTTCTACATTGGTTTTAACCGCTTGCATAGGGAAAAATTCACACGAAGGCACTTGTTTTAAAGCAGCTGCATGAAACACATAGTCAACATTCCGCATAGCATATTCAACGCTATTATAATCACGAACATCACCAATGAAATATTTAATTTTATCATTTTTATAGTAATTTCTCATATCATCTTGTTTTTTCTCGTCGCGAGAAAAAATTCGTATTTCTGAAAAATGATCTGTTTCCAGAAATTTATTAAGAACAGCGGTACCAAAAGATCCAGTACCTCCGGTAATTAAAAGTGTTTTATTTTTGATTGTATCCATTATTTAAATTTTTGTAAACATTTATCCAATTATTAATTTGATAGTTAATATTAAATTTATCATCAATTAATCGTAAAGTTCCCTCTCTTAAAGATTTTTTTTCAATTTCATCAAGTTTTAGATACTTATCTATTATATCACTTAATTCTTTAGGTTGATTATTAATATGAAAACCACATTTATATGTTTCTAAAATATTCCAAGGAGTACCCTTAGAAGCTAATACAGGAGTAGATTGATTTAAAGCCTCAACAACAACATTTCCGAAATTCTCTGTTTCACTTGGTAATATCAATAATTCAGATTCAGCATATAAAATTTCTTTATCTAAACCTTCTACATGACCTATAAAAGTAATTTTATTAACAAAGGAATATTTTTTAACTAATTCTTGTAAATAATTAAAATATTCTGAATGACGAGCTTCAGATTTACCTGCTATGATTAAGTTATATTCAGACTGTTTAAATTCTTTAGAGATATTTAGTGCTTCTATCAACTTATGAACCGCTTTTATTTCATGAATTCTTCCAAGATATAATAATTGTTTTTTCTTTCGTAGATTTAATCTTGGTGCAGAATCCATATAATTAGGTAATTGAATTACTTCATTATAACTAAATATTTTTTTAATGTCTACGGTTTCTTGATCAGAAGTACTATGGAAATAAATATTTTTATTAAATAATTTATATATTGGTAAAATCAATTGTTTTTTTGATGCACTAAATTTTAAAGCATTTGAATTTAATTCACCACGTACAGACCAAACTATTTTTTTAGAAGGATTAAAAAATTTAGTATAAAAAAAACTAAAAATTGAAAAAAATGAAAAAATACTATTTAAATGTATAATATCTGATTTATTTATTGCTTTGATTATTTCTTTATAAGCTTTCAAATTGAATTTCTTATTTAAAGTATAAATGACTTTCCCTGAAGGTGTAAATAAATATGAATTTTTAATTAATTTATTATCATTTATACCTAAATCAGTGGTTATAATCGTAGTTTCAATATTATTTTTTCGAAGTGCCTTACAATGCCAATATATAGTATTAGCAGGACCTCCTACTTGTGATGGATAAAATATAGTTATTGGAAATACAATTTTCATAATGTGATATTTTTATATAAAGATATATATTTACTAGTTATTTTTTCTAATCTAAAGCGGTTAACATTAATAAGACCTCTTTTAATATATTCATTTCTAATTTCATCGGAGTTAAATAATAATAAAAATTTTGACCTCAAATCATTTAAATCATAAGGATTAACCAATATTGCGGAATCACCTGCTATATCTATATGAGGTTGAATATCACTAGTAATAACAGTTCTACCTATAGCATTTGCTTCAATAATAGGCATACCAAAACCTTCATAAATTGTAGGAAAAGAAACAATATCACAATCAATATATTCTTTAATAATTTCGTCATCAGTCAAACTATAAGAATTTGAATAATCAATTTGTAAAATTGATAAAACATTCAATTGCTCTTCACTAAGTTTACCAATTATTCTTAAATGACAATTTAAATTTTTTAAAGCTTTAGAAACTAAAATTAAATTTTTATTCCATCCAGTTCCAATATGCAATACACGTAATTCATTTTTTTTTGTAATTTCATAAAATTTAAAACTATCAGAAACTGAATTATGAATAATACTAATATTTTTTTTCTTTACAACTTTAAGTAAATCATTTTTTGTTTTATTAGAAATACAAACTAATTGACTAACCAATTTTATTGGTAAATAAAACCATAAAAACCACTTTACAAAATAATCTAATTTATTTTTAGCTTTTTCTAAAGTTACTAAATCGTGTATAGTTAAAACTGATTTACAACCTATTAAACCTAAAATAACATAATGAATATCACCTGTAACATGATAAATACAGTCTTTTTTTCTTAATTTGTAGACAAAATAAATATTTTTAAAAATACCTATAGGATTACCACCTTTATAGGGAACGTGATATTCCTCAACAGCAAACTCTTTTTTCACATTCTTTATTAAAGGTTCGAAAACTTTCCCGATACTAATCCCTGAATTTCTATTTCTTTGAATATAAATAATCTTCATGTTCTAGATGTGTTTTTTTATTTTATTAAATATTATCAACAAAACAAATAATAATTAAAGCGCTTTTGAATTTAAAAATTTATAAAAATTATAAATTAATATAATAATGATTAATGTTCTTAAGAAACCAGCAAGTTGTTGAACAAATTCTTGTTCAAACTTTACAAAACTCAAAAAAATTGTGGGGATTAAAAACAATAATATGTGATATCTATTTTTTGAATTAAATAATATAATTAAATAATTAAATATTAAATTCAAAATTCTACCTAAAAAAAATAGAAATAGTAAAGAAAGTACAAATCCAAATTCAGCATAACTAATACCAAAAACATTAATACCAACACTATTACCCTCAGGTGTCCAACGGCCAGTATATCTCATATAATTTAATCTTGTATCGATATCTTTTTTGTTAGGAAATAAAATTCTTGGGAGTAAAGCATTACTTAAATCATCTACTAAATTTTCTCCATACAAATGAGGATAGCGATTTGGTACATAATCATATATCCAAGAAATAACTAAACCGCTATTAGCTCTTTCTAAAGTTGACATAGAGTCTTGATCATTATCAGAAAAAAAAGAATCAACAAATAAATTTATATCATATTTTCTTTGGTCATCTTCCCAAACCATAGATCTATACACATGTTTCACAGATTGAAAAATGTTAAGTAAAAAAAAAGAAATAAGAATTGTAATAAGAATTTTCTTCTTATTAAATTTAAATATATATGGAATAAAGAGAACGCATAAAAAACCTGCAAATATTAAATTACCAAAAACAGCTACAATTATACAGTTTAATAAAATTAAAACTAAATATATAAAAACATAAAAAAAATATTTCTTTTTATAAGTAATTAATAAAAATGAAAAACAGAAACCTATGTAAGTAAATGCATCTAAAAAGTAGAAATCGAAGACATTCAGTATTAAGGAAAAAATACCCACCCAAACTAATAATAATATAAAATTTAAATTTTTATTATTCTTCAAAGTAGTTAAAACTAAATCTCTATTTATAATAATTTTTTTTAATCCAATATTAAAACTTAATAAAAAAATCAGAGCAGATGGTAAAATAAACGATATATAGATACCAAAGTTATCAAAAGAAAATCTATTTAAAATTGAAAAAAAAACTAATTGCAAAAAGCAAATCAAAGATATTAATTCACTAACAGCAATTTTTTTATTTAAACTGTTTAAAAATAAATAAAAAAATAACAATGTTAATAAAACTCCGATAGTAATATTAACAACTGTAATATTCAATAAAAATAAAATAATAAATATTAATATAATTAATACTATAGTACCGTAATGCAAATTTTGATTGCTCATTAAATTATTTGAAAAAATTTAAAAATAAAAAAATAAAATTAGATTAAATTAAATATTTGTTTAATTCTATGTTCATAAGTATGATTTTCATGAAAAAATTTACTCTGTTTATCCGCTATCTCATAACGTTCCTCAGGGTGATTTAAGTAATATCTAATTTTTTCACATGCTTCGCCTATATTTTTGTACGTGAATTTTTCAATATCAACTATAGAATATTCTTGTAAAATTGGTTTATAATCACAAATTTGAAAACCTCCTATCCCATTAATTTCAAAAAATTTAGCATTAGCTGATTGTATTTCTGCAAAATGAAAATTATTAAATATAATCTTAGAACCATAAAGAACTTCAGCTTTTCTTCTACCAGTAATAAATTCATTTCTAAAATTTTTGGTTACTTCTTCATTCGGAAAACGTTTATCAGGAACACCGAATAAAGTTATATCAATATCATTTTTGACAAGTTCTGAAATCATTTTGGCTCTATAAGGGTACATGGTACCAAAACCGACAACATCAATATCGATAAGTCTTTCAAGTTCATTACGGTGCACATCAACAGGAGGCTTATGTAATCTAGAATTTAAAGCTTCAGGCAAATAAAAAACATTTAAATTCATTTTATATTTCATAAAATCAACCATATAAAGATCTTTTGTAAAGTAAGCATCATAAGGTGAAGCAAATATTTGTTGATGACCTAAAGTAGATAATTGGTCAGGATTTATGTGAATAATTTTTACGTTAGGCAAATTTGCTTTAATCCTTTTTATACATTCTGGATTGATAAATCTATAAGTACAAATCACTAAGTCAGGTTTTTGTTGAATAATTTTTTCTGCAATTTTTAGAAAAACAGAAACATCATACTTCGGAAATAATTTAGTAGCCCAAAAATTATATCTAAAAGGTATTTTAACAACATCCTTAATATCAATATGAAAAATACTATACCCTAAAAATGTAAGAGAATCGTGTAAATGATATTCTAAACTATCATATTGTTTACTTCCTAATAATGCAATTTTCATTTAAATAATTTTTAAAAATAAATAATGTAAAGATAAAACGAGCTAATGATGCTAAGATTAAACTGAAAATAACACCAGCTAAGCCAAATAAAGGTACCATTATTAAACAAAAAACTACATTTATAATAGCACAAATAATATTACTATATAAGATGTAAGCTGTTTTGTTATCAGCATAAAAAAGTTGTTCATAAATGTATGTTAGAGTAATAATAAAATAAGCTAAAGCAGTCCAAAAAATTAAGTAAAATCCTTCACTATAAAACTGTGATAACAACAAACTACCAATTAAATCGTAAAAAAAATAATTAAGTAATAAAATAAACAAAGAAAATAAAGAATAATTAAAAGCTATTTTTTTTGTTTGTTTTATTTTAAACTCTAAATCATTTGTACTTGAAAAAACAATCGGGGTAACCAAAGCTAAAAAAATAGGGTTGATAATAATAAAAAATTTTGATCCTACACCTAAATTCGCATTATAAATCCCAACATAAGTCGAATTCATAAAATATTCTATGATATAACGATCCATATAATTATTTAGCCAACCCCAAAATGCTAAAACTATTAAAGGCCAAGAATATTTAAAATATTTTTTTATGAAAAAATTAAATTTCTTTTTTATATTAACATTCAGGTAAAGTTTATATTTTTTTACAAAAAAAATTATTCCAAATACAAATCCTACAATTTGTAAAACCCATAGAAGAAGAACTTTATTTATAGAATCTTTTATAAATAATATAAATAATAACAAAACTAGTAATGAAAAAAAAGTTTTACTCAAATTACTTAAAGAAAAAACTTTCAAAAAACCTTTTATATTGAAATAATCAATTAATAGATTAAAGAAAACATTAAGTGGCAATGTCATTAGAATTATAGCTAAAATTAAATTACTTGTCCGAAAATAAAATTTAAAAATTATGAATAAAGCCAATAGACATATAGTAATTAAGATAAATAATAATCTTAATGCTTGAATATGACCTTCCTTTTCTAAATTTACAACACTATAATTCTTCATATATTGAAGAAATGGGCTAATAATTAAAGTAAAACAAAATGTATAAGCAGCAAACTCTAGATTAAAATCACCAAAGTCATTAGGCAACACATAAATAGCAATTAATTTGCCAATAATCAAAGATAAAAATGCATTTAATAATTGAGATAAAATCAAAAAAAATTTTTCAGGGTGTAATTTAAATATATTACTTAATAAATTTAACATAAAAATGATTTAAATAAAATTTAGTATACTGCTAAGTTTAAAAAATATTATCTTAAAACTGATTTATATTTTTCTAATTGATTGTAAATTTTTTTAACATCTTGTGCATTTTCTTTTTGAAGTACTAAAAAAGCATCGTTAGTTACAACTAAAATAGTATTAGATAAACCAACAAATGCTGAAAAAACAGAACTCCCGATAACCATATTACCATTCGAATCGACTGCATGTCCATCTACTTTTAAATAATCGTATAATGATTCGAAAGAACCTAAATCGTTCCAACGGAAACATGCTGGAACTACTTTAATTTTATTTGAACGCTCCATAACCGCATAATCAATAGAAATCGACGGAATAGAGGCAGATAATTCATAATCTAATATTCCCTCTTTTGCATGAGACCAAGCTTCAGAAGAAGTTGCGTAAACACTCGGTTGATAGGCTTTTAACTCAGCTAATAAAACTCCTGCTCTAAAACAAAACATACCCGAATTCCAAAGAAAATTACCTTTATCAATAAAATCTTGTGCTGTTACTTGGTTAGGTTTTTCGCGAAAAGAAATTACATCCTCTTTACTGTATTCAATATATCCATATCCTGTTTCGGGTTTTGTTGGAACAACACCAAAAGTAACTACAAAATCTTTTTTAGCTAATTCAATAGCTTTTGAAATAGCCGTTTCATATTCCTCTTTATTTTCAATCAAATGATCTGAAGGCGTTACAATCATCACATCCTCTGGATTTAATGCTAAGGCAGCAAAAGCTATAGCAGCTGCCGTATTTCGAGGTTGTGTTTCCACAACATACGATTTAAGCAAATCTAAATCTTTCAATAAATCTTTACTCCAATCGATATGTTCTTCGTTACCTACAACCATAATTTCGTCAACTAAAGCACTGTTACGCTCCGCAGTTAGCTCAAACAAAGATTTACCAGCAAACAATTTTAAGAATTGTTTTGGATTACTTTTCCTTGAAAGTGGCCATAAACGACTGCCTACACCACCTGATAATATTACATTTACTATTTTCATAATCTATTGTAATCGTCTTCAATTCGAACAATATCATCTTCACCAAAATACGTACCGTATTGCACTTCAATAAATACCACTGGTTCTTCGGTCTTATTTTCAATTCGATGGCGTGCCCCTTGTGGAATTAGAGCTACTTGCCCTGGATGAAAATCTTTAATTTCTTCGTTAATAGTTATTGTCCCTACCCCCGAAACAATCGTCCAAACTTCTGAACGTTTGAAATGGTATTGTAAAGATAAACGACCACCTGGATTAACTTGAATTCTTTTTACCTTGTGTGTTGAATTATCTTCTAACACCCAATACTCACCCCAAGGTCTAATATCGTGTTCCATATTTTATACTATAAAAATTATAATCTAGCATCTACCTCATTTCTTTCTAAACAAGCTTTTGTATCAAAAACTACGGCATTATTCGCTTTTAAATCTTCTAGATTTAAAGTTAAAAACTCATTGTGTGCAACAGCAATAATAATAGCTTCGTATTTTTTATTTGCTATTAATTTTTCAATAATCTCAATACCGTATTCGTGAAATACTTCTTCTTTCTTAGCCCAAGGATCAAAGATATCTACATTTACACCAAATTTTAATAATTCTTTGTAAATATCTGCTACTTTAGTATTTCGTACATCAGGACAATTTTCTTTAAAAGTAACCCCTAAGATTAACACATTAGCATTTTTAATACGTAAATCTTTTTCAATCATTAATTGTACTGTTTTAGAAGCTACAAAACCAGCCATACGATCGTTTACTCTACGCCCAGATAAAATAACTTCTGGGTGATGCCCCAATTGTGTTGCCTTATGTGCTAAATAATATGGATCTACAGAGATACAATGACCACCAACTAAACCTGGTTTGTATTTTAAAAAATTAAATTTTGTACCTGCTGCATCTAAAACATCGTTGGTATCGATACCTATTTTATCAAAGATTAAGGCTAACTCATTCACAAATGAGATATTCACATCACGCTGTGCATTTTCTATTGCCTTAGAAGCCTCAGCTACTTTTAAAGAAGGTGCCAAATGCGTACCTGCTTTTATAATGGTTTTATATAAATTATCAATTTCTATAGCCATTTCTGGTGTAGAACCTGAAGTAACCTTCATGATGGTAGTTAAGGTATTTACTTTATCTCCCGGATTGATACGCTCTGGTGAATAACCTATATAAAAATCTTGATTGAACTTTAATCCAGAACATTGCTCTAACAAAGGCACACATACTTCTTCTGTACAACCAGGATAAACTGTAGATTCATAAATAACAATATCACCTGCTTCTAAAACTTTGCCTAACATGATTGAAGCCCCACGTAAAGGTTTTAAATCAGGTGCATTGAATTCATCAATCGGAGTTGGAACTGTAACAATGTAAACATTCGCAGTTGCTAAAACTTCTAAATCTGAACTTGCTATAAAGCCTTTTGTACTATTGGTTTCTTTAGCCGCTTGCAAAGATTTATTTAATTGATCTAAATCAGCTTCCAAGGTATGATCTTCTCCCCTATTTAACTCACCTACACGAGTTTGATTGATATCAAAACCAATCACAGGATAATGCTTAGAAAACTCAATAGCCAATGGTAAACCTACATAGCCTTGACCAATTACTGCGATTTTGTATTGTTTATTCATTTATGTTTTTTGATTTTATGTTTTTTTTACTTACAAACTTTCATTAAATATTCGCCATACCCACTTTTAACAAGAGGTTGGGCTATTTTGGTTAATTGTTCTTTATTAATATACTTCATACGGAATGCTACTTCTTCGATAGCTCCAATTTTAAGTCCTTGACGTTCTTCTATTACTTGTACAAACTGTCCTGCTTGCATCAACGAAGCAAAAGTCCCCGTATCTAACCAAGCGGTACCACGATCAAAAACACCAACTTTTAAGTTTCCTTTTTCTAAAAATACTTTATTTACGTCTGTGATTTCATACTCGCCACGCGCAGAAGGTTGGATACTTTTTGCAATTTCAACTACGGTATTATCATAGAAATACAGGCCTGGAACCGCATAATTAGATTTTGGGTTCAAAGGTTTTTCTTCTATTGAAATTACTTGATTGTTTTCGTCGAAATCCACAACTCCATAACGTTCTGGGTCACTAACAGGATATGCAAATACGACTCCACCAGTAACGTCTGTACAACTTTGTAAAAGTTTTGACATACCTGATCCATAAAAGATATTATCGCCTAATATTAAAGCGACTTTATCATCACCGATGAATTTCTCGCCGATCACAAAGGCTTGAGCCAATCCGTTAGGTTTAGCCTGCTCTGCATATTCAAAACGACAACCTAATTGGGTTCCGTCTCCTAAAAGTTTTTTGAAATGGGGTAAATCATGAGGGGTTGAGATGATTAATATCTCATTAATTCCGGCTAACATAAGAGTCGAAAGCGGATAGTATATCATAGGTTTATCGTAAACCGGCATCAATTGCTTGCTTACAGCCAAAGTTAATGGATGCAAGCGAGTACCCGAACCTCCGGCTAAAATAATTCCCTTCATGTGTTGTTGTTTTTTTTGGTTTTTGGTTTTGATTACTAAATAAATACAACCTATATATTATAAATATAATTTTGTTTTGTAATCAGCCGTAAAAATAAGTAAACCCATTATGACTACCAAACTTAATTGTCTTTTATTTTATTTTTAACAATAGAACAATAAAATAGCTAACTAATAAACAATAATTCACTGTTTAAGTTAAAAAAAATAAATTGTAAAAAATTCAGTAATAAAAAAAGATAAGGTTTAACAACTGCTAATAATTTTTAATTACTCATTTACTATCAAATTCAACAATAAATAGTCATTTTCTATTATTTTGTTTGTTGATGCGCGGATGATTTGCTGATGTGTGGATTAGCTGATTCGCTGATTTGCTGATTTAACTTCGTTCCGTTCGGACTATGTCCTCGGGTGCGGATTCGCTTTGTATCTACTGAATATACTATTTCGTACTTTAAACCTTTAACTTTACAATCAGATCATTCCGTTTTCAAATCTTCAAATTATCTCATTTACAAATTCAATTCCTGATTTAACTTCGTTCCGTTCGGACTATGTCCTCGGGTGTGGATTTGCTGATTTGCTGATTTGCTTTGTAACTTCTGGATATACTATTTCGACCTTTGAACTTCACAATCAAATCATTTGAATACCAAATCTTCAGATTATTACTTTTTCAAATTCAATTCTCCATTCCTAAATTGCTAATTTAACTTCGTTCCGTTCGGACTATATCCTCGGGTGCAGATTTGCTATGTTTCTACTTAATATTCTATTTTGAACTTTAAACTTTAAACTTTGAACCTTAAACTTTACAATCAGATCATTCTATTTCAAATCTTCAAATTATCTCATTTACAAATTCAATTCTCCATTCCTAAATTGCAGATTCGCAGATTCGCTTTGACTCTACTGGATATTCTATTAAGTCATTCTACACTTGATGCAGTATCTAATTTGTTTTCTTGGGGTTACTTTGGTTTTAAA
>SMEN01000579.1_pt1 | contig 12448 bp, 12 predicted proteins | sample 2456271 | NCBI WGS metagenome assembly SMEN01 (sample SAMN10132593, study PRJNA489261) | soil metagenome | isolation source: day1 control-loamy sand soil ammended with raw manure from dairy cow... | place: USA | collected 2015-04-01 | reverse complement strand
GCCATCGGCGTGGGCGCGGGCATCCTTTCGGCCATGGTGCTCTTCGCCAATCGCGTAGCCCATCTGGTCACCGTGGAACGGATCCCCGAGGGCGAAACGATGATCTACAAGGTCAACGGCGAGTTGTTCTTCGCCTCCTCCAACGATCTGTACACCCAGTTCGACTACGCGCAGGATCCCGAGCGCGTTGTGATCGACATGTCCGATTCGCACCTCTGGGACGCCTCAACCGTTGCGGCGCTGGATTCGATCCGCACCAAGTACGAGAAGTACGGAAAATCCGTGGAAATCCGCGGCTTGAATGAAGCCAGCCAGAAGATGCAGGACCGCTTGGGCGGCAAGCTGTCCTAGGTGTATTAGCCACGGAGGTTAGGAACACGGTCCGCTGGCGCCAGACCCTTCAGCGAAGTATGTCCACGACGGTGGTTGTAATAGTCTAACCACTGCGGGAATGCAGCCACCCCCTCGGCCTCAGAACGGTAAGGCCGGGCATAAGCCCACTCCTCGATCATGGTGCGATTGAACCGCTCGACCTTGCCATTGGTTTGCGGCCGGTAGGGCCGGGTGCGCTTATGCTTGACCTCCGGACCCAGCGCGTCGGCCAAGGTATGCGAGCGGTAGCAGGATCCGTTATCTGTGAGTACGCGTTTCACGGTGATCCCTGCACCTTGGAAGTAGGCGTTGGCCCGTTCCCAGAATCCCGCGGCGGTTTCCTTCTTCTCATCTGAGAGGATTTCGGTGTAGGCCAGCCGCGAGTAGTCATCCACGGCGTTGTGCAGGTACGCGTAGCCCGGACGTCGGTTCTGGGGTGTCTTGGTCTTGTTGCGCCGCCCCTCGGCCCGGTCCATGACCCGGTGCCCGCCACCGTCAGGGATTCGTCCGAGTTTCTTGATGTCCACGTGGATCAGGTCCCCGGGTGCCTCGTGCTCGTAACGACGGATGACCTGCCCGGTGGCACGGTCCTGCCATGCCAGCCTGGAGAGCCCTACCCGGGAGAGGACCTTGTTCACGGTTGAGGGGTGCAGTCCCAGCAGGAAAGCGATCCGGGCCGGTCCCCATCTGCGGTTTACGCGCACTGCGATGATCCGCCGTTCGGTGCGCACGCTGGTGCGGCGCGGTGAATGGTGTGGCCGGCTGGAGCGGTCCTGCATCCCTGCCTCGCCTTGCTCCCGGTAGCGGGAAGCCCAGCGGGAGGCGGTGGACACGGAGACTTGGAACCGCTCGGCGGCGCGGCGCAGTGGCCAGCGGTCTTCGCAAGGATGGCATTAGAATGGGACATGAAGACCTCCGGGATGTCGTAGATGTTGTCGCAAACAGCACTTCACTCGGAGGTCTTCTTTTTGTCACTCAGCTACGCCGCATGTTCCTAACGTCCGTGGTTAATACAACTAGCCCGCGGGATTGCCAATGCCGGTCTGGAGCTACAGCGACCTAGCTGCATCCTCGCGCAACTGGTTCTTGCGGATTTTGCCGGTCACCGTGGTGGGGAATTCTTCCAGGATCCGCACGTAGGCCGGGACCTTGTAATGCGCCAGCTGCCCGGCGGAATATTCGCGGATCGCATCGACGGTGAGCGGCTGGCGCCCTGCCTTCATGCGGATGCAGGCGCAGACCGCTTCTCCGAATTTTGGATCGGGCACGCCGATGACAGAAACATCCTCGATATCAGGGTGCCTATAGAGGAATTCCTCGATTTCCGCGGGGTAGATATTTTCGCCGCCGCGGACCACCATGTCCTTGATCCGTCCGACAATCGTGCAATATCCGTCCTCGCGCATTACTGCCAGGTCCCCGGTGTGCATCCAGCCCTCGTCGTCGATAGCCGCTCGGGTCTTCTCCTCATCGTTCCAGTAGCCGAGCATCACTGAGTAGCCGCGGGTGCAGTACTCGCCGGTTTCCCCGCGCTGCAGGGTTTCGCCCGAGACCGGATCGACCACCTTGATCTCCACGTGCGGGTGCACCCGGCCAATGGTCGCGGTGCGTCGCTCGAAGTCGTCGTCACCCCGGGTCTGGCAGGAAACCGGGGAGGTCTCGGTCATCCCGTAAGCAATGGACACCGCACTCATGCCCATCTCCTCGACGCAGCGGCGCATCACCTCCACGGGGCAGATGGATCCGGCCATGATGCCGGTGCGCAGCGCGGAGAGGTCGTAGTCCTTGAAGTTCGGGTGGTTCTGCATGGCGATGAACATCGTGGGCACCCCATACAAGCCCGTGCAGCGCTCCTCTGCCACCACGCGCAGCGTGGTTTCGGCGTCGAATCCCGGGCCGGGAATCACCATGGTGGTTCCGCGGCTGGTGCAGCCCAAGTTGCCCATGACCATGCCGAAGCAGTGGTAGAACGGCACTGGAATGCACAGCCGGTCATGCTCGCCCAGGTCGATCATGCCGGTGACCTGGTAGCCGTTGTTCAGGATGTTGCGGTGGCTGAGCACCGCGCCCTTGGGGTAGCCGGTGGTACCCGAGGTGTACTGGATATTGATCGGGTCTTCGGGCTTGGTGGCCGCCAGCCGCTTCGCCAGTTCCCCGTCGCCGACTTGCTCGCCTTCGGCCAGCAGCTGCGCATAGTCATCGGTGTCCACGTAGACCACGCGCTCCAGGCCGGGAGTATCGGTGCGCGTTTGCTCGATCATTGCCCGGTAGTTGCTGGTCTTGAAGTATTCGTGGGTGCGGTAGGCCGGGTTGACATTGACCAGGATGACGCCGATTTTGGCGGTGGCGTACTGGGTAAAAACCCATTCTGCGCAGTTCGGTGCCCAGATGCCGACCCGGTCTCCGGGCTGCAATCCGGCGGCCAGCAGGCCCTTGGCCAGGCGATTGATCTGCGCGTCCAGCTCGTTCCAGCTCCAGCGCCGGCCGGTGGCTGATTCGACCAGGGCTTCTGCCGGGCCGAAGCGGGCTACGGTGCTTTCGAAGTTGGAGCCAATGGTCTCTTCCAGCAGTCGCGGTTCACTCTCGCCCTTGGCATAAGCCTTCATCTGCGCACCCCTTCGTGGATCGCTTCGTCGGAATCTACGCGGGCATGAGTAGTGTGCCCAGCGTCACATTCACACACTAGCCGTGGTGTGACCCGCTGCCAAGCAACGGCGCGACGTGCGCCGCCAGGACTGCAACCGGTCGCTTAATTCGGCGGACAGCTCCGTAAGGTACAGCAAGCTTTTCTCCTCCAGCCCGCCTTTGCTGAATTAATGCACGCCGCAAGAACGTTAGAGATTCGGGCTCATAGCGGCGATCTCATTCATACTTGTAGACTCTCAATCAGACCAGAATAAGTATTTCACCCTCTTGGATTGCCGCGTTAGAGTTGCCAGCAAGCGTCTTCTGCGCACTTGACGCGCGGTCCGACGATCGGAGCACCATGGACACCAGACTAATCCGCTACTTCGTTGCGGTCGCCGAAGAGCGCCATTTCGGCCGCGCGGCGGCGCGCCTGCATATAGCGCAGCCTCCGCTCTCCCAGCAGATCAAGCAGCTCGAGGAGACGCTTAATACCCAGCTGCTGATCCGCACCACCCGCAAGGTGGAACTGACCAACGCCGGAGAGCTGCTGCTGACCCGCGGACGCATCCTGCTCGAAGAGCTCGAACAGCTCTCCCGCGACGTGCGCACCGTGGGCGATGGCGCCCTGGGCGTGCTGCGCCTGGGCTCCACGGGCAGCGCCACCTCGCGCATCATGCCCAAGCTCATCGAGAGCAGCTCGCAGCAGATGCCCGGACTGCAGCTGAATGTGCAAGGCGAAATGCTCACCCCGCAGATGGTCGAAGGCCTGGTCGAAGGCCGGCTGGATCTGGCCATCTTGCGCCCACCGGTGCGCGGCGCCGAGGTGGACTACATGCTGCTGGACCAAGATCATCTGGCCGTGGCCCTGCCGCTGGACCACCCGCTGTGCGCCTACGAGGAGCTGAGCCTGGAACAGCTGGCCGGCGAGAAGTTCATCTGCTACCCGCCTTCTTCCGCAGTGAACAGCATCATCGTGGATTCCTGCCGCCGCGTGGGCTTCGTCCCGCGGGTCGCGCAGGTGGCCAGCGAGACCTCTACCCTGCTCACCTTCGTCGCCGCTGGACTGGGCATCGGACTGCTGCCGACCACGCACTACCTGCCGCACAGCAACCGGATCACCTTCCGGCCGCTGCGCAATGCCCCTGCCGTCGATCTGGCGATCGCCTGGCGAGCGGGCAACGAATCTGCGCTGGTGCGCAACTTCTTGGAACTTTGCAAAGAACTATTCCCCGCGAAAAATACCGTCGAAGAAAGGCTGGAACCCCTTGAGAATCCAGCGGATTGAATCAATCCCCTACGCCATTCCGTACAACCACCCGCTGCGCTTTGCCAGCGGCGAGGTGCACACCGCGGACCACGTGCTCATCCGCGTGCACACCGATGAGGGCGTGATCGGCACCGCCGACGCGCCACCGCGCCCGTACACCTACGGCGAAACCCAGAAGTCCATCGTCGCGATCGTGCAGGAGGTTTTCGCCCCGCAGCTGATCGGCGTGGACATCATGGACCGCGCGAAGATCCGCCAGGTGCTGGATCGGACCATCCACAACCAGGTGGCCAAGGGCGCGCTGGACATCGCCGTCTGGGATGCCATCGGCCAGGCGCTGGGCACCCCGGTGCACAAGCTGCTCGGCGGGTTCACCGACTCGATGCGCGTGAGCCACATGCTCGGCTTTCGCCCGGCGCAGGAACTGCTCGATGAGGCCCTGCGCTTCGGCGAGCAGTACGGCATCACCACCTTCAAGCTCAAGGTCGGCCGCCGCCCGCTGGCGCTGGATATCGAAGCCTGCCGCGTGCTGCGCGAAGGCCTGGGCGAGGACGTGGAGATCTACTTGGACGCCAACCGCGGCTGGACCGCGAACGAGTCCATGGAAGTACTGCGCCAGACCGAGGGCCTTGGCCTGACCATGCTCGAAGAACCGTGCGATGCCAAGGAAGCGATGAGCCGCCGCCGCCTGGTCGAGCGCTCCCCGATCCCGATCGTCGCCGACGAATCGGTACCGACCGCCGGCGATGTCTCGCGCGAGCTGCTCTCCGGCGGCGCCAACGCGATCTGCATCAAGACCGCCCGCTCGGGCTTCACCGAAGCCACCGAGATCCTGGGCCTGTGCACCGGACTGGGCGTGGACGTCACCATGGGCAACCAGATCGACACCCAGGTCGGCTCGCTGGCCACCGTCACCTTCGGCGCCGCCTTCGAGGCCACCAGCCGCCGTGCCGGCGAACTGTCCAACTTCCTGGACATGGCCGATGACCTGCTGGCCGAACCACTGCAGATCGTCGACGGCCGCATTTCGGTACGCACTGTGCCCGGCGTGGGAGCGGCGATCGACGAATCCAAGCTGGCGCGTTACCGCCAGGACCACGTACTTTCCACCTCGAACTAAAGGAGATGCACCATGTTGTTCCTTGCCCGTATGGACGTTGTTTTCCCAGACCACTTGACCGCCGAGCAGGTCGCCGATTTCCAGGCTCGAGAGAAGGAATACTCCGCGAGCCTGCAGCGCAGCGGCAAGATGCAGGGCATCTGGCGCGTGGTCGGCGAGTACGCGAACCACTCGCTGTACAACGTCGAGTCCAACGACGAGCTGCACGAAATCCTCAGCGGATTCCCGATGTATCCGTACATGAAGATCAAGGTCACCCCACTGGCCAAGCACCCTAATTCGCTGGTCTAGAACGCATCCAGGGCGCCGGCGCCAGACCGTGCCCCAGCCCACAAGTATTGATATTCAAAACGTGTCAATTGGTGGCAAATAAGTATTTCACTCATCAAGAACACTGCACTACATTGAATATCAATCACCCAAGATGGCGGGGGTCACACTATGGATCCCGTACGTCACACCACAGAATTTAGGGGAGTCACCATGACCATCGAAACTCCAGCAGACGCAACTGCAGCCAAGTCCGGCAATGCCGCCACCGACAGCTTCCGCAACTCCGGCAAGCTCGCCAAGGTCGAAGCATCGACCGAACGCGTGAACCTGCTTGCTTCCAAGCTCGTCAAGGCCGCCAATGACATCATCCTCGAAGAGCGCGTGAGCTACGACGAGTTCAACGCCCTGAAAGCATGGTTGATCAAGGTCGGCGACGACGGCGAATGGCCGCTGTTCCTGGACGTATGGCTGGAACACTCAGTGGAAGAGGTCGCTACCGACCACCGCGAAGGCAACAAGGGCTCGATCGAAGGCCCTTACTACGTGCCGGAAGCTCCTTCCCAGAACTCCCCTGCCACCATCTCGATGCGCGAAGACGAGAAGGGCACCAACCTGCTCTTCCAGGGCCAGGTCCGCTCGACCGACGGCTCTGCATTGAAGAACGCCAAGATCGAGCTGTGGCACGCAGACGAAGAGGGCTTCTACTCGCAGTTCGCTCCTGGCATCCCGGATTGGAACCTGCGCGGCACCTTCATCGCTGACGAGGAAGGCAACTTCCAGATCAACACCATGCAGCCAGCTCCGTACCAGATCCCAACCGACGGTGCCTGCGGCCAGCTGATCGCCGCTGCCGGCTGGCACGCATGGCGACCAGCCCATCTGCACCTAAAGGTTTCAGCCGAGGGCCACGAGCTGCTCACCGCCCAGCTGTACTTCCCAGGCGACGAGCACAACGATGACGACATCGCAAGCGCCGTGAAGCCGGAACTGCTGCTGGACGTCCAGCCAGCCGAGTCGGGCAACGGCAAGCAGGTCACCTACGACTTCGTACTTGACCCAGTGAAGTAAATCCGAAGCAGAAGAAGCACCGCATCACGCGCAACGAGGAGGCGTGAGGCGGTGCTTACTTCTTTTAATGCCTCGGTTGACCAGCGCGAGGTTAGACTACTGACATGCGTAAACTTCTAGCCATCAGCGGATTCGCCATAATTGCGGCTTACGCTGTTTATGGCGCCCTGCTCGCGAACAACTGGGCAGTGGAAGCCGCCAGCGGAATTCCTTTGGATGAAACCATCGTGGCGATGTCAGCCGCGGGGCAGGGCTACAGCTCGCGCGGCGGCTGGGTCTTCGCCTGCGCTGGAATCATCCTCGCGATTTCATGGCTACTCGTGACGCTTACCCCGAAATTCCAGCTGCCCGGCTGGGTCGCCGCCGGACTCTGGGGCCTGATTGTCGCGCTAGGCGCACCCACGTACTTCTTCACTGCTTTCGGCAACATAAATTCAGTGGGCGATACCTTTGAGGACTGGAATGCTGGTGCAGCCTTCGCCCTTGAAGCACCGCTATACACTGCCAGCATCCTCGCCGGCGTTCTGCTCGCTGCTATGGCGGCCATTGGAACCTGGTCCGCATTTTCCGGTACTTCACGACCCCTTCGTCCAACCGGCAGCTAGACTTTCAGGCTGCGCCACCTGACTCGAAACGCTGATTTACCCCATGACGCCAGCTGAAATTACGGTCGAATAAACTTTCTATGAGTTACCCACAATTCGACTTGAATCAGAACAAACTGTCGGTGCTTAGCAGGAAAATTAACTATGAGTATTCCTGCATATCTAGAAGACCGCGACGGAGAACACCGTCTTCCACTGCGCCCACCGGGCACCCGTGAAGAGTCGCATAGGACTTCCGCTGAGGAGGCCGAACGCGAACACCAAACGTTCTTAGGGACGCTTAAGCAGACCGCCCTTGAGCTTTTCGATGCCGGGCCCATTAACGGCCCTACCGACGCGCTGGAGGCCCTGAAGAAAATCCAGCGGCTGCAGAGCAGTACCGAAGCCGCTATCGCCTACATCATGGCCGACGGAGTGGAACACGTCAGCGAATCGTTCAATGACCTGATATCGACCGAACACCCGCACTCCGCCGATGAAGAAACAGCAGCCGCGAAAAGCGCCGCATGCTACGGCGTGGACCGCGGCAGCGAGCAGATCATCAACTCCAACTTCATCGCCGAATCCTCCGTCGCACTGCGCGAGAGCAACCGCAAGGTATCCAAACGGATGTTCCATGCCAAGGGCTTGCGGCATGTCTGCAAGAACACCCTCGCGGCTCTGGCTGCAGGCGAAATCACCGTCAAGGCGGCCCACGATATCGTCAAATTCTGCCAAGATCTCTCTCCCGAGCAGATCTCGCTCATGGAACAAATTCTGCTGCCCATGGCGAAGACGGCCCCGGATGAAGCCATCTACCAACGGGCTCGACGCCTGCACGACCGCCTTAATCCCGATTCAGCGGAGAACCGGCAGAGGAACGCGTTAGCTGCCCGCAACGTCCGGATGTGGAACGACGAGGATGGCATGGCCACCTTGCAACTTCATCACAGCGCTGATGTCATCCATTCAATCAACAACTCCATCAAACACGTGGCCAGCCAGATCACTGATCCTAAGGACTCACGCACCCAGGCCCAGGTTGAAGCCGATGCTTTCGCGGACGTCTATCTCAATGGTTGGCCCGGAACGGAAGCGATGCCGCTGAAACCACGGGTCTCCATCACTATTCCTGCTTTAGAAATGCTGGCCAATCCCTCTCGCGGCCTTGCTGAATTGGAAGGCTACGGACCGATCCCCCTAGGCGTGGCTCTAAAGATCGCAGCTGATGCTCCGTCATTCCAACGGGTCCTGACAGACCCTTGGACCGGGGCTGCGATTGACGTGGAACCCAAAAGGTACCGACCTTCCCAAGGACTGCGGGATTTGCTGCGCCACCGCGACCAGCATTGCGGCTTCCCCGGATGTCGTCGTCCGGCAGATAGCTCAGAAATTGATCATATAGAAGCGTATGGGCAGGGCGGGCACACCACCCGGCAGAATACGCATCTCTTATGCAAACAGCATCAGATGTTCAAGCACGCTCTGGGCTGGAAGGTCCTTGCTTGTCCTGACGGTTCCAAAACATGGATTTCACCGCATGGCCTGCGTTCAATCACGATTCCTGAGAGCGTGAGCAACGTGGAGAACTTTGACCATCTCAATGATCACTGCCCTCAGCGTCCTGAAGATGAAACAACACCCGTAGTTCGGTTGACTCCGGAAACACGACGAGTTCTGAGCCTCGACCAGGATGAAGATCTTCCCGACACCGGAACCGGATAGCCCCTTCGCGAAGCTTGAATCTTGAGTGACAAATTTTTTCAGTCACTAGAACCACCACACCACCTATAGATCTGACGGAAGCAGCCTCATCGAAGCTACTCGCGTGGCAGGCTACGGCCAGAATCCGGTTCCCGACGCTTAACACTTTTCCCGGTGGTGCTGAATGAAAATAAATTTCAGTCAGAAGCTTCTAACTCCTCTGGATGCGGTTGGCGCGGGCCTGATCGGATTCGCCCACCGGTGCGAAGCAGTAGATGGTGACCTCGGTCTTGTCCACGGCGACCGGGCGGAAGACGCGGATCTGCGAGCCGAACTGGTCCATCAGGTACACGTTCGGGTACAGGCACAAGTTGCGGGAGATGCCGATCATCCAGTCGACCTGGCCTCGCCGTGCTTGGCGACCAGCTCGTCGCGCTTTTCAGCCAGCGGACGGTTGGCCGGGTCCAGCCATTCGGTCCAGAGCAGCAGGTGGCCGTTCTCGAACGAGTAGTAGCCGCCCTTCTGCTTGTCCCAGCCACCGGCGTCCATGATCTTGGTGTCGTTCGAGGATTCGCCGTTGGCGCGGCGGGCCTGGGTGGCGGCGTGGTTCCAGTGGGTTGCAGAGACGTGGTAGCCGTCGGCGCCGTTTTCGGCCTGCAGCTTCCAGTTGCCGTCATAGGTGTAGGTCGAGGCGCCGCGCAGCACTTCCAAGCCTTCTTCGGACTGGTCAACCATCATGTCGATGATCTTGGTGGCCTCGCCCAGGTGCTCTTCCAGGGGCAGCACATCTTCCTTCAGCGAGCCGAAGAGGAAGCCGCGGTAGTTCTCGAAGCGGGCGACCTTGGTCAGGTCGTGCGAGCCGTCCTTGTTGAACTGCTCGGGCTAGCCGGCACCGCGCGAGTCCTTGACCTTGAGCAGCTTGCCGGAGTTGTTGAAGGTCCAGCCGTGGAACGGGCAGGTGAAGGTGGTGCGGTTATCAGTCTTGCGGCGGCACACCATGGCACCGCGGTGGCTGCAGGCATTGATCAGCGCGTTCAGTTCACCCTGCTTGTTGCGCGAGATGATGATCGGCTGGCGGCCGATGTTGGTGGTGTAGTAGTCACCGATGTTGGGGATCTGGGACTCGTGGGCCAGGTAAACCCAGTTGCCCTCCCAGATGTGCTTCATTTCCATCTCGAAGATCTCTTCATCGGTGAAGATGTTTCGATTGGCGCGGAACTCTCCGGTTTCCGGGCTGTCCACCAGTGCGTTATCCAGCAGGCTGGATACCTCATTCAGGGTTTCAGTCATGGCGTGGTGTGCTCCGTCCATTCAAGGCTCGTTTTAAGGGGAAAACCGCTGCAGCCGGTTTGCATGGATTCAACCTTGGCAGAAAGTGGGGGCGGTCACACTAGGGTTATGCCTAGGCTTGGACTAGGCATCTGATCACTATGTTTTCAAGCATCTGAATCCACACCTGTCGCCTATGAATTCGGCGGAGTATCCTTTTGCTACGACCTCCCGCCCACCTTTCGAAGCAGCCTTGCCCATGCGCGAAGAAGAAGCCCCGGACCTTCCCGCGGCCCGCAGCCAGAACCCCGAAGTTCCGCGGCAGGGCCAGCGTTCCTTCCTGCACATCCTGGCCAATACCGCCGTCGCAAACCTCACCACCAGCTATCTGTGGTTCGCGCTGACCTTCTGGGTGTATCTGGAAACCGAAAACGTCATGGCCACCGGCATCATCGGCGGCGCCTTCATGCTGCTGATCGCCGGATTCTCCATGATTTTCGGAACCATCGTGGATAATCACCGCAAGAAATCGGTGTTCGTGTTCTCCGCACTGGTCACCGCGGTGGCCTTTGCCCTGGCCGGGCTGATCTACCTCTGGCTGCCCACCGAGGACATCTTGAATATCGGCGGCTGGCAGTTCTGGATCTTCTGCCTGGTGATCCTGTTCGGTGCGATCGTGGAGCAGATGCGCGGCATCGCGTTGTCCACTACCGTCACCCTGCTGATCCCGGTGGAGCGCCACGCCAATGCCAACGGACTGGTCGGCACCGTCCAGGGCATCGCTTTCATCATCACCAGCGTGTTTTCCGGGCTGTCCATCGGCCTGCTGGGGATGGGGTGGACACTGGTCATTGCGATTGCGATGGTCGTGATTACGTTGCTGCACCTTCTGGGAATTTCCATCCCCGAGCAGGAGCCGGAAAAGGAAGAAGGCCTCACGAAAACCAGCGACCTGCGCCTGGGCTTCACGACGGTTATGGCGATCCCAGGCCTGTTCGCGCTGATTATATTCTCGATGTTCAACAATTTCATCGGCGGCATCTACATGGCTTTGATGGACCCCTACGGGCTGACCATCATGCCGGTCGAAGCCTGGGGCATCACCTTCGGGTTGGCCTCCACCGGCTTCATCATCGGAGGGCTGGCCATTGCCAAATTCGGGCTTGGGCCCAATCCGATCCGCACCATGCTCTTATTGGTGGCCATCATGGGATTCCTCGGAGCGGTCTTCACCATCCGGGAATGGACCTGGCTCTATGTGCTGGGGATCTGGCTCTACATGATGCTCATCCCGGCGGTGGAAGCTTCGGAGCAAACGGTGATCCAGAAGGTGGTCGCCTTCCGCCGCCAGGGCCGGGTGTTCGGCTTCGCCCAGATGATGGAAGCCGCCACGGCTCCGATTACCGCCTTCCTGGTTGCCCCATTGGCCCAGTACCTGGTCATCCCCTATATGCGCTCGACGCAGGGAGATGAGCGCTTCGGCTGGCTGGTGGGACAGGGTCAGGCACGTGGAATCGCCTTGATCTTCTTGGTCGGCGGGCTGATCATGGTTGTAGCGGCACTGCTGGCCATGGGCACCGGCCAGTACCGCAAGCTTTCTGCAATTTTCCAGGCCGAATCGCCCGCAACGCCCCAGGAGGCATCAGTTGCCAACGAGTCAGAAGACCCTTCCAACTAGCGCGAGCGTTGAGGACTTCATCGAAGCTGCCACCCCGGAAAAACGCCGGATTGACGGGCACGAGCTGGATCGGATTTTCCGCGAGGCCACCGGAGAGCAACCGGTGATGTGGGGGCCGAGCATCGTGGGCTACGGCAGCTACACCTACATCTCCCCTGCTAATGCGCGCACTACCGGCATCTGGCCCAAAACCGGCTTCTCGCCTCGCAAGGCCCAGCTCTCACTCTATGGTTTGAAGGACCTTCCCCGAGGAGCGTCGCTGCTGCCCCAGTTGGGAAAGTACACCGAGGGTGCCGGTTGCGTGTACGTGAAGAAGCTGGAGGACATTGATCTGGCGGTGCTGCGCGAGCTGATCGCCATTGCGGCCTCGCGGCAGGATGACCAGCCTCGCTAGTAACTGGGGTTTTCACCCCAGCGTCTAATTCGCAGCGGCAGGCCGGGATTTGGCCAAATGCCTGAAAATTGCACGTCCGCCTGCAACTGGG
>SMEN01000406.1_pt1 | contig 12453 bp, 7 predicted proteins | sample 2456271 | NCBI WGS metagenome assembly SMEN01 (sample SAMN10132593, study PRJNA489261) | soil metagenome | isolation source: day1 control-loamy sand soil ammended with raw manure from dairy cow... | place: USA | collected 2015-04-01 | reverse complement strand
GTGTTTAATGAGTTCGCGCGCGATGGCCGGTTCCGGCAGCGCACCGTTGATTACGATCTGCATGACAGCGATTGTAGTGTTTTCTTTGAGGCGATAGCATCTCGCATGGGATACGAATTTTGGATAGGGGCACGGTATGCCGGTCTAGCCCGAGGCCGCAAACGGCGTGGGGGACGAAAAGACCGTTTCGTTTCCTTTATTGCAGGCAGCTCCATGGCGGGGATTGCCTTGGGTGTGGCCGCGCTGATTGTGGTTCTGTCAGTGATGAATGGTTTTCAGACCCAGGTGCGTGATCGCATGCTGTCGGTCTTGCCGCATATTGAGTTGATTGTGCGCAATGCCGATCACCAGCAAGTTCTGGAGGAGTGGAAGACGCTGGCCCAGAAAGCCCAGGCCAATCCTGCTGTGGTGGGTTCTGCTCCCTATGTGGCCGGGCAGGGCATGTTGGTACGCAGCAATCAATTACTGGGTGTGCAGGTGCGCGGTATTGAACCGGACCAGGAAACCAAAGTGTCCGAGCTGGCCCAGCAAATGGTGATGGGACGCCTCGAAAACCTGCGTCCCGGCACCTTTGGCATTGTTTTGGGTGAGCAGTTGGCCAATATGCTGCGAGTGAGCACGGGCGACACGATCATGCTGATGGCACCGCAGGGTTCAATTTCACCTGCTGGGTTTTCGCCCCGTATGCGGCAGTTCACAGTAACGGGCGTGTTTTCTTCCGGCTATTACGAATATGACGCCAGCCTGGCGTTTGTGAACGTGGAAGATGCGGCCAAGGTGTTCCGTGACGGCGGCAATAGTGGTGTGCGTTTGCGTATCAAAGATATGCAGAAGGCTCCCATGATTGCTCAGGAACTGGCGCTTGCGATGCCGCGCTCTGTAATGGTGGCGGACTGGACGGCGAATAACCGTACCTGGTTTGCTGCCGTACAGACAGAAAAACGCATGATGTTCTTGATTCTGGCCATGATTGTCGCCGTGGCTGCCTTTAACTTGCTGTCCTCTTTGGTGATGGCCGTAAAGGACAAGCAGTCCGACATTGCTATTTTGCGCACCATAGGCGCGACCCCTGGCGAGATCGCCCGCATTTTCTTGGTGCAGGGCTCCTTGATCGGGGTGATCGGCACCTTGCTGGGCGTGGGTCTGGGTACCCTGATTGCCTACAACATTGATGTGATCGTGCCCTTTATCGAGAATCTGATGGGCCGTAAATTCCTGCCCGAGCAGATTTACTTCATCAGCGAACTGCCTTCCAACCCTCAAGTTGACGACATTGTGCTGATTGCCATTGTTTCCCTGGCTTTGTCTTTCTTGGCCACGCTGTACCCAAGCTGGCGTGCGTCCAAGCTCCAACCTGCACAGGTGCTGCGTCATGACTGATTCCATCGCTCCAACAGTGCTGCGCGCGCGCGATGTCAGCGTGCATTACGAGGAAGGCGGCAACCGCATCCAGGTGCTTTCCGACGTCAGTCTGGAAGTGTGCCGTGGCGAGATGGTGGCCATTATCGGCGCTTCGGGTTCGGGCAAGAGTACCTTGCTGCATGCCCTGGGGCTGCTGGACAAACCGACGACCGGCAGCATTGAAGTCAATGGCGTGCAGACTGAAACGCTGAACGAAAGCGAACGCAGCCAGTTGCGCAATAAGGTGCTGGGCTTTGTGTACCAGTTCCACCATTTATTGCCTGAATTTGATGCGCTGGATAATGTGGCCATGCCTTTGATTGTGCGGCGTCTCAAACGCAAAGATGCGCGTGAGCAAGCTCAGCAGATTCTTGAACAAGTGGGTCTGTCCCAGCGTGTGCATCACTATCCCGGACAGTTGTCCGGTGGTGAGCGCCAGCGGGTGGCTCTGGCTCGTGCCCTGGTTACTCGACCCGCCTGCGTACTGGCTGACGAACCCACCGGGAACCTGGATCGCTACACTGCCGAAGGCATGTTTGAATTGCTGAGCCGAGTGAATGAAGAGTTTGGTACGGCCTTTGTCATTGTCACGCACGACCAGACCTTGGCGGCTTTGGCTCACCGTCAACTGGTGATGGATAAAGGCTATCTTGCCCAGGAGCCCCAGGCCTGATTGCAGGTCTGTGTAGCCAGTCCGGACGTGGCCAAGTTGGCTGCGTTTTCGCCCTAGTCTGGCAGGCCTGATCCTTATGGGAGTCTCGCAATGCTTATTGATACGCACTGCCATCTGGATGCCCCCGAGTTTGCTCAGGACCGCGAGCAAGTCATTGAGCGTGCCCGTGCGGCCGGCGTGACCTCGATTGTGGTGCCATCGGTGGCTGTGTTCGATTTTCAGCAGGCAAGGGAAGCGGCAATGCTCGCGCCTTGCGGCGTCTATGCCTTAGGGATTCATCCCTTATTTACTCCTCAGGCAGGGCGTGAAGATGTAGAGGCCCTGGAGCAGGAAATCCAGTTGCGTCTGGATGACCCGCGTTTCGTGGCTTTGGGTGAAATCGGCCTGGATTATTTTGTTCCTGAACTGAAAACGGAAGCCGCCAGCCAGCATCAAGAGTGGCTGTATGAAGCTCAATTGGCTTTGGCGCAGCGCTACGAGCTACCTGTGCTGCTGCATGTGCGGCGCTCGCAAGATCGCGTGTTGAAATATTTGCGCCAATTTCCGGGCGTGGGCGGCATTGCCCATGCCTTTAATGGCAGTGAGCAGCAAGCGCAGATGTTTGTTCGTCAAGGCTGTGCCCTGGGCTTTGGCGGCGCCATGACGTTTGGCCGCGCCAAACAGATACGTAGGCTGGCGCAGGAAATGAGTCTGGCCGATATCGTGCTGGAAACAGATGCGCCGGATTTGGCTCCATCCTGGCTGGTGGAGCCGGGTACGCCCTTGGCCTCGGTTCGCAATGAACCAGGGCAAGTCAAAGGGATTGCTGAAAGCTTGGCTGAGCTTCGTCAGATGGACGTAGCAGAGGTCACTGCCCAGACGGGTGCCACGGCCCGACGCGTCTTGCCCCGTCTGGATGCCTTTTTGGCTAGTCAGGGATACTAAATACATTATCCAAGCCCGTGTTGGCCTTAGCCCCCTAAGTACAAACCGAGGGGAGCAAAACAAGACCTAGCCTGCCTGCCAGAGCCGCGCGAGCCACTACGCTAAAGATTTGCGTGGAGGCCGCGATGCCAGGGCAAATGCCATGATGGGGCGGGCTTGTTTAAGCGCTTTTGTTGCGGCCGCAACCTTTAGCCATTTTCTGTCCCCACCCGTGTTGATGGCATCCGTCTGGTACGGCGGGGGCGCTGCGCTGATCGCCTGGTTACTGGCACAGCGCTTTCCTCTTGCCTGGGTCTTGGTCGCTGGCTGTTTGGGGGCGAGTTATAGCATTTGGCATATACAGGACCGCCTAAGCCAGTCTGTCCCGCCTGCCGACATCAATAAAGTGAGCCGGGTAGAGCTGGAAATACAGTCCTTGGTGCAATCAGGGCCGGTCTATAGGCAGTTTCGAGCCCGAGTGTTGCAATCCCAGCCGCCCGGCTTGCCTGAACATATTCTGGTGCGGTGGACGGCTCCCCAGCGCCACTCCCTTTACCGAGAGCCAACTCCCCAGCGTTTTCCTGACTTAATGCCCGGCCAGCACTGGCGTATGTCTTTAGTGATGCGGCCACCTCAAGGTGCTCGTAATCCCCACGGTTTTGATGCGGAACGCCATGCCATGACGCAGGGCTGGCGGGCAGTGGGCAGTGTGCGGGGGCAGCCTAAGATGCTGGACGTTGACCCTGATCAGTCTTGGGGCTCCTGGTCTGAGCGTTTGCGTCATCGTTTGCGCAGTGCGCTGGTGCCCTATGTGCAGGAACGACGCTGGGGCGGAGTGATGCTGGCGCTGTCCTTGGGCGATCAAGCCAGTATCGCCACCGAAGATTGGTTGATCTTCAATCGCAGTGGTTTAACGCATCTGGTGTCTATTAGCGGCACCCATGTCACTTTCTTGGCCGTCTTGCTGGCGGGGCTGCTGTCCTGGTGCTGGCGGCGCGTGCGCTGGAGAAGCTGGGCCCTGGCCGAGTGGATTCCCGCTCCAGTTGCAGCCACCTGGGTGGCCCTTGCCGGGGCTGGGGCTTATTGTGTGATTGCGGGCTGGGGAGTGCCTGCACAACGTACTTTTTTGATGTTGCTGGTAGTGGGGCTTTGCCGGATAAGTGGCTTGCATCTGGGAGCGAGCAGGACTTTGTTGATCGCAGCGCTGCTTGTGGTCTTGCATGATCCGTGGGCTGGGCTGACAACAGGCTTTTATCTTTCTTTTGCCGCGGTGTCTGTGCTTTTTGCCTTCGGCTATCTGCTGGGGCAAGTGCCGCCCGGCGGGACGATATGGCGGCGCTGGGGGCGACGACTGTGGTTCGCCACACAGTTGCAGCTTCTCATTACCTTGGCCTTGCTGCCCGCACTGGCACCTTTGTTTCATGAAATATCCCTGGCGTCTTTGCCGGCCAATGCCTACGCGATTACCTTGATCGGCTCGGTCGTGACGCCTTTGGTATTGGCTTTACTGATTTTGGCCGCCTTTCAGGCACCGGAGCACTGGTGTGAGGCTTTGGCCACTGTCGCTCATGGTGTGCTTGATTTCACAATGAAGCCCACAGTTTGGCTGGCAGAGCGCAGTCTGGCTAGCGTGCCTGTGCCAGCTCAGCATGGGTTTTGGACCGTGCTCGCCATGCTGGGTGTGGTTCTGATGTTGTTGCCTAAAGGTTTTGTCGCCCGCCTTGGTGGCTTATCGCTCCTGCTGCCTGCGCTGGCAATACGTCCTCCTTTATTGCAAGAAGGCGATTGGGATTTGTTTGCTTTGGATGTGGGGCAGGGCAGTGCCATCGTCTTGCGTACCCGTAGTCAGGTGCTTTTATTCGATGCGGGGAATCGTTACGGGCCCGAGTCGGACGAGGGCAAACGCAGTATTGCGCCCTGGTTGAAAGCGAAGGGAATTGCGCAGGTGGACACGCTGGTGCTGTCCCATGCTGATATGGACCATGTGGGCGGAACGCGTAGTGTGTTGCAAGCGGTGCCGGTGATGCGTTCGTACAGCAGCTTTGACTTGGACGCGCACTTGAATCGAGAGGAACGCTTGCTGGGTGTGGCTCCGGGCTCGGTGAGCCGTCCTGCGCAGTCTCTGCCTTGCGAGCAGGGTGTGAGCTGGGAGGTAGATGGGGTGAGTTTTCGTTTCTGGTGGCCGCCTGCGAACGCAGAAGACTTTAAAGCTGCCTATGGAAGCGAGGAGGATAAAAACGCCATTAGCTGTGTGCTGGAAGTTCAAGGGGCCAGACATAGCGCTTTGCTTTTGGGGGATGCGGGTGTGGCTCAGGAAAAGGCCATTGTGGCGGCCGGGCTAGGGCCTATAAATGTAGTGGTAGTCGGGCACCATGGCTCCCGTACTTCGTCCGGTGCACATTTCGTCAAGCACGTGCAGGCGGGGCTGGCGATTGCGCAGTTAGGTTGGTGGAACCGATTCGGCCATCCTCATGCGCAGGTCCAAGCCCGCTGGGAACGTTCCGGTGCTTTATTCCTACGTACTGATCAATGGGGGGCCGTGACGGTAGAGTCCCGTCCCTTTGCCTTGTACTATTTTGGCGAGCGTGATCGTCACGCCCGCTATTGGCAGTCTCCGGCCCCGCCCTGAGGGCAGGACATAAACGGCACAGTAAAGCCTCCCGGCTGGGCTACAATAGTCCTTTATCTGTCAAATTCTGGTCTGAGCGTTCATGACAACTGATTTTCAGGAGCCGCGCCTTAATTGGGTTATGTGTGCCAGTGCCTCAGGCACGCACCGCATGGCGTACTGGGAGTGGGGCGATCCCGATAACGATCAGGTCTTGATGTGCGTGCATGGTTTGACGCGTACGGGCCGGGATTTTGATCAGTTGGCTCAGCGCCTGTCCACGCGTTATCGCGTTGTGGCTCCCGATATTGTTGGGCGGGGCCGTTCCGATTGGCTGGTAGACCCCGCCGCTTACGCCATTCCCCAATACGTTGCCGATATCTTGGTTCTGATTGCCCGTTTGAAGCCGGCTCGGCTGGACTGGGTGGGAACGTCGATGGGCGGTTTGATTGCCCTGGCGCTGCATGGGGCGCAAGCGATGTCCGCGTTGCTGCGTCCTGCGCGTCCCGGTCCTGGTTTGTCATCCGAGCCTTTGCAATTGCCCTTGGGCCGTGTGGTGCTCAATGATGTGGGCCCGGCATTGGATATGACAGGCTTGCAGCGCATCGGTGAATATGTAGGCCAGTCCGTGCTGTTTGACACCTTTGATCAGGCGGTTGAGTACGTGCGTTCGGTATCAGCCTCGTTTGGTGAACATTCCCTGCAAGAGTGGGCGGATATGTCCCGCCATGTTTTTGTTGAACACGAAGGCAAGTGGCGTCGTCATTACGATTTGCGCTTGTCACAAGCCTTCGCTCAGCAGGCAGATGTAGATCTGGAAGCCGCCCAGGCCTTGCTGTGGGGGGCGTATGAAGGTCTTCCGGATAAGGTGTTGATTGTGCGTGGGGCGGAGTCGGACTTACTGACCCCGCAGGTTGCCCAGGAAATGGTGCAACGCAATCCTAATGCGCAACTGGTAACGGTTCCAAACGTAGGGCATGCGCCCATGCTGCGCAATGCCGAGCAGATTGACCACATCGACTATTTTCTAGCTGGATAGCCCCCTATGAGTGTTCAGGCCCGTTTGCCCGTTGATTTGCATTGCCACTCTATCTATTCAGATGGTGTGCTCAGCCCCGCGGAACTGGCCGCGCGTGCTCATGCTAACGGCGTGCAGCTCTGGGCCTTGACGGACCATGACGAAATCGGCGGCCTGAAGCTGGCTCGTCAACATGCCCAAGAGCTGGGCATGCGCTTTGTGGACGGGGTGGAGATTTCGGTCACCTGGGCCAAAAAAACCATACACATTGTGGGTTTGGGAGTTGATCCCGAGCACGCCGCCTTATGTCAGGCTTTGCAGGAAGTTCGCGTTGGCCGTGAGCTACGAGCGCGCCGTATGGGTGAACGCCTGGCCGAGCTGGGCTTTCCCAACGCTTATGAAGGCGCGGTTCCTTTCGCGGCGAACCCTGAACTGATCAGCCGTACGCACTTTGCACGTTATCTGGTGCAGCAAGGCTATTGTGCGGATATGAACGAGGCGTTTCGGCGTTATCTCGCAGACGGTAAGCCCGCCGCTGTCGAAACGGTCTGGGCCAGTTTGGAAGAGGCAGTGGGCTGGATACGCAATGCCGGTGGTAAAGCCATTATTGCTCACCCGGGACGTTACGAACTGGACGATACGCGCAGCCACGCCCTGTACACCCAGTTTTTGGAATTGGGCGGTGTGGGCATCGAAGTGCTGACGGGCAGCCATTCCCCCCAGGAGTACAGCGTGTACGCCCAAGTAGCACGCAATTACGGTTTTGAAGTGTCCTGTGGTTCGGATTTCCATGGTCCTAGCGAAGGGCGGGTTGATTTGGGTGGTCTGCCACCTTTGCCTTCGGGACTGAAACCTGTCTGGCAGGAGTGGCTCTAGCAGGAGCCAGTAAACATATGAACAAAGCCTTTGTGAAAGAGTCCGATCAGGACGATGACGACGATCTGGATGCACCGGCCAGTGCACTGCCCAGTGGCACGAAGAATTACATGACCGTGCTGGGCTACCGCCGTTTGCGGGCCGAGCTAATGCACTTGATGAACAAAGAGCGCCCGGAAGTTGTACAAATCGTCTCCTGGGCGGCATCCAACGGGGATCGTTCCGAGAACGGCGACTACCTTTACGGGAAAAAACGCCTGCGCGAAATTGACCGTCGCATCCGTTTTCTGACCAAGCGGCTGGAAATTGCCGAAGTGGTGGACCCCGGCCTGCAGCCTAATCCGGATCAGGTCTTTTTCGGTGCTACGGTGACGTATAGCGATAGCCAGGGCGAGGAATTCACCGTCACTATTGTTGGGGTGGATGAAGCCGAGCCGCTGCAAGCTTGCATCAGCTGGATATCCCCCGTCGCCCGCGCCTTAACCAAGGCGCGTGAAGGCGACACGGTGGTACTGCGTACGCCAGCCGGCAAAGAGGAACTTGATATTCTGCAAGTGTCCTATCCCGACCCGGCTCCGGCCCCCGACCCTGATGGAGACAGTACGATTTGATCGCCGTGCCTTGTCCGTATTGGAGACTGCGGGGCGCCAATCGCTCCGGCCCCTCAAGACGTTTTGCTGCGTTTGCCGGGCTTGCTGTGTCCTTTACGCCCACCGCGCCGTGCTGTTCTGAACTTGATTTTCCCTTTTTGTGCACGCCATTTCCCGATGTGACCGCTTGCGTCGCTTCCGGTTAAAATGGCGTGTTTTCTATTTCTCCCACCTTTTTTGCCCCTCTCGTATCGTGAGCCAAATCCTGTACTTTCCCGGTTCGTCCGTGCTCTCCGCATTTCGTCGTGAGCGTTTGCTAGAGCGTGTCGAGCAGCGTCAGCTGCCTGTTGCCGACATTCTTGCCCTGCACGAATACTATGTCTGGACTGATGAGTCCGGTCTGGATGCCAGTGCGCGTCAGCAACTCAGTGATCTGCTGGACGATGGTCTGCCAGCGCTGGACCCGCAGCCGTCTAAAGGCGCTTTGGTTCTGCGCGTGGTGCCTCGTTTGGGTACTGTGTCCCCCTGGGCCAGTAAAGCCACTGATATCGCCCATAACTGTGGTTTGAGCGGGGTGCGCCGTATCGAACGCGGTGTGCGCTACATCATCACTCCCAAGCGCGGATTGCTCGGTGCCAAGGAGTTGGACCAGGCTCAGCTGGAGCAACTGGCTGCCTTGCTGCACGATCGCATGACCGAAACCGTCGTGGGCCTGGATTTTGATGGCCAGGACCTGTTCACGCAGCTGGAAGGCAAGCCCATCCAAACCGTGGACATTCTGGGCGGTGGCGTGGAAACCTTGCGCGCAGCTAATGAGCAAATGGGTCTGGCGCTGTCCGAGGACGAAATCGAATACTTGATGGAATCGTTCACGCGTCTGGGTCGTAACCCTCATGACGTTGAATTGATGATGTTCGCGCAAGCCAATAGCGAACACTGCCGTCACAAGATTTTTAACGCTCAGTGGGTGATCGACGGTCAAGCCCAAGGCAAGACCTTGTTTGGCATGATTCGTGAAACCCACGCGGCTCAGCCAGAGAACACAGTGGTGGCGTATGCAGATAACGCCGCCATCATGACAGGCGGCCCGGCCACCTTGTTCCATGCAGGCATCAACGATCAGGCTAACGAGCCGGTGTATCAGCGTCACGAAGCGCTGGTGCATACCTTGATGAAGGTGGAAACGCATAACCACCCGACCGCGATTGCCCCATTCCCCGGTGCCTCTACCGGCGCAGGCGGCGAGATTCGCGACGAAGGCGCAACAGGCCGTGGCTCCAAGCCCAAAGCAGGTTTGACCGGCTTTACCGTCTCCAACCTGTGTTTCCCTGAACAAATGGAGCCTTGGGAGAAAGATTCGCACGGTATTCCTGACCGTATCGCCAGCCCGCTGGACATTATGCTGGAAGGCCCGATTGGGGGCGCTGCCTTCAATAACGAATTTGGCCGTCCTAACCTGCTGGGCTACTTCCGTACTTTTGAACAAACCGCAGGGGATCAGCGTTGGGGTTACCACAAGCCCATCATGATTGCCGGTGGTCTGGGTTCTATCGACGATCGCCTGACTCATAAAGATCCTTTGCCCGTAGGTGCCTTGCTGATTCAACTAGGCGGCCCTGGCATGCGTATCGGTATGGGTGGTGGTGCTGCATCCAGCATGGGTGTGGGTGCCAACCGTGCCGAACTGGATTTTGACTCCGTTCAGCGTGGCAATCCAGAAATGGAACGCCGCGCCCAGGAAGTGATCGACCGTTGCTGGCAGCAAGGCGAGAACAACCCCGTTATTGCTATTCACGATGTAGGGGCGGGTGGTTTGTCCAACGCCTTCCCTGAATTGGTGAACGATGCAGAACGAGGCGCTATTTTTGAACTGACTCGTGTTCCTCTGGAAGAGTCGGGCCTGTCGCCCGCTGAAATCTGGTCTAACGAGTCGCAGGAACGCTACGTCCTGGCCATTTTGCCCAAGGATTTGCCGCGCTTTGAGCGTATCGCCCAGCGCGAGCGTTGCCCCTTTGCCGTTGTGGGTGTGGCCACGGAAGAGCGCCAACTGCGCGTGACTTTCGGTGAGGGTTTGCCGGGCGTGGACGAAGTCCATACCCCCAAGAGCATTGAAGAGCGTCCGGTGGATGTGCCTATGGATGTCATCTTGGGCAAAGCACCGCGCATGGAACGCGACGTCAAGCGTCAGGAAGGTGTGGCTGAGCCGCTGGACCTGACCGTCATTCCTTTGAACGAAGCCATGCATCGGGTGCTGCGTCACCCTACGGTGGCTAACAAAACGTTCCTGATCAGCATTGGCGACCGTAGCGTCGGTGGTTTGTGCAGCCGTGACCAGATGGTTGGCCCTTGGCAAGTGCCTGTGGCCGATTGCGCCGTGACCTTGGCCGATTACGAAGGCGTGCGTGGCGAAGCCATGTCCATGGGCGAGCGTAGCCCCAGCGCCATGATTGATGCTGCTGCCTCTGGCCGTATGGCCGTGGCTGAAGCACTGACCAACCTGGTTGCCAGTGATGTGCGTGATCTGAAAGACGTCAAACTGTCCGCTAACTGGATGGCTGCCTGCGGGGTAGACGGCCAGGATGCTGCCTTGTTTGACACGGTAGAAGCGGTTAGCCAGTGGTGCCAGAAGCTGGGCCTGTCCATTCCGGTGGGCAAGGATTCCTTGTCCATGCGTACTAGCTGGGAACAAGATGGTGAGTCCCGCCAGGTGGTTTCCCCCGTTTCACTGGTGGTAACTGCATTTGCCCAGGTGGCCGATGTGCGCCGTACCTTGACCCCTCAGTTGCAGACTGATCAGGGCGATAGCGCGTTGGTACTGATTGATCTGGGGCAGGGCAAGCAGCGCATGGGCGCATCTGTGCTGGCTCATGCATTCAATCAAGTTGGCCAGTCCGTGCCGGATATGCAGGACGCCGAGGCCATGTTGGCCTTTGTGAAAGTAGTACGCCAATTGGCTGATCAGGAGCTGATCCTGGCTTACCACGACCGTTCCGACGGTGGTTTGGCAGCGACTGTGGCTGAAATGGCCTTTGCGGGTCATACCGGTGTATCGGTCAATCTGGATATGTTGACCATTGATCCGCACGCGGCGGATTGGGGCGATTTCAAGATCCGTGCCGAGCAAGTCTCCGTACAGCGTGACGAAATCACCTTGCGTGCACTCTTTAATGAGGAAGCCGGTGCTGTTATTCAGGTTCCCTTGGCCAAGCGTGATCTGGTCATGCAGACTCTGCGTGACGCTGGCTTGTCGGCTCATTCCCACGTGATTGGTAGCTTGAACAAGACTGATCAGGTGGAGTTCTACCGTGATGGCGCCTGCATTTACCAGGCACCACGTGTGGAACTGGCCAAGCAGTGGAGCGAAGTTAGCCGCCGCATTATGGAGCGTCGCGACAATCCTGCTTGCGCACAGGCTGAGTTTGACCGTTGGGACGATGTAAAAGACCCCGGTATTTCTCCTCGTGTCATGTTCAACCCGCAGGAAGACATTGCGGCTCCTTTTATCGCCACGGGCAAGCGTCCTCGTGTTGCCATATTGCGTGAACAGGGATGTAACAGCCAGGTTGAAATGGCATGGGCCTTTGATACGGCCGGTTTCGAGGCCGTGGACGTACATATGACTGACCTGCTGTCGGGCCGCGCATCGCTGGAAGGCATGCAGGGCATGGTGGCAGTGGGCGGCTTTAGCTACGGTGACGTGCTGGGCGCAGGTGAAGGCTGGGCCAAGACAATTCGCTTCAATAGCCAATTGTCCGATCAGTTTGCTGCCTTCTTTGGCCGCAGCGACACCTTCGGTCTGGGTATTTGTAATGGTTGTCAGATGATGGCGGCCTTGGCTCCCATGATTCCGGGCGCTGAATTCTGGCCACGCTTTACCCGTAACCAATCGGAAAAATACGAGGCACGTTTCTCCAGCGTGGAAATTGCGTCCTCGCCGTCCCTGTTCTTCAAGGGCATGGAAGGTACCCGTCTGCCGGTGGCCGTGGCCCACGGTGAAGGCTTTGCCAACTTCCAGCGTCAAGGCGATGCGTCCAAAGTGGCCGCCGCCGTGCATTTTGTCGATCACCTGGGGCAACGCACTGAGCAATACCCCCTGAATCCTAATGGCAGCCCCTATGGCTTGACCGGTGTGACCACTGCTGATGGCCGCTTCACCATCATGATGCCTCACCCTGAACGCGTGACGCGCAACGTCATGATGTCCTGGACGCCAGCCCAGTGGGGCGCGGCTGACCAAGGCGCCGATCAGATGGCAAATGGTGGTTTTACTCCCTGGATGCGGATGTTTCGCAACGCTCGGGTCTGGATTGCGTAATTGCTTACGCGTATAATCGATTTTTGGACGGAGTTATAAAAGCATGCGTCTCATCAAGAAAGCACTGAC
>SMEN01000405.1_pt1 | contig 12473 bp, 11 predicted proteins | sample 2456271 | NCBI WGS metagenome assembly SMEN01 (sample SAMN10132593, study PRJNA489261) | soil metagenome | isolation source: day1 control-loamy sand soil ammended with raw manure from dairy cow... | place: USA | collected 2015-04-01 | reverse complement strand
AAAGCCGAAACTTTCCGGAAAGCCGGACGGCCCGCATCCCCGAGATGCGGGGGATACGGGCCATCTGGCTTTCTGACGCTCCTGGTACTGGGCCTGGTGTTAGGCCTGGTAGTAGGTGATCAGGCCGGTTTCAGCGGCGTTGACCAGCATCTCGTGGCAGGGCACCACGCGGGCGGTGTAGCCGACGGTGCCGGGGAGGTCACGGTGGATCGCCACGGTGTAGGTGGTCTTGCCGGTCTTCTCCATGTCGTAGACAACCGGATCCACGATGTGCCCGTGCTCATCCTGGTCACCGACGATGGCCTGGACACGGATGTCCTTATCCCGCAGTGACCCGGGATCGACATCCACGGTGATCAGGGTCTCCCCCTCGGTATCCGCGTGGGCCTCGCCGCCGGCGGCGGTGTCAGCCACACGGAGGTCGGACAGTGCCACCGTGGACCATTCCGCCTTGACGTTCTCCAGCCAGGAGGCGTAGGAACCGGCGTCCTTCGGCTTGGCGATAAGCGTCGCCTGGTGCTGGGTCGGACGGTAGTAGTCGGTCGTGTAGTCACGGACCATGCGGGTGGAGGTCACCATCGGTGACAGGGTGGTCCAGGACCTGCGGATCATCTCCAGCCAGCCCTGTGGGATGCCGTTGTCATCACGGTCGTAGAACAGTGGGGCGACATCATTTTCCAGCAGGTCGTAGAGGGCCTGGGATTCGAGGTGGTCGCGGTACTCGAAGTCAGGGGTCTCCACGGTCGGGATGGTCCAACCGGTCTCCTGCTGGGGCATCTCATCCCACCAGCCGTCGGAGATCGACAGGGTGAGCCCACCGTTCATGACGGCCTTCATGCCGGAGGTACCGGAGGCCTCCTGCGGGCGTACCGGGTTGTTCAGCCAGACATCGGTGCCGGCGACCAGGTAGCTGGCCAGGTTGATGTCATAGTCAGGCAGGAACAGGAAGCGGTCACGCACACCGGCCTGGTCTGCGAACTGGACGATCTCCTGCATGAGCTTCTTGCCACCCATGTCGTGCGGGTGGGCCTTGCCGGCGATCACGAACTGCACCGGGCGTTCCTCGTTGAGGAGGATGGAACGCAGCCGCTCCGGGTTGCGCAGCATCAGTGTCAGGCGCTTGTAGGTGGACACGCGACGGGCGAAACCGATGGTCAGCACCTCCGGGTCCAGGACGCGACGGGTCCAGCCGAGCTGGGCGTCGGCATGCCCACGGGTGGCCCAGGATTCGAAGGTGGCGTCGCGGGCGACCTCGACGAGATCGGCGCGCAGCTTGTTGCGGACCTCCCAGATTTTCTCGTTGGGCACCGCGTCGGGGTTGCTCCAGGTGTCGGCGACGGCGAGGTCAGCCCCACCGGAGACACGCTCGATCAGTTCCATCATCTCGGGCTTGACCCAGGTGGGGAGGTGGACACCGTTGGTGACATGGCCGATCGGGACCTCCGCGGGTTCATAACCCGGGTAGAGGCTGGCGAACATCTCGCGGGAGACCTCACCGTGGAGTTTGGCCACACCGTTGGCGTGCTGGGAGGCGCGCAGACCCATGTGTGCCATGTTGAAGCGGGAGGGATCATCCTCGCGGCCGAGGTCAATGGCCTTGTCCAGGGGGATGCCTGGGCAGAGCTGCTGCTCCTCGGGCAGACCGTCGCCGAGGTAACGGCGCACCATGGACATGTCGAAGCGGTCGATGCCCGCCGGGACCGGGGTGTGGGTGGTGAAGATGTTGGAGGCGCGGACCTGCTCGAAGGCGGCTGCGTAGTCCATGCCCTGTGCCATGCGCTGGCGGATGCGCTCCAGGGTGAGGAAACCGGCGTGTCCCTCGTTGAGGTGGGCAACATCCGGACGTGGGATGCCCATTGCCTCGCAGTAGGCGACGACGGCGCGGATACCACCGACACCGAGGACAACCTCCTGCTTGATGCGGTGCTCGGAGTCACCACCGTAGAGACGGTCGGTGACAGAACGCATGTCCTCCGGGTTCTCGTCGATGTTGGTGTCGAGCAGCAGCAGCGGGACGCGGCCAACGTTGGCCACCCACAGGGCGATGGTGATCTGACGGCCCTCGGGGAAGGCGACGGTGACCTTGAGCTGCTCACCCTTGTCATCGGTGACGGCAACAATCGGAAGGTTGGCGGGATCGTGGTACTCGTACTTCTCCTGCTGCCAACCATCGGCGCTCAGGGACTGGGTGAAGTAACCGTGGGTGTAGAGCAGGCCGACGCCGATCAGGGGAACGCCGAGGTCGGAGGCGGACTTCATATGGTCGCCGGCGAGCACGCCGAGGCCACCCGAGTAGATCGGGAGGCTGGGGTGGATGCCGAATTCCATGGAGAAGTAGGCGGTGATGGGGGTGTTGCTGCGCTCGGACTCGGCGCAGGTCTTCTGGTACCACAGCGGGGCCGTCAGGTACTCGCTGAGGTTCTGGGATTCGTTGTTGATGCGTCCCAGGTACTCGTCATCACCGGCGAGCTCACGCAGACGGGAGGCGGGTGCCTGATGCAGCATCTGCTTGGGGTCTTCCCCGAGCTTGGCCCACAGTTCCGGGTCGATGTCCCGGAACAGCTGCTTGGTTTCCTCACGCCACGACCAGCGCAGATTGTGCGCGAGCTGAACCAGGGGTTCGAGCTGGGTGGGGAGCTGATTGCTGAATTTCACTGTGCCTACTGATTTCACGCTCTCCAACCTAGCCCGAACCAGGTGACCCTGCTACCGGAATGCGTGCCGGGTTCACACCGGGGCCACTACTGAGGCCAGTGGAGCTCCGACGCAGACCCCGTGACGGTGCCTATCGACGCTCGAGCAGCTCCTGCGTGGTGACCCCCGGGAGGGAGACGGTGACCGGGGTGCCCCACGGGTCGGTCATGGTCACCGAGGTTCCATTGTCGGAGTGCTTCCAGTCACCGAGGCGGCTGACCAGCATGTCCAGATCCTCCCGCTCGGGGACGAGGATGGAGACCTCGGCGAGTCCGAGGGTGGCGGCCCGCGGCCCGGCCCCACCGGAATGCCAGGTGTTCATGGCCACGTGGTGGTGGTATCCACCGGCGGATGTGAACAGCGCGCCGGGGATGGCGGTGGTGCGTTCGAAACCGATGCGGTCGAGGTAGAAGGCGGCGGCCTGGTTCAGGTCACCGACCTGGAGGTGGACATGTCCGATGGTGGCAGGCTGGGACCTGTTGGACTCCAGAACCTCCTGGTCGAGGTGTTTCTGCAGGTAGGCGTTGGGGTCCAGGTAGACGGTGTCCATATCCACATCACCGTTGGTGTAGGTCCAGGCCTCCCGTGGCCGGTCCACATACAGTTCGATGCCGTTGCCCTCCGGGTCGGTGAAGTAGAACGCCTCGGAGACCAGGTGGTCGGAGGAACCGACGAAACGGGACCGGGGATCCCGCGCGGCGCGGTAGACGGTGGCGGCGAGAGCCGCGTGGGTCTCGAACAGGAAGGCGGTGTGGTAGAGCCCTGCCTGGCTGGGATCGACACCCGGCAGGCCGGGGGTGGCCACGAGACGCATCAGAGGCAGGCCGTTGCGGCCCAGCACGCGGTGGACCTCCCTGCCCCGGGACTTCTCCTCAATCGGATCCATGTCCAGGATGGTCGCGTAGTAGGAGGACATGTTCTCCAGGTCGCCGACGCGGAGGGTGACGGCGTCCATGTGGGTGGCGGTGCTGATGGTCTGCTCGGGGGTGGTCATGGGGGTTCCTTACTTCAGATGGGGTGATGGTGTGGCGGTGTGCTGTTGTCTTCAGTTATACGCCAGATTTAGTTGATGTGTCAAGTAGTTTGTTGTCATCGTCCACAATCGACCCCTCACCGGGACCCCGGCCCCTCCCCTCCCGGAGATGCAAAAGAGCGCCGACGGTGACCGTCAGCGCTCTTCCATCTGGGCTTCCCGCCTACTTGGGAACCCGGGTGTCCTCGCCCAGCAGGTGGACGTGGATCATGTTGGTGTTTCCGGTGACGCCCGGAGGGGAACCGGCGACGACGACCATCATGTCGTCCTTCTGGTACTCGTCCATGGCCAGCAGCGCACGGTCGACCTCGCGCATCATGCCGTCGGTGTCATCGACCTTCGGGCACAGGAAGGTCTGCGCACCCCAGGTGAGCGCCAGCTGGGAGCGGACGTTCGCATCGGGGGTGAACACCAGCAGCGGCAGGTGGGAGTGCAGCCGCGCCAGACGCTTGGCGGTGTCACCCGAGGTGGTGAAGGCGACCAGTGCGCGGGCGTTGAGGCGCTCAGCGATGTCACGGGCCGAGTAGGAGATCACGCCGCGCTTGGTGCGCGGAATGTGCGTGAGATCCGGAACCCGGCCGTCGGTCTCGGCGAAGCGGACGATACGGGACATGGTGCGGACCACGTTGTGGGGATCCTTACCCACGGAGGTCTCACCGGAGAGCATGACGGCATCGGCGCCGTCGAGCACGGCGTTGGCCACGTCGGAGGCCTCTGCGCGGGTCGGACGGGAGTTCTCGATCATGGAATCGAGCATCTGGGTGGCCACGATGACCGGCTTGGCGTTCTCACGGGCGATCTGGATCGCGCGCTTCTGCACGAGCGGAACCTCCTCGAGTGGAACCTCCACACCGAGGTCACCGCGGGCAACCATGATCGCGTCGAAGGCCAGCACGATGGATTCGAGGGCCGCGACGGCCTCCGGCTTCTCCAGCTTGGCGATGACCGGGACACGACGTCCCTCCTCGTCCATGATGGCATGGACGAGTTCGACATCCGCCGGGGAGCGCACGAAGGACAGGGCGATGAAGTCAACGCCGAGGTTCAGGGCGAAACGGAGATCCTTGATGTCCTTCTCGGACAGGGCGGGAACGGAGATGTCCATGCCCGGCAGGGAGACACCCTTGTTGTTGGAGACGGGGCCACCTTCGGTGACCTCGCAGATGACGTCATTGCCCTCAACGGAGACGCAGACGAGGCCGACCTTGCCGTCATCGACCAGCAGGCGGTCTCCCGGGCGGGCATCGTTGGCCAGGTTCTTGTAGGTGGTGGACACGCGGTCATGGGTGCCTTCGACGTCCTCCACCGTGATGCGGACCGTCTCACCGGTCTCCCATACGGTTGCGCCGTCCTTGAACCGTCCGAGACGGATCTTGGGGCCCTGCAGGTCGGCGAGGATGCCGACCGCACGACCGGTCTTGTCAGTGGCTTCACGGACCCACTTGTAGTTCTGTTCATGGTCGGGGTGATCACCGTGCGAGAAGTTCAGGCGGGCGACATCCATGCCGTCCTGAACCAGTCGGAGGATCCCATCCGCGCTGGCGACCGCCGGACCGAGGGTGCATACAATTTTAGTTCGTCTTTCCACATCGACCAGCCTAACCCTTCCAGGTTGAGGCGGCGACAATGGCTGCGGGAAAGTAATGCCCTGTTCACCTGCCCCACACCCGGTTCCGGCACCCCTGCTCCGTGTCAGAGTTCACCGATCATGCCCGAACACAACGTGATATGACGGCATTTCCGGAAGAAACGGACATTAGCAGAATTAGCTGATCGTCTTTCCCCTGACAACCCCCGTTCGGCGCGATGATGATCACACCTAGCGGGTCAGGCCTATTTCTGCTTCTTCCCGGTCGTTTCAGGCTTGTCCCCCGGCGCGGTCCCGGCGCCGGTCCCTGTGCCGGTGCCGGTGCCGCCAGCCACCCCGACCGCGTCCGCCTCATCCTGCTCAGCCAGGGCTGCCTGGTAGGCAGGATCCACCTCCACCGGGGTCTCCCTCCCCTTCCCCAGACGGAAGAAGACGATGACCGCCAGGATGAACACCACCGCGGACACCAGGGTGTTGATGCGCATGCCGAACACCATGGTGGCCTCGTCGGTACGCATCTGCTCGATCCAGAACCTGCCGAGGGTGTAGCCGGCGACATACAGGGCGAACACCTTGCCGTGGCCGAGACGGAAACGGCGGTCCGCCCAGATCAGCAGCCCGAAGATGAGCAGGTTCCACAGCAGCTCATAGAGGAAGGTGGGATGGACGGTGGCCATGACCTCGCCCGTGGAGACACCCGTCACGGGTGCGAAACGACCATTCTCATCCACGCGGTAGTAGATCTCCAGTGCCCAGGGCACATTGGTCTCGGCTCCGTAGAGTTCCTGGTTGAACCAGTTGCCCAGGCGTCCGATGGCCTGCGCCAGGATCACACCGGGGGCCACGGCATCGGCGAACGGTGCCAGGGGGATCTTCTTGTAGCGGAAATAGGCCCACACCGCCAGACCTCCGAGGACCACGGCACCCCAGATACCCAGGCCTCCATTGGTGATCTTCAGGGCATCGACGGGGTCACAGGTATCGCAGAAGTACTTCTGGTTGTCGGTGATCACATGGTAGATGCGACCACCGATGATGCCGGCCGGAACAGCGACGATCGCGGCATCCAGGACCACCTCCGGGTTGCCACCACGGGCGGCGTAGCGCTTCCTGGTCAGCCAGATGGCGACGATGATGCCGGCGATGATGCACATCGCGTAGGCGCGGATCGGGAGTGGACCGAGGTACCACACTCCCTGGGGAGGGGATGGAATTGCTGCCAGTGTCATGACGTCCACAGGATTATTCAGAACCTAACCGCTTTGAAAGCGCAGAAGTGTCAACGGGGAATGACACTCAACTTAGCAACAACCCCCTATCGGGGTCAGGGTTGCGTCGACAAGCGTGGACGGCAACCCACCCGGTGTGGGCTGATACCGCCTACCGCGATGGGCAGGCCGGATGCATCCCCGCGGAGATCAGCGACCGCGTGGACGCGAGGGGGTTGTGGGGCACGTAGATGGCGTCGGCGGACTGACGGGCGAAGGCCATGAGCTCCTTGGGCGTCCAGCCCCCGCCGAGGACGATGCGGGCGGTCTCCGGCGGAAGCTGGGAACAGACCCCGGCGAAGGCCTCCGGCAGTGTTTTCGGCCCCTGGTAACCGGTGATGTCAATGGCCACCACCGAGGCACCCACCTCGACGGCCCGCGCGGCCTCACCCGGGTTGCGCACCTCCACCAGTGCGGTCATGCCCAGGGATTCGGTGCGGTCGAGCAGGGCGGCGAGTTTGTGCTGATCCATCGTCCACACCGCCAGCGCCAGGGCATCCGCGCCGAGGACGCGGGCCTCATGGATCTGATAGGGATCAACGATGAGATCATCGAGCAGCAGCGGGAGATCAACCGCCGCCTTGATATCCCTGATGTCCTGCGCCGCGATGTCGAACCGCCCCCTGCGGACCATGTAACTGAGCACGGAGGCACCGCACTGCGCCAGGCGGGTGGCGAAATCAACGGGGTCCTTGTGATCCGACCAGTCCGATGCGAAACGGTCAAATCCCGCCACCAGATTGCATCCGGACCCCAGGAATACCGAGCGGACATCAAGCGCCGCCGGCAGACCGGGTGAACGTGACTGATCCTTGACGTCCCGGAACGTCACCCGTGCTTCCCGTGTCGCGACCTCTGCTGCAACATCCTGGAGAATACGGTTTTCCACCGTTACCATGCTTGCCCTCCTCCGTGCCGTGCAGAAATAACGTTAGTCCGGACACGGTGTGGTAGGAAAATCAGGTCGGCTTGTCAACCCCCGATCACTATCATTGACCTGTGATTTTACCCCTACCCCCGCTGGTGTCGGTTGGGTCAATATCCTCATCAAGTGCGTCCCACATCACACGACCGGAATCGGGTGCCTGCTCAAGGTCGGTGCGGATCTTGTCCGCACGTGCCTGACGGCGTTCGAACCTGCCCGCCTGCACACTGTCGACACCGGGACGCATGGCCAACAGCACACCCCCGAACAGGGCTAGAGCACAGCCGATGAGCGCCACAATGGCCGCCGCCGGGTGCGTGGAGAGGTCCGTGATCTCCGCCCACTCCGACAGGAGGGTCCCCTCAGAGGCGCGCTGACTGGCCACCCCGGAGGTGAGCAGGGTCCGTGCCCGCTCCGCATCCTCCGCGGTCGCCTCCCCCGTGAGCAGGGACAGCGGCGACAGGCTCGCACCGACGGCGAGCACCGCGGAGATCGCACCGACGATCCTGCGACCCAGACGACGCAGCACGAGCCCGGCCACACACGCGGCCGCCAGCGCCAGCGCCAGCGCCATGATCTCCGTCGACCAGGTGGCACCCACCAGCGACTGGGTGGTGGCCCCGGACTTGTCATCGAAGGCCTCGACGGTGATCCAGTTCATGCGCGAGCTGATCCAGACCACCAGGGCCCCCGCACCGATCAACAGGGCTGACAGCACGTGACGTTTCATCGTGTTTCCTTCTGGTTGTGGCTAAAGCGGGGGGGTGGTGGGCTGGACCGTCGGGGTCGTGCGTCGGGATGCTTATCGACGCACTACTGCTCCGGCCCCAGCAGCGGATCCGCATCAAAGCAGGTGCGGGCACCGGTGTGGCAGGCCCCACCGGTCTGGTGGACGGTGACCAGGATGGTGTCGCCGTCACAGTCGAGGGCGACATCGGTGACCTCCTGGACATTGCCGGAGGTCAGTCCCTTGATCCAGTATTCGTCCCTGGACCGGGAGTAGTAGGTGCCGCGGCGGGTGGCCAGGGTGTAGGCCAGTGCGTGGGTGTCCATCCACGCCATCATGAGCACCTCACGGGTGTCCACCGCCTGGACAACTGCCGGGATGAGACCGGCGTCGTTGAGCTTGAGGCGGGCGGCGATCGCCGGGTCGAGGGTGAACTCAGCCGGGTTGTCGCTGATCTGTGTGGTGTCGTCGCTCACCGGCGCACCTCGAAGCCTGCGTTCTCGATGGCGTCCTTGACCTCGGAGATGGTGACCTCACCGAAGTGGAAGATGGTGGCGGCCAGGACGGCGTTGGCGCCGGCGCGGACCGCGGGTGGGAAGTGCTCGGCGGTGCCTGCTCCACCGGAGGCGATCACCGGGATGGACACCGCGGCGCGGACCTTCTCCAGCAGCTCCAGATCGAATCCGTTCTTGGTGCCGTCGCCGTCCATGGAGTTCAGGAGGATCTCGCCGACACCGAGCTTCTCACCCGTGATCGCCCATTCCACCGCATCCAGACCGGCGGACCGGGTGCCACCGTGGGTGGTGACCTCGAAACCGGAGGGCTGGGGTGTCTCCCCGGCGGGCACACGACGTGCGTCGACGGACAGGACGATGCACTGGGCACCGAACCGCTGGGACAGCTCGGACAGCAGCTCCGGGCGGGCGATCGCGGAGGTGTTCACGCTGACCTTGTCCGCACCGGCGCGCAGCAGCTGGTCCACATCCTCCACGCTGCGTACTCCACCACCGACGGTGAGGGGGATGAAGATCTGCTCGGCGGTGCGACGCACCACATCGAGCATGGTTCCGCGCCCGTCCTTCGAGGCGGAGACATCCAGGAAGGTCAGTTCATCCGCGCCCTCCTCGCCGTACCGCTTGGCCAGCTCCACCGGATCACCGGCATCGCGGAGGTTCTCAAAGTTGACGCCCTTGACCACGCGACCGTTGTCCACGTCCAGGCAGGGGATAACCCTGATTGCCACACCCATGTCATTGCTCTTTTCTTGCTAGATTTCTCACTAGATTTTTCCTCCGGGGATCCATGCTCACGGCTCCCCCGGCCTTGTCTACCGGCCCCTGGACCGACCAGGACCAGCATCTACGATCCGTGCTCGGCGCGAACCTTCTCAATCTTATCTACCAACACCGCATGGGCTTTCGCTGTTCCCGCGATGACGCCCTTGCCGGGTGCCCAGTCATTGCCCTCGGTGTCGGTGACCACTCCCCCGGCGGCACGGACCAGCATGACACCCGCGGCGTTGTCCCACACATGCGGGCTGAAGGACACACAGGTGCCGAAGATCCCCTCGGCCGTGAACGCCAGATCCACCCCGATGGAGCCGGTGATCCGGGGGCGGAGGTAGGACTCCGCGAGTTCCGAGAGCAGATCACGGCGCATCTCCATGGGGAACCGGGTGTTCTTCGGGGTGGCCATGGAGCTGAACCCCACGTGGGCCACCAGAGGGGATTTCTCCTCCAGCGGCGGCACGGGCTGACCGTTGATCATGAGTGGGGAGCCGGCGTAGGCGGTCAGGCGCTTGCCCAGCATCGGCAGGGAGGTGATCCCCAGGACGGGCTGGTCATCAACAAGCAGCGACACCAGGATCGCGGACATGGGGTTGCTGGCGGCGTAGTTGGCGGTGCCGTCGATGGGATCGATCACCCATCGGGTACCGGAATCAGCTCCCCCCTCCTCCTCCCCCACCACGGGGATGCCGGTGAGGGTGCCCAACATGCCGCGGATGTGGGATTCGATGGCGTAATCAACCTCGGTGGCGAAGTCGCCGGCGGATTTCATCGTCGAGGGTGCCGAGCCGAATCCGTCGGTGAAGATGTTTTCGGCATCATCCACGACGGCCTCGGCGATGGCGAGCAGCTCACGGGTGTCCACGGGATCAGCCGAGCTTTTCGACGGCTTCCAGCGCCTCCGCCAGCGTGAACCGGTGCTCGTAGAGTGCCTTGCCGATGATGACGGAGTCGATGCCCTCATCCTGGTACCTGGCCAGTTCCAGCACATCCTCCAGGGTGGAGATACCGCCGGAGGCGACGATCGGTGCGTCGGTGGCTGCGGCGACATCACGCAGCAGATCCACATTCGGACCGGTCAGGGTGCCGTCCTTGGACACATCGGTGACCACGAAGCGTGAACATCCCTGGGAATCCAGGCGTTCGAGCACCTCCCACAGGTCACCACCATCGGAGACCCAGCCGTTGCCCTTGGTGCGCCATTCGCCGTTCTCGAGGCGGACCGCGATATCCACGGCGATCCTGTCACCGTGCCTCCTGATCACATCGGCGATCCACTCCGGCTTCTCCAGCGCCGCGGTACCGATGTTGACGCGGGTGGCGCCGGTGGCCAGGGCACGGTCCAGGGAGGCATCATCACGGATTCCACCGGTCAGTTCCACCTTGATGTCCAACTGGCGGGTGATCTCCGCCATGAGCTCATGGTTGGAGCCACGGTTGAAGGCGGCGTCCAGGTCCACGAAGTGCAGCCACTCCGCCCCCTGTTCCTGCCACCGCAGCGCGGATTCCAGCGGGGTGCCGTAGGACTTCTCAGTCCCGGCCTCACCCTGGTCAAGACGGACAGCCTGGCCGTTGACGACATCAACAGCGGGAAGAATCGTGAAGGTCATGGTCTGTAGATCCTAACTGTTAGATGTGGTTGATCCAGTTACGCAGCAGCTGCGCGCCCGCGTCCCCGGATTTCTCCGGGTGGAACTGCGTGGCCCACAGCGCACCGTTTTCCACGGCGGCGACGAACCGGTCATTCTCGTGGACGGCCCAGGTGACCAGCGGCGGGGTGGTCAGATCATCGGTGACCAGGGTCCAGTCACGGACACCGTAGGTGTGGACGAAGTAGAACCGCTCATCCTCACTCAACCCGGCGAACATCTCACTACCCGGCTGCTTCTCCACGGTGTTCCACCCCATGTGCGGGAGGATCTCCGCCTGCAGGCGTTCCACCCGGCCGGGCCACTCACCACAACCACGCGACTGGATACCGTGCTCGATGCCCTCGTCGAAGAGGATCTGCATGCCTACGCAGATACCCATGACCGGGCGTCCACCGGCCAGGCGGGTGCCGATGATGCGATGGCCGAAGACCTCCCGCAGCCCCTGCATGCAGGCGGCGAAGGCTCCCACACCGGGCACGAGGAGCCCATCGGCGTTGGCGCAGATATCGGGGTCACTGGTCACGATGACCTCCGCGCCGACGTGTTCAAGTGCACGCTGGGCGGAGCGGAGGTTGCCTGATCCATAGTCGAGTAGAGCGACGGTTTTGGTCATGCGAACAGTCTAGGACATGCACTTTCGCATGCTATAACCGCGACCTACTTTATCTCTGTGGATGGTTGGGTCGGCCTGGATCGGCCTCCGGGGTCCTGCGCCCACCCACTGGCGGTAGCCTGGCCGCATGCCAGCCTTCCCCCTCCGCAGACCCGCCGGTGTGGCACTGATGTTCGCCACCAACGGGGCGGCCTTCTCCTCGATCCTGCCCTGGTATCCCACCTTCAAAGTGCAGTGGGGGCTCTCCGATGCCGTGTTCGGGATCATCGTCGCCTGTTTCGCCGCGGGGTCACTGCTGTCCACCGTGCTGCCCAGCCTGGCGGTCACGCGTTTCGGCCCCCGCCGGGTTGTGGTGTGGGGCACGCTCCTGCTGTGTCTGCTGGTCGCAGCCGTGGGGTGGTCCCCGTCCGGTCTCGTGCTGGCGGTGGTGCTCCTGCTCATCGGTGTCACCGATGCCATCATCGATGTCTCCCAGAACGTTGCGGCTGTCCGTGTGCAGGACAGTCTCGGGATCTCGATCATGTCCTCGGTGCACGCCTTCTGGAGCCTGGGGGCGGTCGCCGGCGGGGTGGTGGGCACCGCGGCCGCCTCCGCCGGTGTTGATGTGCGTATCCACCTGGCGGCGGTGGTGACCGCGGTGGCTGTGCTGGTGGTGCTCGCCACCTGGTTGACGGGTCCGGTGGGTCG
>SMEN01000404.1_pt1 | contig 12490 bp, 9 predicted proteins | sample 2456271 | NCBI WGS metagenome assembly SMEN01 (sample SAMN10132593, study PRJNA489261) | soil metagenome | isolation source: day1 control-loamy sand soil ammended with raw manure from dairy cow... | place: USA | collected 2015-04-01 | reverse complement strand
CCAGGCCGTTCTCTGCCAGGAAGCTGCGCCGCGAGCCGCGGGAGTACCAGCGTCCGGCTTCGTGCTCGTTCTGCAGTCCGGCGGCGGTGTCCAGCAGGGCGGCGATGCGGGTGCGGAATTCAGGGTCCTGCTCGTCCAGCTCCACCTCGATCTTGCGCTCGGTGCGCAGCGCGGCTTCGCCGGCCGCGGCCAGCTCGCCAGAGAGCGGGGCGTTCAGCGCGTTCAGGCTGATGGCGCGGCGCCAGTAGAGGTGGGCGTCGTGCTCCCAGGTGAAGCCGATGCCGCCGAGGATCGTGATGGCCTCGGTGACTGCTTCAATGGATGGGGCAATCGCTGCTTCCAGCGCGCCGGCGGCGGCCAGGTGCTGCTGGGCTTCGTCCTGCCCGACCGCCACGACGGCGGACCAGGCGGCGGAGGTTGCCATTTCGGCGGCAATCGCCAGATTGGCGCACTTGTGCTTGATGGCCTGGAAGGAGCCGATCGGGGTGTTGAACTGTTCGCGGATCTTGGCGTAGCCGGTGCTTTCCTCGCTGGCCCAGCGCATGATGCCGGCGGCTTCCGAACCGGTGAATCCTGCATGCAGCGCGGCGATCTGGCTCTCGGTGACGTTGCCCAGCACCGCGTCGGCGGGAATGACGACTTTGTCCAGGATCAGGGTGGCGGCGTCGCGGCCCAAGTCGGTGCCTTCGGCCGGCACCAGGGAGACCCCGGCGGCCTGCGCTTCGATGACCGCATAGCTCACGGTGTCCGCAGCGGTGAATCCAAGTACCAGGTACTTGGCGGCGAGTGCGCCGATGACCTGGATCTGGCCGGCGACGGCCCAGCCTTCGGCGATCTGCACGACCTTGAGCTGCTCGGAAGCCAGCACCAAAGTCCCGGTGGAACCCTCGGCGAAGTCTGCCAGGATCGGCTGGTTGTAGCCGTTCGGTTCGGCCAGGGTGACGGCGGCGCTGGCCAGTACGGTCGGCAGGTAGGGGCCGGAGACGTAGCGGTGTCCGAATTCCTCGATGACGATGGCGGTTTCCACCAGCGTTCCGCCCTGGCCGCCCAGGTCCTCCGGGATGTGCAAGGCGTGCAAGCCGGTATCCAGCATTTCGGTCCAGAAACTTGGAAGTGCACCGGTGGCCAGCTTCGCATGCTCGTCCCGAGTGCTCATCGTGTCTACGCTGCGGCGGGTGAAGTCAACCACCGCCGAGGCGAGATCAATTTGTTCCTCGGTCAACGACAAGGCCATGTCCGGTGCTCCAATCAGGGAACTACGCAACCCCTGGATCGGTGTGATCGGGATTACCTATAGCTAATAACTGAAACTAGACTCTAGTTTACGTTTGTTACCTAGGCAACACCTTTTTCGAAGAAAAAATTGCTTGACAATTGAGCGGAATCGAGGGGACTTGGCAAGGCCGTCTTCACTAGTTCATTCGCCGCGACGGTACGCTAGCGCGGCCTGCAGATGCCAGCGGATTTCGGAGGAATCGTCGATCCTGAACTTGGCGAATTCGCCGCCTATATGGGTTCCCGCGGTGCGCAGCGAGACGCTGCGGGTGGTGCAGTTAGCAGGGCCCGAACACCCCGGGCCAGTGGCTCCCTGGTGATCGGAGTTCTCCCTCCCGAGGGGATTCCCAGCACCGGGGGTGGATACGGCAAAGGGCAGCGAAACCCTGGAACTACTTTCCAGCGGTTTCGCTGCCCTTCGCCGAAACAGCGTCAACAACTAATCCCTACTCGGGTAGATCCCCTCGAGGGCAATGACGTACCTCATCGCAAGAAATGGCGACCTGTTCTCGGCAGGCTGCCCTCCTCCGACAGCCGAGGTCGGAGACCCCTCGCCAGACGCAGGCCCATAGGAGCCTCCGGGTGCAGGATATACATCAGGGCCCGGCCGGTCGGTAGTTTGCTCTTTAGCGTATTTGGTTCCATGCACATGCTGTGGCAGATTACCCGAAGTGAGTGTCACGCTCTCTGAACCGCCAGATTCGCCAAGAGTATAGCTACTGAGCCCAGGGCCGTACCCAACATGGATCGGCGCCCGGCCACGCAGATCCGGCAAGGCGAAGGTAGTCCTTCCGTCGCCGCCATACGTCGTGCCGAGCAAGGAGAAGAGTGCCTGATTTTGCATGATGGGGAGCAGCTGCCCGTCGCAGGCAGCCCATCCCCGAGGAACAAATGTGAAGCCAACGAGCATGATCTGACCTAGTATCGGGTCCATTATTTTCCTTCGGTGGATGAGTTGAAAGTGAAGATTGCCGTATTACCGTGGACAGTTCCAAAAAGGTTCACTGTGCCGATCTTTTGATGGGATACCTGCATCAGCCGCTCCGAAAGTCCGGAAGCCTCGACCATGACGTGGAACGCGCTCCCATAGCCAGCGTCTACCGAACGCACGAGGTGAGGCGTACCGTCAATCTGTAGGTATTCGCCTGTCAGGGAGCGCCAGGTGGTGATGGAATAGGCATCGGCGTGCGAGGTCGCCTGCGTCGGCATTCCGAATGCGATGGTTGCCCCGACAGCCCCGCCAAGTCCGAGCATGGCCCGGCGGGATACCCGCGGTGACTTCAGGTTCATGGCGTGTTCTCGAATCCCAAGGCGAAGCGCAGATTCTTCACTGCCTTGCCCCCGCTGGCCTCATAGGCGAAAACGATCGGCTGGCCGCTCTGCACTTCGACAGCTTCCCCGCCAAGTTCGCATTCCGGATCCGCACTGGTGATCTTGCATGTCAGCGATGTGGGCTCTCCATCCACCAGCAAGCTCAACTCAGCAGATGAAGCTGATCCCAGGTCCGCGGTGACGCTTAGGCCGCTCAACGTGGTGTCCCTGGGAACGCTGATCTGTGCGCTCAGCTCACGGGCAACAACCTTGGTTCCCGATAGGCCCAGGTAGCCCTTGGAGTCTTGCGCATCAATAAAGTCGACGAATCCGAACTGAATCGGTGGCGCGCCTGCAACGCCGCGATCACCTTGCGCTCCTTGTTGGCCTTGCGCGCCCTGCATGCCTCGTTCGCCTGCAGCACCGCCTTGTCCAGCGGCTCCGGTCTGCCCGGTTTCCCCGCGTTGGCCAGTTTCACCCTGGATTCCCTGCTGGCCTCGGGGGCCTTCCGGCCCGATGGGGCCCTGCGGTCCGATCAAGCTCTGAGATGCAGTTGGCCACTGGCCTTCGGCTTTCGGACCGTAGATCTGAAAAGTCTGAGTATCCATATAGAAGTCGCCATCCCTGCCAACGCCCCCTGTCGGCATTCCCGTGGAATTCAGAATGCTGTTTCCATCAGCGCCAGGCAACCCGGTGGCTCCGGTTTCGCCCTTCTCACCGGTTGCCCCGGTAGCGCCGGTAGCGCCGGTTTCACCCTTCTCGCCCTTCTCACCGGCAGCACCAGTAGCCCCAGTTTCGCCCTTCACACCGGCTGCCCCGGTAGCGCCGGTTTCACCCTTCTCGCCCTTCTCACCGATTGCCCCGGTAGCGCCGGTTTCACCCTTCTCACCGGTAGCACCGGTAGCGCCGGTAGCGCCGGTTTCACCCTTCTCACCGGCAGCGCCGGTAGAGCCCTTCTCGCCCTTCTCACCGATTGCCCCGGTAGCGCCGGTTTCACCCTTCTCACCGGCAGCGCCGGTAGAGCCCTTCTCACCGGTTGCCCCGGTAGCGCCGGTTTCACCCCTCTCACCGGCAGCGCCGGTAGAGCCCTTCTCACCGGTTGCCCCGGTAGCGCCAGCCTCGCCCTTCTCACCGGCAGTCCCGGTATCACCAGTCGCCCCGGTTTCGCCTTTGTCGCCCTTCTCGCCTGGTTCCCCCTGTTCGGCAGCTAGTCCTTGACCAGCCGAGCCTGCATCTTCAACTGCCGTCAGTCCACTGCTGGGAGCGCCTTCGGCCGCCCACGAAACGGCAAGTTGGCTATTGCCACACTGCAAGTCACTAGAGCCGTCCACCAGCTGGATTTCGGTGAATTTCAACGTTTCCGTGTCTATGCATGCAGCAAATGACTGGGCCGCAGCTGCCTGCGGCGTTGAACAAGCAGAAAGCCCAAGCGGAATAAGTAAGACCAGAGCCAAGGCGCGCGAACGCCGGGAAACTGCAGGAAGGCTGCGCAAATTACCCTCTTTAATTGTGTATCGGTGCAATGAGTGAAGCTTGTGAGATACATCGACACTATTCAAAAGACCTGTCGGTCCCAGTGATGTCAGCGTCTGTGCAAGCGTTTTTTAGTTTATGTGGCGATTTGCTAGCACAGCGTCAGGAATCAGAAATATTGCTACGTATATTTCGAGTATCAATACCTGTTTTTCCGCCCATCTGGCCTCCTTGCAATCTGCTGCGTTCCAACCACAGGTTCAAACAAAACAACGGCCGCGGTCGCGGAAGGAAAATCCTCCGCAGCCGCGGCCGTGGTTCACACCCGGAACTCTACGAGTCGAGCGCCCGTCCTGTCTCCGGCGCAGGTGCGCCGACCACCGGGACCCCGCCGGTGGCGGGAATCATCGAGGTATCCTCAGTGGCGTCGACGTCCTCGGCCGGACCGGAGAACTGCGACTGGTACAGGTTGTAGTACGCGCCCTTGGCGGCCAGCAGCTGCTCGTGGTTGCCCTGCTCCACGATGCGGCCGGCTTCCATCACCAGGATGGTGTCGGCATCGCGAATCGTGGACAGTCGGTGCGCGATCACGAAGCTGGTGCGGTCGCTGCGCAGCGCGGCCATGGCCTGCTGCACCAGCAGCTCGGTACGCGTATCCACCGACGAGGTCGCCTCGTCTAGGATCAGCAGCGACGGGTTGGCCACGAACGCACGGGCGATCGTGATCAGCTGCTTCTCGCCGGCCGAGACATTGGTGCCTTCCTCGTCGATGACGGTGTCATACCCCTCGGGCAGCGCCCTCACAAAGCGGTCGACAAAGGTCGCCTTGGCGGCTTCGACGACTTCCTCGTCCGTGGCGTCCAGCCGGCCGTAGCGGATGTTCTCCATGATGGACCCGCCGAACAGCCACGCGTCCTGGAGCACCATGCCGACCTTTGAGCGCAGGTCCGCCCGGGAAAGGTCGGTCACGTCGATGTCGTCCAGCAGGATGCGCCCGGAGTTCAGCTCGTAGAAGCGCATCACCAGATTCACCAGCGTGGTCTTGCCCGCTCCGGTCGGCCCCACGATGGCCACCGTATGCCCCGGGTCGGCCTCGAAGGACAGGTTCTCGATCAGCGGCTTCTCCGGGCTGTAGGAGAAGGTCACGTTCTCGAACGCCACATGGCCGTCGGTGCGCTCGGGCAGGGCGGTTGTGGCTTCGTCGGGATCCTGCTCCTCTGCATCGAGCAGCTCGAAGGTGCGCTCGGCCGAGGCGACGCCGGACTGCAGCATGTTCGCCACCCCGGCAATCTGGCCCAGCGGCTGGGTGAACTCGCGCGAGTACTGGATGAACGCGGTGGCGTCACCCAGGCTCATGGTGCCCGATGCCACCCGCAAGCCGCCCACCACGGCAATGCCGACGTAGGCCAGGTAGGACACGAAGTTCATGACCGGCATGATCATGCCGGAGACGAACTGGGCGCCGAAGCTTGCCTTGTACAGTTCCTCGTTGCGCGCGGTGAAGCGCTCCACCATGTCGTCTTCGCGGCCGAAGACCTTCATCAGCTCGTGGCCGGAGAAGGACTCCTCGATCTGGCCGTTCAGCGCACCGGTGTTCTTCCACTGCGCGGTGAACAGCTTCTGCGCCCGGGTGCCGATGATGCCGGCGGCCGCCGCGGACAACGGCAGCGCCACCAGTGCGATCAGCGCCATCTGCCAGGAGACCACGAACATCATGACCACGATGCCGATCACCGTCATGACCGACTGCACCAACTGGCTCAGCGCCTGCTGCAAGGCGTTCTGGATGTTGTCCACGTCGTTGGTGACGCGGGAGAGCAGGTCGCCGCGCTGGCGGGTATCGAAGTAGTTCAACGGCAGGCGGTTGAGCTTGTCCTCGACATCCTTGCGCAGCTTGTAGACCACACGCATCACCAGTCGGTTCAGCAGCCAGCCCGAAGCCCAGGAGAAGACCGAGGCGATGAAGTACATGGACAGCACGATCAGGATGTACTGCGACAGCTGCGTGAAGTCGATGCCCTGGCCGGGCACGAAGTCCACCTTCGACAACATGTCCGCCTGCGTTCCCTGGCCGGAATCGCGCAGCTGCTGGATGATCACGTCGGTTGGCGTGCCCGCTGGAATGTTCTTGCCGATCATGCCGGCGAAGATCACGTCCATGGCCCTGCCGAGAATTCTCGGCGCAATCACTGACAGCACGACATACACGGTGATCAGCGCGAACACGATCACCATGCCGAGCTTGTACGGAGACATCAGCCCGATCAGGCGTTTGGCCGAAGGCCAGAAATGCTGCGCCTTGCGGACCGGGGCGCCGCCGCTCCAGTCATCCGCACCGGCCGCCGCGTCGAACTCATCCACGGCCGCCAGCTCGGCATCCAGTTCGGCGTCCACGCCGATGTTCGGCGACGGCGCATTGTTCTTCGAGTGCTTTTTCGCCATTTAGGCCACCTCCTCCACGCTGAGCTGGGACGTAACGATTTCCTGGTAGGTTTCCGAGGATTCGAGCAGCTCCTCGTGGGTTCCCCTGGCCACGATCTCGCCGTGGTCGAGCACCAGGATCTGGTCGGCATTGGTAATGGTGGAGACGCGCTGGGCGACGATGATGACCGCCGCGTCCCGGGTCGGTTCAACCAGTGCAGCACGCAGCTTGGCATCGGTGTTGACGTCCAGCGCGGAGAACGAGTCGTCGAAGAGATAGGTCTTCGGCTTGGCCGCCAAGGCGCGGGCGATGCACAGCCGCTGGCGCTGGCCGCCGGACACGTTCGTGCCGCCCTGGGACACGCCGGATTCCAGTTGGCCGTCGCGGTCAAGCACGAAATCCTCGGCCTGGGCGACACGCAGCGCCTCCCACAATTCCTCCTCGCTGGCATCCTGGGCCCCGAAGCGCAGGTTGCTGGCGATGGTTCCGGAGAACAGGTACGGACGCTGCGGCACCGCGGAAATGTTCCTGGAAATGGTCTCGCGGCCCAGCTGCTTCAGCGGCATGCCGCCCACCAGGATCTCCCCTTCGGTGGTGTCGTACAGCCGCGGGATCAAATTCAGCAAGGTGGTTTTGCCAGAGCCGGTGGACCCGATGATCGCGGTGGTCTGCCCCGGCTTCGCGGTGAAGGAGATGTTCGACAGCACCGGCGCTTCCGCGCCCGGATAGCCGAAGGTCACGTTCCGGAATTCGACGGTGCCCGGCTCGGGGAGCGGGGTGTCGTGCTCCCGGGCGTCGCGCATGCTCGGATCGGTGTCCAAGACTTCGCTGATGCGGTCCGCGGAGACCATGGCACGCGGCACCATCATGGCCATGAAGGTGCCCATCATGACGGCCATCAGGATCTGCAGCAGGTACTGCAGGAATGCGGTCAGTGCGCCGATTTCCACGTCGCCGTTGTTGACGCGGTGTCCGCCGAACCACAGCACCGCGGCGGTGGACAGGTGCAGGATCATGGTGATCGCAGGGAACATCAGCACGAAGAGGTTGCCGACCTTGACGCCGAGGTCAGTCAGCTTCTGGTTGGCGTCCGCGTAGCGTTCGGTTTCGTGCTTCTCGCGGACGAAGGCGCGCACCACGCGGATGCCGGTGATCTGCTCGCGCAGCACGCCGTTGATCCCGTCGATGCGCACCTGCATCTCGCGGAACAGCGGCATGAGCTTGATGACGAGCAGGCCGACGACGATCAGCACGATCGGCACCGAGACCCAGACGAGCCAGGACAACCCCGGATCCTCGCGAATAGCCATGATCACGCCGCCCACCGACATGATCGGGGCATTGATCATGAAATTCAATGCCATCAAGGTCAGCATCTGGATCTGCTGGACATCGTTGGTGCCGCGGGTGATCAGGGTTGCGGCGCCGAACTTGTTGACGTCCTGGGCGGAGAAGGTGGACACCTTCTCGAACACTGCCTGGCGAATATCGCGTCCGACACTCATTGACGTCTTGGCGCCGAAGTATACGGCGGCGACCGCGGTGGCCACCTGGACCAGGGCCACGATCAGCATCAGGCCGCCGGTGCGCCAGATGTAGTCGATGTCCGCGTTGACCACGCCGACATCGATGATCTTGGCGTTCAGGCTTGGCAGATACAGCGTGGCCATCGTGGTGGCCAGCTGCAGGATTACGACCGCGGTAATCCATCCCGCATAGGGTTTTGAATGTTTCAGGATGAGCTTTAGAAGCATCGGGTTTGTCCTCGCTAGCATCGGGCTCCCAGCCGCCATGTCCCTCCGGGTTAAGGGCACGACGAAATAAGAGCGATTGCTAGTCTAACCCCACCGATCGACATGTGAAGTCATCCCTGCGATTGATTTTCACCAATTAGTTAAAACCCCCGGAATTCCGGGGAAAATCACACCTGATTTTACTGTGAGTTGGGCAATGGGAATTACCCCTGGCGGCCTTCCCGTTCGGCTTCGTCGAGCGCGGAATCCGCCTGCTCGGCAGTCTCCCCGTCAGGGTTCCTGCCACGTCGAAACCACAGCCAGAACACGACGGCGGCCAGGACCGCCAATGCCGCGACATCCACCAGCGGGCTCGACAGCGCGGCGCTGTTTTGCTGCAACCAGTCCTGCACCTCGAGCGGCACCAGCTGGGGAGCGGAAATCAGGCCATTGGTCAGCCAGAAGACCACCCCGACCACAATCAGCAGGATGCCAGTGGCCATCGAGATCACGTGCAGTTCACGCCCGAAGAGCTTCACGGTGCGCCCGCGCAACTTGTTTCGGCCGCTCGCGCCAAGGCGGTTCCAGATCCGTGCCAGGATGAACATCGGCACCACCATGCCCGCGCCATAGACGGCTAGAAGCACTCCACCGGAAACCGCATCGCCTTGGACCGCGGCGAGGGTGAGCATTGCCCCGAGGATCGGACCCGCGCAGAAGCCGGAGACGCCGCCCAGGGCGCCCAAGGCCAGTGTCTTCAGCAAGCCCTTTCCCCCGCTGGCACGGTGCTGGAGCTTGGACATTCCAGGAATCCAACGGGCCAGGTCGAAGCCGACACCGAAAAAGTACAGGATACCCATGATGATGAGCATCAGTGCAGCAACGAGGACAATCAGATCTCGTTGGGTCGCGAGGAACAAACCCACCGCTCCCATGCCCAAGCCTGCGGGAACCAGCACCAATGCGAGACCGAGATAGAAAACCAGCCCGTGGATATAAAGGCGCGGCCCGCTGCCAACGGTGGAGGCGAAGAACGCCGGCAGCAGCAGCGCGCTGCATGGGCTGAGCAGCGCCAGCATTCCCCCGAGGAACGCCGAGAGCAGGCCGATGTCCATTAGTTGGCGTCCTGGGCGGCCAGCGCGGACTCGATCTTGTCGATGAACACGTCCTTGGGCTGGGCGCCCATAACCGGCTCGCCGTCAATCAGGAATGCAGGGGTCGAGTAGACGCCCAGTTGCAGCCCGAGCTGCGCATTGCTCTCGATCACTGTTGCAGCTTCCTCCGACTTGAGGTCCTTGGCGAATTGTTCGGCGTCCAGTCCGAGCTCGACCGCGAGCTCGGTCAGCGACTTTTCGCTCAGCTCCGCGCCCTTGCGAATGGCGCTTCCGGCAAACAGTTCGTCGTGGTATTCCCAGAACTTGCCCTGTTTGGCAGCCGCATAGGAAGCCAGCGATGCCCGCTCTGAATCCTCGCCGAAGATGTTGACGTCGCGCCATTCGACGCGAACCTTGCCGTCCTTGGCGTAATCCAGGACCTGCGGGAGGGTTTCAGTCGACCACTTTGCGCAGAACTTGCACTGGTAATCGGAGAAGACCACGATCCCCACTGGAGCGTCGACCGGCCCGGCAGCCAGCAAATCGTCAGATGCGCGCAGCTCGAACTGGGTCAGATCCGGCAAATCCTGCGTTGCGCCGGTCTGCTCCCCCGGCTGTTGGATGGCCGGCTGGTCATTCGGTGCGGCTTGTCCATCGGGCTTGATATTTCCCAGATTCAGGGCCACGAAGACCAGTGCGGCGATGGCCACCAAGGCCAGGACCAGGCCGACCCACCGGCGTTTCGGCTTAGCCTCAGTCTGATTTTTCATGAGCCCTCCTTGATATCCAGGCTCCGCGGATCCCGCGCCTGCCATAATTTACTATGAAGCATAGTCGACTATGTGTCATAGTAAATAAACGGCGTCCGGTCGCACCGATCAATGGGTGCTATCGTCAACCCACAGGACAACGTGAAATTCTCTTGGATCGGAGCGCAATGACTAGCGAGCCCCAGCGGCTGGGACCACTTGAATCCCAAGTTCTCGACGTGCTGTGGCAGGCCGGCTCGTGCACCATTCGGCAGATCATCAATCACCTTGAACGCGACTTGGCGTACACCACCATCGCCACCGTGCTGGGAAACCTTGAACGCAAGGAACTGGTCGTACCGCTGCGCGGCCAGGGCAAATCCGTCAGCTTCCGGGCCGTTGTCGGCCGTGAAGAGCATGCGGCGAGCGTGATGTCCCATGCGCTGGAGACCAGCGGGGATCGTGCAGCCTCCATGCGCTTTTTCGTTCAGTCGATGTCCGCCGAGGAAATCGAGCTGCTCCGGGGATTCCTCGACTCGCCCCAGCCCGGGACCGACGCATGACGGCGCTGGTCATCGCGCTGGTCTTGGCCGCCGGCCTGATGGCGCTGGGCGCATGGGGACCGAAGCTCATTCATGCCGCTGGACCGTCGTTCAGGCGCCGACCCCGGATGGCCGTCGGGCTGCTGGGAACCGGCATATTCCTCTGGATTGCCGCTGCCTTGTCGCTGGCCCCGCTGCTGGTCTGGGCAGGCACCGGCCCGCAGATCCTCCCGGACCGCGCTTCACAGATCTGCGTCAGCTGCCTGCAGGCGACCAACCCGTTCGCATCCGCCCAGCTGCCCTGGGCCCCTCCGGCGTTGCTGACCATTTCGTTCTCGCTACTGGCCTTGGCCGGATTGCTCGCCATCGGTCTAGTGCGTTTGGTCCGCACCGAGCGCAGCACCGAACAGCTGTCCCGGGATCTTCACGCCCAGGGAGAGTCCCGAACCATTGCCGGAGCCAAGGTACTCGTCGTCTCGGATTCCCGACCGCTGGCCTTCACCTTTCCTGCACGCAAGGGTGGAATTGTCCTCTCCACGCAGACTTTGCAGCGGCTCGACGACAACGAACTAGCCGGGGTGCTTGCCCATGAAAAAGCGCACCTGTCCCAGCGGCACCATCTCACCAGCCAGATCCTCGAGGCATTGCCGCCGCTGATACGTCGCATCCCGCTGGTTTCAGCCACGCTTCAAAGCATTGGGGAACTGCAGGAGATCGCTGCTGACAACGCCGCACAGCGTGAGGTCGGCACCGTCGCCTTGGCTTCGGCACTGTTGAAAATGGGTGGCGGTTCCGCTCCCTCCATGTCCGCTGAACGGCAAGGCGTGGCAGTGCTCAACGCCGCAGGATCCGGACGCATCCAGCAGCTAGTCGGCGCGCACGGCGGGAAGGTGAATTTCAGGCCTGCGCTTGCACTGACGCTCAGCTTCGCGTTGCTCGGCGCCGCATGGCTGGCGATCTCCACCCCCTACCTCCGTGCGCTGCTCCAAGGCTGCTGGTAGCCCGCCTGTTCACACAAGGCCACCGCCGGTTCACAAGGCCTTTCGGGAAACGAGAGGTAGATTCACCAGCGCTTGAATGGACAAGAACTTAACTTCAATGGAACTTGTTCGAACAAGCCCCTTTTCACGTTGTCACCGGGCCTGAAGTGGCTTCACTATGGTTTTGGCTCGCCGGGATTCCGACGGCCGCATCCCCCATTTTCACAAAATCTGGAGACCATACAGTGAAGTCATCCTCGCGCCTCCGCGCTTCAATTGCAGCCTCCGTTCTCGCTTTGGCCGTTGTCGCGCCGACCGCGGCCACCGCATCACCGGCCCCCGCTCCCGAACCTGCACCCGTGTCCGCCAAGAAGTCGACCCCCGTGTACGAAGGCCTGCCTTCGGGCGTCAACAAGAAGAAGACTCTGGTCATCGGCTTGGACGGCGCCGCACTGGCGCAGATCAACAAGAAGAACACCCCGAACATGGCGAAGCTGATCAGCGGCGGCCTGGTGTCCGAATCGAACCTGTACGCCAACCCGATGGCTCCGACCGTCTCCGGTGCCGGCTGGTCCACCATCGCGACCGGCGTATGGCCGGACAAGCACGGGGTACCGGACAATTCCTTCTCCAATCCGAACTACGACCAGTACCCGGACTACCTGACGCGTTTGGAGACCGCTCGCGCGCAGAGCTCCACCCTGGTGGTCGGCACCTGGTCCCCGATCCCCGACATGGTGTTCGCCCAGGGAGCCGACCTGAAACTGCGCGGCGGCAACGACGCCGGCACCACCGCCAAGGTCGTGGACTACCTGTTGAACGGCAACCCGGACAGCACCTTCGTGCACCTGGACGAGATCGACGGCGCCGGGCACAGCAACGGCAGCGACTCCATTGCCTACACCCGCGGC